>Ga0131853_10002041_pt1 | contig 36166 bp, 35 predicted proteins | sample TergutLab28metaG_FD_92764 | JGI IMG/M metagenome (GOLD analysis project Ga0131853, IMG submission 92764) | Labiotermes labralis P1 segment gut microbial communities from Petit-Saut dam, French Guiana - Lab288 P1 (version 2) (version 2) | ecosystem: Host-associated > Arthropoda: Insects >... | reverse complement strand
TATATCGCAACAATAATGAACTATCCAAATCACACAACTGTACTTCGACATTTTCGCTATAATTTGACCCTGTCACTGCATTACATAATTCGATAGTGCGTTCTTTTTCTTTGAATAGTGTACGTATTGTATTAATGTATCTCGATACTGCACAGCACTTTTTTCTTTTGTTTTCATTTCACGTCATCTCCAAATATCTATTTACTCCCCTTTAATATAGATATACGCAGAATGCGAGTCGAATCTTTTGTGAAAATGTAATGAAAACGCCAATCACTTTGTTGATTTCTTTTAATTGCCATATTTTTGCTGACAGGATCTTCATTTCGAATTGATGTTGTTTACTGGTATTATAGCATGGTTGAGATTTTTTTAAAAGATGAATCTCGAAAATAATCACTTTTTTGTTATTCATTGTATTCAATCATAGTTTGTATTAGGCTACACAGATTAATAAAATAAATTCTGATAAACCAGCCTGAGGTTTGCATTTAAATGAAAGACACGAAGTAATTGTTACTTTAAGTCGAAAAAAATCATTTGGTGCTGTTTTTTTATGTTCAAAAGTGTTATAATTTTCATATAAGGATGAATTTTGAATATTATTGTAATCGAACCTAAACCAAATTAAAAATCATGACGAAGGAGGGCGGAGTGTGGCTTTAACTAGCTATGATTCCAAAAATAATGAATGAAAAAGAGCTTGTAATAACATTAGCTGAGGATAATGAAGATGTGGATTTGTTGCTGAGTGCTTTGAACGAAAATGCAAAGGGTAATTTTCAATTTAAAAAAATGAAATTGCGACGTTTAGTCAAAAAAGATATCTCAGTTGACTTGTTGGGCTTCTTGATGGATAAGTTAGACCGACCTGAGATAAATGAGTATCGTCATACTGAATTGCCGATCTTGCTCAAACAGTTAATTGCAGAGGGATATAGTAAGATGTGGCAATATCTTATTGTTACAAAGTTTCATCATGATTTTACGAAAGAAAACTTCAAGATCATCATCGAGAATGCCAAAGGTGGAAATGAACCATTTTTAGGCTTACATGGGTTTGACAACGACCGTGACTTGGAGTTGTTTTACAAAAATGAATTTGCGGAAGTGCAAAAGGTCAAAGATGAATCAGAAGTAGATCATATTATGGAATGGTTTGAAGAAACGATCAGACCACTAGAGATTTATAAAAAAAGGTTGCTAGGTGTTGATTTGACAGAATTTGACCGTTTGGTTGGCGCAAAGAATATAGAAGCTCAGTTTCTCATCTCACCTGATTTTCTTAAAAGAGAAGAATGTCTACCATATAATTCAAAACACGTAACAAAAGCGGCTTTATCTGATTTGGTGAAAGCAGTGGATGGCGAAGGGGTTAAACTGGCACTTTACTTGGCATATTTAGAAGTTGGTTTGTATAATGAGGGGATTAAATTAACTTTATTAGATACGATGCACCGGCATCACCTGACTTTTAGGATGCAATTAATGAGTGCCTTAAAGATTGTTGATGATATGATTTTCATAGGAGAACATAAGCGTATAGTAGCAGATTATGATGAATTGGAAAAAAAGTTAAAAAAAGTAGAAGCTGATCATGAGCGTTTCGTGGCAGACTTAAATCAACAACTTGAAAGGGCCCAAGTTGCGAGTAAGCGATCTGAGGATGAAAGTGTATTGATTCAAAATGAATTTACTAAATTAAAGCATCAACACTTAGAAGAAGAACAGCGAACAGCAGGTTATACAAGAATGTTAAGCGATAATTTTGTTAATTTAAAAATGATGGTTGTTCATGACACCCAGTTGTTATACGCGCCAGTCATCTATCCAGATGTCAGTTTTCGTTCTTTCGAAGAACTAACTGAGACTGGTTTTGCTGACGTGAAAGTGGTGCTTATTCAAGTATGGGGGAGCTCCGTTAAGAAAATGCGTCAATTAGAAAGTGCAGCAAGGGAAGTCGGTTGTGAGGTTTTGTTGATGCACTGTAGTGATGAACGGCAGTTAATCATGGAAATGGCACATGAAATCAAAGAGAGGCGGGCGAATTAAAATGAAATATTTCCACAGAGTGTATGATGAAGCAGTTAAAAATAATTTGTTAAACTATGACGATACAATCCTTTTAGGAAAATTGCTTATAAAAACGGAAATAGCGAGTCCTGCAACGATTTATCAAGTGCCTGGGACAACTAATATCGCGATTCAGCTTGTTCCTTTAACAAAAGAACCGCCTCAATTGGTGGGCTTGCGAAAAAATCTTTATAATAATAATGCCTACATTGCTCTAGATCGAGACCAATTGGCTTTTGTAGTCAATGATTTAGCTTATTATTCAAAGAGTGCTTCTGAAAAGATCGAGCATTGGACAAATTTATTAGAAAATAAGCTCATCGTTTTTAAAACTTTGGTTGAGGCTGATGATGAAAAAGTAAGCCTTAAAATACAAATCCAATCTCTTGAACCCACAAATGAACTTGCGTTGGCGAAAATATATCTGGAAATCCCTCATTTGCAAGCATCAACAGAGATGATTGAATATAATTTTTATCATGGAAAGCTAATTACATTTCCTGATTATCCTCATGAAGATGAAGCACCAAAATATATATTAACAGGTGATTACTTCTACTACAATTTTCCAGAATGGCGCCAAGTATCAGATCAACGAAAAACGTGGTTTATTTCTAATGTAGAGACGAGTATTTATCGGGTTAAACGAGCAGAGATTAGCCATATAATGGCATCTGATATGATTGAGACAAGTAGCGAGTTGACCTTTTTAAGTATGGAAGCAGAAGAAGCACTTAAACTTGAATTAGTTAAGTTTGGTGAAGTTGTTCCCGTCATAAAAAAACCGCCAACTATGAATACACAGCCACTTGCATCGCTAGCATCTGCGAGCAATTTTATTCCCGTTGATCCAAAAACAGTAAAAGCAGAGTATCTTTTTTTGGATGAGTTGCGTGGGTTGACCTTATCAGAAGATCTATTGTATGACCAAAAGGATTTAACGAATTTCCATATTAGCTTAAAAACTAACCCATTAACGGTAGTAGCGGGAATGTCAGGAACAGGGAAAACCAGGTTAGCTAAAGCTTATGCTAAGATTCTTGGATTAGCAGAAGAAAGAGGGGATTTGTTATTTTTGCCTATCAGTCCAAGCTATTTGGAACCGAGTGATGTGTTGGGATTTCTTAATCCCTCATCTGGCTATTTTATCCCGTCTGAAACAGGCTTGGTAGATGTACTGGTACAAGCGCAGCGCCATCCTGATGCGATGCATATGGTTATTTTTGATGAGATGAATTTGTCGCAAGTAGAACATTGGTTTGCACCATTCTTATCTATTTTAGAAAAACCTGAACAGGATCGTTTGCTTCGTTTATATAGTGAAAATGCTATTTGTCACAATGCTGATCTTTATCCGCCAAGTGTGAATATAGGTCGGAATATTTTATTTGTTGGAACGATCAACCTCGATGAAACGACTAAAGAGCTATCTGATCGTTTGCTTGATCGGGTTAATCTAGTAACTTTGCAAAAATCGGATTTTATGCATTTTAGCACACTTGATTTAGAGGTAGCTACTTATCATGGGATTGTTTTTACTTATAACGATTTTCAAGGCTGGAAAAGTCATGATCTTCCAACTAGAGCATTCAAAACGAGAGAGCTACAATTTTTTGATGACCTGCACCAATTGATTTCTAAATATGATGCTCAAAAAGGTGTTTCATTTCGATTTTTAAATCGTCTAGGGCGCTATATCCAAAGCATACCTGTTGATGAAAAAGGCATGCCATTGATTCATCCAACAAAGGCAATCGACATTAGTATCAAACAAGGACTATTAACTAAAATCAAAGGGTCAAAGCAACAAATTGGAAACTTAATTGGGGAAGCTGCTGATCCTGCCTCAGAAGTGATAGGGAGCGAACTGCTTGACTTTATTAATAATAATGGGGCAATCAAATCAGGGGATTTTATACGAACCAAAGCAGAAATCAAACGAAAAGCATTGGAGCTAGGACTTTATGGCTATACAAACTAGAATCATCTTAACCAAAGCAGGGGTAGTAACAGAACATCCACTAGCGCCTAATATGAACTGGGAAAAAGCCTTGTTTTCCACTAGCGAATATACGCATACAAGAATCAAGTTTGTTGGTCTAAAAAAAGAAAAATTATGGCTTGAACATCTTAATGAAGCAGAGGGTGTTTTATTATCCTCAGGTGATACGCTTCGTTTGATTTCAAATAACAAAAGTTACGTACCAGGAAATTTTATTTTTAAATGGTATCGGGAAGAGGAAACTTTCGAAGGTAGCTTTCGAATCGAGGCTCACAATTTGGGGCAGGATACAGTTGAGGCGATGTATCAGGCTTTAGAGAGTCGAATTTATGGCATTACACGCAATCAATATGCTTTAGCCATTCTCCAAAGTAGTGAAAACAAAAATGATGAAATCCAAAGATTATTGTTACTATTTTTAACCCACTATGAAGAATTAACTAATTATCTTATCGATGTTGCCCAGCATCCGCAGGAAGTCATGACCAATGAATATCAACGCGCTCAGACCTCCAAACGACCGACAGCTAAAAGTTTACGTTGGCAGGCAAATAAGAAAGAAGCTAGCGGGAGTGTTCAATATTTTGAGCCAAAAAAGCAAATCAGTTATGATACGGCTGAAAATCAATATTTAAAGCATATGTTAGTGAATTTGCGTCAAAAGATGGATAAAATCCGACAAATGAGTCATGAAAGTATATGGAAACATCAGCAAGCTAAGCAGGACTTAATGGCAGAGATTCGCGAACTACAAGCGACAAAAGGTAGTTTAGGAAGAGGAAATAATGTAGAAGTACTGACTTATGATTTGAATAAGCGTCTTCGTTTTCGAAATGAATCGTTGCAACAATTGGTCGCTGAAATGACTCAAAATAAATTACGCTATCAACCCATTTTCAACTTGTATGCTAAGATTAGCCAGTTGTTAAATGAGCCGTGGTTAAAAAGCATTACTTTAAAATATCGCCTTGATTTCCCTAAGAAAATTCTCAATTTGAACCATTATCGCGCGCTTGCTAGCTTTTATCAGCGATTTATCATTCATGAAGAAGAGGTATTTAGGTATCCTCGAAATCAAACGTCGCTTTTATTCGAATATTTTTCGGTGTTTTTGGTGCAGGAGATTCTAGAATCTAGGGGGTTTAAATGTTTTGGGAAGCAAAATGATGTGCCACTGGATGAACGTGTCCTATTTAAACATGTATCAGGGCGTTATTTGTACTTGTCTTATGACCGGTTTATTGGTGATTTAACTTTAGCACGTCAACAAAAGCAGGAACAACTAGTTTCTGTTATTGGTGGAAGCCGTAAGCCTGATATTTTGCTAGAGCTTTATGATGAGATGGATGAATTTGAGCGTGCCTTTATTATTGAAACTAAATATCGCCGTTTGCAAAGTATTTATAAAGGTGATGTGAATACGGATGTGCTTAATCAATTAAATGTATACAGTACTTTCAAATATTATCGTGATGATAGGAAGTTGTCACTACACGCGGATGTGGAAAGAATTGCTGTTTTATATCCGCAGCATGATGGCGCTAGGTATTTTAGTGAGCCTGTTTTAGGATATGAATTTATTCCGATTGTGCCGACTGGTTTTTCCTTAACCGCGCCGAGTTTTAAACCATTGATTGAAAATATGGTTGAATTTTTGACATCACGAAAGTAGTGTTATCAAAATGAGTAGAATTTTACATTTTATATTTAGTGGTCTGCTGGAAGAATCTGATCTCCAGTGGACTTTTTTCATGAATCAACTTGGGATTCAACCAATTTGACTAATCTTAATGAGTGCGCTGAAACAAAGTTGAAAATAACAAAAAAATAGCAGAAAAAACGCTTGCTATTTAAGTTGCAATGTTGTATAATATCAAACATCTTTGACGAAAGGAGTGATGTGATATGATGAGCACACTAAAAAATAACATCAATACCGATCTAGGAGGAAGGTTTAAAGTGTGAGGAACTGTGAGTAGTTCCAAGGAATTGAGATTCATTCCTAAGCAAATCGAACTTTAACCTGTACCTCCAAGGCGTACTTTTGGAGGATATCATGTTTTACGATTATCAGATTTTAGAAATAACCGATGGAACTTTAAAAAAGAAATATATTGAGCAGATTTTAAGATTATTGCCCGATTGGTTTGGCAACGAGAAAAGCTTAGTAGAGTATGTTGAAACAGTAGATAAATACCCATTTTTCGCTGGATTTAGTGATGAGGAATGTGTTGGTTTTTTTTCAGGTAGAATTCATCACGAACGTACTGGCGATATTTATGTATGTGGCATTAACCCAAATCATCATGGTAAAGGACTTGGTCGTATTCTATACCAAACTTTAGAAGAATATTTTAGGACTTTAGGCTGTGAGTATGTAATGGTTAAGACATTGAGCCCATTACACCCTGATAAACATTATGCGCTAACAAGGAAATTTTACGAAGTTGTTGGATTTAAAGATTTTTATACAAGTCAGGAGATCTGGGGTCATGAGAACCCTTGTTTGATTATGATTAAGAATATTGGCGTACATGTCTAATCAGACATTAATGATTAGGCTTATTTTGCGTTTCATTGGAAAATGATAAAGGAGTTGATGTTTAATGCCAAATGTAAGTTATAGAGAGATCAAACTTCGGAGGATACGATGACCGAAGACAAAAAAAATCTGGACGAAAAGGAAAAGGTGATTAAAGTAATTAATATACGAATTGCGAAAATCGAAGATGCTGAAAAGCTTTATGAGATGTGCTTGTTATTTAATGATACGACAACTGCTACAACGAAAGTGAAAGTAGCTGAGCATTTAGAGAAAAGTGCTGAAATTGTGTGTATTGCTGAACAAGAAGAAGTGCTGATCGGTTTCGTTTGTGGGCGCATCGAAAGTCATTTAAGCTTTGGAAGCCCCATCGGAACGATTACAGAAATTTTTGTTCGCGAGCAGTATCGCCAAAAAGGGGTTGCGACAAAGTTGTTTGAGCAGATAGAACAAGAATTTTTACAAAGAAATGTGAATCGATTCCGTGTTTTTACAACATCTGATAATGAGAAGGCTGTGAACTTTTATAAGCATCAAGCCTATCATCAAATTCACACGGTAATGTTTAGAAAAGATGTATAGTATCGTAGATACTTTAGTATCAAAGATGTGGAGTATTAATGTACTTTGGCATCGTAAGAGGAGAAGAAAATTATGGCAATTATTGAAAAATTTCCTGATTTTGTAACAGTAGGGAAAGAGGAAGAAATTCTTTTTGCTGCTAAGTCGGATATTAATGACCAAGGGCAGTTTGGTGAAGAGTGGTTAATCATTACTAAAAAGCAGTTGTTGGTTTATGCGAATGACGGCAAGTTAGTACAGGAAATAGAATTAGAAAGTTTAACTGAAGCAAAAATTAAAAGTTTTGTTGGTGGCGGAAGTATTGCAGTGACTTGTAAGGAGAAAAGCGTTGTCATCGTGCGATTCACACCATCATTAATGAAGAAATTTGCATTTGCTTCAAAGATTATTAGTAGTATTATTGAGAAAGAAGATTTGCCGATCTTGAGTAAAGAGGACATGATTAGGAATTGTACGAAATGTCATCGTCCACTACCTGAAGGGTCGGAGTTATGCCCGCGATGTACGGATAAAAGAAGAGTTATTCGTAGGTTGCTTCGTTATGCAGCGCCTTATAAAACGAGAATGATTGTTGCGATGGTATTGATGTTAGCTGCGAATTTGTTGTGGCTCGTTCCGCCGCTTATTACTAGAACGATTATTGATGATGTTTTAGGGACTGATAGTGCAGTTATTTCATTACTGTTGCTCGTTCTAACGCTTGGTGTTGTGCAGCTTATTTTGTCGGGGATTGAAGTGTTGCGCGGTTTACTAGGGGTGTGGATTGGGAGTAAAGTGACGATGGATATTAGAGAGGAAACGTATCATCATTTGATGGGCTTGTCGCTTAAATATTTTGATTCACGTCAGACATCGCAGTTTATCGGTCGTGTGAATGGAGATGTCGAGCGAATTCGTCAATTTTTGACTGATGGTGTTTTGATGGTTGTTGGTCAAGTGATGATGTTTATCGTTTTGTTCACATTGATGTTGAGTCTCGATTGGCGCTTGACGTTATTTGCGTTATTACCAGCACCATTTTTGGTTCTTTTTGCGAAGTTATTCTGGCCGCTTGTAAGAAGTAGCTGGGGGCGCTCATGGCGTGCAACGCATAAATTGAATGTGATTGTTGGTGATTCGTTGCAAGGAATTCGTGTGGTTAAAGCCTTTGGTCAAGAGGATAAAGAGCGTACGCGTTATAAAGTCGGAAATGAAGATTTGATGAAGCAGACTGTTTATGCAGAAGGGATGTGGCAAGGGTTATTCCCGCTTTTCACATTGATTACAAGTTTCAGTAGTTTGTTGATTTGGTATTTTGGTGGAAATGCTGTGCTTAGTGATCGATTGACGTTAGGGACTTTAATGGCATTTATCGCTTTTCTTGGGATGTTTTTGGGGCCATTACAATGGTTTAGTCAGTTAATTAACTGGGCGAACAATGCGCTTTCAGCTGCTGATCGAACGTTTGAAATTCTCGATTCAAAGTCAGATGTTCCAGATCCAACTGAGAAGGTAGCGATTGATCACATCACTGGTGAAATTGAACTTAAAAATGTAACATTTGGTTATGAAGTTCATAATCCTGTCTTGAAAAATACTTCTTTGCATGTAGAGGCGGGTGAAATGATTGGTTTGGTTGGACATTCGGGTGCAGGAAAATCAACACTAATCAATCTGCTTTGTCGTTTTTATGATGTAGATCAAGGTGAAATTACGATTGATGGCATCAATTTAAAGGCAATGGATCAAATAGAATTGCATCAAAAAATTGGTGTAGTTTTACAAGAAAATTTCTTGTTTGATGGGACAGTTGCTGAAAATATTGCGTATTCGAAGCCTGATGCAACGCCAGCAGAGATTATGCGCGCAGCTAAGATTGCGAATGCACATGATTTCATTGTTGAGATGGAGGATGGGTATGATTCATCTGTTGGTGAGCGTGGAAATAAATTATCAGGTGGGCAACGTCAGCGTGTTGCGATTGCTAGAGCGATTTTACATGATCCGAAAATTTTAATTTTAGATGAGGCAACGGCTTCTGTTGATACGGAAACAGAGAAGAAAATTCAGGAAGCGATCCAACGTCTTGTGCAAGGAAGAACGACATTTGCGATTGCACACCGTTTATCAACGTTAAGAAATGCGAACCGCTTAGTTGTTATTGAAAAGGGTGAAATTGCTGAGATGGGAACGCATGATGAGTTGTTGCAAAAAGAGGGCATTTACTTTAAGTTGGTTGAAGCCCAGAAAGAGATGTCACAAATGAGAGGAGTTTCAACATAATGGAAGGATATGATGTTAATTTTTTAGAGCCTGAAAAAGTGGTTTTTGAGCGATCATCAGGGGGTGTGCTAACGGGGAAGATTGATGGGAAAGATTATGATGAGATTCTTTTATATCGAACGTTCCCACATTCAAGCCCTTATGAGTATATTTCAGTTAGGAATAATGATGAGGAGATTGGGGTTATTCAAGCTATTGGTGAATTAGAGCAGCAGAGTCAAGATGAGGCGATTCGTGAGTTGCATTTAAGATATTTGGTGCCGGTTGTGCAGCGGATTAATTCACTTGTTCAACAACAAGATTTGTGGACGATGAAGATTGAGACAGATCGCGGGGCGATGACGATGGGGATTGAGCATCCGCATGACCATATTGTTTATACGAAAAAAGGCGGGTTATTGATCACGGATCTGGAAGGGCGTCGTTGCGAGATTCGTGAAGTAGCGGCTTTGGATAAGAAGAGCATGCGTGAGTTGAATAAGATGATTTAAGTTGGAATTTGAGGAGAGTGAGAGCATGGAGAAAAAGTTATTAAGAAGAAGTGAAGTGAATCAACTTTATACGTGGGATTTAACGAGGTTGTTTAAAACGGAAGCAGATTATGAGGAGGCGTTAAGGGAGGTAGCGGCTCTGACTGATGCATTTGTGGCTAAGTATAAAGGGAAGTTAACATCGGCACGCGTGGTAAATGCTGGTTTAGATGAACTGAAATGGTTGTGGGTCAAAATGCACTATGTTTCTTATTATCAAAGTTTGAGTTTAGCTGGTGATCAGACGAATGAAGCCAATGCGTTAAGAAGTGGTGTGTTTGGGAATTTTTATGCTGAGACTAATAAAAAGATCGTTTTCTTTGGGGTCGAGTTAAAGGAACTTGATCTTGAAATTTTGGAAACGGCGGCACGAGAATCAAAGGAAAATAAGCGTTATCTTGAAAAGTTAATGGCTGATTTGAAACATAAATTATCGCCAGAGGTTGAGGTGGCAATATCTGAGCTTGGGCAGTCACTTGGTGCCCCATACGAAAATTATCAAAAATTTAAGCTTTCAGATATGACTTTTGATTCGTTTGAAGTGAATGGTAAAACATACGAGCAATCGTTTACTTTGTTTGAAAATGGTTGGCAAAGTGAGCCTGATACTGCCGTTCGGCACGCAGCGTTTGAGAATTTTTACGACAAGTTGGGGCAATATGAAAATGGACTTGCCAATAATTACAAGACGCAGGTATTGACGGAGAAAGCGTATGCTAATCTTCAAGGTTTTGACACTGTGTTTGATTACTTACTTAATGAGCAAGATGTGACAATGGAACTTTATGATCGCCAAATAGATGTGATTATGGAACATTTAGCAGGGCCAATGAGAAAATATGCGAAACTCTTGCAGAAAGTTCATGGGTTAGAGAAAATGACTTTTGCTGATTTGCAGTTAGATCTTGATCCGACATTCGAGCCGACGATAACAGTTGCAGATTCAAAAAAATATTCACTAGAGGGCTTGGCTATTTTGGGCGCTGATTATGAAGAGATGATTAAGAAGTCATTTGATGAGCGTTGGATCGATTTTCCGCAAAGTATTGGTAAATCTACGGGCGGTTTCTGTGCGTCACCTTATAAAAAAGGCTCTTATATTCTTTTAAACTGGAATGACAAAATGAATGAAGTACTGGTTTTAGCTCATGAGTTAGGACACGCAGGCCATTTTTATTTCGCGAGTCAGCACCAAAATGTATTTAACACGGACTCTTCAATGTATTTTGTTGAAGCACCATCAACTATGAATGAAATTATTATGGCTGAACACTTGATCGATCAATCGGATGATCCGAGATTCAAGCGTTGGGTTTTATCTTCTATGATTTCACGAACTTACTACCATAATTGTGTGACGCACTTACTAGAAGCGCACTATCAGCGTGAAGTGTATCGTCGCGTGGAGACTAGAGAGCCACTTACCGCTAATGTTCTAAATGAACTCAAGCTGAATAGTTTAAAGCAATTTTGGGGCGATGCAGTGGAGATTCCAGATTATGCAGGTCGAACGTGGATAAGGCAACCTCATTACTTTATCGGACTTTATCCATATACTTATTCTGCAGGATTAACGATAGCTACTGCTGCTTTTAGTAAAATTAAAACTGGTGAGCTAGCTGTGGAAAAATGGTTAGATGTTTTAAAGGCAGGTGGCTCACAAGATCCGCTAGATTTGGCTAAACTGGCAGATGTAGATTTAACAACAGATGCGCCATTGCGTGCTATGATTAATTATGTGGATGAGATGATTGATGAAACGATCGCTTTAACTGACGTGTTGTAGTTGAATCAAAGAGGAATTAAAAGGTAATGACTTTAGAAAAACGAACTTATCATGCTTTTGATTTAATCAGACTGGCTTTTAAAGTTGCACCACTTTGGGCGGTTGTCCTAGTGGTGCAAAAATTTTTTGGAGCCTTTATGCCAGCTTTAACAGTTTTAGTAACAGCAAATTTTATTGATACAGCGCTAGCAATTGTGAATCAAGAACAAGCTGGTTCGGCTTTGTATGCGCCGATGTTTAGTCTTGGTGGTATTCTTTTGTATCAGTGGATGATGCCAAATGTTGGGAAATATATAGATAGTCGGATTTTGATTGCAACAAGGCGGACATTTCGTGTTGCTATTATTGAAAAGCGAGCACGCTTAGCATATCGACATATTGAAGATCAAGATACTTATGATTTAATTAAGCAAGTAACTGACCCGAGTGACACAAAAATTATTGACATGTTTCAACATACTGTCGATTTGATTGCCATTATCATTCATGTGATTAGCATTATGGCAATTTTGATGATTCATATTTGGTGGGCAGCAGTTGTGATTCTTATTTTTTCAATGCCAGCATTTTACTTTGCGATAAAAGGTGGAAAAGAGCAAAATGATGCTAGTCGTGAAACGAATAAACATCGTCGTCGTGTTGAATATTTAACAGAGATGACTAGCGGTCGTGATGCAACAGATGAACGAACACTTTTTGGCTATAGTGACAAAATGATACAGTTATTATGGGAAAATTTTGAATTTGCTCGCAGACATATGCTCAAGGTTGTTAAGCATGTAACCATCAGATCACAAGCAGGTGGGGCACTTGTTGTCTTAGTCAGTACTGTAGTAATGATAATCTTGTTACAACCACTTGCAACTGGCGCGATTACCATTGGCCTTTTTATGGCGTTGGTTACGGCGTGTTCGAGTTTAAGTGGTCTTCTATCTTGGCGTATTTCTTACTTGTTGCGTCAGTTTGCAGAAAATCGCGAATATCTCAAAGAACTCACTACTTTTTGTGCTTTAGACGAGACTGCAGGTGCATTGACGGATCGTTTACCAGCAACACCGATTTTTGAAAGTCTTGAATTTCGAAATGTTTCTTTTCAATATCCTGGGACTCAAACACCCATTTTACATGAGATTAGTTTTTTGATGCAAGCAGGGAAGCATTATGCACTTGTTGGCGAAAATGGAACGGGGAAAACAACAATTATTAAGTTGCTAACAGGTCAATATGATAACTATGAGGGGGATATTTTATTAAATGGAAAAAACATTAAAGCTTATGAAACGGCTGAATTAAAAAGCTTTTTTGGTGTTGCCTACCAAGACTTTGCACGATACGCACTATCAGTAAAAGAAAACATCAGAATTGGAGATTTGCATCAGCAAAATCATCAATATCTTGATCAAGCAATAAAAGATTTGGAACTAGATGAAATGGTTAAAAATCTAGCAAAAGGAATTGAGACACCTCTTGGAAAAGTCAAAACGGATGGTCTTGATTTATCTGGTGGTCAGTGGCAACGATTAGCACTTGCACGCACACTGATTAACTCAGCACCAATCAAAATTTTAGATGAGCCAACATCAGCACTTGATCCACTGAGCGAAAGTCGTCTATACGAGCAATTCGAAATGTTAATCAAAGGAAAAACATCGATTTTCATTAGCCATCGGCTCGGTTCTATCAGGTTAGCAGATGAAATTTTGGTTCTTGATTCAGGTCGTTTGATTGCACAAGGAACGCATCCTGAGCTAATGGCAACGAGTATCCATTATGCAAACATGTATGAAAGTCAGTTGAAATGGTATCAAACAGGGGAGGTGAGGTCATGATCCAAAGAAAAATAAGTATCTGGGAAGTGACAAAAAAAGTCAACCATTTATGTTTGAAACATTGTACAGTTGATTATTTATTGGAACGCTCGACATTATTTATTAGAAGTGTCGTCATTGTTGCCACTTTTTTTACGACACAGCTTGTTTTTGATCAAGCAACAGCATTGTATCAAGATGAGGCAACTGTTGGTAGGTTATTCATCCCAATTTTCCTTTTTTCAGTTGCTAATCTAGGAAATGAAGTATTACGAGGAATTGAGCAATATTTTCGTCGTGCCGTATCCACCCGTTTTGAAGGTATTATTCGGAAGAAAATGGCCCAAAAAACGAATCAGTTAAACCCATTAGCTTTTGAAGATCCTAAGCTGTTAGATGAAATCAACAAAGCAAAAGAGGCGAGTGAATATTATTTTTGGACAGGAGAGACGCTTATTCGAATTTTATTATCGTATGGAACATATTTGTTTTTCCTAAGTATCTATTTTTACTTATTAAATCCAATTTTACTCTTAGCGGTTGCATTTGCATTTATCCCAAAACTAATTCCATTAGGGATTAAACCATTGCTTTATAGCAAACTTCAAGATACAAGTGCCCCGATCCGTCGAGAATATGAGTTTTATGAACAAGCCATGATCGGACGCACTTACTTTAAAGAGACGCGTATCTTAGGAGCTTTCTCTTTATTTAAGAAAAAATATCTAGCAACTTTGATGATCTTAAATCGTGAAAGATGGAAAACAGATGCCAAATCGGCAACGCTTGATTTAATAATGAGCTTCCTATCTGTTCTTGGTTATTTAGGCCTCTTATATTTATTATTCATTTCATTGCAAACAGGGGCAATTAGCATCGGGGCATTTGCTGTTGTATTTGCAAGTTTTGCTGATTTGATTGATCGTGTAGACGAGATTTTAGAAATCTTAGGTTATACGATGGAAGATTTAGGAACGGTGAGCTCATTAGTACGTTTCTTTGACCTCCCAGAAAGAGCAGGCGAAGAAAAAGACATCGACTGGACTGGTGACATCGAAATCAAAAATATCAGTTTCACGTACCCAAACACCGAATTTGAAAGTTTGAAAAATTTATCATTAACGCTAAAAGCTGGTGAAACAGTTGCTATCGTGGGGGAAAATGGTGCTGGAAAGTCAACTTTAATGAAAATATTAATGGGTATTTATGAACCAATAACTGGTAGTGTAACAGTCGGTCAGCAAGATACCAAAGGAATTGCAAATGCAAGTAGATTTAATGGTGTTTCTGCTGTCTTCCAAAATTTTCAGAAGTATCAATTAACGCTAAAGGAGAATGTTGAAATTTCTGAGGGGAATGGCAACACAGATATTACACTTTCAATGGAGCAGGCTGGCGTTGAGTATGACTCTAAAGCGTACCCAGATGGGGTTGATACGATGTTGTCCCGTGAGTTTGACGGTGTTGACTTAAGTGGTGGTCAGTGGCAGCGAGTTGCTATCGCGAGAGGACTTTATCGTTATCATGATTTGATTGTGCTAGATGAGCCTACAGCTGCGATTGATCCCCTTGAAGAAAGTCGTTTGTATGAGAAGTTTGCTGAGATTTCTAAGGATAAGACAGCGATTATTGTGACTCATCGACTTGGATCGGCGCAAATTGCAGATCGGATTGTTGTATTGGATAATGGAGCGATTAGCGAGATGGGGACACACCAGGAATTGCTTGATCGCAAAGGACATTATGCGAGGATGTATGAAGCTCAGGCGAGTTGGTATGTGAGTTAGGTAGTAGAGGAAGTAAGAGCTGAGAGGTTGCTATTTAGTGCCTAATTTGCCCTTTCGGTGATCAGCATAAGGTCTCGCTTGAGTTGTTTAAAATGATAGCTAACGTATTGCTCCCAGAAGCTTGCGCGGCTTTCATGGCTAGTATGAAAGGGTGGATGAAATGATCCCAGAAGGTACACATGAACCTTGGTTAAGTTGGGCGATCGAATTGCAAGCTTTATCACAGAATGGTTTAACTTATACTAAAGATGTTTTTGATCAGGAAAGATTTGAGCGGATTAGGGAGATAGCGGCGGAAATGATCGCGATGAAGTCGAGTCTTTCGACAGAAACGGTCAAGGGTTTGTTTTGTAACGAGACGGGGTATCAAACGCCAAAGTTAGATACGAGAGCTGCGATTTTTCAAGGTGACCAAGTTCTTTTGGTTAAAGAGGGAGGTAAATAGTCACTTCCGGGGGGTTGGGTGGATGTTTGGGAGTCTATATATAGCAACACAGTAAAGGAAGTTAAGGAAGAGTCGGGTTTTGATGTCAAACCGTCTCGGATTATTGCTTTACAAGATAGAAATAAGCATAATGAGCCTCCATATGCGTATGGGATTTGTAAGGTTTTTGTTTTGTGTGAGTTGCTTGGCGGGAGATTCGTAAGAAATAATGAGACGAGTGCGTGTCGCTTTTTCTCTTTGAGTGAGTTGCCAGAGTTAGCGGTTGCTAAAAATACAAAAGAGCAGATCGAGATGTGTTTTCAAGCTAAAGATGATGAGCGCTGGGTTGTTTTGTTTGATTAGCTATAAAAGGGAAGGGTTTAAGATGGTTGAATATAAGGAAATGAAGTTAATTGATGATGCGGATTTGCGTCCTTTGTATGAGTCGGTGGGTTGGGTTTCGTATACGAATCAGGTGTCCGATTTAAGTCGGTTACTTGCTGCAAGTCAGTTGGTGTATGCTGCTTGGGATGCAAGCAAGCTAGTCGGGTTGATTCGGACAGTTGGGGATGGGATTTCGATTCAGTATGTGCAGGATTTGTTGGTGATGCCTGCGTATCAAAAGCAGGGGATTGGGTCGGAGTTGTTGAAGCGTGTTATGGAAGCGTCAAAAGATATTCGTCAGTTAGTATTGATTACAGACGGGGAAGATGAGAATAAAGCGGCGATTGCGTTTTATAAGAAGCATGGGCTTCAGACTTTTGAGGAAACAAAGATTTGCGGTTTGTGGAGGAGTGGAGCGTTAGGATGAGAGTGATCAATGTAAGGAAGCAGCCTGAATACAAAGATTTGGCGATTGATTATTTTACGAAGAATTGGGGCATGAGAGTTATTTATGAAGATAGTATCAATACTTGTTTGACAGCTCAAAATCCACTGCCTGTTTGGTATTTATTGCTGGATGGTGATAAAATTGTTGGTGGTGTCGGGTTGATTACGAATGATTTTATTAGTCGGATGGATTTATGGCCATGGCTTTGTGCACTTTATATTGAAGAAGATTATCGTGGGCAAAATTTGTCAGCGAGGTTAATTGAACAGTTGAAAGTGGATTGTGCCAAGATGGGGTTTGAGACTTTTTATCTTGCGACCGATCATGTTGGATTTTACGAGAAGCATGGGTTTAAGTATATCGCTGATGGGCATCATCCGTGGGGCGAAACTTCGAGAATTTATGAGATTGAGGTTTAGATGATGGTTGCTGAGCGCGTTGGTTTGATCGATCGGGAGCATTGGCATTTGGGAGAAATGTGGAGAGCGGGAAAGGCGATGGGAGTTAAGTGATTGAGCTGATGAAAGATGGCTGAATGTACGTGAAACAATATGACGAGAGGGATGTAAATAAATTTTAGAAGGTGTTAGAAATGAATCGTTATACAAAATTAGAGCAGTCGCAAATTAGCAGTTGCTCTGAATTAATTGGCAAGATTGATTGTTGCGAACAAGAAAATTTTTTGTCAGCAGTTAATACTGAAAATCAAATAGATATTCATGTATTTGAGCATGGTGTTTATTTTAGTTATAAGTACGAAGGTGTTGTTAAAATTCATATTTGCTTTGAGCAAGATACTGATGAGTTTAATGATAAGATAATTGAATTGGTGCAGGCAACATCGGGTAAAGCTAGTGATGCGATTGTTGATTTTTATATTTATAAACATAATACAAAGATTATAGAGCATCTCATTGCCCGTTACAAAATCCCCGCTCCATATGATGGGCTTTACTATACATCGGTCGAATTTATCTTGCGCAGGGAAAATTTTAACAAGGCATATATCAACACAAATCTTGATATACGACCATATGAAGAGATTTATATTGATACCTATTTGGAAATGTTAGATGAGTCAATGGATTTTGGTGGTGGAACGCCTAATTTTAGAGAATCGAAAGCGTATTTGGTCGAAGATTTTAGGGAGTATGAAAAAACTAATCGCTTTGAAGCATTTTGGGTGGATGATGAGTTAGTGGGGCTTTATTGGCGAAATGGTGCAGAGATTGATATGTTTGCTGTGTCAGTTGAACATCAAGGTAAGGGTTATGGTAGCGATCTTTTAACGAGAGCTATCGAGATGAGCTTCGCTAGTAGCGATGCTGATTTTGCGTTCTTATATGCTGTTGATTGGAATACGAAAGCACAAGCGTTTTACAGAAAATATGGTATGGAGGTTTTGGGGCAGCCATGTTGTTTGCGATTGCCGAGAAAAGAAGATTAGAAATATGGGGTAGCGGATTTGTTGGAGGTGTCATTTTGAAGTTTATTGAGTTTGGAATAGGGAACAAATGGGTGATTAGAACGGAAACTGAACTGAATGATGGCACTGAGGTGGAGGAAAAGGGAATTGCGCGCCCGATTAAGTTTCAGTCTTTATATTTGCGGTTTTGGGTTGGCCGGACAGTCGTCATTTTAGATTCTAAAGAAGGCTTCAAAAAAATGAAGAAGAACCGAAATGCAGTAAAGGTAATCGTTGGCATTAAAAGTTTGTAGTGGCAGTGGAATGAAGATGGATTCAAAGATTTAGGATGATTGATTAGGAGAATTAGTGAAATGGATATTACGATCGAGTTGGCAACTGTTGAACAAAAAGAAGTCGTGGCAAATTTGATGGAGAAATATGAGTATGAATTTTCTCAGTATAATGATGCTGGCGTAGATGAATTGGGTTTGTTTGGTTGTATGGAGTGGATTGATTGTTATTGGGAAGAGGCTGATTGCTGGGCTTATTTGATTAAGGTTGATAACAGGTTAGCAGGTTTTGCTTTCGTTGGCGATTTTGAAATTGAGGGGCAAAGGACAGATTTTATGATTGATGAGTTTTTTGTCATGTATAAGTATCGAAATTTAGGTGTCGGGAAATTCGTGGTGAATAACTTACTAGAGCGCCATCAAGGTAAATGGGGATTATGTTATACACCGAGAAATCTGCCAGCAACCAAGTTTTGGCCGAAAGTGATTGGTGCGTATACAAATGGAAACTATGAGCGGATCGAAAATTATGAATCTGTTGTTTACGATGATGGTACGTTAGGTACTGTTTTGTTGTTTGATAGTAGGCTATCGGATGCTATAAAGGAAGGTTGAATGCAATTAAGCAAGGGAGAATAAATATGGAAAAACAAATGAAGATAGCTGCCGAAATATTCAAAAAATATGGTTTAGATTTTGAAACTGCTGAGCGAGCGGGTGGTTGGACAAATGCGGTTTGGTTGAATGGTGGTTTGGCTTTGCGTTTAGCCAAAGAAACAGGTAGTGACAGGATCCGCCGTGAGGTAGAGCGTTCGAAAGTGTTCCCAGCATCGGTTGGCTATCCCAAGAATATTGCTGTTGGTGTGACTGAGGGGTATGAATGGAGTCTTTCGGAGCGTGTGCAGGGGCAAGTTTTGAGTAGTGTTTGGAATGATTTAACGTGGTCAGAGAAAGTAAAAGCGAGGAAGCAAATTATTGAGATGGTGAATGGTGTTCATGCCACTCCTGTTGGTGAGGTAGAGCATTTGACTTTAAAGACAGCATGGTATAATTCGTTTGACAGAGATCAGTCGCTTGCAGATATCGCGCGTTATGTAGCCAAAGGCTTGTTCACGAGTGAGCAAGGTAGGAACTTGCATGATGCTTTGGAGCGCTTTTATGAATGGAACGTTTCTGTGACGCCTGTTTTATGTCACGGAGATATGACAACAGATAATCTTTTGTGGCATGATGGAGATGTGGTATCGTTGCTAGACTTCGAACATGCTGTGATTGCTACGCCTCAGTTAGATGTTCATTCGGTAGCTAATTTGGCGCTTGTTCCTTACGATGAGGTCGCTTCAATGGATCGAATTCTAATGAAAGAGCAAAATCATGAAATCGAGGAATATGTTGCAGAAATAATCTCTCTATTAAAGCCATTTTTATCTACGCAAAGCGATAAGGATTTGTTTCTAGGCTATAATATTTTATTTCGTCAAAGATTTTTGGAGTTTTGGCTTGCAGGATCGGATGATGATATGAAAAAATGTGATGCTTACCAGAAAATGTTGTCTTTTAGCGATGGGAATGGTGGGTATTTATCGGATTTGTTCTAGGTATAAGTCAGGCAATTATGAAAAGCAAGTTTATTGTCTTAAAGAACGACCCAAATTCACATAAAGAGCGGATTTTGAGTCGATTTTCGGCTCAAAATCCATTCGAAACGACTCAAATTAGTGAAGAAAAGACATTTTGGGTCGAAATTCATCCCGAAAGGGAAATAAAACGACTCAAGTTGGTTGGAAATTAGTATTTTGGGTTGTTTTTGAGCAAAGCTGATTAATTTGCAATTGCCTATTGATCAATAAACAAATGGAGTGAGGTTGATGGTGTTAGATAATGAGAATAAAGTTTTTCATCTTGATTTTGATGAGATTTCACCAAGTCAGTTGTATTTAAGTGTGGAAAAGCTTAAGGGTCTTCAAGATTTCAAAATGACTGAGGAAGAAGCGCTTCCTGTTAAGAAATTCGGCTCTAAAATAGCTTTGACAGATGGGCATCATCGCGCTTATTTAGCGTATCAATCTGGTGCCAGAAAGTTGCCTGTTTATTGGGATGAGGATGATTTGGATTGGAGTATTTATGAGATTTGTTTGGGATGGTGTCAGGATGAGGGGGTTCAGCGGATTTCAGATTTTTCAGAGCGAATTTTGACAGGGGTTGATTACCAAAAGTTATGGCATGATAGGTGTGAGGAAACGTTTCAATCAGAGTGAGCAGATGAGTGTAAGGTATGTAGTAGTAGAAGATGAGAAAGCGATAGCAGAAAATCAATGTTGAGGGTTGGTAAAACAGCTTATCGAGGAATTTTCAGTCTCATGAAATATAATGAATAAGAAGCCTACATAATGTAGATTGAAGGAAGCGAGCTATGGTACTAAAAAATGATAAAATTATTCTACGTCATATTCAAGAAAGCGACATAGAAAATTATACTAAGTGGACAACAGTCGAAACGGAATGGCAAAATTGGGATGCACCATGGGAATGGCTAGAAGATAACGGAGAATATTTAGAAATGTTGAAAAACTCACTTAACAAAGAGCCAACTGACAGGAGATTGATGATTGAAACAGTAGCTGGTGAGCATATCGGATCAGTCAATTCATATTATATTGATGGCGACAATGATAAATTAGCTGTTGGAATTGGAATTCCACCTATATCTGCGCGTGGGAAGAGATATGGATTTTCTGCATTAACTCTATTTTTAGAACATTTGTTTAAATCTAGAGACATTATCTATACACAAACATGGTCTGGGAATTTCCCAATGATTGCCTTGGCAGAAAAGCTTGGTTTTGTAGAGATCAGAAGAATTAGAAATTTACGTGAAGTTAATGAGAAGAAATATGATGCACTTACGTTTGCTATCGCAAAATGTGATTGGAGGTTTTAGCGTTGAATAAGTATGAGTTTCGATTAGCAAAGCCTGATGAGATCCCAGAAATCGTGAGTATTTATCACAGTTTGGTTGGGACACCAGGTTGTACATGGAATTTGTATTATCCAAGTCAAGAAACGGCTCGAGATGATATCAAGCATGAATATTTATATGTTTTGAAAATGGAAGGCGAGATAGTAGCTGTTGCGTCAGTAGGTCAATTTGATGAGTTGGCAGATTTATCATGGAAGCCTCAAAATCCGTGTGAGTTGGCGAGGATTGGTGTTAGTCCTGTTTATCAAAAGCAAGGGATTGGGACAATAATGTTGCAAAGTATCATTGGAGTTGCCAAGGGCAATGGGTATGATGGGATTAGGTTTTTGGTGAGTAGAAATAATCCTGCTGCGTTAGCGTTGTATGAGAAAAATGGTTTTGAAAGATGTGGGGAAGTATTCAGATACGATATTGATTTTTATTGCTATCAGATCACATTTTGATCACTGAGCATAGCTGTTTGTTGAAAGGAGAAAATAGTGATGTATGAGATGGCGACAATTAGAAGGGTTTTTGAAAAGCAGATGAAGCTGGAAGTTTGTTCGATCCATCAGTTTGAAAGTGTAGAAAATAACAAGGTGTATCGGATTGAAACGGAGTCGCAGCCTTATATTTTTAAGATTTACAAAGGTGAGTGGCCGGAGGATGAGAAGTTATTGCTTGTTGAAAAGTTGCTTGCTGAGGCTGGTATTGCGCATGCGAAAATTTTTGTTTATAGTCGAGATAAGACGGATTTTCCGCACGGTTATTTGATTGAGGAATGTTTGCCAGGTGCGACAGCTGATCGACTTGTTTTGGATAAGCAGGAAATGGTTGGGTTGTTTGAAAAGTTGGGGGCTTTGGTTTCGCGACTGCATCAAATTAAGATGAAGGGGTATGGCTACACTGGTTCTGGGTTTGCAGACTGGGAGACTTTTTCGGAATTTATGTATGATAGTATTGGTGATAACAAAGCCAATTTATTGGCACACGATTTAATGGCTGATGAAGTGTTGGAAGCGATTGGGCTAGCATTACGGAAAAGGCTGAAAGTATGTGATAAGTATGCCTCTGTTTTATGTCATACCGATCTTTCGACCAAAAATATGATGGTTAATGAAGGGGATGTAACGTTAATTGATTGGGATGATGTTTATTCGCTTTGTTGGGTCTATGATCTTGCTACTTTGACGTTTTGGATGAAGCGAGAATATGGCAATGAAGATGCTGAGGTTTATCGCAAAGCTTTTCTTGATTATTATGAGACAGAGTATGATTTGGATGAATTTGATCAAGTGGAGCCTGTGATTCATGTGCGTATTGGGTTGAATGATCTTAATTATTTTGCTGGGATGCCGGAGTATGAGCAGGTTAAGCAGTTGGTGAATAAATCATTAGAGAAATGCGGTATGGATTTGTGGAAATGTTTGTTCAAATAAATAAATGAGGAGAACATAAATATGCTGTTATTTACTGAGCAAATCAATAGTTGGGAGGAGTGGGGGAATGTCTTTTGTTCTATTTCAGCGTTTGCGCCACTGGTTGAGTATATTTTCGAAAGAGAGAAACTGCCGGTGGCAAAGATGGAGAAATTGACGCCGGGAACGAATGCTGTTTTCAAAGTTGGTGATTATGTCGTCAAAATATTTGCGCCACCAAGGTTGGGTGAGGATTTTGGCACAGATGTTGCTGTTGAGTTATTCGGGATGAGATGGGCCGAGAGGCAGGGTGTTCCTTCGCCAAAGTTGGTTGCCCATGGGGTTGTTGAGGATAAGTATTATTTTGAGTATCTGGTGATGGCGTATATTCATGGTAAGTTGTTGAGTGAGGTTGAGGACAGTTTAAGTGATGCCGACAAAGTGATTATCGGTCAGCAAGTACGTGCGATTACTGATCAACTGAATCGGCCATGCGAGAAATTCACACCAATTGATGTAATGCAGTATGCTTTGGAGACTGAGGATTGGGATAAGGAAGGTTTCCCAGTTTCGTTTCAAAGAGAGCGGTTGGCTTATCTTAGTCATTTTTGTATGACTGACAAAGAGAAGGTTTATTGTCACGGGGATTTGCATATTGAGAATATTTTAGTAGACGAAGAATTAGGTGTGTATATCATTGATTTTGCTGATGCGATGTATGCACCTGCTGAGCATGAAGAGGCTTATATTGTCAGTGGTTTATTTTGTTTTGATAAAGCGTATCTGATGGGGTATTATGGCAATTATGAAGTGAATGATGTCGTTGATTTGTGTATGGCTTGGCTGCCGATTCATACGTGGGGTCATGCGACTGTTGCGGCTAATTTGAAGCCAGTGGATGAGATTGTTTCGTTTGATGTGATGCGACAGCGATTATTTGCTTTGGTTGCGCGTGAGAAAGAGAAGTAGTTGAGGTTGTGAGGTGATTGGTGTGAGAGGCTATTCTAAAGATGAAGGGATTCGAATCGTTTGTTATAACCCAGAGTGGAAGAACATGGCACAAAGTGAAATCGAATTTTTGTATCGTGTTTTAGGTGATGGCGTTTTGATCGAGCATTTTGGTTCGACGGCAATTCCAGGTTGTTGCGCTAAGGATATTGTTGATATTCAAATTTGGGCTGAGGATCAAATGGAAGTTGAGCGAATTAGAGCCATTTTAATGCCATTATATCAAGGTGTTTCTAGTTCGGAATCTCAAGCCAAAGGCTTTTTGTGCTTTGATAAATGTGTTGAGATTGATAACGAGATTAGGAGAACTCATCACATTCATGTGCGATCAAATTTTGAGGAATGGCAGCGAGGGATTTGCTTTCGTGACTATCTAGTCGCGCACCCAGATGCGGTTGTTAGGTATGAACAAATTAAGCAGCATGCTGCTATGTGCGCACCAGATGATATGACTGAGTATAGCAGACTGAAAGGTGATTTTATCAATGAAATTACAGTGCTAGCGAGAAAAGAGATAGGTTATTGATTTGGGAGCGGCAAAATCGATTTTTGAAATTAAAGATGGAAAAGTACTGCAAAGCGAATTGATTTATTGTATACTTAGTGTAGGCAGGAAATAAGGATTGGATGGAGGTAGATGAGATGATCATTAGTGCGAGTCGCAGGACGGATATTCCCGCTTACTATGGTGAGTGGTTCATGAACCGAATTAAAGCTGGTTTTGTTCTCGTGCAAAATCCGCGAAATCCACGTCAAATTAGTCAAATTAGCTTGTCACCAGCTGTTGTTGATGGAATTGTGTTCTGGACCAAGAATCCGATGAAGATAATGAAGCATTTACCAGAGTTAGCGGGCTATATGTATTATTTTCAGTTTACACTCACGCCGTATGGTCAAGATTTAGAGCCGAATCTGCCATCTAAAACAGAGGAATTGTTACAAATATTCAAGCGACTCTCAGCAATGATTGGCGCGAACCGAGTGATCTGGCGTTATGATCCGATTCTGATAAATGATAAATATACTGTCGATTATCATCTCTATGCGTTCGAGAAAATGGCCAAAGCGCTCAAAGGGATGACTAAGAAGGTCATTATTAGTTTTATTGATACCCAGTACCGAAATGTGAAAAGTAATGTTGATGCACTGGGGTTAAAGGATTTTAACTCCGAGCAGCAGGTGGCATTGGCGAGAAAGTTAGTTGCGATTGCTGGTTGCTATGATTTAGTGGTCGAATCTTGTTCTGGCAAGATCGATTTGCAACAGCTTGGCATTAAGCCATCGAGGTGTATTGATGGCGAACTTTTCGAAGAACTGCTCGGTTGTAAATTAAAAGCGATTAAGGATAAAAATCAGCGTGCTGAATGTGGGTGTATGCAAAGCATTGATATTGGGGTTTATAATACTTGTTTGCATGGATGTAAGTATTGTTATGCGAATTATAATCAGAGTATTGTTGCGAGAAATTGTGCGTTACATGACCCGCTATCGCCACTGTTGATTGGCAAGCCAAGTGGTGAGGCTAAGGTTACTGAGCGTGCTGTTGTTAGTTTGAAGGAGAATTAGTTGTTAGGAGAGAAATTCATTTATGTTTTCACTATTCAAGAAATTAGGGTGGTTTTTCAGCGCATATAAAACGAAATATATTTGGGGACTAGTGACTTTAACGCTGGTTAGAATGGTTGAAATTTTGCCGCCGCTTCTGATCGGATTGGCGCTTGATGATATTCATACGGGTGTATTGACATCAAGTTTGTTGCTTTATTATGTGATAGCGTTACTTTTAACAACAGCAGTGGCTTATGTTGGTGGCTATGTTTTTCTGTATCAGTTGTATGGTGGTAGTTTACGGCTTGAGGCAAGTTTGCGCTTCAAATTCGTTAATCAAATCCTTAAAATGAAGCCTCATTTTTTTCAGAAGTTCCGTACAGGTGATTTGATGGCAAGAGCGACTAATGATTTGGGTGCTGTTACTGAGGCGAGTGGGTTTGGTGTTTTAACGTTGTTTGATGCCACTTTGTATATGGTTGTTATTTTGGCGATGATGATTTTTACCGTGAGTTGGCGTTTGACTTTGATCGCTGTCGCGCCGTTGCCGATTTATGCTTATTTGGTGACGAAGATGGGGAAAGTGTATGATAAGCGATATGCTGCGTCTCAAAAAGCTTTTAGCAATTTGAATAATAAGGTATTGGAATCCATTTTGGGGATGCGCGTGATTCGGGCTTATGTGCAAGAAAAGGAAGAAATTGATCGTTTTGCGAAGCTAGCAGCGCTCGTTTGTGATAAGAATAGGCAAATAGAGGCGCTTGAGGCGCTTTTTGAACCTGCAGGGCGATGGTTAATGGGGCTTTGTTTTTTCATTACGATTTTTTATGGTTCGCATCTTATTTTAGCAGGGCAGATGACGCTTGGAAGTTTAGTCACCTTTAATGTTTATTTGAGTATGTTGACTTGGCCGATCTTTGCGATTAGTGTGTTAATTAATGTGATGCAACGCGGGAAAACGTCGCTAGAGCGAATTCATGAAGCGTTGGATGCGCCAATTGATGTGGTTGATCAAGCAGAAACAAATCAGGTCGGGATACCGGAAGTGATCGCGATTAAGGCGCTTAATTTTACTTATCCTGACGCACCAAATGAAGCGCTAACAGATATCACACTCACCATTAATCGAGGAGAAACCATTGGTATTGTTGGTAAAACAGGAAGTGGGAAGACAACACTTTTGCGCCAGTTTTTGCGCGAATATCCATTGGAGTCAGGAAAAATTGTAGTCAATGGCTTGCCGCTTGAAAGTTTGAAGCAAAAGGAAGTGTTAAGTTGGATCGGTTATGTGCCACAAGAGCATATTTTGTTTTCAAAGTCGGTGCGAGAGAATATTTTGTATGGGGTGGATGAGGCGCGTGAAGCCGATTTAGCGCGCGTGATTCAATTGGCTGCGTTAACGGATGATTTGGAGTTCTTCACAGATGGGCTTGATACGATCGTTGGCGAGAAGGGGATTGCTTTGTCTGGTGGGCAAAAGCAACGCATTTCGATTGCGCGCGCGATGGCTACCCATCCAGAGATTTTGATTTTGGATGATGCTTTGTCAGCTGTCGATGCGAAAACGGAGACTAGCATTGTTGAGAATATTAGAAAAGAACGTGGTGCGCTTCATTCGAACATGGGAAAGACAACGATTATTACAGCGCATCGTCTTTCGGCTGTTGTTCATGCGGATCAAATTATTGTGCTTGAAGATGGCAAGATCAGTCAAATGGGGACACATGATGCGCTAATGGCGGCTGGTGGCTGGTACAAAGAGCAGTATGAGCACCAAAATCTCCAGTTAGGAGGTGCTGAGGATGAGTAAAAATACTGAAACAAATTCGACTGCTAAAAAGCGCTCAAATGTTGAATCTATATCAGACACTAAAAGGGCATCCGATACCGTTTCGGTGGGGAGAAAGCTACTCAATTATGCCCTAAGCGAGAAAAAGTTGATGATTGTCGCATTCATTATGCTGTTATTTGCGATTGTGACAGAACTACTTGCTCCCTTTATTATCATGGAAATCATGGATGAACATCTTGCTAGCACTGGTTTTTCAAATGAAAGCATCCCAACTGTTTTAAGATTAGGTGGCTTTTATTTCGGTCTTATCGGGATCAGCGCGATATTTACTTACGTGCAACGTTATATTCTCGGTATCGCATCAAATAACATCATTAAAAAAATGCGCGAAGATGTTTTTACGCATATCCAAACCATGCCAATTCAATATTTTGATCACGTGCAAGCAGGGCAAGTTGTCGCAAGGATTACGAACGATACTGAAAGTCTTAGGCATTTCTACATTAACATTCTAACGAACTTTGTTGCAGGCGGCATCAGCATGATGGGCGTTCTAGTGGCACTATATGCTCTAAACATTAGATTTGCTTTAATTTGCACCTTAATCATCCCAAGTTTATTCATTTGGATCAAAATTTATCGCCGCTTCGCAACAGGCTACAACGAAAAAATCCGCGCGCGGTTGTCGGATATTAATGGGATGCTAAATGAAATCATCTCGGGTATCTCCATCATCCAAATTTTTCGACAAGAGAAAAAGAACGCGGCCGAATTTGAAGCTATTAACGAAGACTATTATGAAAATAAGCGAAAAATGCTTGCGTTAGATTCAGCAACAAGTTCGAATATTCTTGCCGCTTTGCGCAATCTTGCGATGCTAGCCATCATTTGGTTTTTTGGTGGCAGATTTGTTGAAACAAATACGACCATTTCAATAGGACTCTTATATATTTTTATCGATTACATCGGTCGGTTGTTCAGACCTGTGATGGGGATCGTTGGCCAACTCTCAACATTTGAGGCATCAGTGGTATCAGCCGGTCGGGTCTTTGCGTTGATGGCCGAGAAAAACGAACCTTTAGGTGAGCAGCGAATCCCGCGCCCTACAGGTCATGTGAAGTTCGAGCAGCTTCATTTTGCGTACGATGAGGCGAATCCCGTTCTAAAAGATATCACTCTAAGCGCCAAATCTGGTGAAACAGTTGCGCTTGTTGGTCATACCGGTTCGGGGAAAAGTTCGATCATGAGTGCTTTGTTCGGCTTTTATCCTTATCAACAAGGAAGTATTACGATTGATGGCAAAGAAATCAAAGAGATGCTAAAACAAGAATATCGTCAACATATGGGCATTGTGCTCCAAGATCCATTCCTTTTTGCTGGGACGATTGCGAGTAATATTAGCTTAGAGAATCCAACGATAACGCGCGCAAAAGTTGAAGCGGCATTAGAGGCAGTTGGGGCAATGACTTTTATCAGTAAATTGCCTGAGGGGATTGATGAACCAGTGTTAGAAGGAGGAAGTACTTTTTCGACTGGTCAGCGTCAATTGCTATCTTTTGCTAGGGCACTTGCCTTTGATCCCGCGATTTTAATTTTGGATGAGGCAACTGCAAATATCGACACAGAGACTGAAGGGATTATTCAACAGGCACTTGAAGTCCTCAAAAAAGGGCGAACGACTTTTGTGATTGCGCACCGATTGTCGACGATTCGTGATGCTGATCAGATTTTGCTGCTAGATCGAGGCGAGATTATTGAACGTGGTGATCACCAAGCATTGATGGAAATGAAAGGGAAATACTATCAGATGTATCAATTACAATTGCGAGGTATTAATGGGTGACGAGTGAGCGTTAGGAGTAGTGATGTCATGGAGTACAAGTTTGCACCGAATCAAAGTTATGAGGATTTGAGTTCTGGCAGAGTTATTTTTCACGAGAAGGGATTTTCGAATTTTCCTGTCCGATTAGCTTCGGAAATATTCATGCGCTGTTTTGAGTTGATTGGCAAACCTGCTGAAAAGATAAAGTTATATGATCCTTGCTGTGGTGGTGGCTATTTATTAACGATTTTAGGTTTTTTGCATCATGAGCAGATCGGAGAGATTTATGGATCGGATATTGCGGCTGATGCTACCGAGTTGGCGCAGAAGAATTTAGGTCTTTTGATGCGTGAGGGATTGAATTTGCGGAAAGTGCAGTTAGAGCAACTTTACCAAAGTTATGGAAAAGCATCCCATTTGGGTGCGCTTGAAAGTGCTGCTCATCTTGCTAAATTGAGTACAGATGATTTGGTCTCGCATGTTTTTGTTCGCGATGTTTTAAGTGCTAATGCGTCTGGATTTGAAATGCCGCTTGTTGATATTATCATAACAGATGTGCCTTATGGAAATTTAGTTTCATGGTCAAGTGATGCGCATAAGCCAGAGGAACAAAGCAATATTGCTTTGATGTTAGAGCAATTGTTTAGTCATTTGAAAGAGACTGGCGTGATTGCGATTATTAGCGATAAGAAGCAAAAGATTGATTACCAAAATTTCAAGCGCGTTTCGAAAATTCAAGTTGGGAAGCGGAAAATAGAGTTTTTTAAGAAGGGCTGAGCAAAATATAAGGAAGTGGTTTTGATGGTGTTACAAGTTGGTGAAATGACGCATGCATATGCGATAGAGATTGTGAATTGGCGTTATCAAGCACCGTATGACATGTACAATCTGGAAGAAAGTGAAGCTGACATTCAGGAATTGATGGCAGCAAATTATCAAGCAATTTTGGATCAAGATGGCTATTTATTTGGTTTTTATTGTACAGGAGAAGCTGCACAAGTACCGAAAGGGCATGCGTTTCAGGTATATGAAGCGGTATGTTTAGATATCGGATTAGGTATGAGGCCTGATTTGACGGGGAAAGGATTTGGCAAAGTATTTCTCGCATTTATCCTGCAGCAGTTTGAAGCAACAGCTTTAAGATTGACAGTCGCTACTTTCAATCAAAGGGCGATCCGGCTTTATGAGGGGTTTAGCTTTAAGCGAGATGCTATATTTATGAATGGAGAAATTGAATTTACGACGATGTTGCGAGGTGAAAGTCAAGTATGAATGAGCAAATAAAACAGGAATTGCTAGCGAAAAATCAACAACTGATCGACATGGTTATCTCCCGTGCACAGCGAGACTTTCCCGACGAAATTGCCTTGATTGGGCTAACAGGGTCATTTTCAACAGGTGATTTTCACGAGAAAAGTGATTTAGATTTAATTATTGTGAATAACACAGACAAAGGTTGGGAGATTGGTGATTGTTTTATCTTAGATGATGTTGGCTACGATGTTTACTGTACGCCATGGGAGAAACTTGAAGAGGCATCGCGCGCTGAAACCGTCTGGATGGCGCTGTTGGTTGACTTGGAGATTCTTTATGTTGCTGATTCAAAACATTTAGAACGATTCAATGAACTAAAGGAAAAAGCGCTGAAAATATTGGCACAACCCGTTAGCGAAGTGCATGTCAAGCGCGCTGAAAAGCACCTCAACTTAGCGAAGCAAGCGTATGTCGATATGATGTTGTCATCAGAGATTGGACATGTTCGATTTCTGTCAAGTTATCTGATTTATCATGTGTTCAATGGCATTGTGGCGCTTAACAATACGTACATTAAGGGTGGTTTTAAACGTCACTTTAAGAATTTGATGGCGTATGATTATTTGCCTGAGCAGCTCGATCAGCTTTACATGGAAATAATCGAAGCCAAAACAGTTGATCTGATTCGTTCACATTCGCTATCGTTCTTGAAATCTTTTACGCAGTTGTATGAAGAAATGAGGCGTGCTCAGATGCCTGAAAAATTGCCAACATTCGAAAATTTGAAGGGAACGTATGAAGAATTGTGGTCAAATTACAGAAACAAAATCCTTAAAAGTACGAGAGAAAACGATAAATTTAGTGCTTTTGATGTTGCAAGTGATGCTCAGAATTTTTTTGATAGCATGACAGATTATTGTGGCACGCCCAAATTTGACTTGATGAAGCATTTTGATCCGGATGATTTGGAGCGTTTGCGAGAAAAGTTTTTGGAAATGATGGAAGCGTACCGCTTAGAGTATGATAAAGTTGGGCGAACGGTAAGGAAGTTTGATCAGTTTGAGGATTTGTATCAAAGCTTTATTGGCGATGCGTGTAAGTAAGGGAGAAATGATAAAATGGCAAAAAATATAATGATTTGTACCACAAATGAGGTAGATTATATTTCAGTTCGCAAGGCAATGATTGCTGGAGCAAGGACCAAAGCTGAAGTGAAGGAGATGACTGGTGCTTGTCTTGAATGTGAAAGCTGTGGTGCGCATTTAGATTGGATTTTAGCTTCTGTATGTGGTTGCAAGGAAGTTTCATTAAAGACCGTTGTTGATGCGGTTAAGTCAGGTGCTAATACGATAGAAGAAGTTGTGGCCGAAACTAAAGCTGGTTCAGGCGAGGATTGTGGTCGTTGTCAGGCTTTAATTGCCAATATCATCGAATTGGGGAGATAAATTAGAGGTTTTTTAGCGAAGGAGTAACCAAATGACTACAAGAATAGCGACAAATGTATTTCTTATGTACGAAGACAAGGTTTTGTTATTAAAGCGAGGCTTGCACAAAAAGATAGCGCCTGGGTTTTGGGCAGGTGTTGGCGGCCATGTAGAGTTGAGTGATTTTGAGGATCCGCGAGCGTTAGATCTTAGTGAAACCTGTTACCGAGAATTGGTGGAGGAAACAGGAATTGATAAAGCTGAGATTCAAAATTTGAAGTTAAGATATGTTTCGGTGAGAAAAGCGGAGACAGAGATTCGCTATATTTATCATTATTTTGGTGAGGTAGCGACAGAATTTGAGTTGCCGAAATGTAATGAGGGTGAGCTTTATTGGGTAGATAGAGCGCGTGTTTTTGAGTTGCCAATGACGGTTTCAGTGAGTACACCACTTGCGCATTGGCTGGAAAATTCTGAGGATAGCGAGATTTACCTGATTGCTGTTGACAAAGAAAATGCATCAGCGACGATTTTGGAAATTTAAATGACATAGATTTGTTATGCGACGTAAAAATTGAAAGTAAGAGGAAAAAACGATGAAAACACAAATATATAGAATATTGGAAAACAACGTGAAAATTGTGGAATACGATGAAAGTTATGCTAAAAGTCTTGCGCATATGTGGAATGAAAGTAAGGATTTTTGGATGGGTGAAACGACTGTTTATACTGAGGATAGTGTGAAATCGGATGTTGAAAATCACGGGAATATTAATACTTATTTGGCTGTAGCAGGGCAGGATGAGGTGGTTGGTTATTGTGGTTTATCTCCATCTATCAATGATGATCAGTCTGTTTATATTAATTTGCTTGGCGTGCGTCCAGATTATCATGGCCAAGGTGTAGGAAAAGCTTTGGTCGAGTTGACGATTCAGCAGGCAATTGAATTAGGAAAAGCACGACTAGACATACATACTTGGGCAGGGAATACCGAATCAATGCCTTTGTATAAAAAAACGGGCTTCTTCTGGGAAGAAAATGTCAATCAGATTCGGTTAATCAATTTTATCCCAACTGTTGTGACCCAGCCATTATTTAAAGATTTTTTTGCAGATGAGCACTGGTACAAATTATCTAATCGCGTTATCGACACAAAACCGTGTGGTGTAAAGATAAATACCTTTGAAATGTTTGAATATTCTTTCCAAAAAGATGATGAGATGTTAAAAATTGGTTTTGAAAGAAGTGGTAAGCGCGTGCGTTTGATCGAAACAAATGATTATAAGATCGAATTTGTTGCAAACAAGCATAAACTTGCATTTGGTCTGAGCTATCCTGCTACCTTTCAGATCGAAAACAAAAGTGGCAAGCAACTTGATATCAGAATCCAAGGGAAAAGTGATCAAAATATTGTATGTGAGGGTCAATTTGATGCGCAAGTTACAGATGCCACCAAGTATGAAACAACATTTTCTGTAGGTGAAGTAAAAGATTTTCAAAGTGAGTATAAAGTCCATCCGTGTGTGTTAGCAGATGTGACGATTAATGGGAAAACGATTGAGTTTGGATTAGGGATCAATACTAGGTTTCCGTTAGAAATTGAATTTGCAAGAAAAGCATCGGTTAGTCGGATTGGTGCAAAAGAAAAGGTCTATCTTAGCGTTAAAAACTTACTTTTAGAAGATGCGACGGTCGATTTTACTTTACCAGAGAATGACCGACTTTCTTTTTCGCAAAGAAGTATTACGCTTGATATTCCAGCTGATGGCTATGGGAGTATTGCTTTAGATGCCCAGATTTTGAACCACGGCTATGTTGCTTTACCGATTAGTTATCGTATTATTCCTAAAAATGGAGAGCCTTTTGTGTATGAGAAAGCGCTACATATTGAATTACAAGGTTTTTCTGCTAAGTATTATTATGAAGGTGAGAAAGAATATGTCGTAGCAAATGGTCCTTGGGCTGTGCACATGGATAAAAATGAGAATTGGGGTGTCATTAAACATCTGATCCACGGCAATAAAGCTTATTTAAGTAACCCAGAATTTGGTAAACCTTATCGAGATGAATTTATGAATATTAAACCAACTTCTGTCACAGTAGTTGAAATAGATGGTGATCTGGTATTGACATATGAATTACACTCAAAAGCTTTTGCTGGGTTAGTGCTTAAGCAAATTATCCGAATCTGTGCTTCAGGTTATATTTCGCAAAAGTGCTCGGTTAAAAATACGGCGACTACGGCTCAAAATGTCGTGCTGAAAATGCCTTACTATGCTAGGTTTTTAAGAAAACAAAGTGTTTTTGCTAAGGGTGATCATTTAACGACTAACCACGGAAGTATGTTGTTTGGGACACAAGCAGTAGAAGAAAAAGATTTTACTGAGAATTGGCTTTTTGAACAACATGAATCTGCTGGCGTATGTTGGTCAAAAGATTTTAAAGCAGATGTGGGTTGGTCATCTATTCAACTAGAAAAAGATTTTGGAGGAATAGGAGCGGGACAGACTTGTGAAACAGATGAAGTTGAGTTTGTTTTCGGCATGTTCGAGCATGTTACTCACTTTAGAGATTATGTACTGGAAAAGTATAGTGCGTATCATGAACCGTTAAAGCCTTTTATTGCTTTACAGACACAAGATGAAAATCCGTTTGTGTATGATGGAAACATTGCATTAGATGTTGTCAATGATCGTCACACTGTTTTAAATGGGGTGTTTGCTTTGTCATCACAAGCTGGATTGTTTGAGGATCAGCTTCAAACGCATACAACAGAGGACGTGATTGAAAAGTACAGCTTCAATGTGGAATTAGAAAAGCGCCCTGATGATGGTATTGGCAAGTTCAGGTTAGATTTAAATCTTGAGGAATATGATCTTACTTATAAGCAAGCCATCATTTTGCCAGTTGGTCGTGTGGATTGCAAGGAAGAAAATGGTGTTTGGACAGTTAAAAATAATCAAATTGCTTTTAAAGCAGATCCCGCTTATTCAGAGGGTGTGTTTTCGCTTTTATATTTAGATCAAGACGAAGAACGAGAATGGTTGATGCATAAGTATCCTGAGCATGTGCCACATGGTTATTGGAATCCATTTTTAGGTGGTATTCGTCCGCATCCAAATGCCCTTAATGAGCGTCGTATTCTAAACGAACAGAAACTAGCTGAATTTACTTGGATAAAAGATAATTTTGATAATGAGTGGACAGGGATTAAAATGACAGTAGATGTGAAGGAGTGGGAAGAAGATAGAGGTCTTCTTTATGAAAACTACTTTGTAACTTTGCCAGGACTCCCGATATTGTGCCATTTCAGTAAAATTTATAATCAGACAGGTGCCTTTAAAAATGTAGACTTTCATTTAGCTGTTTTTCCTAGTGGGTCAGAAAATTTAGCAGAAAATGATCTTACTTATGTAGGAAGTGAGAAGGTAACACGCTCGCTTCATATGGGAGCTGAACATTATGAAGATCACAAAAGTCCCCTTGTAAGCTTATCTTCAAAAAGAAATGAAAAGTTACATTTCTACCAAGATGTAAGTGATATAAGTAGCGCGGAAAGCACCAATGAATATACTGAGTTGTACAAGTGCTTCCAAGTTAAATTAGCAAATGGGGAGGCACATACGACACGACCAGTCTTCATCATTTTGACAGAAAATGAGTTTATTGAAGAAGAATTGGTGAGTTTAGAAAAAATCAGATTCTAGTAAGCCAGTTTTGTGAAAGTTGCAGTGTCTTATTCCAAGGTTTATACGAGAATATTGATTCTTATTTAGCGAAAAGTTTAGAAGTTATTAGAGAGAATTTGGAGCGTGTTGAAGCGTAAAAAGGAAAGTGCGTTGTATTGTGGCGCATTTTTCTTTTTTGAAAACCTCTTGCGAAATGTAGAAAAATAGTGTATAATTGATATGAGAAAACAAAGAAAGCGTCTCGCAAAAACGCTTTCTTAAAGATTTGTCGGATTTTCACAAAGGATTTTTTCATTTTTCTCGTAAGTATTAAGTGGAGGGATATTTTTCAAACATTCCTTACTTACTATTTATGGAGGCAAAAAATCATGCCAGAAAATAAAGAATTAACTCAAATATTACAACTAACAATTGACGGTGTCTTTAAAATGTATTTTGAGGACCCACGCAACTTACCCGAGCTTAAAAGTTTTTTAAAAGCCTACCTTGAATTATCTGATACCGATTTATCAATGGTCCAAATTTTAAATCCTGGTTTACCAAAAGATAATTTTGATGATAAAGGGTTTCAGGTTGATTTATTAATCGAGCTAAAATCTGGAGATGCTTTGCACATAGAAATGCAAACAGGCAAGCATAGAAATTTCAAGGAGCGCGTTCAACTATATAACGCAAGAAAAGCTGCTCAACAAATAAAAGTAGGGGAGCAGTATCACGAAATGAAGCGAGTAAGACGAACGATATCGCTTGTCATCACAACTTTTCCAGTTTTTAAAGAAGCTGGATGTTTTCAAGAAAAGATCGTGATGTGTCGAGAAAATGGTGAAGTATTCACAAATGTTCAAGAATTAAATATTATTGATCTAACGAAAACAAGTTTAGAAAATCAAAAGAATAAAGCCAAATACCTATGGGCAAAATTGTTA
>Ga0131853_10002038_pt1 | contig 36179 bp, 12 predicted proteins | sample TergutLab28metaG_FD_92764 | JGI IMG/M metagenome (GOLD analysis project Ga0131853, IMG submission 92764) | Labiotermes labralis P1 segment gut microbial communities from Petit-Saut dam, French Guiana - Lab288 P1 (version 2) (version 2) | ecosystem: Host-associated > Arthropoda: Insects >... | reverse complement strand
ATCTTTTAAGGGTAGTTGTATGCCAAGAAAGTAACATACGTAGTGTATGAGGGAGGTGAGAATGAAAGGTAAAATAAAAAGTCTGAAAAAAAAATTAATAAGGTGGAGAAGATTATAAATTTTTATCGAACAAAATCTAGTAAAACAATATTGTGAGAAAATAATTGCTTTCATACAGATTCATCCAACACAAACTTGAGTTCACCAAGTCATTCAGACTTGAAGCTCGGAGAGCGGGTGATAGTGATGAGCAGTCAAGGTTCTAAAGCTGGTACGCTACAATACATTGGGGCCACTGAGTTTGCTGCAGGGGAATGGTGTGGAGTGGAACTTGATGATCCTTTGGGGAAGAACGATGGATCTGTAGAAGGAAAAAGGTGATAATCAGAAAGAACCATATTTTTAATATCCTATCTCATTTGTTGTGTTCTTTGAATTTCCATAAAGATAGGAAAAGCATGATAAATTAAGAATATCTTTTGTGGATGCCCTTCTTGGTTTTTCCATGGATGTCCAGTGCTGCAGATTTGTCACATTGTTGCTCCCACTTGTATTTTTTCTCCCATAAATATTCTGTTTCAACTTGACTCTGTTTCTCCCCTCTTTTCTCACTTAGTACTGTGTTCATGTGATCCTTTTGCCTTCTCCTTTTTTTCTCCTGTTTTACTCTTCTCTTGTTCATTTTCAGTTCCACTGCTGGTTTTGGCAATTGCTCATCATTCAAGTTTTCATGACTTCCAAGCCATGCAGTTGAGATCTTCATTCTTCAGGCATATTGTGCTTTATCACTGAGTGCCTGTCATTTTAAGACTGTGTAGTGGCCCCATCTTCAGGGGTCGGATAGATCCATGAAGTATTTGCGGGTGAGTGTCCAGTCACGCTCACCCGTTACATTTCATCGATCCACCTGTTTTTTCATATTTCATCGGACATCTGACCCTTCAAGAGGAGGCCACTGAGTGTTGGGCAACAAGCACCCAGTGACAGAGCAATATCTCAGAAGAAAAAAGATGTTGAATCTCATTGATTTGCAGATCACATTATTTTTGTGTTGACTAGTGAAATGATTTCTTTAATCCCATGTTTGCATGTGTTCGTCTGAATTTTAATTGGGGCATATGGCTGTACAACTTATAAGTGGTTCATTATTTGTAGTTTACCACTACATTTGCCTGTGCACAAGGAACAGCTGTACCTATTAAAGATAGTGAAAAATTAATGAAGGGTATTTTTGACAGGTACTTTGAATGTCAACCCAAGTTTGGGTTGTTTGCACCAGCACACAAAGTAAGTCGGTCTCCTTCTAGCCGACGTCCATCTGCAACATGTGCAATTCATCATGGAACGGCAGGCCCAGGTATAAAGAAAAGTGGCTCACGAGAGTCACTTGTGTCAGCCTCAAGTGCAGCTTCATCTGTACGTGGCCCCAGGGTAAGACTTGGTGTCACCTCATTGAGCAAGACTGTCCAGCAGGTGGGCTAATTTCCTCACAAAACAGGAAACCAGCCAAAAGGAGCACCAGAGAAAGATAAAAAGATGGAAAGTAGATAGTTGGTCGTGGCCATTACACACTGAATGTTACTAAAATCTGAAATTGTGTTAACTATAACTGCCATGTTACAGGATTAGGTTTCTCTAGATTGCTGAATGCTAGCAACATTAATTTGAGGCTAATAATTCCACACATTATGTATAAAAGAACAGCATATGTGATAAATTATGGCCTTAAGAAATTAATCAGCAAATGTCTCTGATATTTACTGCACCTCGCATGTCATGATACCTCTGCCCTCTCTCTGGGTCTTCTTGGTCTGTTCTAGGTTGAACTGTGCCTTTACTTTACTTTATACATGTCATGAAAATAATTTGACTTGACATAATTTGCTTTGAAATTCACTTCTGAAAAATTCTTCGTTGTTTTTTGTTACTTGCATTACTGTTGGTAACATTTAAAATTAACTAAGAACACAATGTTTTCTGCTAATATGAAACTATACTGAGATGTAGAAACTATCTTTGAAACTTGAAAGTGGATTTACTGAGGTTCAGTGTCTCACTGTTAAACAAGAACTTCTGAAAATATCTGGTGCCAGCTTTCTTTACAAAGTTTTTTCAGTTTGCATGGTGAGACTTACAGGAACTACAAATTAATCTACTTAGCAATACACCCAGCCCTTGTTTTACGCATTTTTCTTTAATGCCCCTTGCTAATTTATACCACTTCTCAATTAGGGCTCTCTCATTATCGATCTAAGGCCCTTTGGCTGGTTTATTTGCATTTAAGTCTTTTTTCTTATGAGAACTTTCTTTTGATTTTTGCCTACGTTTGTAGGAAAGCAACTAGGGTGTAAGACAAGGGCTGTGTGTAAGTTTTACTAGTGAAAATTTGCCAGATGTATCCATAACATTTTATGCCATTGCCATTTGTAATGTACAGTTAAGAAGGTTTATAGTATTACTCATATTTTAGTTATTGTCATGCATTTCGTTCAAAATTTCAGATGCCTAGGTCCAAGACTGCATTTTTCATGGCAGCCATTCTGTTTTACATTGTTCAAAACTACATTGCGAACAGATGTTGCATATTTTTAAACATTTATCACAACATAAAATTTCAGTCTTTCAATAACTGGTGCTTGTGTTTCTCCAATTTGAGAAACTTTTATGATCATCTTGTAGGTATTTTTGATAGTAGGATATACAAGTGTAGAAGTGATGTGGCCACTGTTGGCACGATGTTTGTAAAAGTTTCATGAATGTCGTATATTGTTTCAAAAGGAAGGTCCGGCATTTATTTATTTGATATCATGAACCTTGTTTCTTGAGGCAAAAGTGTTTCTTCTTGGTCCATTAGGATTTCCATTTTGACACTTTGCCACTTTGTTTCTTTGTACTTGTGTTGTCTTCACACTCATTAGTTTTTGTGAACACATCCAATGTATTTCATGTATTAAATATCTGGATAGAAATATTTTACTCCCCAAATATCGTACCTGTACCAACAGATCCACTTATGAATTCACAAGTTCCTGTTGTACATATTAGGAGGTCACTGGAGAAGCAAACTAATAAATATTCTTCAGGTTTGTATGTAATGTCACTGGTACCTTTAATTGCCAGTAGTAGGTGTCATCAATGACCAGTTAAAAAAGGAAGAGATGTTTTTTAAACAACCCAGACTTTTCCTGTAACGTGTAAAAACAAAATACTCTTGTTTGCTAGTACATTCCAACAAACCAACGCTTTGTTGTGTGTTATGTACATATATATATGGTGGTTTATCTGTGAAAAATATTAATTTTTTACTGTGGATATTGTGGTAACATATGTAATGTAAGATAGTGGCAAATCATTCCAAATTTCGTATCAATGGCAGTATTATTTGTAACATGTGTTGTTTAGTGTGTCAGGAAATGTAATGTGAAATGCAGAGTGAAAGAGCACCACCCTGTAAATTGTACAGCATCTGGATGCTCTAAAGAGAGGAGGAAAAAATGCAGACGCTCACTTGAAAAATTTACATAAACCTGTCTGTATCATGTGCAGGCAGGTACAAATTGTACTGTAGTACTACTGTGATTTGTCTGGTAATTAGAAGTGACTGTTGTTAGTGTGGTAGGAGTTTTGCCATCCACTCGTACGGTGCATGGTGCAAGTGAAGCACACAGCATTATTCAACCATGTTTTGAAATAGTTTCTGGTAATCTAATCAGTAACCTGAGGTGGTAGTTTGGTCTTCCATGAAGAACTGGAATAATGGAACCTTTCTCTACAATTTGTTTTATAGAAATTATCCTTTCTATACAAGATGAAAACTGTAACTTCAGTAGTTTCACTTGCAGTTCCCCCTATACCTTCTGGGAGTTAAAAAGATTGTGAGAATTTGCACACTTTTGTGCTTTACAAAGCCAATTTAGCTACTTTTAGCACATATTGTGATCACACTCTTAAAACAGCAGCAAAACCTAAAAGTCTCATGGAATGAGTAAGGCTTTTGGTGAGAATTTGGTGCTGTGCAGTGAGACTGCTATGATTAGAAAGCAGGGCAGTGCTGACCTAAAAAAAAAAAATTTTTAAAGTGTATAGATACTATGCAACACTCTTTCTCCACCACAGGTGCTGGCAAGAGCATCACAACTGATGCTTTGTTTCTGTTAATGCTCAGTTGTAGCATGATTTCTAGGATACAAAGGCAACATTAATTATGTGGAGCACAACATTCATGTTTTATATATATATATATGTATTTCTTCTTATAACGTAGCCCTTAAAAATTGTTCAGCATAAGTAAATATGGACATGGTTCCACAGTTTTTTGGGGGGTAAAATTCTCCAGTAAAAAATTGTATGGACATCTGTTCAGCAGTACTCAGCTTGTTGTATGTGCACAACTGAATGGACACAATGATCCAGTAGTTCCAAGGGTTGTGAATGCCCCTAGAAAGTAACATTTTGTTGTTAAAGCAAAATTTAAAAAAAAAGTAGTCAGAATTAATAAACTATGAATTGTTTTCGCCATGATATTGTAAGAAGAAACATCATCTCATTGTGGCTCAGTATAATAAAGAAAATGGAAAATTTGACTTTGTATGGATGATGGGATGGGATCTAAAACCTTGTAAGATGACATACTGAATGCATAATTTTGGAGGTGGTAGAGTACAATACAGTTGCTGTCTGTAAGGCATGGTAATTGCAATAGTTAATGTGTTATGGATGATAGTTTCTTACCTGATATATTCTGTTCATTTTTAATCACTGCCACATAAATGGCATTTAACAGCCTCATCTTAATGAATGCTGTTAGGAAGATTTTTTGTATTACACAATTCATGTTACTTTGTGATATGGTAGTATGGTTTCACATTTTGCACTTATCTAACACAACTAGTAGTGTTAGTGTTACTGTTAATAAGTGTATGTCACTCATTTGCTGTAATAATCAATATTTTCATTTGCATGGGTCATGATTTCAGGTTCTGTGATGCTAACCATTTCCTCACAAGTTCCCATACCTGTTGCCAGATGCACAGTTCATATGTTTTAGGAAATAATTTCTGCTTGTTCTTAAAGCATGACAAATTTTTACTATTTTTTCTTTTATTTGTTTGGTTAATTTTTTTTTTCTGTGTTTAATTTTTCTGTTGCACCTTTTGGATGGTTTTTAACCTAACTAATTTAGTTATAATTATTATAAACCTTATTTTGAAAGTAGCATGGATTTGCTCTTTTAGACAAGACAAATACTGTACTACTAATCTTTGTTTTGTACAGAGTATTTTGCTGATTGGTATAGCAATTGTGTTTGTAGCTTTGCTGTGTTCATCATTTCTTATTCATAAAATAACACATTTTGAGGACTGTGTGTGTTTTTGTCCACATTTGGAGGGGTGGGGATGCACATCTTAGTTTTGTCTGATAGAAAGGCCTATTCTGAATTACTGGTCACCTTGTTTTGGTTAACTGTCAATATACAGGAATCTAAGGATCTGATTCTTAGAGAAAGTTAACTAATACATGCTGACCTGTGATTGAGAATAGTTTTTTTCTGTTAGACCAAACTGAGTGGATGCATCCCCACCCTTGTCACATGAGGAAAAGAACAGATTCTCGTTTCCAAAATTATGCTCATATTTTGGTATGAGACAATGTTAAAAGCCAGAAACCTAGTAATCCAAAGTGTACTATGCCATCATCAGAACCCTTAGAGGTTAGGTGATTGTATTGTTTGAGCTCTTCCTGCATGTTTTTGTTGTAACCTGCTGCTCTGGTTATATCCCTTACCTGATATACTAATATTGTGGAATCCTACTGCTCTGTTTATAGAAGGCTGGCGTTCGAACGCCATCTACTCCAGTGTCAACAAAATCTTCACTTCAGGTAAGGATATAATTGCATTTGTACTGGTCCATTTCTCATTTGTATTTTACTTTCAGTGAAGTGATTTATTGTTATGAAGCTATATGCTTCTAGTTTCACATGGATGTGTTTATGTAAGGCACTATATTTATGATTTTCTTTTATTTTATGACGGTATATGATGTACATTTTGAAACTAATATAATTAGTATTGCCTAGTTTTATTATGTTTATATTTTATGTGGTTGATGTGTTCAATTTATGTAATGCACAATTTATTTTAAAAATGCTTATTAAAATTGTAACAATAAATATACCTGACACTGTCCCTTGAGTTCCTGTAACCTTAATAAACACAAGGTAAGGGAATCTTGCATTATCTGTTAGTTAAGTAAGTTCTGTATTTGCAAATTGCTAAAATCCTAGAGCAACGAGACTGTTTTCAGTTTCAGTAAAGACATGACACTTAAGTTTCTTATATGTTCTGAGGGAGAAGATTTAAAAGAAGAAAGAGTAAATGATAAATATAACTCTGCACAACAAATTGTGTTCTGTATTGTAATAGCAATGTGCCTTTAAGTGGCCCATAATGCAGGTCTGATAATATCCAAAAATTGCTGAGCAGAGTGACAACATTTTTGGTTCAAAACTTGATCAAAAAATGAGGCTTTTATATGATTAATAATACAGTTAATATTCGAATGTAATGAGTTTACATTTAAACTGCTGAGAGTTGACTGTAGTAAGAGTCAACACTCATCCTTAGTTTTCAGTGACTTGATCCAGTCTGTATTGTTGCTTGTATTATTACTTTGAAGTGAACAAGTGAATAAAATCAAAATATTAGATTAAACAGAAAGTAAGAAATAATCTAGTTCACACATGGTATGAAATTTTGCTTTTGGTACTGATAAAGTACAGGGTTGAATGTTCTAAAAATAAGGGAGGTGCATGTAAAATTTTCTGATATTCAAATTTTGCACGCACGTGCATACACAAACACGCGCGCGCGCGCACGCACACACGTACGCACACGCACACGCCTAAAATTTGAAATGCATGTGACGAACAAGCACATTATGCTGTGATATATCAGTTTGAATGTTATAAGGTTGTAAATGTATATCTGCAGCAGTAAAGCTGAACAATGCATTTAGTGAAGATGCAGTATCTTCATAGGACAGTAGTATGGATAGAAGCTCTATGAAAGGATGAGAACAAAGTTCATATAGGATTCCTTGTTTATGAACCAGTGAATTCCCCCCCCCCTCCCCCCTTTACTGAAGGTTTGGAATTGGGCTTAGACTATATATTGGTTATTCAGTTAATATTTTCTTACTATGGAGCATTAGTGACAAGCTGCAACATTTATTTTTTGGCTTCAAAACATGGGTTATTTTGTTTGTATAGATTTATAGGACCAAATTGTATTTAATTCAAACTAAATGAAGTTTTAGGGGCAATTTGGAATTGTTGTGAGACTCAAGTGCACCAAACATATGAAAAATGCTTGTTGGGAATAGGATGCACACTTAGCAATAACATGCACTGTCTTTGTTGATGCCATATATTTTCTTGTGCAGCATGGACCAGAAACATTTGTAATACTTCATTACTGCTGACATTATTGTAGCTCACGCATACACATGTGCGCACACAGACACACACACACACTCTCTCAAATACTTCTATTGTCCTCTTCATTAGAATAATTTGTTACTACTAAATGCAGAAAGGTTTATTGGTCAGTGAGTTATTACAGTATAGTAACTTTAATTTTAAAAAACTTGTAGTATGTGTTCGTGGTCCAGAAAATGCACTATGCTGGAAATGAACAGCAGTATATAATGTGGTGGAAATGCTAGTGTTGTGGAAGTCCCACTTGTCATTTATGACTAAAAGAGTAATTCACGCATGATGTTTAGAGTTTTTCTTCACAAAATTGACTGAAGAGGAATAAGTTTTTGTATTTTCAGCAGACAACATGCTTGCACATGATATATTCGTAGATAATTCATTGCAGGTTGTACAGAAAATCTGATGAAAATATAACCAGTATAGGATTGAGGCTGTCAGTGTGATTCCTGTTCTGTGAGGGACAGAAATTCTAATCTTTGCCAGTGTGTCCAGACTGGATGTCAGACCATCTATGTCTGTATTCATCCTGGTCCAAGTGTTTAAGAGATATACCCTAACTCTGGAATATTTTATAGAAATAAATAAGTTCACGGGTACTGAGAGAATACTGGTGGTTCTACCCTCAGAGGTAAAGTGGAAGGGTTATGAAGTTAACCATTCACCTCCATCTTGATACTTCCATGGTATGGATGGGGGCAACGTTTATACCACCCCCACACGTGTACACAAATGCTGATGTTCCCCTGTGTCACCCATGTGTGTGTGTGCTGACACACTGATGGTAATTGTACCCACTCACAGACACACAAGTATACACATACTCTCTGTCTGAAAGCTGCACAAGCCAAACTTGCTTCGAAATGCTAGTGGTAAAATTTTGGAACCCTGTGTGAGGAATCATAGTGTGCAAGTGACTCCACAAAGTCTGTTGAGATTAAGAATTTTCTGGCAACTGAATTGTGCCCTCAAAACCTTGGTTGTTACAGTTTTATGCAGTATCATGTTAGTGACCCATTACCCGGAAATTAAGCCAAGACTGTAGGTCTAAAAATACAGTATGTTAATAGATAAATCCATTATGTGAGTCCCATGTTGCAAGTTATGGACCAGACTGGAGTAGAGTACATTGCAAAATATAGAAAATAGTGAGGTGTAGAGCATACAGATTATGTGTGAAGGAAAAACCTACATTACACTATACTTCATCACATACACAATATCTAACTACATGGAGCATCGTCTTTCCTGAGAAGCTATTAGCTCCTCAGCCAGTCAAATTCTATGCATTTTATGGAAACTGAAGGTTCATTAAAGCATTCACAAGTGTCCATCACCTGTCTCTGTCCTGGACCAGAGAAATCCAGCCCATGCCTCCCCATCCCACATCTTGAAAATCCATTTTAATATTAGCTTCCAACCTACATCTAGGTCTTCCAAGTGGTCTCCTTCCATCAGGTCTCCCCACCAAAACCATGTAGACATCTTCCCTGTCTCCCATAGTGCCCCATGCCCCTGCCCATCTCATTTTTCTTGATTTGATCACCTGAATAATATTTGGTAGGGAGTACAGATCATGAAGCTCTTCATTATGTTGTCATCACTCTCCTGTCACCTTGTCCCTCTTAGGCCTAAGTGTCTTCCTCAGCCGCGCACGTGCGAGCACACATGCATGCGCGTGCACACACACACACACACACAGCTGTACATTTAAAAAATGTACAATTTGACACAGGTTTTGAGTCATGATCACATGCTAACCTTTCAAAGATGAAACGTAATCTGCTTTGTATAAGGAATCAGTTAATGCTGTATAAGGAAAAGTCGCTGTCTGTTCTTTGATCCGTGCAAAACACTCAATGCAAAGCGAGCACCATGTAGAATTTTTTTAATGTTAAACCTGGTGGTATGTAAAGAAACTGCTAGGCTTTAAAAGGTTAATAATATAGTGATTTGATTATGTTAGTAGATGAATGAAGTTCTAGATATGATACTTGAAGGTGTAAAAGTACAGTAACATGAGTTTCAAAATGTAATATCATGTAAGATATATTTTGGCAGTGTTCCATTCAGCACAAAGCCACCATAAATACATCCATTTTTAAAATTCAGTATTTTAATTCCCAAAGGATGAAAAAATTTAATGTAAAGCATGTATAAACTTTGAGAAAGAAAGAACAGGTATGTCATCAAAGTCACTTAAGAACATCACCATTTATTTTGCAATTGTGTAGTGTTGTTTGGCAGTGGATGCAGGGAGTGATTATGAGGCACAAAGATGTGGACAGACAAGCTACCATGTTTACTGATATATGTGAATGTGCCAATATGAACTGAATGAGGAATTACACTAAGGTAAATGACTGTTGCTGGATGTCCAGCATTCACTTCCTGCCTGGGTAAGGATGGGCTCCACCCAGTCGGCCACATGAAACCACAGACTTGGAAAGTGAAGCTGATCTCTTATGTCCATATGGTATAAGGTCTAGTGTTCAGAATTTTCCCTTTGCTCTGTATGCCTGTATGGCATGGTGCTTGGATGCAGGAGCGTCTGCTTTACCTGATTAATGCAGGTACAGGAGCAATATTGGACAAAGTAATGTACTGTATTTGTGTCTTGTGGAAAAGTCCTTTCCGTGACCTAATCACTTTCACACAAGGTTTAATTTTGTCTCATTTTTATGTGTTTGTTACAGTTAATAATTATGTCTTGGAAGTGTTGAATTGAACTATGTCCAGTGAATCCTGGCAAGACTGAGAATCTACGTACAGATTGCTGTTAATGTTAATATGACAACAACATAACTGTATTGCTTAACTTAAAAATTGTATTTACACTGTGATGCTGCTTTTTAGGATGTGCTGCGTGAGAAGGAGTTGCACATCGAACAGCTGCTTAAGGAGAGAGATCTAGAAAGAGCAGAGGTTACTCGCGCAGCCAGCCAAGCAGATGATGCTGAACAGAAACTTGCAGCTTATAAGCAGGAATTTGAACAGGTATGTTTAAATAGTCAGTTCATCTGCTTGCTACAGCCATATGTATGAAGAAGCAATCGAAGGATTTTAGTGTGCTTGGTGTGTTTAATACACATGTTTAATTAAGGAACTACAGTTACTGCTTAGGTATGAATATAATTGAATCACAGAGCTGCATTACAAAATGCTATGCATTAGTTGCAGTGTGAAGATTCGGTATAGCAGCTGGGTAATGGCTTGAGAGCAGACGTAAAGTGTTGAATAAGTAATGAGGCAATTGGTGGTGGAAATGATTGAATTATGTATATCATATGTACATGTAGTCTCATGTGTGGTTTATTATAAATAATGTGGATCAGAGTTAAAAAATGTAAAATTCACTAAGGGACAGACAGACACTAAACACAGATGAAGTTTCTTCTACTATTTACTGTGAGTAAATAGTTCAAAAAATGATTTTGAATTCTGCATAGTTTCCATGTTTGGGATTTAAGAGATGTCTTTGAGGCCAGTTTATATCAACAATGAGTAACAGTTCTACTTACAAGTTCCTTCCAGTTTGTGTTAGTGTTTGCTATGGCATAAGCCATGGGTGTGCAACCTTGTTTGGTGAAGGGCCACAGTTGTTATTGTGAACTGGTTTGCAGTCTGCATGTGTAAAATTCATGTTTAGTGGTATAATTAACCACTTAAATTATTGTGTCATCTTTATACTATATACATAAATCACTAATGTGGCCGTGGTCTACATAACAAACCTGGCAGGCCACCGGTTAGAAGCCCTTGGTGTAGGAATTCTTTTACGCATACTTATGCTTCCAAGTCATATACACAACATAGCCAGTTCATATTCTCACCAGAAACTGACTGTTGTGACTTATTTTTGTGATTCTGTCAGTTGCTCCAGGACAACACTGAAAGTGTACCTTAAAATTGCCATATCTGCTTCCTTATATGATCCTTATGGGTCATACCCCATAATTTGGTGCTATGTAAATGGTAATGTGCAAGTGATAAAGTTTTATTTCTGTTAGCTGGTCTGTAGGTTACTTAACAGTATTCTGTCAGCTCCTGAGGTTGGTGTCAAATGAGATATTGTTGAATGATTTGCAGTGATGACTTTCGAGAATTTGTAACAAGTTGGACTTAGTCTTTTAAGGTAATACCCTGCCTGGAGAAACTGAAAAATATCATGAAAAATCTGAAGTCAGGACAGCTGGATTTCATACCAGTTATCTCCCAGATGTGGCTAGGTTCATGGACTGTGTTGATTGGCTGAATCAGCTTCATTGGTTATTTAATGATGATTGCTGTGAAAGGATTAGAAAGGAAGCATTTCTGGCCTCTTTTAAGTTGTTGTCCTTACAGCTGCCTGGAGGAGCTGACGAAAATCACAAATACCTTAGTCAGGCTAGCAGTTTTCCAGCAGAAATTTCGGCTGGACTTCTCCCCTGTTACAAGTCAAAATGCTATGACTGAGCCAACATGCCCGGCCCCATTGTCAGATGGCTTTCATACTACTGGCCTTTTTGGTTTACTGCTGTAATCATAATTGTAATTGTAATTTATTTCACATTCCAGAGATCCATGATAGGTAACAAAACCTTTGGATAAGAACAGCTGCATAGCCTTACTGTACTGCAGTGCTGGTTTTTATGTGACTTTTAATTTATCAGCATCTTGCAACCTGTTTTGTTTAGTATCGAGAGGAATCAGAAGCTAAGCTGCTAGATTGTCAGGATCTGTTGTCCAGACTACAAAATGAAAAGAGGGAATTGTCAAGCCAACTGGAAGATGAGAGAAGAAAAGTTGAGGACTTGCAGTTTAGGTTTGAAGAGGAAGCAATTACTAAATGTGATATAGAGGTAGGAATTTGCACCATAATAGTTTTCAAAATGGCATGTGAATTTTATCATCAAGTCATTGCAGATGAATGAAATAATTATTTCCTTTCATTAGCTGAAAATTCAACACAAACAACATCTGTATCGACAGCAGTGCTGATGAACCTCTTAGTAACTATAATAGTATTGAGGATGATGATGATGATGATGATGATAATAATAATAATCATGATACCTAAAACAGTAATCCTATACACCACTTGTCACAGGCCTTTAATAACCTCTTTACAAACATTAATTAAACTCCACATCAACTAAAGAACTCGAGAAAATTATTAAATCCCTAAAATCAAAAAGTGCATTTGGATATGTTGAGGTATGCACCAGTTTACTAAAAATAAGCTGCAATAAGCTGCCCCTTTTTAAAATTACCTTTGGACCATATATGTAACAAATCAGTACCATCAAGAACTTCCCTTGATAATTTAAATTTCTCAGTAATAAAACTTTTGTTTACAAAAGCAGTAGAAGTTACATTTCTAATTATATACCTATAACTCTACTAACGTCATTTTCTAAAGTCTTCATAGAAGTTATACATATTTGACTTCTTGAACATCGAAACAATAATAATGTTTTAATGGAGGAACAGTTTAAATTTTAAAGTCAACAACAGAAAAGGCTACTCATAATTTAATTCATAAAATTTTGAAAGTTCTTCATGATAAATTAATAGTGGGAGGTATTTCTGTGATCTTCAAAAAGTTTTTGACCATGTTAATCACAATATATTACTGTCTAAACTGAAATTCTGTGAAATAACAAGCAAAGCCAATGCCTTACTTGAATCCTACCTTAAGAATCAGTATCAGAGTGTGATAATGTGTAATGCAGTTCTTGACCATAATACCTTTTCTCGTTAGGGAAGAATATAACATGGTATTCCAAAAGGCTCAATTCCAGGTCCCTTGCCATTGCTTGTTTATATAAATGACTTACCAAAGATTATAAATAATAAATCCAAAACCAGTCTTATTTGCAGATGATAACAGTGTAATAGTTATGAATCCTAACCTCATATACATTAAAAATGATATTTCTACAGTTATTGGACACAAATCCATTGTTTAAAGACAGTTTACAATCTTTATTTTGATAAAACACATCATTTTCAATTCATAACTAAAAATAATTACTTTGTTGACTTGAAAATTGGTTATATTCATAAACAAATTGCTCACATCTGTAACACAAAATTTCTTGGAATAGTTATCGACAATTCATTGTCTTGGAAACTCCATACAGAGCAAATTATACCCAAGCTAAGTGCAGCTTGCTATGCAGTTAGATCTTTCAAGCCATATATATCACATGAAACATTGAAAATGGGTTATCACTCCTCTTTTCATTCCATTCTGACACACAAATTAATATCTTTAAGATAGAAATAGTATAATTAGCTTTATTATGGGCTGGAGAAGTAGAGACTCATTTAGAGCTTTATATACATGGGTCCATGCATCGTGAATCGAATTTAATAATTGTCTAACAAGATGCAACTTATTCAGTTTATTACATTTCTGTAGGCAGCTCTACATGTTTCAGGTGTTGACACTCATCATCAGGAGCTCGTACTATAATTACAGCTTCTGGCTTTGATTAACCGGATCTATTACCATCTATTGTTGAGTTCCAACTCAACAACGTGAGCAGATGGTAATAGATCCGGTTAATCAATACCAGAAGCTGTAATTACAGTAGTATGAGCTCCTGATGATGAGTGTCAACACCCGAAACATGTAGAGCTGCCTACAGAAATGTAATGAACTGAATAAGTTGCATCTTGTTGTACAATTATTAGACTCATTTACAGATTTATTTAAGTAACTAAAAATTTCACCTCTTCACTCACAATTTACACTTTCCACTCTCCTACGTGTGGTTAATAACAAAAATCAGTACTAAGTAAACTCAGAGAGTGACAATGTAAATACCAGACAAAACTCCAACCTTCATCAGTCTTCATAAAATTTAGCAACATATCAAAAAGAATCAACTATTTTGGCATCAAGGTATTTAACAGTCTCCCTTCCCATATAAAAACTTATCCAATAATACCAGACAATTTTAATAAACATTAAAACGTTTCTTTTATTCTAATTCCCTCTATTCACTTGATGATACTTTAATGTAGATAAAGAATGGTAGTCCATGCTTCATTATCTTAACTGTTCCTTTTGAACTAATTTACTATTATTATTAAGTTTTGAATGTTTATAGTATATATGTTTATTTATATCTATTTGCATTAATGTGTATTCAGTAATTTTAAACTCAATGTAATCATAGTCAAACCTAGAACTATGTTTGTTAAAATTTCATTATCTGTTTATCATTACTATATGTGTTTTTTGAACTATTGAATTTACCCTATATCCAGAAGGTTTTTTTAAACTTTTGTGGATTGATAGAGTGTTTGAGAAACAAATAAACTGGAATGTATAAACTTTTCATCCTATCTAGTAATTAAAATATATTATTGTCTGATTTTCAAAACTTGATCACTTAAATTATAAGTTAAAATAGTGACTTGTACTTTTGTTTTCAGAGGAAGAGAATTGAGCAGGATGTGAGTATAAAATGACTTAGTGTTGGATTGTCTCTTTGTGTGTGAACCTTTATAGCATGATATGCCTTATTCTTTCAGCTTGACTGCATATGCTGAGTAAAGGCTTTGTGTTCTTTGTTTTTACATATACTTATTTGTTCTTAAAGCTAAGGAGCTGATACCCAAGTGAGCAGTCAACATGAACGAATTCTTGTTTTAATAGGTATTGTAAATTTATTTTTATGAACTCGTAAAATCTGAAATGATATATCTGATTGAAACTGGACTAGAAGGGCATTCTACACAAAGTGTAGAATATTGAAATTTAAAGTAAAATTTAATGTGGGGAGAATGATTATAACTCTGTTAGCATAATAAATAGGACCTAACACAATCAACATAACTTTTGTTATTGATAAAATAACTTGTCAGTTATTTAGCAGCAAGTATTGGTTTCTATTTATCACCTTCAGACTAATGTGATGGGTATTTGTGTTTGGCGTGACAGCCCCCAGTGGGCATGAGGTTTCTAGATCACACACAGTGACGCACCACAGTCAGTAGTACTCCTCTGGACGAGTGATCAGCTCGTTGCAGAGACCTCTACCTGATGACACGCAACACTCAAAGAGACAGACAACCATGCCCTGGTGGGATTCAAACCCACGATCTCAGCAGGGGAGTGGCTGCAGACCTACACTTTAGACCATGCGGCTACTGAGATTGGCAATGTAATGTGCATAAAATGTAAAAATCTAAAATTGTGTAAGTGTAAAATGTAAGTTAACATGTATCCATTTTATGAAGTGAGATCTCATTCCTTAGAAATTGCCTTTATCTTATTTCTATATTTGTTACATACAAAATCTCATCTATATTTTATAATATACCACTCATTATATTGGTTAAAATTATGTATAACATTTATTGTACATATAGTATTTTCCAAGTTGGTTTCCCGTACTTGTGAATTGTGTTGTTTTACAAATAATCAATGCCATAAAAAGTGCTGTTGTTGGTGATTGAATTAGTATAGTTAAATTTCCGTTGGATGGAATCCTTAAAAACTGTAGTAAATGCTGATAGTTCTTGTAAAGTATATTGTAGTGTTCAATCTAGATAAATCTCTTCTTTTACCAGCTTATACTTTCTCAACACACTTTCATTGCTGGGAAGGTTCTTAAATGTAGTTCGTTTCAATCAAATCCTATTTTTGTGTAAGTAATTACACCAATAAAGCCTAACTGATGAGTGTTAAACATCACTTTCTTTGATGGCTCCTTGTTGGATTTTCTGGTTCATATTGTAGTGTTGAAATTCACATATTTAGTGCCTGCATTGGCATCGCTGGTGGTCTCAGTTTCTTGTCCTTGTCACCATATCATTTACTGGTAGTAATATGACAAGAAAATTCACCTATATCTGCACATCACTCTTATAGGCCATATAAAGTTTCAGGTTTGCTGTGAGTTATATATTCTTGTCTCAGTTAAAATTTTACCAAAAATAAGTATTTGTGCTTCATGCTAGGGTAGTTTGGTGGGGATAACTTTTATTGTGCAGGTTATACCACTTAATAGATCCATGCAATAAAATGCCCCATACTAGCAGACTCTAATCAAGTATAAGTTTCTTTAATGATGCTGCCAGTAATTCTGACTACATGTATATTGTTGACTGACAGAGTAATAATGAATAATGAATTGGAAAGGATGTGAGTGAAGACAGTCATTTTCTAATTGATGGTACTGTCCTGACATTTTCCTAGAGGTAGTGATCAAAATTACAAAAGACCTGAGTATGCGTAGCCTTGTTTCTGCCTCATATTTCCACTGGGAACCTGCCAAATGCAAATCATAAGCATTCCTACTTGAACCAACTTGCTCACTTTTGGTCAGTCTTGTAGCTGTTGTTATAATTACTGCATATTTAATTGTTTGTATGGAAGCAGGATAAGCTTCTCAGTCAGATTCTTCCGTCCTTGTGGCTTAATAGTTCATCTCAGAGTCCAAATAATCAGGCCATGTTGACGTGTGGTTATCCACATCATCGAACTGTTAATTGCGCTAAATCTTGTTACAGTGCAATGTATCTACATAATGATTTACAATACATTTAGATACATTATATGTAGGGTTCATTTCTGCAGCCATAAAGGCTGCTCTTTCCTATGTAAGTCTTGCTGATGTACTCTGTTTAATATTGCACTATTGCAACAGCCTGAACTACTATTGTGTTGTTGTGTGGAATGTACCGAATTTCATGCTGTCATTTGTCAGTTGCTGCAGTTTCTCACTTTCATGTTGCTGGCATGCATTTCCTGTAACACTTTGATGTTTGTACAACACCTGCTGTAGTTATGTATATTTTTTATAAAACATTATTTCTGAAATCTTAATATGCTGTTATTTATGATCTAAATTAAATGTTGCTGTAAATAGCATGCAAATTTAAAGTGGTGTACATGGTTTGCCTAAAGTAGTGCTGTTGAAATTTTATTCTTTTGCTTTTATAAACTTTAATTTCTAAAGGGTCACATGCAACATTGGCAGTGCATTTCATATTCAGTATGCAGACTCCTAGCAATTTTATTTTCAGTTTAAAATTTGTGCTGTGATTTGTGCTTTGACTTGCTGGAGCCATGTTTCAGATTTTGGGTATGTATATTGTGCAACTTTTCATTTTCATTATGATGGTCTGTTCACAATGAATGGAAAATAGTAATGTAGGCATGTTAAAAGGTAGTTATGGGACCCTGTATTTAATCCAAGGCTTTATTAGTGCAAACAGTTAATTAAAATTGCAGTTGTGCATGTGTATGCTCTTATACATTTTTATTTACTTTGCATTCTTGTATGTTTCCATTTCCAATATAGTTATTGTTATCACAACATTCCTTACACACAAAAAAAATTGTGGGGGCAGGTAATTAGAAGTAAATGCCAGGAAGCAGAACAGAAAGAACTGTGTAAGTGTGATAAATAGTGTAAATCTTACACTTCAGAAGGGAATAAAATGAGGGTGAAACATTTTCTGAGTGCTGAGGAAAGTAATATGTAAGATATGGTATAATGGATCCCATTCTAAGAAAAATGTAATTTATGTCAAAAGTATGCCAAACCAGAAAATGGAAAATTCCAGTTTTGTGCATAGCATGGATGAAACAGAATAGGGCATTGTACATTTAATCTTGTATTATGAAAATGTCTTTGCTCATATTATGGTAGACACTAACACTATTCTCCCTCACACTTTGTGACTTTATTTCATTCTGGCCCTTTTCAGGAAGGTGTTTAAATCGAGGTGAGAAAAACTGCTGTGTTAACTTGCATAATTTTTCCAGTTTTACTTCTTCAGTTTTTACATGTTGTTAATATAGACACATGAGATTGGGAAGACTCGTGAACTTTACATTACATGAGGATGACATATGTTTCTTGCTGTATAAGAGCTAAAATGTATCCTGTTGGAGGAAATGATGGTCAAAAGCTGTGGCATTAATGATTTATCATTTGGGTTGTTACACAGTGGATGATTACTTCATATACTGCATCTGATATGTGTGTGTGTATTTTGTGTCATTTACTTTCAGGCTGCTAATGCTGCATGTGAAGATCGGATTCGAGAGCTAGAGAAAAGTTTATCTGAGGAGAGGTATAAGTCTGAATTACTAGAACAAGAATCTAATAAGCTGTTTGAAGCTGAGGAAGCAATAGCAACCTACAAAGATGAACTGGACATGAAACAAAAGGAACTAGATGATGTTCGAAAAGCACTGAAGCTTCGAGATGAGGAAGTACAAATAGCAAACCAAAAACCAAGTGAAGAAGTAAATGCATTGAAAAAACAGTTAGTGGATGTTCAAAATTCATTTAAAATGAAATATGAAGAAGCAGATAAACTGGAGAAGGAGCTTAATAATGAAATTCTTAGATTAAGAAATGAATGTGAAGAGTCTAATAATGCACTAAAAATGAGGTTAGAGGAATCAACAGGGCAATATTCTTCTGATCTTGAGACCTTGAATAATGAATTAAGTGAAACTCAAAAACAATTGAAGCTTAAATGTGAAGAAGTTGCTAAAGTAAAAGAAGAACATAAGTGTGAAATTGACACATTTAAAAAACAATTAAATGAAGCTACAGATTTGTTCCAGATGAAATCAGAAGCTTTAGAAAATGAAATAATGACTGTGAAAGAAAGTGAGGCATGTTTAAAAAAAGAAATTGGAGAAATTCGGGCAGTTTTGCAATTAAAATCTGACGAACTGGATAGAAGCATTGAATATGCCAAAGAGCAAGAGAAAGTGATAGAAGAATTAAAATTACAAAACAAACAGACAGAGAATTTGTTGAAAGAAACAACAGAAAACTTGAATAAAAAGACTACTGCAACAAATGAGCTGGAAGCAGTGTTGAAGAAACAACTAGAAACTAGTGAAAGTACATTGAGGATGAGAATGAATGAACTATCAAAAATTAAGGAAGAGCATTTAAATGACTCCAAAGTAAAAAATTCAACAATACAGAGGCTTGAGGAACAAATTAAGGAAAGGGATTCTGAGATAAATAAATTGAAACAAGAGCTAGCAACACTAAAGGAAGAGATTATGGCAGAAAATGCTACAGCAAAAGAGCAGCATATTAAGGAAATTGCAGAAAAGACTAGTTTACTGAAGAAAGCAGAGGAATGCTTGAAAGAGAGGGATTCTGAAGTTAAGCAGCTCAAAATAGATATTGAGGTACAGAAGGAGGATATTAGCAGGAAAGCTGCAGATATTTCGGTGCAGCAGGAAGAAATGCAAAGTAAGTTTGCTTGTAAAATACAGTGAGTGTTATGTCAGTGTCATATCAGTAGAAACAGAAACTCTGTAAACATTATCGTAAGTAACTCTGCAATGGCAACCAGCACAGTACACAATATTCTATGAGGAACAGATATAGATTTAATCTTCTTCTTACATGTTTCAGCTAGACTGGCTTATCAACAGGGAGAACATATAAAATACAAAGTATAAATCACTTAATTTTCATATTCAAAACTTACCTTAAGTCATCTTTACCTATTACAGTGTATAATTGTGCATTTATATATTGCCAAGATCTACAAAAATTGTCCCAATATGCCCCAACTTCTACTGTGTTTATTCTTGTCAAAATTACAATGAGCTGATAGTGTATAATCCTTTTTTATAAAGTTGAAGTTCATGTAAAGTAACATTATGGGATATGCCTGTATTATGGTGCACAAATCCTGCTCGCCAGGTCTCCATAGTGACTAAATTTTGTACGGTGGCACCTAATATTTGTAGGTCATTGGTACTGAACTTACTGCATGGGACCCTGCTGATACCTAGAACTAGAAGGTAGCTCTTAGATTTTTGGAAAATTTGTGCCTCCTGTGTTACTGTGGTAAAATGTATGTTCTTTGCCTCTGCTAAATTATATTATATTATATCCTGTAAATTGTTTTTGGAAATGTGGCAGGTTTCCTATTCAGTCATACAGAGTTTACTTAGCTGTTAATTGTATATTGGTGACCATTTTAAAGATTATTGTGGAGGGGAATTATAAGATCTTCAGTCAAATAAATGTCATAATGGCCTATGTCAAATGTACTATGATATTTGGATGCCTTGTGCACGATAAACTTTGTAGATGTGGCAGCATAGATGCAGCTTCTGTGGGTGATTGCTGTTTGCCCATTGAGACCATTTCAAACCAGTTTTGTTTTACCATAAATCCTAATTAGCATGCTTCATAATAATGCCTCTGTTGTTTCACTCAAGTTAGACTGTGTTAGCAGTTGCAATCCAGTTTTATTCATATAGAAACAGACAAATTCACATTATTTAATTGTATTTCGCTCTCATTAAACCAAAAGTGCAATTCTCTTATTGTTTTACAGACCTGACTCAGAAATTAACAGGTTCTGAGAATTTAGTTGCAGCTTTGACAGCTGAGGTAAAGAAGTTTGAATTGGAAGTGGGCGATCTTAAGAGGAAGTTGCAAGCTTCAGATGAAAAGTACAATCAATTGACACAACAGAAGCTAAAACTGGTAAGGCATTTCAAATGAACAACATTAGCGTGTGGTTGTTTTGGTACTTCATGATGTCATTCATATTATTCTTTATTGGGCTTATGCTGACAGTATGAATATTTTGACTGTTAGTGCTTTTTCCCGCTGGCCTGAACATAATTTTGTTATGAAGTTTGAAGACATGATATATCTACCTCTTTGTAGAAGAGAGGTACAGTGTGGGTAATACAGAAATTAATACATAATGACATGCAATCCACACACAATTTTCAGTAATTTTGCCTTAGACTGAGTGCATATGCATGTTACACAAAAACAGCCGTTCCCAGCTGCAAGCTGTGGGGGCCAGGGGGTGGGGATGGGTCTGATATGATGAATTTTATAAATTGTAAAAGGCAGGTTAAATTACAGACTTAAAATTTAATGAAGAAGGTGCTTTATAGATATAATTCATCGTTCATTTGTAATTTTTTTTAAAGTGATATATCTTGTTTTAGGTCATTTTTAAAGGTAGAGACCTCTGCTTTTTCTGTACATCCAGGGAGCCTTAGACTTCAGTAGTTGGGACCCAGTTTACAAGAGTTTATTTCAAGAGTTACTAGTGTTGCATTTGTGTGATTTTCAGGAGAATGACATTTCTGACCTCATGGGTATGTCAAGTGATTCTTCAGCACAGCTAAGCAAGTTGAACTCTGAGCTGCGGGAAAAGGAAAAAGAAGTTAATGGAGTTGCAGAGCTGCTGACAGCAGCTAATCAGGAGACAGAGATGCTGAAGCACAAATTACAGCAGGTCACAGAACAGGCAGAGAAAACAGAACATGACCTGAAGGTGAAATCTGAGAATCTTTTGCAACAGTCTCAGAGAACTGAACAAGGTATGAAGCTTCAATTAGAGGAAGCAAAAGTAACTGAGCAAGCACTTCATCAAGAATTACAGAAAATCAGTGCTGAAAATGCTCAAATTGAACAGGATGCAAAACTGGAAGCAGACAAGCTCAAACAGGAAGCAGAAAATGCAAGGATTGAATTAACAAAGATACAGGAGCAAAGTGTAGCTGTTGAACAAGACCTAACATGCAGAATGGAAAAGGTAATTCAAGAGGCAGCAGACAAAGAGAAGGATCTTAACAAGCAGTTGGAAATAGTGAAACTGCAGTTACAGAAATTGGAAAGAGAATTGAAAGAAAACTCGGAAAAGGCTTTGGCAAAAGAACAAGAGCAAGAACATAAACTGTTGGAAGTACTGGAGGAAGCTCACAAAACAGATCAAGAACTAAGGCAGAAGCATATTAAAGAACTGGAGAGTCTGTTTCAAGGTAAAGCTTCAACAGAAAGTCTTGTGGCAGAGAGAGAATCCAAATTAGCCTTGGTAACTCAAGACTTAGGTAAAGTGATACAAGAGAAGGAAACACTAGAGAAATTTAATATGGAGAAGGATTTGAAACTTAATGAATTAATTGGTGCGCTGTCAGCACTACAAGAAGAGAAAGATTCTGCCCTTAAATTAGTTAAGGAACAAAATGAAAAATTAGTGTCGGTCAGTGCGGAATTATTAAAAGTGCAAGAAGACAAGGCAGCTGCAGAAAACAAGAATGCAGAACAGAGAACAGAAGTTGTTGCTGTAACTGAAAAACTGAATGTCATTCAGAAAGAGAAGGGAGAAATTGAAATAAGATTAGCAGAAACAGAAACCAAACTATCTGATCTGAGTGAAGATATAACAAGACTAAAGCAAGAGAAAGAAGAAACCGAGTGTTCTAAATCAGAAAAGGATACAAGACTTTCTTCAGTTATTGCTGAATTAACTAGGTTAAAGCAAGATAAAGATGCTGTTGATAAAATTTTGTCAGAACAGGGTTCCAAATTGTCAGAGGCAGTGGAAGAGCTGACAAGGCTTCGTATGGAGAAGGAAGGTGCTGAAAATCTTGTGAAAGAAGGAGAAGAGAAAGTAAAAGAAGTAATGAAAGAGGCACAGCAGCTGAAAGATGACTTCGATTCCCATCGCCAGGAGTTACAGAATAAATTCTTGCAGGCCAAGAAGGAGGCAGAGGCAGTAGAAGAGTTAATTAAGACATTGTAAGTAAATGAACTGAAGTAGTAGTATAATACTAAATTTAAAAAAATCCTAAATTGGCTTTTGTAAGCTGTAACATAGAAGAAATTTTCTTATTTATTCTGTTTTGAAATGATTATATTTATTTAATCTCTGAATCAGATTTCATGTGTCATAAATTTTTCTTCATTTTTCCTTCAAATTTGAATCACTGTGTTCATTGTGATGCACTTGAGTAACTTTTCTTATGTTTTTCATACTGTATCAAGGACTTCAGTAGTTTCAAAATATCTCTGAATCCAGACCTTGATTTTTAGTGTTAGGACCTACACATTCTGGCAAGCTTCTGTCATGGCTGTACTTTATAACATAAAGTGGATGGTGAGAGAGTAATATGAATGAACTCTGCCACTAGCAGCTAAACCTTATGTTGCTCAGGTCACATACATGTTCCAGATGAAGGTTCAGCCACCACAATGAAACCTTCTGTTGCTCAAGTCACATTCAGTTTCCTGATTGTGTTTCTGCCACCAGCAGTTCCTTTCCCTTGTTAATTAAATGCATCTTTCTTAAGTTTCCACCAGCAGAACATGTTTATCTTTCCTTGTTGCACATCTCCCTGTTGATATACTTGGACTGGGACTTTCTGTACGTAAAGTGCTTTTTATATTGCAGGGAGCAAGAGAGAACACACATTAATCAACTTCAAGAGCATCTAAGTGTATCTGAAAAGGAACGTTTACAACTTGCAGAACAGTGTGGAACACTTACCGTGGCAACACAGCAAAATTCAGAACTTGGTTTACAGTTGGCAGCTGTACAGAAAGAACTGCAGGAAACAAAGCAAAGGCAAGGGTTTCTATCTTTTCATGTTTGGCTGCGTTTCAGAATAAGCACATTATGTGCCTTTCTTATAACTGATATGAAATTCACATCAAGTTTCTTAATATTGGTGTTCACATGTACTTGTTTGTGTGTGTCTACAAGACCATACAGCATCATGTTGCAAATAATGATTATCGTGCTGTTTCTTGATAATTGCTGCAGTTGCTTTTATTATTCCTTTTGTACATTGGCACAATAATATACTCCTTACATTGTGGTGGTAATTCTTGTTATTCCAAGCAGAATTGAATAAATTTCTACCTAGGAACAATGCATATTCCTTCTGTTGGAGTGATAATTCTTCGTTTTTCAAAGTAGAATAAATTAGCTTTTACCAGCTTGATATGATACTAGATTTCTTCAATTTTATATTTGTAATCCTTCCATATTCTAGGTAGCATGAATAAGTTTGAGGTTGGTATGATGCTAGATTTCTTCCACTTTGATGGTATTTCTTTCTTATCTGAAGTAGTCCAAATAAGCCTGTGGAACTCAGAACATCATGTTCTCCCTCCTGCTAGAGTTAGTGTTATGGGAATTTTATCCTGAACAAAACCAGGCTTGGTTACAAGTGGTTCATCTGTATACATTTTGTAACATTACTAAACTGTGTGTATTTAACAGTTATTGAAGTATTGAAATATTGTTGTTATCTCCAAATGAATTACCATTTGTATCTCATCTAATTAATTATGTAGGTTATTCCTTCTTAAATTCATTTAAATTTCTGTGAAGTCATATACTATTTGTATTCAGTACTTACACTGGAGATGAGATAGGTATAGTCAGTATAGTGACTAGGCCAGTGGTTCCCAAAGTGCACTTCGCAGATACCTAGGGATCCATGACCAGTTCCCAGGGGATCTATGGATACATTTCTTTAATGTCTACTTTGAAGTTTACTTAATTTTTCAATTAAAGGACTGATGTTTTGTTAAAAATAATTGCAGAACTTCTTTAATTGGTGATATGTTTATTTTGTGTGACCATTAAAATATATAATTAGAAAATGTCCTGTACCCATGAAGTGAGTGAGAGCCGCGTTAAGGTCAAATCATAAAATCCATTGTGACTTAAGCTTCTGGTATGTATTCATAGCTATCTAAGATCAGTTCTGAGATATAAATTTTTAATTTTGGATACCTCTCTTCTGGACACTATATTTATGTGAACAAGGATGTGAGGATCCGTGGTTATTTTTTTAAGACAATAGGGTCTGCAAGCAAAAAAGTTTGGGAAACACTAGAACTGGGCTGTGGGCTGGACAAGCCAGGGTCCAGTACCCAGCAACAGGGAAAGTTTTATATCTTCTCTGTATCATACAAACTGGCTGTAGAGTGTGAGAAGCCTCCTTCTCAGTGGGTAATGGTGGCTCCTTTCATGGAGGAACAGTGGCCGGGATGTGAGGCTGACCACTCAACTGCATATAGCGGTGAAGTTAAGAAAGAGTTAACTGTACAACTCTGGCTGTATGCCTTCATGGTGTGTGTACAGACAGCTTCACTACCAGTACCTACACTATACAAGGAGTTTAGAATGAGCTGTGTAACATAACAAACATGTAAGGTCATAGTATTTCTTACAGGGAGGAGGACCTAAAGTCTAGCAGTGAGAAGGAGAAAGCTAGTTTAGAGAAGACATTGCAGACAACATACTCTGTACTGGAGCAAAAAGAAAAGGACTTCCAGAAACAAAAAGCTGAGGTACTGTGTCCAGGTCACTTGTAATGGTTCTGTCTGCTCTAGAACCTTGACAGAGGCAAGGGTTTCATATGTAGTTGTAGAAGTGTTGATTTAATCATGAAATGTCGCCTCATTCATTCATTTTCTCTTCACTTTCAGTCATGATTGACATTTATTTGCTACAGAAATGATTGTTGTTGGTATACACATCAACAGCCATTTGCACACCACTGGAACACAGCTTACCATGTGTTCCATAAAGTAATGTGGAGAACTTTCACAACCTCCCTATAGCAGTAGTTCTTATTAATATCCCATTAAGTATGGAAGTGGGGATGTCAGGATGGAGGAAATGCTGTAACTAGTAATATCTGACACGATTTCAGATGTTTTCACAGAAATGTAGCTGAGGTTTCTGTTCTGGGATATGACACAGAGAGACTGGGTTTCTGATTCCCTGAACCTGATGTTTCAAAGCAGCATATTGTCTCTCATCTTTTAGGGTTCAGATGTCTTTTTGGACATGTTGATCCATGAAGAGGAGGACAGTATGTTGCCTCAAAATGTAGGGAACAAACTAGCCAGTGATGCAGCATAATATCCAGACAGGTGCTGGATTGTCGGACATTCCATATTATCAGACGGTACCTATACTGACCTAAGTTTTTACAGGGAAATTTTTTTTAATGCTCCTATACTTGGGCTGCATGACTAATCATAGGAGTATTCTATTTGGATATCTTCTTCATCTGCTGGTTCACGGTCCTCAGGGTCTTTGTTTTCTGGTGTCTTTGTACTTCAGTTGATGGAGTGTCAGTAGTTGCCAGAATGGTTGATGTACAGACACTCTTGGAAGCCTTTTTTGAACATGTTGGCGAGATCTGCTTGTTTGATTGATGCAGCTCTTTTTTTCTGGTAAAGAGCGAAACATCTGGTCTTGGAACTACTGTCAAGTGCCAGATTATCAGGATTTCCAGATTAGCAGATGATAGACTAAAGGAATTTTTGCTGTAGTTGATTGCAGTACAGAGTGTATCCCTTTTTCAGATTTCATCCTTACTGACTGAAAGAACACAGGCTAAGCAATATAAAACCTTATTAGAAGGTTTGGAACATGAAAAGAAGCAGCTTGAAACTAAAGTAGGAGAAATGCAGAAGACTGCTGCACAGTCACAACTTAATGCAAATAATGATGGTAGGTCAACAGTATTAGATACTATAAATATTCTGTATGTTCTCTTCAAATCATTGACCAAAAGGATTTGAAAGTTTTGTTTACATTTTGCACCACTTTAATTTTTAACTTCTTTATTACAAAGAAGTAAAAAATTTCTTTACAGATCCTGTACATCACAAGTTGCTAGAGGAAAAGGAACTTGCTCAAGTCCAAATTGAGTTCCTCAACTCTGTGATTGTAGATCTTCAGCGAAAGAATGAGGATTTGAAGGCTCGCGTTGAGATTCTTGAGATTGGGATCTCACCAGCTGATGCAGATGAGCTGAACTTGTAAGCAACACTGAATTCATACTGTTCACATATAATCTTTGTGCTTTTAAAATTTAAAAAATAGAAGTAATAATTTGTTAACATACTGGAATCAGTGTTAACAACTTCATTCCTATTTATTATAATTTTGTACCTGCTTTTCAGAAATAGTTCATCATATGAAAGAAATGTTTAAGTTATTATGTCATCCAGTTTTTGTGATAATTTTTTCACCATTGAATATATGTCACTGTGTACATGAAATATTATAGATTTCCAAATGAAGTTGGGAGTCCCTGGGTAACCAGTAATTGTCCCCTGATGTGAAGTATCATGTTTCTTGCCCTTATAGTTTCTTTTCTGCAGGTAGTGCTGCACCTTACATGCTTGTTTATTTATATATTTATTTCTGGCACCTGTACTTTTAATACTTTCATACTTCGATTGCAGAAATGGTATAAAGCCCAAAATGGCAGCTCCACGCATGTTCTGTGATATCTGTGACAGCTTTGATCTTCACGAAACTGAAGACTGTCCACGGCAAGCTATGGACTCACCCCCACCCCCCCAACGCAGTCGACGTGTAGGGAAGAAACAGACAGAAGAGAGACCTTACTGTGAAATCTGTGAAGGTGATAAAGTGAAATCAATTTTTGTAGTTGTAAGAAAAGCACATTTTGCTAAAATATTCCTGATAATTTTTATTGCATATTTTTCTAATACCATGGGCCAGGTAGCTCAGTCAGTATAGTGACTGACTATGTGCTGGACGGTCTGGGATCGAAGCCCGGTGGGGACGAGATTTTCCGCCCGTTCAGACCGGCCCTGGGGCCCACCCAGCCTCCTGTAAAATGGGTACCGGGTCTTTCCCCGGGGGTAAAGTGCAGCTGGGGCGTGTTGCTGACCACTCACCCCCTTCTAGTGCCACCATCACATAAGAGTAGAGCTATACCTCCCTCTACCCACCCACTGGGCCACACCGGGCCTGTAACGGGATCACTTTACTTTTTTTTTTATTTTCCTAATACCATTAACTCCAAACAGTGGAAGTAAAATATTACTTATTTTTTGGATCACATTTGGGAGTGGTCTTTTTGTCTGAAATGTCTAAAAATGTGTAGATGGAGTATTGAAATTTTGTGCTTGTATAATTTTTGTTTTTTCTCTTTTGCTTTCAGTTTTCGGCCATGCTACAGAGAATTGTGATGATGGCGAAACATTTTAACATGCAGTAATATTTTAGAATAAAATTTGTTATGTAAAATAATATACCATAATGTAATATCGGCTATTATAAGAATAGGTACATGCCTTCTGCCCTAGACTGGTAGGGTCTGTATTGCCAAACGAAAATAGTTACTATTTTTATATTCACACTTGTACATAACTGTGTAAGTCAATGGAACTGGCACTCTGACTGGTGCCATGTGTATTCATTTACAAATTTCTTGTACAGACAGTGATTTTATGCAAGTTATGCATTGAAACAAGTTACTTGGTATATTGTGTTTATGAATAATTATTGACTGCTTTCTCATTTAAATTTGTTAGTTTGTAGTTACAGCCTAATTTATAAACTGTGGTATGTTATATAATGTTGACTGTAGTGTTCTGGATTTCATCAGCAGTGACATTTCAGAGGAACATGATACCCCCCATAGGGTCCAAGGTGCCACATTATCTCTCAGGCAGAGGATGGGATTTGTTTATATAGAAGGGTTGACAACAGTGTAGCTATGAGAACCTTGGGAAGTGGATAATAATGAAGTCCGGTGCAGGCTGGTGGGAAAATGTGAAATAGGGATGTTGAAAAACAAGGCCTTCTTTCAGGGTCACAAGATTAAGAAATGTGGAGTGGGAAAGTTGTCCATGTAAGACACTTTTCCAGTCTGTAATAGATGGAAAGTGAGAAGTGGTTAAATCCTATATTTGAGGGCACAGGTAAGGGAGTGTCACCTAAGGGCATGGTACTATCGTGACCTTGGAGAAAACCATTTGCTTCCTTCCATCAGGGAGTGGCTTCCATGACATTCTTAAGTAGGACCTTTCCTCATTGTTCATTTTGGGTTGCAGTTTAATGTCACCATGTGATCTGTGTAAGGCATGTAAGTTTCTATGTCTACATTTCTCATTTTTATGGCCCTGAAAAGTTCGTGTTAATTATTGTGGTTTCTCAGCTTTTCCATTTCACATTTCCTGGTCTCGGAGACTGCTTGTGTCTCTCCTGTTCATGTGGTACTGACTAGTCACATTCCTTGCCACCTGCTTAAATAACAGAATCATATTCTCACATCGCTTCAACAACAACTTGCAACTGATTCCTAAATCCCTGAAGCTGGGAGCAGCATGTATCTCCAAAATATCAGTATCATTGTATGGAACTATTGAGTGTAAAACCCCACAAAATTATGGCCTGAAAAATCTCAACCTTGAAGACCTGAAATCTTACAGAACTGTTGTTTTACTGCTTGTAATATTCTTTTTCCACTTAAAAAATGTTTATGTTAAGAAATCCCAGATTACAAACTTCTACAACAATAAAATGAAAAAGTAAATATATTTTTAAGTACATAGGGTCAACTGTAACCCATGGGATAAGTTCATTGAAATACTGTGAGAATAAAAAAGCCCTAATTTCATGAAACAGGTCACACACTATGTAGAAATGCTACCTGTTTATCTGCCCTGCCTGATGTCGCAGCTACAATGTCACAATGATGGCACCATAATTTTTCAAGACAGTGCACCTCCACATTTCTATACAAAGGTCTTTGTCCATCTGAACATACTATTTCCTGGAAAATTAATTTGACACGGCTCCTGCATTCCCCAGTTCTGGCACTTGTAGTTTGGTCCTTGGGGATTCATGAATGAGGTACTGCACATTTCTCCAGTTCTCCGAGCTGCAGCAGTATGTCACAGAGATGGTAAGCAAGGTGGATCAGCAAATTCTGCAGTGAATATATGACAAAATGGACTATCAATGGGACATCTGCAGGGAAATCATGCGAGTTCCTACAAAACTCCTGTAGATAAACTTGAAGTGCTTCTTCATACACCATAAGTCATTGAAGTTATCTAGTAGATTTTACCACACAATGTACCATCCAACAAACTACAGGTTCACTTAGTTAAGACCATAACAGAATTTTAACAAAGTTTCCAAAATGCAGTTGTTTTATTACTTTACCTGCATGCAAACAGGGCAACAAATTTTACAGAACAGTTATACAACTTCTACCTGTGTCATTCAATGGATCCGATTTATATGATAATTTGGAAAAATAATTAGCCTGAAATGTAAGACTGAGATGAATATGGTGGTTTTCTTACATGAAATCAATTCCAGTAAAAGGTAAAGGTACAGGTGAAGTTCACCCCAGAATAGGCCACAAACGCCCAGTGGGGGAGCAGATGTATAGCTCTACTCTTCCCTCAACCTTGGCATTAGATGGGGGTTGGTGGTCAATGCCACACCCCTGCCGCTTTACCCCTCGGAAAGATCTGGTTACCATTGTATAGGAGCCTGGGTGGGCGTGAAAAATCTTGCTCCCACCGCAATTCAATCCCCAGGACCATCCAGCCCATAGGGAGTCGCTATACCAACTGTGCTATCTCAGCTCCAATCATTTCCAAGCTGCAAAGAATTTTAGACTGGTAATATGTACAACAAATTAAAATATGAACTTGATACTTTATTATTCAGTGTAACTACAATTCAGCATACACAATAAAGTTTCTGATAATCCAGCACCAATGGGACTGAACAGGTGGCACACTTTTGCATGTTCTGGTACTGCCTGTGTACTTGGGCTACACAACTAATCAGAAATTATTCCAAGTGGTTATCTCTTTTTTTGTTGGTTCAGGGTCACCAAGGTCCTCTTCTGTTAGTTTTGGATCCTTTATAGCTGAAGAAGTTGATCCACTAAGAGACAAGGGCACAAGATATGGTTTGCTACTTTGCCAAGTTGATCAAGAGAAACTTCAAATGGTAGCACATATTTACCCTGCATTGTCCTTCCAGGATAGCTCAGTCATTTTACACTTCATTTACATACATTTACGATATTAAAAAACAGACAAACATAAATTTATCTTCTGGAAATAAGACAAATATGTATATCAAAGCTTATGTGTTCATTTTGTCTTCTATTATTTCACTTCATTGACACTGTATATACAAATGTAGGCTTATGTGCCTAACATAATAAGTTAAATTTCTTAAATCACTGTACATAAACTACATTTGAGAGAGAGTTCATAATATCAACATGCACCACAGCACATTAAACTCATCAGTTCTTTAATCCAGTCCTTCTTTCTTCTCTTTAATTGCTTCCTGCAAAAGAAATGAACATATATTTACAGTGAAACAGAAACATTATTAAATATACAGTTTTGTTTATACAGTGGTGTACTAATAAGTTTTCTTTACCCTGAACCTTTCCTCAAAAAGGGACAACTCAGCCAACAAATCAGTTATTGCATGCATGAGAGCATCCTGTGGTGTGTAGTCTGAAGTTGTTTGGATGCGCAATATGAATTTATGTTCCAGTGGATGAGGCAGCTTGTAACCAGCAAACAATACATTTGGGTCCTTCAAGAGTTGACTGAAAAGAAAGGCATAAATTGTTCATTAGGTTTTTAAGTTCCATGTGTACAAATATATCTAAACTCTACAGCTGGGGATGAAGTGATGCCTTTACTCCACAGCCTGAAAAATCTCTCCAACACCCCTTACTTAGTATTGCCACAGTAAGCTGAGTTGCCACAATGAGTTTACATTGGACACTGCAATACTATTTTGCATCCAGTATGTCTTTCGACAACACAGCCTGTAAACGTGAGACTAGAACAGCTTATTTCAAAACACACGCGGTGGAAGTGGAATCTCCACTCATAGTCAACATATTTTCTCGGGTATTCGATTCATTGGTCTACTACATTGTATGTAAAATCACGACATTGACTATCTCCATACAAGTCATACTTTCTGATCATATTTCCCAGAGTGTGATCTTCTTTGTTAATGGTGAATATTGCAGCGTTTGGCACTTTGGTATCTTGCTCTTTGATGATCCTGAAAACAAAGTGCAAGAACAATCACGAACTTCTGCATATTGTACGTTGTTTGAATGCAAGGTTTACGACTTACATATACTCACTTCTTTTCGCCTTCGAATAAAAGGAATGATTCAAATGTTGGAGGTGCATTCATTTTTACAGTAAACGAACACTTAACTCTCGGAAATTATCACAAGAAACTACGTCAGTCCTTCTTAATCATTCCCCCAACTCGTACAATTAGCAACACTAACTACTAAACACACTAGAGACACAAGCGGTTAGCTCGCGCATTGTAACTGAAACAATTGCACAACGAAATTGCGACTCCGCTACTAGCGACACAAGTGTTCAATGTGACAAATATCCGCAAGGTAGTTGTCGTAGTTGTCAAAATGGCGGCGGAAGGTTCGGGTGCAGCGGCTGGAAATCCAAACGTGGAAGTGGTACGAGGGCAGTGTTTTGAAGTGGGGCCGAGGTATACGAACTTGGCGTACATTGGAGAAGGGGCGTATGGAATGGTGGTGTAAGTGTAATAGAACTGTCTCTGTAATTATCATGTCGATTGTTTCTAACCTAATTGGTGTCATGTAACTTGGTTGCTTGTCTGCACAGATGCATACCCGTAAGCAAGCCCCAAGTAATCCTTCAGCCTGACGTTAAATGCACGATACAAAAATAAATGTAAAAGGATCGTTTACTTGTGACAGTTGTCGCCGATAAGTGACAAATTCTTATAAAATCCTTGCCCTCTTAAGTGTGGAGAGGTTAAAACTTCAGCTGATACCATTACAGTAATAACTTTTTATAACAGTGTTCAGAATTTATCATTTTTCTTTTGCTTTGACATCAAAATATTAGCAGTCTGTTCGAGCAGTTTTGCAGTGTTGTGTATTTAATTACCCAACAGTGACCTGTACATTGTTTGGAATTGTTTCCTGCAGTGTCAGGAAGTTAAGGAAACCTTGTGTTTGTAACACATATCTCAGAAAGTCTGAGCCTGTATGATCCTTTTGAAACTTTAAAATACTGAAGTGTGGTTAAGTGTCAATTTGCTTTTGACAGGACTAACGTCAACCTGATTGTGTAATTCATTATTTTTATTTCACAAGGTTGATGTATTGGTTGATAGAACATTATTAACATTTGCATTGCAAGTAATAGGTTATAATTCAGGTGTTTATGGTTTTGGCTGCTCCTGGTAGTTGGGGAGCAAAGAAAAGGTGTCTCATTCAGAATGATCTTTCTGTGCATGCGTTTTTTAGTCCAAAGTGTTTTAGCTTTGCATTTTCAAATGGAGTTCTGTCTGTTGCATTTCCTGTGGAGTAAATCTGAAAATTAAAAAAAAAAAGAAAATTTATATAAGAATGTATGTATTTTGATATCTGTGTTGGGTTAACTTCATGACTAACACTTCTTATGATTTTTATCTGTCCTCCCAGACAGATGCTGGGATACTGAGTTAAATAGGCCATAACCACTTCCTTCCACATTCTTTTAAATTCACTGTTCACCACATTAAATGTTACATAAATTCATGTTTTATGCTGCATGGTTTTCTCAGTCTTATTATTTATAACAGACAAATTTTTAACATGCAGTCCATCATATCAGTGGAGTGGCTGGCTGTAGACTGGATGGCCAGGTTTTGATTTCCTGCAATCAAGCTGATTACTTTTATTTGTACCAGCACATCTAGAATGTCTGATGGACTTTCCTGAAGGTGCATAAGCAGCAGGTGTGTGGAGCTGATAGTCCTCCTTCACCTGGTATCACAGTTAAGGATGTTAGCTTCTTGCTATTTCTGTGTCTTTATGGGATAATATTCATACCTGGCATGTCTGTGCCTGTTCCTTTTGTGTATGAAGCTGAACAAGTATGCCATGGTTAATATCTTGGTAGTGGAAGAGGAAGGATGTGGTTATGTCTTTTTTAAATTACAACTCTAGCACTGTAGTTGTGATTCCACAGTTAATGGAGTGACTGTCTGTGTGTTAAAGGTCTGGGATTTTGTTTCATTGTTACACAGTATTTAATTTTTCTATCTTTATTATAGCCATATTTATTTACACTAGTCTGCTTAATGTTTAGAGCTGCATCTGGCTGCAGGGTTGTAGTTGGCTAACTTCCAGTGTTAGTTATTGTTCTTTCTGGCACTGTCTGTGTGTCTTACACACATTGTAACCTTAAGATTATCTTATTACACAAGCATATAGAAGTTTTTTTTTATGTTATTTTTTTATTTATTCTCATATTTATTCATTGCTTTTCTTCCTTTTTTATTACTTTATGCAGTGTTGTTGAGTTGTCAAGCCATAAAATATGTCATTGATATTGCTCATTGGTGCATAATATGACTACAGTAAACATTTCAGGCATTTTTTGCAGTGCCGTTTTTATCCTGTTATGTAATTCTCCATCATTAAAATTTCTCCACCACACTTTTATCATAGAATCCAAACAAGTAATGTGAATGCTGGGCAGGAGATAGGAGGGTGGTATTAGTTTGTAAATAAAATGAGGGGGGTGGAGAAGTAAGGGTGAATAGGTAAAAGAGACTGGCATATTTAGAAATAACATATTTACTGTTATTTTTATCATCAGACTGCATTTTTAATACAGTAGTTTCAAGTTGGATGTATGCTCATGGGTCAGTAGGTGTTTAGTTACACCCAGTGTTTCCACCATTTCCCATATGCGTATTTTGGCTTTTAGTATACAATATATTGGACATTTAAATCTCTTGTTGTCTTAAATCATGCTGTGTGATCATTTTGAATACTGATTGAATAAACTAAACAGTAAGTTTTTAAGTTGATTGTAGTTATGAAAATGTAAAACTACTTCAGATCTGTTGTGTACTTACTCCTTGATTCTTGTTATTATGATGTAAAGTGACGGTTTAAATGCAGCAAAGTAATATATATTCCTTATTTTATGATTCTGAAAAATAATGGAAAGGAAATGAGCTTAAGCGTAGTATGTAGTGCCATGAAAGTGTGGTTTATGGAATAGCATTGTGGACTTGAAATGTAGCTTTCCCATTTGCGTAATTTCGAATATCTCAAGGCAGAGAAGTGAATGCAAAACTAAGTTTGGAGAATTACTTTTTTTTTTTCCAAGAGAAAAGCATGTTTCATGCAGTGAATTATAAATCCAGGTAAATATACAAATCAGATTAGTGTAGAAAGTAGAAACACTTTTGACTTTGTACACTGAGAGGGTGGAAACCGGGACAGCATAGTCATTGTAGTGGCTGAGCTATGGGCTGGAGGATCAGGTTGTGAAGAAAGACCCTGCTCCATGAAATGAGTTATTTCAACAACTTTTGACTACTACTTAAAAATCATATGCAGTAAAATAGCGTGATAAGAATTGGAATAATTTTAACAATTAAATCCACATGTGTATTTTAATTGCGCGAAAGCTATGTCATAATTTACTGTTGTTGTGTGACAACATGTATTTACAGTGGGGCGTGATTGCGCCGGTGGTCCCAAACCACTACATAGCACCGGCAATATGGTTTTCACTCCTGTAAATTACTCTCTTTTATTTTTAAGGAGAATAATTAGACACGCATACAGGTGGACGAACGCTGTGTTACACTTGTTTGCTGCTTGTAACTGCAACAGGTGGTGCGTGGGCCGTCTTCTCCCCGCACATTAGTTTCTGTCAGCCTCGACTGCCTTCCCGTGTCTCCTGTCGGTTCTACAGATGATTTTACGATCTTGATATACCCAGAGCAAGCAAAGAAACGAGAGCATAGGCGTTTAGTAGTGGATAAATGATCCGTCTTTAATTTAAAACGGTGATGTGGGATTTATGGTATCTAACTCCGTTAAGGATGTTACTCCTTCTTCATTGGCATGCAGTCATCATAGTTGAACCGATGATTCCGTACGAGTGATAGTCCTTGCAGACGTCTTCTGGTTTCTTCCTCCACCTCTTGACCGCCCCCCCCCCCCCCCTTTTTTTTTATCTTCTTTTGTAATCACTTAATCTCCCATTTTTTATTTTTTTTTTTTCTCTTCTTCTCTCTCT
>Ga0131853_10002036_pt1 | contig 36211 bp, 31 predicted proteins | sample TergutLab28metaG_FD_92764 | JGI IMG/M metagenome (GOLD analysis project Ga0131853, IMG submission 92764) | Labiotermes labralis P1 segment gut microbial communities from Petit-Saut dam, French Guiana - Lab288 P1 (version 2) (version 2) | ecosystem: Host-associated > Arthropoda: Insects >... | reverse complement strand
CAAACTGCATTTTGAAGAGAAAAAACGGAGAGTATATACCATGTTTAAAATATTCAGTACCTATATTTGTTGAATAAATATATAAAATGCAACTTTAGAGGTTAGCGGTGCGGTACGACCACTCTAGTTGATATTAGGCGTCTAAAGGTTAAGATATTACAACCATACAATTTATGATACATTTTAATATAACTTTTAATAGGATTGTGACATTTCAATTTAAACATTACTTTCTTCATAAATCGATGTTATGCTGTGATTTAGGACTTCAGAAACGTAATATTCTGACAGAATTTTCGTGACTGAAAGAAATTCTTTCATTCGGAATTATTTTACCGATAAATTGGGATGTTTTTCGTTAAATTGCTCAAATACTGAGCTATTTTCGATAAGATAGCAATCCAAACACAAACGTCCCGGTCGTACACATTTGTAGAACGAAATTTGAAAATTTGGACATCGTTGCTTCCTGCAACCTTCACAATTTTGGATGCTTCTACTTAAGGCTATAAAACATGTAAAGACCAGCTGATTAATATCAGTAGCCACTATCATCGTCGTCGTCATCATCGTAATCATCAACAAAAACAACAACAACATGGAAAATAAACAACAGTACCTTTTGGGTGTGGTCAGGATGATTAATAATTTTTAAAAATTTTTTTTGTACTCCTCTGTAATATTTTATTCCAAACATTCTACACATATTATTCCTTTCACGAATCTTTACCACTATTACATTAACATCTACTATACTCAGTTCTTTTTTTATGTCATAAATAATCAGTTACATAGAAATTTGACAATGGTTTATAACATGTATCTCAATATGTCGGTATGTATGTTCACGCACCAAGCAGATACAGACCTGTTAAAGAAGGACTGGGAATGATCTAGGGTCGTAGGCAGCCATACACAAATGTTAGTACAATAATTCTTCGTCGAAACCGGTAAAACCATTATGGTTAAACCATTGAAAAAAGACGGTCTGCTGTACTGGAATACCAGAAATACTATTGCTGACTGATAAGTGGAAAAAAAGATGACCATTATAGTCTAAAGAGACCTGAAGGAAGGTGAGAATAGAATAGGCGAAATTAGTACAGTTAAAGACCAAACCAATTTGACCTTCCGTGTTATAGTCTAGTATTGCTGTCTAAGCAGGCAGTCTGAATAATTATCTTCGCAATCACATGAGGTACAACTACTATTTTCTCTGTTGATTACTTGTTATGCCAAGCATATCTTGAGTTAAACCTTTAACATCAACGGCTTTATGTCATTAGAGGTCTGTTCAGCCGCCAATAGGTTGTAAAAAACTCAATAGTCATAAAAACACAAGCCCCTCTATAAATAACCTTTGATCTGAAACGTGGGAGACATAATAGAGAGGTTAGAATTTTGTGGTAAAATGTGTGATTAAGAAGTGAGTTTGTACATAGTTGCTGGACAAATTTTGAAGAAGGCATCTGAAAGAGATGGCCGACACTTGCGCCCAAGCCAAAGCACTAAATGACTTATTTTACATTATAACATGGAAATATATAGCACTCTATTCAGTTGCAGTATATTTACGTAATGAATGAATTCTCGCAGATGATGTACGCAGTACCGGTACACATCCAACACACACAGCATCACATAACCGAAGACAAGTTTCTTCAGATTGGTGTCGGATGTACAGGAATGTCAAGCGGCTGAAAAGGAAAGGTGGAGAGAGGTGGAGGCGCTGAGTTAGATATAAGATGTAATACGTAGTAAATTCAAACAGTTTTCATAACTCGCTGGTATAATTTTCAGGAATTCCCTGGTCTGATTTATGAGAATTGCTACTGTGAATAGGAAATGTGTACTGGCATTCTTCGTCGACTTAGGGATGTAGTCAGAACGAAACGTAACGAAAAAATGGAGAATCAAGCGTTCGTTTCTCCTTCACGACAATGCTCCAGCACACCGGTCGGTTTTGGTAGGGATTTCATAGTAAAGAAAAATGTCACAACACGTAAATATCCTCCCTACTGTCCTGGCTACAATTGATTGTTAGCTGTTCTCTACACTGAAATGAAACACTGAAGGGGCGGCGCTTTTTTAGTGCTAATGACGTCATTAGGAACGTGATGGAAGAATGAAAAGGCTTAAATAAAATGGTTTCAAGGAATGTTTACATCACCTTTACAGTCGCTGGTAGAAATGTGTATTGGCACAAGGGGATTATTTTGAAGCAAATGTAACGTGAAAAAAATTAGCTCAAATAATTTTACTGTTTTTTATTTCTCCGAAATAAAGTGATTCCGGGAACATTTTGAAGCTACCGCGTAATTCTGAACCATACAATGCGCGATGTCTGTATCATATGTTTCATTAGTTGTATAGGGGCGAATGACTGAATAAAGCTGAACTAAATTGAGCACGGTAAATTTATCCCAGTGCTGTAAACGCGAAGGCACTGTGAGAAAAAGAAGCACTTTACTGGAACCAATGTCCCCAGGCACAACAATCATGGTGGCATGGTGTGGCCATACAGCATGTATAGTGCGTTTGATTTATCTATTCATTACATAATTGGAACACATACTGCATACCTAGACTTTGCAAGACCCTAGTGATCCTGAGGAACAATAGATGCCGTCTCTCTAGGTTCCTCAAACTGAGTTTATCAGTTTAACCCACAATAACCATATCTGTGAAAAAGGAAGCGGGAAGGATCTCGAAAAAGATTTACTCTGTGTCCCCCATTATGTCAAGTTTGCAAGTCTGGGTTTTTGAAACTCTCATGAAGAGAAACAGAATTAACGACCACACTGTCAGAGCAGAGTACAGTAAAGCTGTCAAATTCGGTGTTCTGTAGTAAATGGAATTGTGGAACGAGATTCTGCACCCCTTCTGAAGAACTGTTGGCACTGGCACACCATAAAATCTCCAGTAATCTGCATTACCAAGAGATTTATGCCTTGCCCGAAGTTTGCAGACCGGCTCTGTGGCAAACCCAGCCTTTTAATCAGTCGGTAACGGGCACAGTCTCCGAGGGGGTAAAGCAGCTGGACCGTAAAGATGACCACTCGCCCTATCAATTGACGAGGTTCAGAGAGGGTACAGATATGTTTCCATTCTCTCCTAAACGTTAATGGCGCGCACAAGAACAAATTTATTTTATATGCATTACGAACATAAGTAAATTCCTTTTATGTGCATTTGCACTTCCTTGTGCTTGTATGTACGTGTGTATGTATGTACGTACGTACGTACGTACGTATGTATGTATGTATGTATGTATGTATTTTTTAATATATGGTTTATTGCTTGCTCCATTACAGCCGTAATACTACAAGCTTTTACATTTCTTGTTGTTGCGTCATATACAAGTTGTACAATCTTACATTACTATGTACAGTTATGTTATAAACTTTACATTCCTTTGATTATTACATATAACTTTGATTTAGACTTACAGGTATTTAGGTTTCTTTGATTTTTTTTACATATAGTTTTGATTTACCACTTTACAGTTTTCTTACACCTATGCTACGATCGTTACGTCTCTTGGCTACGCTCCAATATTTGTATTCCCTTTGATGGGTGTATGTGTTATGATTTAAATATCTAACAGTTCGCTTTGCAGCTGTTATGTTCTTCGTTTATTTAATCCAAGGGTATTGTTTTAGTAAATTTCATAAAATCTTTGATGTGTTCCTTTATCAAGTCCCTTTTATTGGTTGGCCAGTCGTTTGTCTTCAGTATTGACGGTTTTAAAATATTTTTTCCTTGTTTAAAAGATTGCATTCAAATATAAGATTGTCTATATTCTGGTCGCTGTTTCCGCAGGGGCAGGTCGGCGCTTTTATTATCTTAAAACGGTGTAAGTATGAATTTGATTTTCCGTGGCCTGTGACCATTGCTGTGAAGTTTGGTGTAAGATTTATGTTCATGTTTAGTCTCCCCTTAACATCCGGGAAGAAGTCTTTTGTAATTGTTCCTTTTGTCGAGTTTGTCCATTCTGTTTGCCATTCTTTTACACTGTCGTCCTTGATTTATTTTATTATCACCCTCTTCGGAATTCTTTTGTAACTTTCCTTGATGTTTTTGTTTGCCGCTGCCTCCTTTGCCAGCTTGTCTGCTAGTTCGTTTCCTTTTACACCTGCGTGTGCTTTGACCCATCGTAGTTCTATTTTTCCAGTTTGCGGTCGTCATCTCATTTAGTTGCTTCCTAATTTCTTCCAGAAGAAATGTGTGTATGTTGCTGTTTCTCAGTGAGTCTAGCGTTATTAGGCTGTCCGTGTATATAGTAACTGTCTTTTCGGTTGTTTGCATGTTTTCGGTGTGCTTGAGTGCTGTCTGTATTGCTAATTGCTCTGCTTGGTTATTGGTGCAGCTTTTATTTAACCTGCGTTGTATGTTGATGATGTGGAGGCCGGATTCGAAAAATACTATGCCTGCACCTACCCCTTTCTCTGTTTTGCTGCCGTCGGTGAATATTTATATCAGGCTTCTCTCGTCTGTGTCCTCTAACATTCTTGTAATCGCGTCGGCGGGGTGTTCCCAAATGATGTGGCTGTGTCATGGGATGGTGATCCTCTGTCAGGAATGATTCCACGAATATTGAGTAATCTGTTTGAAGAAATAAGAACTTAACAGGCTGAATTTACAGTTCGAGTGTCATTCCTGGAAATCTACAGTGAAGAACTTTTGTACTTATTGTCACCTACAGATGATTCTTCAAAACTTAGAGTTTTTGAAGATGCAACGAAGAAGGGATCAGTAATCATCCATGGCTTGGAGGAGGTTAGAGTGCATAATAAGAATGAGGTGTATGCAATCCTGGAAAGAGGTTCTTTCAAAAGACAGACTGCTGGCACCTTGACGATTGTTCAGTCCAGCCGTTCACATACAGTCTTCTCAATCACTATGCACATCAAAGAGAATTCATTGGATGGTGACGAGCTCCTGAAAACAGGGAAATTGGACCTGGTTGATCCGACTGGTAGTGAGAATATTGGACGTTCAGGTGCTGTTGACAAGAGGGCTCGTGAAGCTGGAAACATTAATCAGTCTCTACTAACATTAGGGCGTGTAATTACATCTTTGGTGGAGAGGGCCCCTCATGTACCCTACAGGCAGTCAAAATTAACTAGTTTGCTACAAGACTTTTTGGGTGGCCGGACAAAGACCTCCATCATAGCAACAATATCACATGAAGCATATAATGCTGAGGAGACACTTAGTACACTGGATTATGCTTGCACATCAAAAAACATAAAGAATCGACCAGAGATTAATCAGAAACTTACGAAAAAGGCTCTAATCAATGAGTACACTGCAGAAATTGAGCGGTTGCGCAGGGATCTGGCAGCAACTCGTGATAAAAGTTGTGTGTACATGGCACCAGAGAACTACACACAGATGATCATGCAGTTAGAACAGCAACAACAAGAGATCGGTCAGATGTTGACTCACATGAAGGCTCTGAAGGAGGAGATGGATAAGAAAGAGGACCTATGTAACCAACTGAATATATCCCTGGACAGTTGCAACCAGAAAATGGCAGCCACATCCAGTGAGCTAGAAAAGACACAAGATAAGTTATATGACAAATCAATGAAATTGCGAGTCACTGTAAATAGATGTGCAGAGATAGAACATCTGATTGAGAAGCATGTACATACAGAACACAGACTGACCACACAGGCTGAGTCTCTCCTTGCAGTAATTGACATGGTATCGTCCGACAAAGGGAAGTTTCATGATAATCTTGCTCGTAAAATGTTTGTGGAAGATGTCAAACAAGAAGCAAGTAAAAAATTCCACCTGAAATTCTTGCAGCACGCCGCTTGTATGGAGGACAGTCTAAATGGATTCGTCCAGGATTTAGTGACGTTCTGTTCCGGATTGCAGACAAGCATGGGTGTACATCTCAAGAAAAGAAACGATGAGTTGACGTCACTTAGTAATGAAATCTCTTCACTGATAGACAGTCAAACATTTCTGACGTCACTTAGTAATGAAATCTCTTCACTGATAGACAGTCAAACATTTCTGATTCAGGAACTGGAGATGATGACATCCAACAAGGTACAAAATGATCAGCAGTGGATCAACCAGTACCTCACTTCAGTGCATTCGACATCAGATGGCGAGATCATTAATCTGCATCGGTTACTTGCAGACACATTCCTTGTTCCGATGCGTAATTTGGCTCATCAGCTTCACCTTCAGGAGGCTGAAAACCAGGCATTGAATCAAATGATTGTTAGCCAGACTCAGCGGAAGTTGGAAGCTTTGGAAAACTTTGAACTTGAACAAAGTGATGGCTTTTCAAAACTTCGAAGCAATATATTCTTCCTTACCAAGGAACAGCAGCAGCCTTTGGAGAACTCACAAGAAGTATATCATGGCATGGACAAGACACTGAGTAGGTACAAGCAGACTCTCCTAACAGAGGTTCAGCAGTTAAAATGCTTGGCAGATCGCATTCTGGGCATCAATGTAGATTTTGAGAACAAGTGCAGTGACAAAAAGAATGTATGTATATATGTATGTATGTATGTATGTATGTACTATGTATGTGTGTGTGTCTGTCTGTGTGAGTGTGTATGTATGTATGTATGTATTATGTATGTACGTATTATGTATGTATGTATGTATTATGTATGTATGTATTATATGTATGTATGTAATATGTATGTATGTATGTATGTATGTATGTATGTATGTGTGTATGTATGTATTATGTATGTATATACGTAGGTACGTATGTAGGTATGTATGTATGTGTACGTATGTATCTATGTGTGTATGTAATTATGTATTATGTATGTATGTATTTTTAACTAGACTATATTTATTACTATAAGAGCAGGCTCCATTACAGTGCGTAATACTACATGCTAGGTTATGTTTTGTTCACATTTATATGGTTATTTGTTGTGTTGTTTTCTTGTTCTTGGTTGTTTGAGCTTTTGTATTTAAATATTTATTCACTAATTCAAGTATCACTGCAGTTTTTCGAACTCTATAGAGTTAGCAAAATTTGTAAATTGCTTTAAATATTTGTTCACTAATTTACGTTTTCCGCACTGGCCAGTCCTCTTCTCTCGATGTGTAGGCTATTAGTTTTTCATTTTCTTTGCCAAGTATTTCACAGTCGTATAGGAGATGGTCCGTTGTCTGTCTCCATGTTTGCAGAAATACTCTGGTGACTGGATTATCTTGAAGCGGTGTAGGTAGGCCATAGTTTTCCCGTGCGCAGTTAGCATCGCCGTGAGGTTCGGGGATAGTCTCAGTTTCATTTTTAATTTTAACGTGACGTTGGTTGCCCGTCCTTGTGTAGTAAAGTCCCATTGTAGCTGCCACCTTGCTATTCTCTTTTCTGATACTTGTCTCGCTATTTCGCTTATCGCAATTTTGTTATAGCGTATTTCGCGTTTTTATTGTCTCTTTGGCAATTGTCTCTTTGGTAATTTTATCTGCCTGTTCGTTTCCGCTGTTGCCAGCATCAGCCGTTATCCATGTAAATTCTATACGCCAGTTTTCTTTCTCCAAGTCTATTGTCTTTCTCCTAATTTCTTCTATTAGGTGTTTTCTATTTTTAGCGTTTTTGAGAGAGAATGTGGTTATCTTACTGTCTGTAAATACCTTGACTGTTCGTGGGGTGTTGTTATCTAGTTTTATTGTCTCAAATGCGTGTAATGCTTTGAGTATTGCTGTCTGCTCAGCTTGATTGTTTGAGCACCTGTTGTTTAGTTTGTGTTTGATTTGATAAGGTAGTTTGTTAATTACGTATATGGCGATCCCCGAGCAGACTCCTTGTTCAGTCTCGCTTCCGTCTGTATATGTGTTTATTGTGTGTTCCATAGTTTCGTTTTGTTCAGTGATTCTTACTTTTTCAGCCGGGTGGGTCTAATCTTGATGTTCTGTTTCGTGGTCCAGTAATTGGTTCTGCATGTCCTTAGTAATTCTGTATAGATTAACCGCCTCTTCGGTCTTTAGTTCTACCGGTGCATTGCCAGTAAGGATGTAGAATGCGTCATTGGATGTAGTACAGTTGGCCTTGGCTGTCTTGATGTTCATCACCCGTTGTACACTACTGTATAGGGTCCTGTTGCAGTTCTTTTCCATGGCTCTGACTCATACTGGTGCGCCATACAACATCAGCGGTGGTATGGCTCCTTTGTAAATGGTATTGAGCGCTTTTTGCTTGAATCCCCAGTTTAGTTTTGCTAATTTTGCTAAAGTGTGTATTAACTGGGTACATTTGTTTGTTGTGGAAATAATATGTTCTCTAAAGTTTAGTGCCTACACGCAGGAAGTTAATTTAAAAGTTTTATAATTCTCAATTTATTTCACCTACGTTTCTGTTTCGGCCCTGATGTATGCACAGGAAATTTCAGTGTGAAGATTTGTGGAGTTACGCCTTTGCCTGGTAGTGTCAGAAAAATCATCTTACTTCACACGCACACCATACTTTCTCAAAACTTCACTAACAAAATTTTCTTCACAACAGTCGCAGTTCACACGCGACATTTTAGCTGCGCCCCCTTCACGAACCGAGACTGACCAAACTTTGTTGAGTGCTGTGGAGTCTACCGACTAGCGTCATCATTTCCAGCATATTTTACGAGGGGGAATCGAGTCTACACATTTTCTTATTTCGTCAAGGAAAGAATAACTAAAACAGAGATATTTCAGCGGTTGTCTAAAAATGCATAAAATTCCATTGCCTAAATAAATTATGCAGTCGATTGACGCCCTAGCTTCTTCACTCTCGCTGTCTCAAACCATTTCAGATATCCGGTTTGGGAACAGGAACCCGGCTGTCTTATGCACAAACATTGCAGAGTGCTGACTCAGAAATTAACATTCAGTCCAGCTTATTATTATGAATTTGGAACAATTAGTAACGCACTGCAATGCCATATCATTTCAGCTGGTTTATCGCTCTAATATTTACAGATCAGTCTATTTATTTCTATATATCAAACTGCAGTTGGAATTGTAACACAAACGGAATTTGCGAATGAAGCTTTCCACTTAGGGAACAATCATTATCTCACTGAACTGCCAGGAATTACTTATATTTATTTGTACGAGCTAACTTATGCATCCTGTTTATCTTAGATTTCAAACCCGAATAGGCAGAAACTGAACTGAAATGTAACACTGGCATGTGAGAAAAATTAGCACTGGCATTTTATCATATACAGACAGTTGATACTTAGTCCCTTTTAGCAGTAATATATCCTGCGCCGGTCGAAATAATATGTGTCCGTGTTGTGGCTACAGGATCTAAAACTGTAAAGTATATCAGTCAATGTTTCGTTTGTTTTTGGTGACGAGCGGGATACACAGGAAGAAAATTCTTATACGAAGCACGCCTTCTTGAAGAGACTTCCACTAATAGCAAAGTTTGGCCGATTGAATGAGGCTTCACAGTGTGTGGGGGGTCGAACTGACTGGTTCGACGGAATTCAATCCACTGCAAAACGCCTCTTTAGAAGGAAGTGAGTCTGTTGCTTAGTATAAAAACAAACAGACGAGGTTTCAAAAATTACAGGGTGCCTAGAAACTGCTATTCATGACGTACATATGTACATAATTGGGTAAATTGGCCGGAGCGCGAATCTGACACGAAACATTGTATAATGGGGAGATAACGTGTGGGGCTATAATACTAAGCCTGTACATGACTGTGCGGAGCATTTAAATGGCCGCAGCGCACCCGTTTGGTGCGTTCGTAGGATACCGATTTAAAAGGATCGGTTGCGTTCGTCGGATAAAGGCTAACATAGAGTTATATTGCAAATTCCAGTAGCCTGGAGCGCTGCATGACCCTTGCGGGCATCCTCTAATTAGCTCTTTCTCCATTCTTATGCTGTTCGTTGCCAAAATCGCTGTACGCTGTGTCAAGTAGCTCTTTGTAAGTTTGTAGAGATTTTTGGGGCTTCCGCAGTCTCTCATTTCTTTCAGGATCGCGGGCCACCAGGCTGCATCAAAAACGCCTTGTAAGTCAAGACTCACCAGCGCTATGAGGTCTCCTGCGGCCAGGCTGTCTTGTACAAATTCTTTAACTACCATAGCCGCGTCGATAGTACTTTTTTGAGGTCTAAAGCCGAACTGGTTTTTGTTCATGTGTCCTCGTGAGTACAAGTGGTGGTTGATTCTATTGATCAATAAATTTTCCAGCACCTTCCCACCTGTGTCCAGTAGAGTTATGGGCGGAATTTAGATGCTTATTCACTTGCTGTCTTCCCTGGTTTAGTTATTGGTATTACCAACGCTTTTTCTACCTCTGCGGGAATGTTCCTTTACTGAGACATCAATTGTATATGACTGTCATACACCTGGGTAAGATTTCTTCCACACTCATATAGACTTCACTTGGTATGCCGTCCTCTTCTGGTGCCTTATTTTTACCCATGCTCAGTACCACATTCTTAACTTCCTGTACGGTAAACTTCATGTCGTCGTCCGTATCGATGTCCTCTTCTGCTAGTGCGCGGATGTTTTCCTGCAATTCCATTTCGTCCGCTTGGTTATCTTCTAGTGTGAGGATCTGTAGCATGCATTGAATAGTTTCTTGGAGATTTGTTGTTAGTGTACCATCTTTTTGTTTTAGTGTAGTTTGAGGTGCAGCCCGCTTATCTCTACCTGCCAGTATCCTATATATTCCGCTCCATGGATTAGTTATCGAGGTCATAGTGCAATACTCATTCCAGATGTATATCTTTCTTTCCTGATGGCTGCAGCGTACTCTGCTTTTGTGGCCAGATATTGTTCTTTCCGGTGGTCACGTAGGTCGTTATTGTCTTTCGGCCGTTGACACTTCCGTCGCTGTGCGTTTACCTTTTCCCTCAAGATTGTAAGGTTTTGCTTCCACCAGGGGACAGAATTGTTCGGTGTTGCCTTCTGTGATATGTTCCTTATTCTGAAGGAGGTCCTGCAGGCTGATTCTAGGGCCTCCTGGGATTTTTCATTACTGTTTCCATGCATGGTGCTGTAGCTACTCTCTGGCTAAGGTGTTCATCTAGTCTCCCTATTCAACCTCTTTCCTTGTTCATTCCGATTAGAAGCTGCTCCATGATTTGTATGAGGCTAACTTGAAAATTCCCAATGTCCCTCTGCTCCACTCTGTATCTCACCCCTCCCTTGTTGTTTCCCGTCGGTTGAGTTATGACGTTCGCATAACCGAGACCGTATTTTATAATGTTGTGATCTGAGCAGCTCACTTGATCGTGTATTGTCCACCCACTTATGAGGCCGATCCCCTGGTTATTTAGGATCGTCAAGTCGATGTTGCTAGCGCCGCCCCTGGTCCAGAACGCTGTGCGTCAGCTTTCTTCGTTGGCGATATGTAGTTTTCTGCTTATTAAAAATTCTGCCATTGCCTTTCCCCCTTCGTTGGTCAGGACGTCATGCTATGAGGTGGATCTAGCATTGTGTCTACTGCGAATACAATTCCTACACTATTTGCATGAATTATTATTGTTCGCATCTTTTGTAAATCGTAGTCGATCAGTCGGTTGATGTCAAAGTACATGCTACCAATTAATAGCGTGGCGTTGCCAACCTTTGTTTCCAGTACCACCGTATCTTCGTCTGAAAGCTGGGTTATTTTTATTGTGTCTATTTGTTTATTATGAATTACTATAGCTGCCCGTTTCCTTCTTGCCCCCGACGTGTAGATTGTAAGAGATTTTGGTAGGCCCGCTAATTTATTTCCTATTGTATATGTTCTTGTATACACAAGATGTCTATTCCTTCCCCTTGCGTTATTTTCAAAAGACTATCTGTAGCTAATCTAGAATGCTGTAGGTTTATTTGTAAGCATTTGAGCCGTGCGTTTATTTTGGCCGTTTTTTTATTTGCTTAGCAGTATCATTAGCCATCGTCCAGCAGTCTATTATTATTCCGTGTAGTAGGTCCCTGTCACCACGGCATGGCGCTTCCTCAGGTTGCGGATAGAGGAACGGCCTCCAATAAGGACGGTAGCTGCGAAAAAATTGAATAAGCAGTCGCGGACAGTCGACGAGGGGTGGTCCTCCAGCTTGTGGTTGGGCGAGGTGCTAACAACCCTTCCCTGTAAAAAACGTATGTTAAGAAACGTTCACAGGTGGGATGCTTGCTCTGGAGACAAAACAATCCGGAGGTAAACTACTCTCCAACTCGGATCTCCGGGGGGAGTGTTTCCAGGGGAAGCATCGCGCAGCAGGCAAAGAGGGATGAAAATAGGGACTTGGAGTGTTAGGAGTCTGTATAGGGCATGGTCATTTAAGGCAGCAGTGACGGAATTAGTGAAGTATAAATTAGATGTAGTAGGTGTACAGGAGGTCAGGTGGGACAAAGGGGGCACAGTAAGAGCAGGAGATTATGGTTTTTTCTACGGGAAAGGAAATAAAAATCATCAATTGGGAACAGGCTTTTTTATACACCGTAGAATAGTATCAGCAGTGAAGAGAGTAGAGTTTGTTAGCGATAGGTTGTCATATATAGTGCTGAGAGGTCGCTGGCATAATATTATTGTTGTAAATGTGCATGCACGAAGTGAGGAAAAAAGTGATGAGGCAAAAGATAGTTTTTATGAGGAATTAGAGCAGGTATTCGATCAATTCTCAAAATATCATATGAAAATCTTACTAGGAGATTTAATGCAAAAGTAGGGAGAAAGAGTATTTTCAAGCCAACAATTGGGCAGGAGAATCTCCATTAGGATAGTAATGATAATGCGGATAGACTAGTTAACTTCGCCACATCACAAAATCTGGTGGTTAAGAGCACGATGTTCCCTCACCGGAACATTCATAAATACACTTGGACCTACCCTGAAGGTAAGACTCACAACCAGATTGACCAAGTATTGATAGATAGGAGATGGCATTAGAGTGTACTGGATGTGCGAAGTTTTAGGGGAGCTGATTGTGATACAGATCACTATCTAGTGACTGCAAAGGTTAGGGAAATATTAGCAGTGGGCAAACAGGCCGCACAGATGTTTGAAAGCCTAAGATTTAACTTGAGCAAGCTAAATGAGCCAGATGTTAGGGAACAGAATCAGATTGAGATTAAAAACAGGTTTGCAGCTTTGGAGAACTCGGACGATGACGAGGACGTAAATAGGACTTGGGAAAACATTAAACAGAATATACAAACGTCAGCGAAAAAGTCTGGATTTGGAAGAATTTAAGTAGAATAAACCCTGGTTTGATGAAGAATGTTTAGGTTCTTTTTTTGGATCAAAGGAAGCGGGCTAAAATTCAGTGGATACAGGATCCAAGCCAAAGCAATGTAGATGATTTGAACAAGGTAAGGCGGGGAGTTAGCGAGGATTTCAGGAAAAAAAGAAGGCATATTTGAGAGCTAAAATTGATGAACTTGAAATTAACAATAAGACTCAAAACATTAGGGACTTATATAGGGACATCAGTGACTAAGATGGGGTACCAGCCTAGATGTAATATAGTAAACGATGAGAAAGACGACTTGGTTGCAGACTTCCACAGTATTGTGGCTAGGTGGAGGAAATATTTCTCCTAGCTATTCAACGTGCATGGGGTTAAGAATGTTGGGCAGGCAGAAATACACACAGCAGAACCACTAATACCTGAGCCAAGTGCCTCTGAGGTTGAGCTGGCTATCGACAAGCTAAAAAGTTACAAATCGCCAGGTATTGACCAAATACCGGCAAAAATGATTAAAGCAGGGGGTAGAACAATTTACTTGGAGATTCATAAACTTATTATTTCTATTTGGTAGAAGAAGAAACTGCCTGAAGAGTGGAAGGAGGCGATCATAGTACCTATTCATAAGAAGGGGGATAAAACAGATTGTAATAATTATAGGGGCATATCAATTTTGCCAAACACAAAATTTTATCCAAAACTCTGCTCTCAAGGTTAATTCCATATGCGAAGGAAATTATCGGGGATCATCAATGTGGCTTTAGACGCAACAGTTCGACTATTGATTACATATTCTGCATTCGCCAAATACTTGAGAAAAATGGGAATACAATGAAGAAGTTCATCAGCTCTTCATAGACTTCAAGAAGGCTTATTATTCAATTAGGAGAGAGGTCTTATATAAGATTCTCATTGAGTTTGGTATCCCTAGGAAACTTGTAAGGTTAGTAAAGATGAGTCTGACTGAAACATATAGCAGAGTCCGGGTAGGCAAGAATGTGTCTAACAGGTTCCCTATTAGGAATGGTTTAAAACAAAGAGACGCTCTAACACCGATGATTTTAACTGTGCTTAAGAGGACGCCATTAAGAGGGTTCAGGTAAACAAAGATGGCTTGAAACTAAATGGCACACATTAGCTGCTGGCTTATGCCGACGATGTTAATATACTGGCAGGAAGCATGCATACTCTGAAGGAAAATGCAGAATCTTTAGTAGCTGCTACTAGGGAGATTGGACTGGAAGTAAGTGCTGATAAAACTAAGTACATGGTCATGTCTCGAGATCAGAATGCAGGAAGAATTCAGAGTGTGAGGATTGATAATATTACCTTCGAGTGGGTAGAAGGGTTCAAATATTTGGGAACAACTTTAACAAATAAAAATTCTATTGCGGAAGAAATTAAGAGCAGATTGAGATCAGGAAATGCTTGCTATCATTCGGTGCAGAACCTTTTGTCTTCCAGGTTGCTATCCAAAAATTTAAATATCAAGATATATAGAACTACAATTTTGCCTGTTGTTTGAATGGGTGTGAAGCTTGGTCGCTGACATTGCGGGAGGAAAGGAAGCTGAGGGTGTTTGAGAACATGGTGTTGAGGAGAATATTTGGACCTAGGAGGGTCGAGGTAACAGGGGAATGGAGGAGATTGCATAACTAGGAGCTAAATGATTTGTACTCACCCAATATTGTGAGGGTGATAAAATCGAGAAGAATGAGATGGGCTGGGCATGTGGTGCGTATGGGTGCGGAAAGGGGAGTGTGTAGGTTCTTGGTGGGGAAGCCGGTGGGATAGAGACCATTGGGGAGGCCTAGGCGTAGATTGGTGGATAATATTAAAATGGATCTCCAGGAGGTGGGATGTGGGTATATGGACTGGATTGGGCAGGCCCAGGATAGAGATAGGTGGCGGACGCTTATGGGTGCGGTAATGAACCTTCGAGTTCCGTGAAATGCGGGGAATTTCTTGACTAGCTGCAAACCTGTTAGCTTCTCAAGAAGGACTCTGCACCATGGAGTAAGTAAGTTCATTCTAATTTTCCCTATTGCTGCCTGCCAGCTAGGGCATTTTTTATCTAAGGGTGAGTGAGCATCATTAATGGTCCTCGTCGGATTCTATTTATTGTAGTTCGCACATTTGGTACACTTATGTGTAGTTGAGTCTCCTTTACACTGTTTTAAGGTATGTGCGCCTGCACACAGAGGACAGGTTACTTCCCCTCTGCATTCCTGAGCCCTGTGGTTAAACTTAGAGCAGTTGTAGCACCTAGTTGCTACTAGGTAGTCTTCAATCTTGCATATTTGCCATCCTAATTTTATCTTCTTGTGTAGTAGATTTTTTCTTGTGTCCGCCCCAACTTCTATCACTGTATTCCGGTACTTTTTCTTGGTAACATAGATGAACTTGGACACAGTGTTTCCTTTCTGTAGATTGAGTTCGGGATTTAGCCTTATAATTGTGTCCTCAATGTTGTTTGTTGAGATGTCTTCTGGTACGTTAATGATTATTAGCTGTGGTCTCCTTATTGTGTGTACGCGAACCTCTAGTTCGTCTCCACATTTTGCTCTGATTTCTTGGTTCAGGGCTTCGATTTCGTCTTCGCTATTTGTTTCTATTTTTACCCCTCCATTGCATGATTTAAATTTTTAACCCCCAGTTTAATTACGCCGGGGTTTATGTTGGCTTTCAACATTTGTTTGAGTCCGGCGGGTGTTCACCTCTGGATTTGATTGTCATCTTAAATGCTGTAGCTTTCGTCTCCCGCAACGCTGTCGCGTAATTTCTACTCGTCTTCTCAGTAGGTAGCGCCACGTGCCGCAGTGCTACCTCCGTTGATTCTGGCTTTGTTCCGTAGCCGCTGCTTCTTCTAGCGTTATTGCGAGTGCGGAAGATGGCGATTGATGCATGTTTTCTTGCTTGTCCATGCACTGCTTCAGCTCTGTTTCCAGCTTGTCTACTTGCTTTTTTTTAGTTTGTTTATTTCACTTGTTTTCCTGTCACCGTTTGCTTTTATTTAACAAATACTGCTGTTAGGGTACTTACGGTTTCTAGTATCTTCTGCTTCAGTGCTTTCCTCGTATTACTGCTTTGTTCCGTGGTACACACTACTAGGTTGAGCGCCTGCTCGAATTGGTCTTCCACTTCTTCCGCCATCTTGCACCACACCCATGTATGTATGTATGTATGTATGTATGTATGTATGTATGCACGTACGTACGTACGTATGTATATATATATGTATGTATGTACGTGTGCTTGAATGTAAGTGTCTTTGTATATATGTGTGTATGTATGTATGTATGTATGTATGTATGTATGTATGTATGTGTGTATGTATGTGTGTATGTGTGTTTGTATGTGTGTGATTATATATGTGTGTATGTATGTGTGTATGTATGTATGTATGTGTGTATGTGTGTTTGTATGTGTGTGATTATATATGTGTGTATGTACGTATGTATGTATGTGTGTGTTTGTATGTAAGTGCGTGGTCGGACAATAAATTTCGCGAACTCATCGCGGTAAAAGTTCTACATACTTCATTGCTGAATAGCACCGTGGTCGCCTTCAAAGTACTCCCCTTAGGGAGCTACGCACCGATGCCAGCGCCTAGTCCACCCTTCAAAACAATGTTGGAACTGGTTTTGTGGAATGGCCTTCAGAGCTGCCGTTGTATTACTCCTGATGTGATCAATGTCATCAAAATGTCTTCCTTTCAGTACTTCCTTTATCTTCGGGAACAGAATAAAGTCAATGGGGGCTAGATCCGTTGAATAGGCAGGGTGTTCCAACACAGTTATTTGTTTTGTAGCTAAAAACTTCCTCACAGACAGTGTCGTGTGAGCAGGTGCATTGTCGTGATGCAAGATCCATGAGTTGTTGGCAAAATGTTCGGGTCGTTTCTGCTAACTTTTTCACGCAGCCTTTCCAGTACCTCCAAACAGTAATCTTGGTTGACAGTTTGTCCAGTTGGTACAAATTCATAATGAACAATCCCTCTTATATTAAAAAAGTCAGTAACATCGTTTTGACTCTTGATTTGGACCGACAGAATTTTTTGGTCGTGGGGAATTGGCAGTCTTCCATTCCGCACTTTGGCGCTTCGTTTCAGGGTCGTATTGGTAGACCCGTGTTACATCACCTGTGATAACACGACCCAAAATGTCATCTTGCCTCTCTGAAAGGTCTTGGCATATTGTGACTCTTCTTTGATTTTGTTCTTCGGTGGATTCCTTTGGGACCATTTTTGCGCACACCTTTCTCATGTCAAGATCATCAGTCAAGATTTACGTAACTGTTTCTCTGTCGATGTTCACTTGCTCTGCTATAATCCTGACAGTCAGCCGACGATTTTTACGCAAAATTTGACGAATTTTTTCAATGTTTTCTTGAGTTCTACTTGTTGCTGGCCGTTCTGATCATTCTTCTTCAGTGACACTTTCTCTTCCCCCAGAAAAACGTTTCACCCACTTGTAAACTTCTGTTTTCTTCATAGCATTAGCTCCGTAAACTTGCACGAACATCTCTCTGAATTCGTTTCCACTCTTTCCAAGTTTGACAAGAAATCTAATGTTCGTTCGCTGTCTAATTCAAGCTCCGACCTTCTCGCTGCGGCACACCAAAACACACGCAGACAGTAATAGGTGCCACTCAGAAAGAGACTGCCATAGATCAACAACAACACAGCTGTGAAACGCTGATATCAACGTCATCAAACAATACTAAGGATTTTGTCCAGGGCTGCCACGTATGTAAAAAGGTATGTAAGCAGTCCCTTTACAGGCCTGGATTGGTCCAGAGGGTTCCAGGAAGTTAAGGTTCCCACATTTCATGAAAACGGCACTGGATAGTGCTAAGGTTGACAGCCTTACGCACCGGCCGCGTTTACCCCCAGGAAACGCTCCTGGTACTCATTCCTGTTAGAGGCTGAGTCGACCCCTGGGCCATAGTGCGATCGGAAGGATTTCATGTCAATGAAAAATTCCAATGACACCAGCTGGGATCGAACCAGCGACCTTCCGACTTGTAGCACAGCACCTTAACCATTGTGCCACTGCGGTCCCCATGTATGTATGTATGTATATATGTATGTATGTACGTACGCAAGTATGTGTATGTATGTATATATGTATATGTGTGTGAATATGTATTTATGTATGTATGTAGGTATGCATGTATGCGTGTGGATATATGTATGTGTGTACATACGTATGAATTATATGCATGTGTGTATTCGTGTGTGTGTGTGTGTGTGTGTGTATGTATGTATGAGTACACGTACGTACGTATGTACGTGTGTGTGCATGTATCTGTACGCATGATCTCTCAAGTATATGCTTGTGTACGCGTAACATACGTACCTGCCATCCCAAATTCTAGACAGCGAGCCGTCGAAATAATTACTGAACAAGCACAATTCCTCCCTCAGTTAGTCATTAAAGTGTAAGTAAATTCGAGTGTTCCTCTAAAAGTCTTCTGCTTAGTTTAGTGTTTTCAGTTTGATTCAAGGAATTACGAGATTATAAATCTGCCTCGCGCGTTTGGTGTTCGTTGAACACTCCGAAATGTTTCGGGCCGCATGCCTTGTGTGATAGACATGAGTGACTGGAAGGATGCTGGGAACTTCCGTGATGGATGAAGTGAGGATACAGTCTGAAGCGGCTCAATTGTGGGATTTAGGATGACTAGCTGCTGGAAGAATACTTCGATCCACAGAGTGTCGAAGGATTTAGCCACATCCAGGACGATGGCAACTGTCAGCTTACCCTCAAAATTTCCTCTATTGTAAGGAGGAGGGGCAGATGTATCATCGATGTGGAATCGCCTTCTATTGATGGTGCGTTTATGTGAAATTAAGGCGAAATAAACCCACTGTCACCAGACAGCTGCTTACCAAAGGAAGCATTTGTACAACTGTACCTTTCCTGACGTCTGGAAGTGTATATATTATGTGTTTAGTGACGTAATTTTTGAACATAAATTTTTTATCACTATCACATTACAAAAAAAATAATTATCCGAATTTTATCGGAATTTAAAATTCACCCACTTTAAAGAAAATTCAAAATTACAAAAATCAACTGATACAACATGTTTTGCGAATGGACAGAGACAGACGGCTACACTTAATTACGAAATATCAACCATACGGAACACGAAGCCAAGGACGACTACTCAAAAGACTTCTTGACCTGTTAAGGGGACTGGAACAGGTCACTAGGCCTAAAACCCTGTAAATTATTTTATTATTAATAAATCGAAAAATCTCAGAGTCATAGGCCATTGCAGTTCCTAAAGAATCCTTAATTTAATATGTTTTACATATGCAAATAATGTGAGATATTTAAGAGGAAAATTAGTTAAGAGAGATATGTGCAGTTGGAATTGTCTTAATTTTGGAATCGGCAATGGTAGTGACTGTGTATGTGGAAAACAATGTAAAACCGAAATTGAGGCAGGGACAGAGTCGAATGTTTTCATAGACACGGCAAGGTACCTAGGCCTGAAGAAGAAGTTAAACAGGCCCCTTGCCCCTCCCTAAAATAGTTTACATGTGAAAGACCCCACTGCTCCATAAGAACTTCACTACGAGTCAAGTTATTAATTTTAAGGATGTAACAACACCAATCACGAACGTGGCCCGGTTCTTGTGCCAATAGGTTTACGAATATCTGGGATCTTGTAAACAACAGCCTTTCGAGGGAAATCAGCACGACAGCCTCACTGGAATGACAGGCGACTGAGGGTTGGTGTCGTGACTCCGAACCGTTAACTGAAGAATATAAAAGGAAGAACCGATAGAATAGAGCTATTCACAGTATACCAATATATAACGTGAATAAGTTGCAGCAAGAAACTCTAAAGCAATGAAATTCGTTTCTTTAATTGCGTGCGCTCGAAAGGTGCGAGATAGAAGTCCAAGTTGCTGTTACCGGTCACCGAACTCCGTATGCTTGGCTGTTGGTTGCAGGTAATGAAGAGCTGCGTATAAACTCATTATTTCACAGTCTGTTAAAGGTGAAAGTAAAGTTAGAGGTTAAGGCAAAATTGTCCCTGAACACGCCGTGGAAGTTTATAAGGGTAAAGCTATTCCAGTCCATGTATGGCGCTACAGCCCCTTCTGGGCTCTGGGCCCTGGGTCCTCTCAGAGGAACCCTCCATTTTTCACTGCCTTCTGCTCATCTCCTACATAACCGTATTCCTAGGATCTGTGATATGTCCCTCCGGACGTCGTGCTCCAATCTTCTTCTTGGTTTTCCCACGGGTCTTGTAGTATGAAACTTCCCACTAAGAACCTTTCTTGGGATCCGTTCATCTTCCATTCTTATAGTACGACCCGCCCATCCTAGTCTTCTAATTTTAATATCGTCCATGATATTTAGATTTTTTTATGGATTATATACTTCAGTATTCCATGTAGAACGCCAGGGGCCTTTATCTTGTATTAGGGCATGAATCTTCTTAATATCTGGGCCAAGTTATAGTTGCACTCATTTTTAACCTATGAACTAGATCTAGGCGAGTGATCAGCCTCACGCTACGGATATTTATTAACCGGAGTCCCCAGAAGCCATTTAATAGGACTTTGTGTTGGCCTCAGACCCGGGATGGATGGTTTAGGTTACTTTATTCTCTATCTTTTTACAAATTATTTGAATAAGAAGAGGGCAAAGAAATACAAAATAGAAATGACAACTGAAAACAGACACAGACTTAATTGAAGATAAAATATATGGCCATAGAAAAATGTTGGTAGAATACACTCGTGCTTTCAAACTTTTTTTTTTCTTCTTTGGAAGTTTAGGTCCAAATACTGCCCCCAACACACATTTCTCAGACGGCCACAATACTTCCCCTGCCTAAAATCATGACTAGGTTCATAGCCTATATTTGTACTTTTTATACTATACAAATAACCGTCGAGCAACTATTCACTTAGGTCGACTTAACAACTACAAGGTAACTCAGTCAAAGATCAGCTTGCTTCCACAAAAATCAACTTCCACGTAGCATACACGAGCAACGTATTGCATTTTGACTCACAATGATCTTTACCAGAATTACTTATTACGAAGCTTGATTAATCTGCTTGTACTAATATTCTCTTACGCATTTCTGACTTACTGTACATCCTTATTCATCAGTCTATAAAAATCCTAACCCATTTCATATAAGTGAAATATTTATATTTTAACACAACAGCATTTACACATTTCCAATAAATCAAATGTAAGCCCGGAGCACGTCATCTATTCGCTGTTTACACATACGGTACGTTGCGGTGTAACAAGGTGGTTATGCTAAGCCCCTGTAGTGTGGGCAGAAGTGGCGCTGTGTGTACTGTTACATCCCATGTGTCGCTGGATGCTGTTGCGGAATTTGAAGAGAAATTTTGCTGTCAAGAGCCGAAAGGATGGCCAACTTCGTACTTTGTGCTGAAGTGCGGAGGGTGAAATAACAGAACAGAACACGGCGTCACATTTAGCAGCTGCTAGGCGTCATGTTCGCGACAGTAACGCAGTCTACCAGAACACTGTGTTCTGCAGTAGAGTCATGTACGGACCTCACCAAATGCGTCGCTTTTCAGTACTGACAGAAGAACCATGATACTGTCAGACGTGTAGGACTGGTTACTAGGCTACGTAACGACAATTCATCAACTGCACCGATTACAGAGCGGCGAATAAAGGGACGGATGTCTGAACGGCAAATTGGATAGGATGTGGAAAGGGAAGTTATTTTCCGATCTCGTACTGACCTGGGAGGTCTAAAGGAAACAATGAAATGCCTCTATACGGTGAGGCGGACACTGGACACAGATTAGAACACGAGATACCACAACACGAGGCATATGTACCATCAACTCTACAGGAATATTCGACGACAAATCTGCGTAAAGCGGAAGTTGCTGAATCTACGAAGTAAAGTGAGCTACATTTTTTGCCATGATAGTATTCTCGCACAATATGTTTGGTGCTGAACTGCTAACACGTAACGCGTGTAGAAACGCAAATTTATATTACACATTTTATGAGTAGTTGAAAAAAATAAAAATCTTCTATCTCGTGAGCCACTGTGCAGGTTGGATTAGCGGTAACGGACAGGACTTAAATTCGACTACTGATACATAATTTGTGCAAACACGTTACTTCCACTGTAGAAAATATGAAGATACATTACGGCAAAATGATCATGTCATCTGTTAATAATCTGGGAAAAGACGAAGGTGGAATATTTTAACGTATTATTGCAAGAGTTACTGAGAAATACCACGCAGTTTCTGAGTCAATATAAGTAATTGTATGGCTGTGGATCGAGGTGGGATTCTTCTAAAAACAAAGCAGGTGATACTACTACTACACAGGCAAGTTTAAACGTAGATATAGGTCTAGGTGGAGAGGATAGTATAAACATGAGTCCATCATAAAAAACAAGATGCGAAGATGTGGATTGTATTAACTTGCTTACAAAACGACGAGGGAAGGTTGTCGTAAGAGTTTGGGTTATAACAAACGTGCAGTTTTGCAAGAATGACACTGTCATGGGGTTTCAATAATTAACCGTTTAAAGCCCAGTGGTAAATACAAGCACCACAAGGTACAACATAACTAAGTATATTTCGTATAATTCTCGCAATAAATGCACATTTTTTCATACATAACAAAGAAGGTCTGAGCTTTAAAATTAACATGGACTATGTTTTCTGTGAGATAGAACCTGTAGTTTAGACAATGCCAGTCTTCAAACGGTTAATTGCCTATGGAATGCTTGTTGGTCACTTTCCCCTTTGTGCAGGCTTATGTCCCACAAATTCCCCAGGAAGCATATGGATACTAATTTTTAAATGTACAACGTCAGTTTATCAGACGACGACGAAGAATTAACTTCAGTCACATAGGGTGGCTGCTGCACTAGACGTACGGTAATGCCGAAAGCGGGTCGTGTACGAATCATACAAAACTGAGTACAAGCTGCAAGATCTCAGTGTTAAAGTGTGCGTATGATTCATGGAAGGACAACGTACGTATCCTTCAGTAAAAGAAAATTGTGCTGGTGGTGCTTAGAGGATCATATAAGCAATCACTATACCATAAGAAAGAAGGGTTGAAAAAAATTACTTTCGCGATTTCTAAAGCAGAATGAAATATGAGAAATACGCGCGAATACTGGCCCTGTCTTATCACGCAAAATTCAAATTTGGTTGTTACAGCAATGTTTCTGAAAACTACTTAAAGTCCCATATTACCAATTTTACCATATAGTTGTTGATTAAAATGTCGAATATGAAATTAAAGACCTATACATAACTAATTTGACACAAATAATTGCTATTCTACCTTGTTTCTTACTCATAAATAAGTAGCAAGCTGAGGCCCATAAACGACAGTCTTTGTAACGACGAACCTGCAACAGGACAATCGCCACAGACGTAGAAAGTACACAAAAATTCTCAGATGTTCTTCGAAAAAAAATAGTCTAAATAAAACAGATATTTCCTTACCTATAGTAGAGTCATGTTCGTGGCGATAAATTCCGTCAAAGCATGCCTCCGCACACAGCACAGTGAACGCCTTTTGACATAGCTCAGGTATGTACCTGGAGTACTGACTTTTGTATCATACACATGTATTGTACGTAGCAAGTCCACGGTCAACATGCCGTTACAGTTCTCTATGTTGTCTGTTGTAGACATGTTCATTTGAAATAAAGATTTATCTTCGATAAGAAAATGTGATGTATCAAGTAGCCAACATTCATTCAGCAACACACTAATGTGAACTGCTTGTACCACTGACATGACACTGACCATACAAAACCACACACTGTTGCCATCGGTCATTCTTATCACGCGACATGGTATGCAAATTGTTTCCATCTCCCAACATAGAATTTCACTAATTGAAATTCAAATGCAATTAAAATTATTTGTGTTTCAATACGATCAATATATCCTTCCCTCTCAGTCAATGTCAATGTGCCCTGCATTCAGATCCTTATCTCTATCGTGACCTACTGTAAAATTGATTGTGATATACAGAACTGGCGACTTGTGAAGTTCCCTCATATTTTGGTGTGCCTTATTCTAACGTTCGTTGAACGTAAAAGGGCCATTTTCTTTCTTTCAATTTTGTTACAGTTGACAACACAGACACGCCTAAAAGTTTATATGTTATACGACCGCACTATACTCTCAAATGTACACATCCCTTAATAGACCTTTCAATCCCAAATGCTTTGCTATAAATATATTCGATACTTGCCTTTCTTTCGTCTTTACTTTCAGAACATGATGGACAAATAGGCGCATGACTTGACCCCATTCCTGTTATATTTCCATGTCGCTTGACTTGCTAAGTCCCTGCTGAACTAAGCAGACAGCTTCTCTGCACTGACGGATAATAGACACGTGATTTAGTGGACCAAGATGATCCTGAGAAGAAAGCACTTGCTTGCTGAGGGCTGTGATGTTATTTGTAGGGTTTGGAGATGGGATTACTTGCAGAATTTTGGACGCGCGTCCTGCCATATTGCTGAACGGGTTAAGGCGGGCGTCATGTCCATTTATCTTTCATTTGACCCAACATGCCTCTCGACATAGCAGCGGCCTTATGAATAACGCGCTGAAGTTATAGCATCCTCGACATAATGACGTGTGCCGCAACACTTTAACCATCAGACGAATATCGCGGTCTGGCTTAATCATTATCACCCTTTGTCTGGAGGTCCCAGCTTCGAATATCAGCTCATACCAATCCTCTTGACTGAGGTTTTCTGGTGTTTTCTTACTCCTGAAGCAAACGCTGGGACAATTTTGTAAATTACCCCACGATCCCTTTCATCTCTTATTTCCACCTCAATCTTCACAGCCATTTTCAACCTGACACGGCACAATTGATTAAACTTTCTTTAAAAAGAGAGAAATGTAAAGGTTAAAGCAGTCCCATGTACGATGTATCCAGATGTGAAAATATGCAACACGGCTGCTTACTTGAAGGAATAACTGGCATATACTTTACTAATTTCCAACCACAGAAATTTTTCTCCGTTTAAATGGCCCTGCAGGGCCGAAACATGTAGGAGAATGAAATAAATTCGTTTACCCCAGATTTATGTGCACGGTGTTGGTCTTTTATAAATATTAATAATGTGTATTTGTAAATTTCGTAGGAGTCTTAGAATAAAGAGTGAGCATTTCGTTAATCAATTTTAACCGAAAGCTTTGCTGATGGACAGGAATTCTGTTCTCTGTTAGGTACGATATAAACTGATAATTAGGCTTCGTGCTTCTGATGTGTAACTACTTGTAAATATTTCTATCACTAGACATTTACAAATCCTACCATTTAGATTACATGACTGATATTTTGGATTGTTGTCTTATGACTGACTTTTTTTAAGCCAATCCAAAACGGATATAACGCCGAAATCGATAAGATAGTAGTTACTAAATACTCTATTAATTTCATCGAAATGTGTCTAGCATCTAACCAATACAAGATTCAATTCCTGTTATTACACAATGCCCTTAATTGTGGAAGTCATCGATAAAGTTTATTTGTTTCGTCTTATTTCGGTACCTCCGTGGTATTTAAAGTATTACAGAAATAATTATGGTGGCTGCAGAGGTACATTTGCCTGATCATTAATAACGATTTAAAACGGATCATGCTAACGAAATTTTCACCCTCGGTTTAACGCATAAAATATTTAAAAACAAAAATTAATTTCGCCAGTTTTTCGGGTTTTTCCCCCCAAACAGCTTCAATTTTTAGCAGACTTACCAGCAAGAACGTCGTTACTTAAAGAAGTTATCAATGAAACAATTCACTCCGAATGATTTGTTTTCGATACCAGTTGCAGGGCCATAGTACAGTATTTAACACACATAAAACAGTACAATAAATAAATAAATAAATAAATATATGCGTATATATATATATATACACACACAATTATAAGCGTTAGCGTCACAACAGTAACATTTCATTGGTTTTTAAGTTTTAATCCTTGTAATATTAGAGCATTCTTTCGTCTTATTTTCAGAATAGTAGACTTCTAATGGCCCTTTGAACACTAATTTTTAAGCGAGTTCGCAAAACTGCGATTAGCGACAATTATCTTCGTTACTATTTTCTGCCCGTCTATCCGCATAAAACAACTCGGTTCCCACCCGACCAATTTTTATGAAATTTTATATTTTAGTGTTTTTTTTCGAAAATATGTCGAGAAAATTCAAGTTTCATTAAAATCGGACACGAATAGCGGGTACTTGATATGAAGACCAGTATACATTTACGATCATATTTCGCTCAATTCTTCTTAGAACGAGAAATGTTTCAGATAAATTTGTAGAGAAAACCAAATTACTGATGTTTATAAAGGCAACACACACACTCACTACTGCGCTGTAGACTGTTAAGTTTTGTTCCGCCTGGCCTTCCGGTTCTGAACTGCCACATCTCGCATAAGAATAAATAGAGTATTAACCAATTTATCGACCTAGTAATCCAATCGACGTAAGTAAACTTTTCCAAGTATGTTTACAGCTGTCGTTTCATATTTTCATACTTCAAAGTTTAGTAATATTAAGTAACATAATTTAAAGTATTCATGTAGCAAAATTCAACCTACATACCCAAAACTTTGATATCCCTGAAGTAATAGGATTTCAATTATAGATTTTATGGATTTCATACGAAAACTACCCAAAACGTTTTAGTTATTATAAAGCATTAAATCAGTATTAGTTTCCACACTCTTAATGTTTTTCAACTACACAATATCAAATTTGTATTACGCATTTTAGTTGATAGCAATATTGGACCCATTTAACAGATTTGCATTACAGATTATAAAGAGTGATTAATTGTTGCTGGAAACTTCAGTGTTTCATATCCAGGCTTTTTTTCCAAGTTATTATCATAATCCTACACTCCAGTTTTGTCTGCTGCACTTCAGGCTGCCTATTTAATGTCCACATACGAACAGTCAATAAAATATTATTTAAATAGATCTATTATGTTGTTTTTTGAACGCGCCTAAAAATGGTGCATTGAACAAATTGTGTATCACAGAAAGTCTGAATAACTGTCACGTTACTGAACTCGAAAAGCTCAGGTCGATAAGAATCCGGAGACCAGCCCATGTGAGATTCACTGTGAGCAATGCAGCACCGGGCCATGGTTTTCTCCGAGTACTTCAGCTATCCACTGTCACTATTCTTCCACCAATACTCGGCGCTCTCTCATTCATGCATCGATTTCCGACAATATTTAAAACTTAGCAACTGACAGAATCTTTAGATAACACAAATGAAGGTAAACTATCTAAACAGGGGTTCAAAATAAGTCACTACATCTGTTGTCACACTTTGTGAATTATAATTTACTTTGCACATCACGACGCGGCAGAGGGTCGTGCCGAGCCGCTAGTGTTACGATTGCATGCACAACTCATCAGTATTTAGTGGAATTCTATGGCTCATTACAATGACGTTAACTTAATCAGTTAATTAGTTGACATGGGCTGTGTGCTTGGTACCGTGAACACCACACGGAGTTATTATCTGGCAATCAGTACAAACACAAAATGTATGACTACTGTTAACTGTTACAAATTTATGAAAGGAAGAAGTGTGAATACATGGCCCTACTTATCGGTATACTTGAACAAAGATCAACAAGCACTACATAAGCCTAAACAGACTAGTCACATAACAGAATACATTTCAAATACTACAGATCCAAGTCCTCACTACACTCGCCACTGAATTCCTTTGACACACTCGTGGTAAGTGGGCGTATGTTTGAAGCTGCTTGTGTCTCTGTAAAAGAATTTCGATAAAATTTTGTTCTAGCTCAGAGTCGACACTCATTTCTGTCTTGTGTGAAAGGCAAAGAGAGATCGTAGATGAAATGTTATCTTCATGCAACGTTCTCAGCACAAAGTCTTATTTTTGAAGTAGGCTAGCCTCAACGGGGGTGACTGGTTTAAGTGACGTGACCTCACCATCTCAGCATTGCAAGTTATTTCTTGAAATGTTTATCTGCTGAAAAATTTCCATCCTTATTCGGAAATCTTAGTTGCAATACACTTCCATAGAAGTCCACAACTTTGCCTTCACCTGATTCAGGCAAGTCTAGTAATATACACTGCACTCTAATGGTATATTCCCATATATAACTAAAATCCCTATCTCTTACTTCCCTTTGTAGTTTATCAATGAAAGTAAAACAATGATCTTCATTCTTTCTTAGAAGTCGTTCCATTATCTAAAGTTCCAAACATTCAAACAAAAGAATTCTTGATGCAACGAAAAAAAAAATGTTACAGAAAAATGAGGAACTCATAAACTATTAAACATTTATTCAACTGACGGAAGAGACACTACGTATTATTGCTAAATTCTCATTACTTCAGCTACCAACAAGTGTATCAAGCAGGACCACAAGAGTCTTCAGTTTCATTACAAACTTAATGCATGCTATTGAAGTTTTGAGCAACTGCACAAACTGGGGGTGATTTTTCCCTTGGTATATTCGCACAATCTAATCTAAAAGCCCTGAGATGAATAAACACATATGCATGTTAAATAGCAATTCTGTACATCCATTTAACTGTTTTATCAATTTACTTTGTTACTAAAAATCTAATGAAAAATAAAGATAGGAAACTTCAACGAAAAAAAAGCACAGTGTTAAATGTTCTTACTTCAAACGAGCCATGAGACCGGTTTGTGATGAAGACAAAGATATTTATAATTTCCCTAAATTTTACAGTGGTATTACGAAGACACGACTAAAGAATATATCAATAAACACAGAAACCATACAAATTCAGTGTGTCTTGTTGCATTTACGCTATGTTGTCGCGGATCATTTTGAAAATGATGTCAGGTTTGCATGTGCTTACCCTACACAGGTGGCACCCCAACTTAGATTTGAACCCAGGAACTCCAGTGTACGACGTAACATTGCGACGACTGTAACCTCCATTTTTAGAGCTAAGAATAAGGTTGATTGCTGAAGGCCAAAATAATTAAAATATTTTGTTCATGTTAACTTCAGCATGGATGATAATTTATGACGTCAGTCATAATTTAAGCTCTTATTTGGTAGCTTCCAACTGGAACGCGTCTCATCGACATTCAGCAGTTGGCATTATGCAGAAGAATTTCAATATTATAAAAGCTGCCGGCTGACATAACTGACAGTTATAACTGGGCGTGATATATTGGACATGACCATGCAGAGTTAATGACGACTGGTGCTGTCTCTCCAGTGCGCTGCAGCATGCTATGACTGCCTGACGCCTAGAAGAAACATCGTGGCCTATTTTATTCCAGCAGTGCTATGCAGGGAACGGAGTACTCAAGACACCTACGTGCACTGACGCTTCTGTGATACACTCACGTGCGCCACGGTCCTCAGATAACCGCTTCAAAAATTTCATTAGGATTTAAAATTTCTAAACAATTTGAGACAAAGTAACACTGAAAAACCACTTCGTGTCTACGTAATTTCCTACAAAGAGTTTCCTTATTCAGAGTAGGTATGTGGGTAAGGTGTACATATGAGGTACCGTTTACTACAAAGACTGTCTTCGGCAACACGAGGTCGTTTATTGTGGCCCTCCAAGCCGTCAGCGTCTACAAAATTATACGGCTTCATATTCTAGAAGGCAGTACCCGTTATAACTACCTACTTAATAATATCAAATACGAAACCACTCATGGCACCCACAATCACACTTAAAACCCTGGATACAAGGTTTTATTACAAAACCTGTTCAGCTCCGCCCTATGCCATATTTTGTAGAATGTCAGTCGGAGTTAAAACATGGCGAATGATTCCTATTAAAAGATATGAAAGAATTTCTTTCATGGGAAAGTTGTATGCATCAATCTTCAGAAACGATTAATGAAAATTTGAAGATTTAAGTCTTGTGCAACGCCACTGACACAAATTCAGGACTCGCAAGAAATAACTTGAAGAATTTTCAAACAAAAAATTCGGCAGTGTGGCAGGGAGCTTAATAAAAATATCTGCAAAACGCCAAGTACAAGCAGGAGTGACTCCAGTATTCCTACTTCACACGCAAAGTGCATCGACTGGAATTCCGGGAAACGTGGCTAAATTACAGGAGCCTTAGCTTCTTCCTTTGACTCAGTCCCTCTACATAAATACCTCACAAATTCGGAAACAGCTCTTTTCTTCCACATACTTACAATTTATTATTCATCTTACAAACCTATCATTTAGCTTATATATCTGGTTTTAAATAGTGAGACTGTTAATTAAGCAGCATGTAAATAAATAAGCCGAACCCAGTGGCCGCGCGGTCTTAGGCGTGGGTCTGCGACCGGCCACTTGGGGGATTGCGGCTTGGAATCCCCAAGGGGCATGAATATCTATTTCTTGTGAATGTTGTGCTTTTTCAGGTAGAGGTCTCTGAGACGGGCTGATCACTCGTTGAGAGGAGTCCTACCGAGTGTGTGTGTGTGTGCGCGTGCGTGTCATTGAGTGTGATCAAGTCCAAAAATAACCCTGTGCACCTAAAATTAGTAGGTAGAAGACGTCAGAATAATAAAGAAAGAAAATAAATTCTCAAATAAGCAAATAAGTACATTTTTAGTCTGAATTCTTCCACATACTGATTGTAGTTGTAGAGGTTTGCTAGTGCAAACTGTCACAATTACTGACACACTCTCACTCGGTAGGACTCCCCTGGACGGGGTATCGGCCAGTCGAAGAGGTTTTACCCGCAAAGGACACAATAATAAAAACAGACAAACATCAACGGCGCCGGCGAGAGTCGAACCTGCAATTCCAGCAAGCAAGCAGCCCCAGACATACGACCAGACCTCGTGACCACCGAGATCGGCAAATAACTAAATATGTAAGTAAATATATCTCCGGATGTGTGAAGTCGGTTTTCAGTGCGTATGTGTTACTCGACAATATGTGTGGATTACCGTTATGTATACTCCGGCTCTAACAGAAATGAGTACCAGGAATATTTCCTGAGGGTAAAGGCGGCCGGTGCGTAGGCCTGACAACCTTACCACATTCATGTGCCGACTGTCTTGAAATCTGGGACCTTCAACCTCCTGGAACCCCCAGGGCCTGTCCAGGCCTGTAATGGGATTGCTTTACCTTTGACCTGGACAACGCTTCTAATTTAAAAGTTAATACATCAAACAGTTACCACGAAAAGTGTTTCGAAGGAAAGATGAATACAGAATGTTTAAAAAGTCAATGACAACTGAGTGTTTAAAATTTAATTTAATTTAAGATTTCCCTTTTATATTTTACAAAAAAATTAAAGTTTATTAAATTTTATAAACGGAAGTAATTAACATAATTGGTACACGATGCTGAGCATAGAAACAGCTAAGACATAACTAACGAATGAAAGTACATAATTTGGAACTCACAAAAAAAAAAAACAAGAAAAGCTTCAGTTTCCATTACTCCAACACATGAAATCTAACCTCGTGTTGTGATCACATATAACAAACCAAACTGCACGAAACGACTCATGAGCTATTCAAATTCCTGCAATTTCAGTAGCTTGGTTTTGTCTAATGAATCATAAATTTCCTCAGTTTTCAGACGTTCTCTTTTTTTTCGCACAACCTGTTTTGCTGTATTCATGCCAGAAGACGGCACTTTTCCGAGGGTTAGCTGCTGCTTCTATGAAGGAGTCAGAAAAACTTTGAAATAAATTGGACACAAATGCTCTTTGTCACGTAGATCATTCTTACACTGGGTGTTACAAATTAACTCCATTTGCATATACACATACGATCCAAAACAGCATGCCAACTCTACTCAAAGTGTAAACAATTACCTAGTCCAGGTTTACTGTTGCTAGCAGTCACAGAGACGGCAGCTTTCAATTTAGATTCGCTGACATATCACACCACACATCTTCAAATGACTCACAAAATAGGCAAGCTGACAAACACAAGCCAAATATATGTGCAAACGTCCACTGCTATTGTAATTGAAAATTCTTTCCTATCGGAAGTTTTGTCTCATCCACGATTACTATTAGTTTCTGTTCTGTCACTTACATAGGCATTTTTTTCCGCAAATGAAATTCCATACACAGTCTACTTCCTCACCGAAATCTTAATCATCGATCATTGTTTTACCTCTGAATTCATTGTCATGTCACTCGCAGTGAATGCTCTTCAAATAAGAATAAATGATCCCATAGTTTAAAGTGGATTCCACTAACAGAACCAAAATGCGTCCATAAATTAACTACTGCATTAAAATGATTAATCACATTCGTTCATAAGATTATGTCAGGTTTTACGACGCCATACAAATGGAACCTCGATATGATTTCACCTCCCGTTTCCTGAATATTAATTCTCTGATTGTGCAAGATTTTCTTGGTCAAGGTGTTCATTCAATAGAAAGGAAATTCAACGTGATCATCGTCTTGGTATTTCTCATACAAGACTTGTTGAAAGTGGATTCAGATTTTTTTCGCTCAGTTACGTGTTTCAGAGTTATCGCTGAAACGACAGTGCATATAGTCTATTTATTAGATTTACTCTTGATCATTTTTAGGTAATTTGATTACGTATTTTTTTCAAAATACACCAATCAATGTCGAAAGAAGCCTGGAGAGTATTATGAAAAATAAGTAGCTAGTAGTGTGGAGAAATGTGTTCATGATGACTTTGGAAATACTATCAAAGTTTCCGATGGAGGGGGCTTAAAATATAAGTTAGGATACCCGATAGTCCGGCCGAAAATTGAGCCCTCTGTCCCTGGAATATGTTACCATCACACTGACCTTCTCGATGTATTTATGGGAGGGATTTAAAAACAAGAGGGCAATTCGAAATTTGTTATTTTGCAAAAGATTGTAGGTTTTTGTTGACAATCTCATGGACTCGCATTAATTGATACGCTGAATTAAATTTCAACATAGAGTAGATTGGTAGATTATAACGTTAACTGAAGTATACAACACAGTTACATCTGCAGGGCATCGGTTAACAGTAAACGGTTCAATGAAATGTTAAAAAGTCCTTTCATTCCGAAATTCCCCCTTTCGAACTAACAGACACCCAAAGATGCGGTCCGGTTAATCAAATAAATGAGATTTTAACCCTTATCCAGCTAACGTGGAGAATAGGGTGAGCTGCTAGTAATGCCAGTAAATGGCAGATGGGATTTAACTCGGCTTTTAAAGTGTCAAACTCACTTCTCACTCTTGAAATAACTCAGTACCTATATTCATATATCCTGGGAATCTTATTTAGGAAATTATGTTTTGAGAAGCCTATATAATTTCGAGGTAAAATCTTTTGGTATAAACTGAAATTCACTGCTTTCGTATGTAATATGAACCAATATCCACGGTGGCCCTCTCCAGAGACACAAAAACGTGGTTGATTTTGTGAATGTTTCTCTTTCTTGGAACACTGATTTGGAAGAAGTGTTACAGATCCAATTCATTTCCCTACTGAATGATTATAAATACAATTTACTCCACCAAATATATTATAATTCTTTGCCTTCCATTTCTGGGCACTACACACTTTTCCTAGGTGGAATAATAGTCGCTAAGCTATTCAAGAAATTCCCCGCTCTCTATGGAACTCTAGTATTCCTTTTGATGCTTACAAGAATTCGTCATTGGATAACTGGACAGTATCATGAGCCGGAAAATTTCTGACTGTAAATCAAATCTTATCTTCGAATTAATTTTAATATTACATTAATCCCACACAATTAGCGATGTCGGAATGTGATCTGTAGCCTTGTCATTAGGATCCATAACTGTCAATGTTCTGAAAATCATTTTATATACAGTCGTAAAATCAATTAACACACGAACAGGAGACACTACTGATTGATAGAAAGTTTAAAAACTTGCAACTTCGAGAATTTTATTTCAATTTTGTGCCATGGAAGGTTTTCTGAAAACATTTATCACATTACAGTTTTAAAGTTCTGTACAAAACGTAGTACTGTCAGGCATCTGACAATGAAGTACGAAATAAGTTGTAAAGTAGGTATGTTGAAACTTAGAGGACAAATTTTCAGAATGTTTCTCTTTTAACTGGACTTTTCTGTCAAAGTCTTACCTTTACGACTGTTATGGTGCACCAGAAATCAAAAGGAATTATTTAAGACATTCTAGAATATTGGTAATGCGATTCTTTGGCTAGTGGGGCTAAGGACGTTGAGAGATAGCTGGCTGATTTTATAGCCCTTAACAATAAGAATTTAGAAACAATACAACTGGAATAAGAGAGAAGCGTGTTTTATTGGAAATGGCGAGAGGGTAGGGCAATTTCATTAATATTTCCATATAATGTCATAGTTTAGAAGCACGTGTTATACTGGTAAATGTCTGCTTACAAATATTAAAATGTTTTTTTAAGAAAAATATGCTCGAAGGCCTTTGTAATATTCTGATATACAATTGTGCTAAATTCTAGTTCTCTATAGTTACTTTTACATGTCTTGTTTTGCATTTCTTTCAAACCTCACCAATACTATGTCACCGAGAATCACTGAGTGAGAGAAACTGAGGGTCTACAATATATTCTTCATCTACATCTGGTAGCAAGTCAGGAAATAAGTTCGTTCTCTTTGCCGGAAACAGCTTATCTCAATGATCCGTAGAGATGGATGGTTCTTAAGAAAATGGATTGGTGGGGGGTCACCGAAAATATCTTAGCGTCTCGCGCGAAACAGCTTTTAAGGAAAGATTTGTACTATTTAATATCAGCTATTTTGTAAAAATATAGTGAAACGTTAATAAATCTTTTATGTCTTGAGAAAAAAATAAGTTAATGTGACGTTTATACTACATTTTTCCTGGAATTAGAAGGCAATTTTCTCTACCATGCTGCATTGTGTCACTGATTTCTTTATAACACTGAATATATTTATCAAATTTATCAACAAGTTTGCAAAGTCAGGACTTTGCTGTGAAACAAATAAATTCACTCAATGACCAGCTTTGGCATCAGCGATAATGAAATTTCAGATTGTGTAATAAAATGATCATTTTTTAATTTACATATTCCTAGAATCAATCAAGGGCGGAATATAAGTGAATAGCCAATGCTACTGGACTTAACCAGTTGTCGTTATGGTGTCAACCAAGACAACGAACTAGCCAAAGCCTTTATTTGCAGGTCGAAATTACTTTTATATCAGCAAAACCATACAAAAATTTTAACTGGGCAATTATTTGCATGTCGTCAGACGATTTTAATACAAAGGAGTTGGTGCGGTGAAGGTGGTGCCAAGTGGTGAGTGCCATACTGTTGTGCCAGGTGGTGTGAGTGCCACATTGTAGCAAAACCAGTGATCTGCGACTCACATCCCTGTCTCACGACAGATCATCCTCGCCAATCACGAGTGACTCAGACTGCCATTCTAGGCATCACTCGGTGCTTTCAGATCAGCTTTATCTGCAACCAGTCACCAAATGGCGCACTAAGACAAACGTCTTGCGTCCCAACTTTCAGGTCGTCTGGTAGTTTTTTTTTACGCGGACGTCCGAGCCGTAATACTTGTTTTTAGATAAGTATTCAGAGGGTCTTCATATCAAAACTAATTATTACCATCCATATGAAGCCCTTCTTCCACCAACTCATTTTAAAATCTTCTAACATTTCTTTGGTGATGAAAATGAACGTACGAGTGTGAGTCAAATGAAAACCTTAAATGTATTTTATCTCGTAATTTATTGAATACAAAAGGTACACAATGACTTCATTTTTTATGTAGTATTGTACTGCCACCTGTCGGCCACTCTTCAAACCATGTGTATCATTGTTGAAACTTACAAGACAATCGATTTGTGGTTCGAATTTTTATCGCACTTTTAAAGTTTTCAGTTGACTTTTAGACTATTTTAAATATCGTAGTATAACAGTGATACCTTGGCTAACGAAGATAATTCGTTCCGGAATCACATTCGTTAGCCGAAACACACATACAGACGGAAAAGATAAGCTCCTGGAATGGCCCGACCGTTCATGTTTGCTGCTTTAT
>Ga0131853_10002034_pt1 | contig 36218 bp, 29 predicted proteins | sample TergutLab28metaG_FD_92764 | JGI IMG/M metagenome (GOLD analysis project Ga0131853, IMG submission 92764) | Labiotermes labralis P1 segment gut microbial communities from Petit-Saut dam, French Guiana - Lab288 P1 (version 2) (version 2) | ecosystem: Host-associated > Arthropoda: Insects >... | reverse complement strand
CCCCCTCCAGCCAGCAGCGTCATATTTAGAGTTGCGAGTCGCACGGGGGGGGGGGGTGGTGGGGAGGGGGGGGGGGGGGGGGGGGGGGGGGGGGGGGGGGGGGGGGGGGGGGGGGGGGGGGGACAGGAGGTTCAGCGTTTCGGTTTCTCAGCAGGTGTGTGGCGGTCAGGTCTGTCAAATTCACTTGAGGACGAAGGGCGTCGGCATCTCATACCTTTCACCTTCAGGGGATGTAACCACCACCGCGACTGATGCTACCACACCACCATAAAGATCGTGACGCCGTGCATTCTGGTAGGTTTTACCGCTGCTTTGTAGGAACGTACTGCCTTTGTCTTTAGGGTGAAGGCGAAGGCAGCGGGTTCCTACAAAAGTCGGCGTATTTCTACCAGACCGCACGACGTCATATTCCAGAAGTCAGTAATATTTACCTGATCACTACCCATGAACTTGTGTTGAAACTTATAATTAATACAGAAACTGCGGGGAACTGGCAAATAATGTAATGGATTTGAGTATCAAGAATGACGTCCTCAGCATGCTAGCAAGTCGAGAACAGCTTATTCATAAATAATTTCAGATTATACGCTTCCTTTATTAATTTGGGCCGTTAACCTTCCAACGAGTTCTTAACCTCCTCAAAAACCGCGGTATCGTAGTGCGGCGCATTTCAGTAGCCAGGCGTCTCTCTGTTTCTCTACAGAATACTTTAGTACATATCGGGATCGATTAAAGGAACGTCGGGAATTCAAGGATATGCTGTTGTTATGTGCATGACAGTTCTTAATACAAGTCTTTTGTGCTTTGGGGCGGAGTTTTGTAACTTACATGATTAAACAGTATGGAGAATCATAAGTGGGGAAACTGATTAGCGCAAGTACTCCTAATACGTGTGGAAAACACACCTGTTCTTTGGCATCAGCGCTGTAAGGTAATGCAGTGCGCCTGAGGACACACAGACAAGGCAGGCACTCAGTAACCAGTTTCGTTTTTGACTAGGCTACGGGCTGTACGATTCGGGGCTCGAGTTCGAGAGGGTCAAGAGATTTTTCTCATCTACAGAACGTCCAAACTGGCTGCGGGGCCCAATCAGCCTCATGTGTGCAGGGCCGGGGCGTGAGGGTGACCAGTTGCCTGCGTCTAGTGACGAGGTTACGAATGAATGCAGCTACACGTGTCCTTACCTATATGCCTTCATGGTGTGGACAGAAACAACTTTACTTTTTTATGTAGACCTATAGCAGCGTGGCTATGGGTCCACAATAAACAGGTGCTGAGAACGGAAGAACATGCGTGAGACATTCTGGGTAAAAGGAATGCAGTGTCTTTGGCACTGGTGTAATGTGTATCTCTGTGGAATGATAAAGTGTCATTTAATAGGCACAACGTACCAGCGTAGGCTCGAACATCGTAGCTAGTTCCGATGGGGGCGCCGCTGTACTCCTTGGCGGGAACTAGCTGGACACTGGGTGGGGCCAGGGGTGTCACTTCCATCGTGAAGGGATGCGCATTTGGCCCCAATCTCTTGATTAAAGCGTCCTGTGAAAACAGATCAAATACTGTAGGCTCCTGTTACTTGGTTAACTGCAAGACTATTTTTTTTTTTTAATTTTGGTGTTTGATTAAGGCAAATGTAAGGGCTTCACAACTGGCACATATGTTGGATACCGCCATCGTTTCATTCGTTGGTTAAAAAAAGTTTCAAAAGCCGGTTGTGCGTCCGTCATCAGGAAAAACTGGGCCATTTAGACGCAGCTGATCTCTGTGCGTTTATTGTAAATGCAGTGCTATGCGAAGGCGTGCACATACCTTCCCGCCACCATCCACAACGGCAGCAGTTGCAGCATTTTGCCACTAGGGGCTGTAGTATCGCTATCTGCTGAGTCAGGATTGTGAGTTTTGCAGCCACAAACCTCTGCTTAACTTCTGAACGGGTTTTGATTGTTTTGACGGATTTGCGTTACGTTTGTTTCAAACTCGGGGAACTGCAGGGGAAACGCATGAAATGCTCAGAACAGTTTTCGGTGATAGTGCCATGCGGCGAAGACACTTTTGAGTGGTTTTCTTGATTCAGGCGTGTGGCGACTTCGGTGGAAGATAGTGATAGTTCCTGCCATCCTACTACACGGCGCTCAGTCATAAAAGGTGCTGGAAGTTCGCAGTGTTCCACGAAGATTGACGAAGTACCTTTCTGGAGATGGCTGAAAGGTTAGGCTTCTCGTTTGGAACCGGCCAGCGAATTCTGATGGATCTGCAGGATGATGTGGATCGGTGCACACCGAAGAGCAGTGCAGTGGCCTATGTTTGTGTGCCAGAAATTGCTGGATGACGCCAGAAACGACCATAACTTGCTTCGAGGGTATCGCAGTAGGCGAAGTTTACTACTACGACCCAGACACCAACAGCAGTCCTCTCAGTAGGAAAGCCCGTCCTCTCCACCGCGAAGAAAGCGAGGCTAGTTATGTCGAATATCACGAGACTGTTGGCAACCTTTGTGACTGTGAGGGTGCTTTTCGTCATTAATTTGTTCCGGTTAACCAGCATTACCACCGGGACGTGTTGCGACGCCTGAAGGAGGCCATTGCCCCGAAAACATTTGGAATGATGGCGGAACCAGGACTGGTTGATCCATCATGACCACGCTCCAATCAGTGCAACAGTTTTTGGCCCCTAAAAACATAGCTGCCCCTCCCCTCCTTCCTTCCTCGCCTCAAGCGGTTCGTTATGATTTCCCTTGTTTCCGAGAACTAAATCGCGCCTCGAGGGCGTCGTTTCCAAGATGTCCCCGAAATTCAAGCGGTGCTGAGAGCAGTGGCAGCAACGCTGCACCCGCTGCATAATTCGGAAGGGGACGACAACGACCAGTATCGAAGGGAAGCTTGCGTTTCGTTATCGGCTTGCTTCGGGAAATATGGATTAGCCCTTTTTAATGTTAGCCAACTTTCGGTTCTAAATAAGGAGAAAGCAGGTTACGCTGTCACCATGCTGTTTGTTCGTGCCTCCCCGATACACCTTCTGAACCAGCTCACCGACTTTCATTGAATTTGGCACGACGGTATGCCATTGGAGGAAACCTAAACACTGTAGGCCTATGTGCTGTCAGTAATAACACCATGGCGAACGTGCTAACGTTTGAAGCCGAAGCGACATTACCGCCCCTCACATTCCGATCCCGAAGTGATGTACAGTAACAGAGCTTAGAAAGACACGCAACTTTTCGTGAGGTTATTTGTGTGGAGTATAAATTTGCGAAATAATTTAGTGCAAATATTACTTTTAGTTGTCGGTAGGTAATTAAGTACTGGAGCTAGGAGCGTGGAATTTTAAATGGAGTATTTTATAAACGTTCCTGCATATTTTGTATATACGCTTTAAACACACGCACACGTTGTTACAGATAGACCTCAAACACACATACACATTTTATAGAACTTAAAACACGTACGCATTTTACAGATAGACCTTAAACACACGTATATATTTTGTAGACAAACCTTAAACGCGCATACACATTTTGTAGACAGACCTTTATGCGCATACACATTTTATAGATACACCTTAAACGCGTGTAGACGTTTTGTAGACAGACCTTAAACGCGCATACACATTTTATAGACAGACCTTAAACGAGCGTAGACGTTTTGTAGACAGACCTTAAACGCACGGTAGATGTTATAGATAGATTTTAAACGCGCGTAGACTTTTGTAGACAGACCTTAAACGCGCATTCACATTTTGTAGACAGACGTTACACTCGTGTGTGTAGTCCATAAACGTGGTTGCTCAGTATAGAGATGGCCCACAATTCACACCCCATCGGAACGCTATTTTTAGTGGTAGGTAAGGTTGGCCATGAAAGGAAAAGAGGATGAATGAATGAACGTGTGTCTCGCATTTCATGTTTTTTGCAGCCTTTCCTTTGGGGCTCTCTGAAGTCTTGTTGACACCGTCGAACAATGTTAGGGAACAGGACTACGAGGAGGTGCTGATAAGTCCTTAGCCCGACCAGGAAGGAAACAAGCTACAGCGACCAAACTCGGGATTTATTCAACATACTCCCCACGAAGCTCAATACACTTCTTAGCCCGGTTGCTCTAACTTTTGTAAGCCACTCAAAAAAAAAATCAGAAGTTTGTCCGTCCAACCAGGTCTCCGCGGCAGGAATGACCTCCGCGTCGGACGAAAATGGCGACATTTCAATTGTTTTTTTCAGTCCAGGGAAAAGGTGGTAGTCCGACGGGGCCAGATCCGGAGAATAGGATGGTGATCAAGACATTGAAAGCCCAGGTAGGCCAGTTTCTTCTGGGTTGCAAGTGTCCGGTGAGCCGGGGAAATGTGCAAGAACAAGAACCCCTTGGTGATCTTCCAGCGGCGGTTTTCCTTCAAAATGTCCTTCGTTTGCACAGGCAGAAATGAGTAACACTCCGCGTTGATAGTTTGGCCCTTTGGAAGGTAACCAATGAGGAGGATGCCGTCTAGATCCCAAAATATTGAGGCGAGAACCTTTCCAGCGGATTTTTACAATCGGAATTTTTTGGGGCCGGGTGAGCCGCTATGCCGCCACGCATTTGATAGTTGCTTTGTCTCCAGGTCATAGTGATATAACCAGGTTTCGTCCATGGTCACCAATCGCGACAGGAAATCATTTGGATCGCGCCGGCCGAAAAAAATTCCAAAAGTTTCTCAGACGACTGACACCGTTGGCGTTTTTGATCCGCGTACAGGCATTTCGGGATCCACTTCGCGGATTGCTACCGCATGTCTAAATCTTCATGAATGATGGACCCAACCCGCTCACGTGAGATGCCCAGTTGCTAAGCTATCGATTTAGCCGAAATACGGCGGTCTTCTAAGATTAGCTCGTGAATTTTATCAATAATCTCCGTGGTGGTCACTGTTTTGGGTCGTCCAAGACGAGGCGCATCACAGGTGGAAAAATCACCACGTTTAAACTGGCCACTCAGTTTTTTTACGGTGGCATACGATGGTGCATGTTCCCTTAATGTTTCTGTCAGACGGCGTGAATTTCCTTCGGCGCTTTGCCTTGCAGGGGAAAAAAAAATTTCGACAGCTCGCGTCTCCATGTTGCTGAAATCGCGCGCGTCGCCTGACATTCTTCCTTTCAGCCTCTGTAACAAGAAAATACTTGCAATTCGACACATGAAGGGATCCCTCTTTCCAACGACACTATCGATGCCGTCCTATCGGGAAGTAGGTCGGGCTAAGGACTCATTAGCAGCCGCTCGTAGATATACCCAGTGTTGGCTGTAGCTGTTGGGGCAGTGTGTTAAATGAGAACGTAAAGGTACAGGATTATACTGCGACTAGCGGCATAGCTCCACTCATTCTTAGCCTGGGCACTAGGCTGACTAAGAGGTTAACTTCAAGACCCGGCCGCTTTACACCCGGGAAAGAATCAGCGATACCCATTAAGCTGGAGGCTGGGTGGTCCCCAGAATCGGTATGTACGTTCGACGAAGATAACATTTTCTTCTCTTGCCTGGATTCGAACACCGGGTAGTCAAGGCCGTTGCCTTGTCACTATGCCGACTGAGATATCCCGGTTCATTTCTAGTCCGGACTTTATTTTATTACGTTTTGACGTGACTGACCAGATTTGGAACCCTTCTGCACAGTCTCCACGATACTACTTCACATCGCCCAGTGTGAAATCTTTGTTCACGCTGGGCAGGGATTGCGAAATTTTAATTAGGCTCCTAGTGTCTTTGCACTTGACGAGAGAAACATCTAACCATAGAAACACAATTCGATTCATTATACGTATTAATGTATTATTACTATTGTTATAGTCATCATTATTATAACTAAATTTAAATTCCATTGTCGTTAGCGAGTTCCTTGAAACATTCCTTCTGGAGGAGCTGATAGTTGCTTAGCTTACTAAGAAATTGTCCACAGACGTACAATTTCTCGAGGTGGTTTTATGTATACGGACCTAAAGATGACCTCATACGAAAGGCCGAAACATGACAACTCTTTATGAAATATACCGAAATACGGTAAGGAAGTCACGTGACTGAACGAAGCGTGCTGTTCGTTGTGTGTTGCAGTTCATTACTGTCATGAAGCCCCCCCCCCCCCTTTGTTACTTGTCATGAGCCCTACTAATTCCGGCCTATGCATACACGTCCTGTTTTTTTTTTTTAATATTGTCTTTCTCTGTACACCTTACTTTGTCTTCAATTCACGTGTTCCTCATTCTTCGTGCCCGATTCTATTCTCATTTCCTCCTTGATTTAATCTTCCTACAAAACAACCTATCAGAATGTTAATTAAAATAAAATACGTTTTGTGGCACATCATACACATTATTACAAGCCGTGCTGTCAAGCAGTTCATACAAAAATAGGAAACTAAACTATGTACGCCAAAGTAAGGTTGTTGTCACGTAATTTATTTTCTCACCATTCTTCCGACTGGATGGGTCCTTTCGTTATAAAAAGCTATAGATTTCCCTAGCGTCTGGAGACATACAAAAGGACGGTGTTTGTTCTTGAGAGCTTGGAACGTTCAGGCACAGCTTGTCAAGCTGTTACAGCAAGCAAGAGTGACGTCACAGTAGTAAATGGGTCTGTACTTGCTTTACTTATGTGCCTCTGCACGCACGCACACACGCACAAAATGATTCGCACCGAAGTACTGTCGCAAGTACAAATGGCGTTGAGACCGTCAGACAGCAGTCATGTCGTACTCACAGCAAGTATTCTCTAGAGTCTATTGTGATTTACGTTTGTGTTTGCTGTCCCGATAATGTCAGTTCTCTGGCCGACAGTGTACGCACTTCTTCATCTTTACCCCGTATTGTTACTGCACAGTATTCAGAGGCGCAAAGCTTCTTAACAGCCATTAACCGCTCCATAACGTCCGGATCGTTGTAGACTCTCCCTCTATTGGCACCAGACTCGCACTTTGGCTGCAGACGCTGGATATTGTCACCGTAGCCCACATTAAAATTGCTTTCCTTAACTGAACATTCTATCTGCTGACAAAATCGCTCTCTCGGCACGCCGAGCGCCTAGTCGTGCCGGTTAAACGATTTTTTTTACTGTATTTGGAATTACATTACAATGTCTTTAGTATTTCTACCTGCCTTACAGCCAGCTGAAACAGTGGCGTTTCCTGTAGACGATGCAGACCGTTTGTTTTCATTCTGCTTCGCAGATAGTGACGAACGACAGCCCAAAGCAGAGCCTTAGTGACCTCATAAAGGGCGGGTATCTTTACTACGTCGTAAATCAAGATCTGAGGTGATTCTGCTTGTAATTCTGAAAAGCGAGGACGTTGAGGTAAGACCGGACACTAGCTACACGGCGCTGGAAGATATGAGTAATCTGTGACCGGCGGTGTGTTGCTGCGTGTGATGTGACACGACATATTGTGGAAGGAAGGGATCCACCCATTTACATTTTTCATCCAGACTGTCGCTTCTGTTTTCCAGGAAATGTGAACAGTCTCAGTGTGAACGTACTTACAAAGTGCTTCACAGTGCTCAGGTCAAAACTCTGCCTAAGTACTTTGACAGTAAATATACGAAAGTCCTAAGTTTATCTGAATTGTTTTAATAGTCATTGTACGCTGAATGTGGAGCCATTTGGGTTTTTTTTGTGCCAAGGCAGTCATCAAGACCGGACAACGAAACTGCCTGCAGCTACATGGGACGTGACCTTCGCTATTAGTCTTATGCCACACATAATCGACAGTTCATGTCACCAAAACCAGCTCAGGTCTCTCACTAACAAAGGGGAGGCATGAGGACCTTTTAGTCGTATTCCTGTTCTTATTGATAATTTTGTTTTAATACCGTATTACTGCGTTATCGTGTTTTACAAGCAATGTTAACTACCTACAGAAGTAGACGATATGGGTTATTAATATTTTCGTTATCTTCTTGTACGCGTGTATGTGTTGGTTGTACTTGTACGTGGGCAACAAGGTTGACAAGCACTGTCCAGAGACTCGGTGATCCCACGTGTCGTGATCATCTATAGCATTGGTTCCCAAAGTGTTCCCCCCGGATCGCAAGGGATCCGCGACAAATTTCCAAGGATCCGTGGATACATTTCTGTAAGTGACTACTTTGAATTTTACTTATTTTTTAATTCAAGTAATAATGTTTTGTTAAAATGTCGTTGAATATACTTAACTGGCGATGTGTTTATGTCGTATGACCGTTAGAATATCTTTTTAAGAAACCCTCTGTACCCACAAAGCGAGCGACAGTCAGTTTAATTAAGGTCAAATCATTCAATGAATTGTTACGTATGCTATTGATATGTATTAGTATCTATCTAAAAGCAATTCTGAGATATAAATTTAAAATTTTTGATACCTATCCTCCGAACACACTGTATTTACGAGAGCAAGCTTGTGAGGATCCGTTGTTATTTTTCGAAGACAAAAGGCGTCTGCGAGCAAAAACGTTTGGGAAACACAGATCTACAGCATTGACTGCGGTGTGTGTGTTTTTTTTTTAAACGAATGTCGCCTGTTCTCTTTCCGATTATGGTTTCTTTTAACATATAGAATGTTCGTGGATTAGGAAGTCTTTGTCCCCTAGCATGGGGATGACCGTTTAGTGACATTTTTGGCTCCAGATGTCGTGCATATTTATTTTTATTATACTGCTGAGTTCACGTTGCAGGTGAGATAGTCCGGTTAATTCTGTGAAGACTGGCGTCCGTATGATTACATACAAACCTACATTTCCTCCTTCGCAGAGAACACAGCCCATGTCCACCATAGAGCTCAATCGCTTATTGGTATTTAGGATAACAGATCGCTGTTTACGTTAAGAATCGTGAGTTCCTTAATGTTTCAGGAGTGGTACAAGTAGTGAAAGAATCATAATGTAACTTCAGGACAAGTCTTATGTTTAGGAGGTTGGTGACCCCGACATCACCTCGGAGATCCGGGTTTAATATCAGGCCAGTCTTTTTAGTATTTCCAGTGTACAAAGTACTGGGAGAGATGTTCCTTCCAGTACTTTGATCACCCCTATCAGTATCATTCCACCCTTGTCCTACATACTCATTTATCTATCAGCAACTTGACAGCGTAGTTAAATAAAACAATTAAAAAATTGACATTACTTAAAAGACTAAGCGACGATGAGATTTGTGGTTGCAGCCGGAGTAAGTTGCATGATACAGAGGAAAGACTGAATATGTAGAAAATGTTGTAAGATTGCTGAAGTGACAGGTATTATCAAGGGATATCAAAGAAATGGGGAATTCGAGTTCTTTTTATCCCAAGGGGCAGATTATGAAATGTACTTTATACGTACAGACGAGAGGAAGACAGGAACAGAACGAATGAGATGGAAATAACTTTTTTGTAGTGTTGAATGGGGTCAGGAGGAGGATGAAGCGAGATGGTGTTTTATAATACAATTGGTTATTTGAAGGTTTAATCGATTCACCATTCAGGGACTAAACATTTGATTCCCTCGTGCTGGCGAAGTTTCTGTCTCGTGTACAGCCACACGTTGACAGTACGGGCAGAATTGGTGTCAACGTACCTGCAGTGCGTACCTTGCAGTTCTGTTGCTATAGTAACGGCTGTATTTCGAAGTAATGAAATCCGGCAGAGTTTCACATCGTTCCCATTACAGGAATACATAAATGTCACCAGGTGGGGTGTAAGTACTGACTTCCACTTTCTCAGAAACAGAAAATCGAATGAACTAATGTGCACAGAACAAAGAAAAATCTGTTATTGTGACGTACGCAGTTTGTCCGAAAGCTTTACTTCTGTGTGTGGATATCGAAAAACATGTCTGTTTTTTTAATCAGTCGGTACTTTCACGATTACCAGTGAAACTCTGATAAGCCAGGATTATATAAAAAAAAACCATGATACTGGAGTTACATCTGCAAAATGCAGACTGATGGTACGGCATGAAAACTCGAAGCACTATACGGTGTATGTGCTCATCCTCAGCTGATTAAGCGCCTAAGACCAGCGGCGGTATCATGCATGACATAGCTTCCTGCCCTCCAGCAACCAGTTAGTGCTGTTTATTATGACAATTATACGAACCTCATAAATATCCACTGTAGGCTGAGTGCAGTTTCGAATTGTGTAGTGTATCGTTACTACTCCCCTCTATTTGATTAACAGTGCGCTAGATTGAGACAAAAGGAACAGAGGACCTAGCGTAGTTTGCTGGTATCAAAGTTGCTCCATATTGCTCGTTGTGCCGTCGTTGTTTTGAAACGAATGATGTGGTTTATAAGCGCTGTTAACTTAATGATATCGTTTAGGTAATGCGCCCTGGGTTCATTGCGCTGTGACGTTGCGTACTGCGGGCTACAGAAGTTTTTTTTTTAATTGGAATTGACAAAGCCAGCATTTATTCTCCTTCATTACCAAATGGAAGTCTTCTCTTATCATACACTCATTCCAAACCGCCGCCTCTTCAGATAGACTGAAGTAATATGCATAAAATAACACCAATAAACTGCTTATAGGGAGGCGTATCCAAACGTTTCCGGTCTGAGTGCATAATGAACGATATCCTTATCTTTGTTACCGGTCCTTGTTGTTCCCATCCGATTTTATGCAACGGGTCCAGCGTTGCTGCCACTGCTGGAAGCACCGCTGGAACTGGCTTCTTGGTATCGGGTGTAGGAGGGTCGATGGTTGGTCCTGAATGTCAGAGACATCGTCGAAACGACGCTATTGCAGCTACGACATTCGTGAAAAAAGGAAGATATCACAAGGTGCTAATGTGTATGAAGGGGGGAGGGGCCAGATCCCTGCTTTCAGCACTCAAAAATCACCATTGCTTCTGCTCGTCGATGAGCAATTGAGGCACAGACTTCGCAGAGTACGGCATATTCCAAACGAGAAGTCAAATCTTCAGGGACCTCCGAAATGACACTTCGTCAGACTTCGTTGAGTGACTTTGCGAAGTTACAACACGCTTTCATCTGTGCGCCCTGTGGAAATACGACCTGAACGGCCACAATATTCAGTCGAAGTTGCCTTGCAGCTTGTACTTAAAATACTAAAAAACCTGTCGAGAAGCCACGCAGAAGTTTTTGACTGCTAAATTCACTCGACTGACGCAGCAGGTAGTGATAATATGGTGCGTAGTGGTAGAATGCTGTACTAATTTTCGACCTCGGTCTTATCGGTGATTTCGAGAAGGTTTCTGCACTCATTCTCGTAACAAATCTCCGACATGCTTTTGTCAACAAATCATCAGCAGAGAGACATTTATGGGTCCAGTGTCACTGACAAGGCTACATGCTTCTGTAGTTTTATTAGTATGGGAAGTACTAGGTGATACATCAGTTTAAGATGTTGGAACAGTGTTACATCTGGTCCACGGAGTTAAAAACATATTTTGACACACAAATTATAGCTGAAGTATTATTTGGGTTATGTCGTAAAGTTTTACAGATCTTGCGGTAGATATGTTACTGAAATGAACGCGAGAAGCACTGTACAGTGATGTTCTGAGTCGCCCGATTGTTCGAAAAATAGTGTACAGAGATGTTCGGAGTCACCCAATTGGTCGAGAAGTAGTGTACAGACATGTCCCGAGTCCCCGATTTGTCGGGAAATTGTTCGACGTACCTTGAACCCCCAAGTTCCGTGACTGTGTTTATTGAAATGTCATTGCCTGCTTGTTTATTCAGTACATTCCAATGAACGAATGAATGAGTGAATCACCTCATTACGTATTCGTATCTGGATACCTACCATATTTTGTGTAACCTGTATGCGTTACAACAAACCTTGGTCATCTTCAGTACATCTGCGTATTTTAAACGGCAAGCGCTATATTTTACACAGAAATTTTTGCGTCATTTCACTTTTGTCTTTTGAACAAAGATTAGTCAAATGATGCTAAATGTTTATGTAAGCTTCAGCAGTTCCTTTTAAAAATATATGCAGTCCCTGATAATGATCAGGCTTGGTTCAAACATACCATATAATATTTTGACGATTGTTTAACACGTGAAATGTCCCCAGTATGTACCAAGACTCTTTCCACTGTCCCTCAACACGAACAACATGTTTTCACCTGAAGAAGAAAGCAGTTGTGAGTATTTGTGTTCAGTGACAACGCGAAGAGGCCTGGTAAATATTAGTGATGTTTCACATTTCTCGATACTTTTTGGAATAGTATCAATTGAATGTCTATTACCATAGATGAATGTATATTTAGATGGTTTAATATTGATTCAGTTCGTTATTTGCCACTGGTTCCTACCCTAAGCCACACCTTACACTTTACTCCTTTAGGAGACACTATAGTAGTATCCTCCCATCTATGTCCAGATCATCTCAATGATATTTTTATGAACATTACTTGTCTCTTGGAAGTCACTTCGTGTGCACGCAGTTCCGTAAATAGGTACCACCTGCTGCCTCCATCTTCTCCTCTTAAAGCTTGAAGGTGGAGGCGTTGTTGGTGCCTCTTTGTCACACTGCCTGACGTCAAGTCACGGAAAGCGGCAAGCTGCATAATTACTGTCACAAAGACCTCCAAACTTCCATCAGTGTTTTCCGACCAAAGTGCCGTTTTCACGTTGCCTGACTGGTAATACTTATACATGTCTGCAATGAAAACAGCCTGGTGGTGAATTTTACTGTTATGTGCTCCGAAAAAAAAGAGAGAGAGAGAGAGAAACTAATGCACAAGGAAACACACACCTAGTTATTAGTGTATGTATGTTATGAGCGGGGCATAGCAATTCAACAGAAAAGAGCTCACAGCCTGAAATGAACAGAGTTGTGGGATTTCATCTGTCGAACAATCCTTCATTTACTGTGCATGATGTTCCACATTTATCCATTTGGTTGAGTTCAGCGGGCTCGCGCAGCATTGCCTGAATTCAAACATGGACGTCTGTTGGTGCGGAACTGATTGTCCCGGAAGGAACCTTGTTCTAATGACCGCCGAAACTTCTTAAGTAATTGCACCATACAAGCGATCTACTACAGCTAGAATCTGCTGATTATGGTAAACAGACCGAGCAAGGGCTTATGTTCACATACCGCAAGCTGCTAGAAACTGGATTAAGTCAATAGCAACGGGTGCCGTATGTAATGGAATTGTTAAAGTTCCTTGCATTCGCAGAAGACGAAGGGAGGCCACGTCCGTTGTTCCATAATTTACCTTACGCTCTCTGTCGTCGCTTTCGGAACTTGATATAGCTTCTTAATGTGCACGAAGTGTGTCAGTTAGTGGTTTCGTTGAGTGATGTTTCACTCAGTGTTAAGCCAGACAGGCAATATACATACAAACGCAACACAGACGCACGTTCGCGTTACCATTGTTATTAATAAAAACAATAATTATTACACATTGTGAGTGCGTATCTGTAGCCTTAGTTATCCTGCATGGAACGCGCATGCGTCGTATCATATTTTCATCTGTGACCTGTCTGGCTCTACCATATTTTTCCACATTATCTAAAAAACGACACGGTTTTCGGAAAAAAAATATTAAACATAAAATGTGTGCTTTGATTTTCTCTACAACTTTTTCTAAAACAATTCTCATTCTAAGAAGAACTGAGCGAGATATTATCATAAATGTGCATAATTATTCTTGTAAAGTACCCGTTATTCTTGTCAGATTTGAATGAAACTTGAATTTCCTCGACAGATTTTCGAAAAATCACGAAATATCAAATTTCATGAAAATCCGACCAGCGGTAGCCGAGCTTCTCCATGCAGACGGACGAACAGGCAGACGGATAGACATGACAACGCTGATAGTCGCGTTTCACAATTGTGTGAACGCGCCAAAAAATGTAAGACCAACTGGAAGGTTCGGCGACATAGTGCCTCAAATACCGGTGAAGGCGGCCTCATTTGCACTGTACTGTACGACCCACTACGGTAAAAAAATTCTGCAACGGCCGATGTCTTGGGTCACAATCGTTAGGTCCTACTATGTGGGGCTGAAGAACTGTATATCGGTCTGTCCGTCCGTCACTGTGTTTAAACTAAGAACCTCTAGGCGAGATTCTTTGGAGACTTCCTACCTTGTTTTCTAATTTTCTACATTTGGACTCACGAACATGTAATAAGGGAGCGATATAGCGTCGCTGTCGAACTGCAGCAACCATAATGACCAATATTAATTATAATTCGACACTAATCGATATTAATTACAGTAGCCAAAGCTGTACTTCATATTTTTAATGTTGCTACAGAACTTACTCAGTAGTTAAGAGAATTCAGAATGCTAAAGTGCAAATAATGCACGCCCGGAAGCTTCGTACTCCTCTGCACGACCTGCACGTTTCCTACAGTGGGCAAGATTTAGTGCGATTTGTTTAGTGTGTTTGACAGTCGCGACTAATCAGTGCAGTCGAGTCGACTTTAATAAATAAAAGTTGGCTGGCCAGCCGATCAGTCAGCCGTGATTCTAGCTGCACTGGTGTAATGCCAGCTCAAATCATAATTTACTTCTTCCTGGGCAATTAATTATGAAACCCGTGTGTTGGCAGTATAAGGCGCAGTAATAAACAGCTGCTGTGTGCACACTAGACGGTGATTCCCTGATGTGAACTTGGGCACATTGTTACAGTCAGGTAATTAAAGGTTGACACAGCAAGAAAACCCTACATACTTGTATGCCTGCTGAAATGACCTTTGCCCCCTTCAGTAAAGTTACGAAATGACATAATGGTCTTCGCCCTCGTCGTAACTGCTCTGCTGGCAACCAGTATTGAGGGTTCTACCCAGCTATGTGTTTGGCTTAGGCCATTGTGAGAGGCGCTGTCAGAGGTCAAATGGGTTACGATGACGGAACGTGACCAGAATGCTGCAGTCAGTGACTTAACTGTACTACTGCACAGGAAGCGTGACCAGCTGTCTCGCGATCCAATGTCGAGTCCAAGCGTCAGAAACCATTAGCCTTAGACGGTGTAGCAGTAGCAGTGGATGGCGCTAATGTTCATATAGTTGGTCCGCCCACTCTGAACTCTTGATGCCGTCAGATGACGGAGTAACGGACTACAACCATCCTCCCTGGTCTGAAAATGTCATTAGTACAACTGTGGTGATTCTTCAATTGACGCTAAATTAAATTCTTTGGAGTACGGACAGGCGACTAGATAAGTGAATGATGTATGGGCCTTGAAGTCTTCTTGGGTGCTGCGCTGTGGCTTGGGGCGTTTCGAGGGATCGTAGTGCCTTTATCTTCATTGTCAAGCGGGTCTGCATTTTCAGGATCAGGACGGGTCATTGTGATTCGTCTTGACGCAGGACTCAGTACGGTGTTTCGAAATGTCGGAACTGCGATCCCAGTGACACAGCACAACATCCCAAAAACACGTTTGTGTTGAGCCCAGGTCTCGAACGAAACAGCATGTAACAGTGCAGCTGCTGTCTGTGTATTCGCGAGCAATCTGCTGGGCTGCATTGAATAATGATTCTGAAGACCGCGCTAAATGTTCATCGCCTTGATTACCTCAAGTCTCATACAGATGTTTATTTTTTCACATCTGCTCGCCATGAGGGACTTGTTTTGGGCATTTTTTTTTAATTTTGTTATTGTGCAGTTACTTCAGACACCCTGCTGAGTGGTCCTGTACATGAAATAAAGTGAAGTGCCAACTTGATGCAAGTAGGTAATTTTATTGATGTATTCTTAGTTCGACATGTTTCGGGTACATACGCCCATCATCAGGAGCATTAAATGTTGAGTTGCAGCATATGGTTTTCTGCACCGACGTTTTGGATGGGTGTTGGTCTTGAGAGCTAAGAATACATCAATAAAATTACCTTGTTGCATCAAGTTGGCGTTTCACATTATTTCATGAGGAAGATGCACGGTCAAACAACCCTCAAGTGGTCCTGTACCTTTGTATTATTTTGTTCCTACAGTCTTCCTTTCTATGACTCAATACAGCATGTTGTTGTAATCCTCTCTCAGCTTCTTTTCTTTCTTGCTTTATTACCAGCAGTTCCATAAAGTCACTGAAGTTAATTATACTTTATTAACGAAGCTCTGAATGACATCCTGGAGAGGAACGTTATTTTCCATCCTCCTCCTTCTCTGTCTATAAAAATACGCATGTTTAATGAGTGTTTCACCTACAGCTCTTTGTATTTTATTTGCTGAAAGATACTGCCTGCTCTCCTGAACAAACAAGAGGTCCTTTGAAGTCACAAACACGTGACAGAGGTTAGTCATTTGTTTTTACATAGTCTGTAAAATTCGGAAGTTGCCTGTAAGTACCATAACGTAGCTTACATATTCCAAATCAACAAGCCCAAACCGGAAATATGTTTCATTATTTAATTGTATTTTCTCAGTTGACATGTCGTTGATACGGCATCCAATGAGATGATAGAAATGTTTGAGATGTGGTCAATATTTAAGTTCCTGTTAACCCCGCATTCTATTTTTCGGTAAGAGTCAACAATTGCAGTTCGGATAACATACGAGGGGGTGCTGATAAGTCCTTAGCCCGTCCTATTTCCCGATGTCGTAGGACGGAAACGATAGTGTCGTTGGAAAGAGGTGTCTGTCCATGTGCCGAATTGCAAGTATTTTCTTGTTACAGAGGCTGAAAGGAAGCATGTCAGGCGACGCGCGCGATTTCAACAACATGGAGGCGCTGGCTGTCATCGAGGTTTTTTTTCTGCAAGGCAAGGCACCGAAAGAAATTCACGCCATTCTGACAGAAACTTTAGGGGTACATGCACCATCGTATGCCACCGTCAAAAACTGAGTGGCCCAGTCTAAACGTGGTGATTTTTCCACCTGTGATGAGCCTCGTCCTGGACGACCCAAAACAGTGACCACCCCAGAGATTATTGATCAAATTCACGAGCTAATCTTGGAAAACCGCCGGATTTCGGCTAAATCAATAGCTGAGCAACTGGGCATCTCGCGTGAGTGGGGTGGGTCCACCATTCATGAAGATTTGGACATGCGAAAGCTCTCCGCGAAGTGGGTCCAGAAATGCCTGAACGCGGATCAAAAACGTCAACGGTGCCAGTCGTCTGAGAAACTTTTGGAATTTTTTCGGCCGGCGCGATCCAAATGATTTCCTGTCGCGATTGGTGACCATGGACGAAACCTGGTTATATCACTATGACCCGGAGAAAAAACAACAATTTGTGGAGTGGCGGCATAGCGGCTTACCCCACCCCAAAACGTTCCGAGTGCAAAAATCCGCTGGAAAAGTTCTCACCTCGATTTTTAGGGATCAAGCGGCATCCTCCTCATTGATTATCTTCCAGAGGGCCAAACTATCAACGCGGAGTATACTCATCTCTACTGGTGCAATTGAAGGACATTTTGAAGGAAAAACGCCGCGGGATGGTCGCGAAGGGGGGTCTTGTTCTTGCACGATAATGCCCTGGCTCACCGGACACTTGCAACCCAGAAGAAACTGGCCTACCTGGGCTTCCAGTGTCTTGATCACCCACCCTATTCTCCGGGTCTGGCCCCGTCGGTCTACCACCTGTTCCCTGGACTGAAAAAAAAACATTGGATGTTCGCCATTTTTCGTCCGACGCGGAGGTCATTGCTGCCGCGGAGACCTGGTTGGACGGACAAATTTCTGATTTTTTTGAGTGGTTTGCAAAAGTTAGAGCAACGGCCTAAGAAGTGTATTGAGCTTCGTGGGGAGCATGATGAAAAAATCCCGAGTTTGGTCGCTGTAGCTTGTTTCGTTCCTGGTCGGGCTAAGGACTTATCAGCACTCCTTCGTACAACTGATGGCGCGTCAGTTAGATTCTGTTCATGGTATGATTGGCGTGCAGTGGCATCGACGTTGGGAACTTGGTGCAGCGAAGAAGTCTGTAGTGCATTTCGGTTTTATGGGCGGAATATGTGCGGCGATGACATCATGATAGTGCGGCATGCCAGAGGATCAATGGTATCGAGTTTTCGAAAATGGTCGAACGGACGTCCATGCTGATGTTCGCACCGGTCAGCACAGCACATGAAAGACAGACGTGAAGGCGGCACAAGAGGATAACTGATTTTGGTAAAATCCACAATAACATGGAATTGGAAGTGGCTGTTTTTGAATGGTTGTGAATGCAAGAGCCCGATTTATACTGCAATGGAACTTTAAACTCGTGCTAGGAGAGGGCAGATACATCACTGTGCCCTCGAATGGTGCTAAAAAGTAATGGCACTTCGGAGAAGTTATTGAAACGCATTGAACGTACAAATTCTTCTCATTTAACTTATACGACCTAGGGAACTTTGTTTACTGAACATTCTTCGTAGTATAGATTACGCACGATCTGAAATGAAACTGTCTTGGCGTTTGCCTGGAAGAGTACAAAGAATCTCGGTGAGGATACAAGCCCACCGGTTGAGAAACCCGAAACGTTATAGCGTACTACCTATCCAACAGAAGTGCACTAATAACGTGAGCAGTCCCAGGAGGATAGTGTAGGCGAGGAATGTAGCACGCATTTCGATAATGCGGGAAGCCTGAAGGTGAGAGGCAATTTCGGAAATGCTGGTGAAGCGGGGATAATAATTGAATAAATAAACAGGACGTCAGGATATGAACTGTATAATAATGAAATACATACAAAATAGGGTGTGAGGAACGAACTGAGTCCTTCTACAATGTAGATTACTTCGTCATTGCAAAGCAGCTGGCAGCCAATTAGCATGATTACAAACAGCATATCATAACAACGAAATACTCTTCGAACAAACCGGAAGGGACCCACTTTATCGGGGAAGAGAAGTATGGAGGGTTACTGGGAAGGGAATTTTATCCCACCTAGCCCAGAGAAAATGGCATGGACCAACAAACCTTTTAGCCAACAGCAGGTGAAAGTCAGGAACTTCGTTTCCTCACTGCAGTCCTTGTGAAGGGACGATGTTAATGCAGTCCCTTGTGACATAAGAGGACAGCAGCTCACCTCCCGTTTTGCTGCCTTCTCACTGTAATCTCCTGACACTGAACAACGAGCTCAACAAATCAACAGGCTGCGAGCCCCAGTTCCAGCCAGTAAGGAACGAGCACGCATTGCAAATGAGCTGATGTCAGATCACTTCGCTGTGGAAAACCGCCGATCGACAATTTCGTCAATGATACAGCCTTTGTGCCAAGCGTAAAATGCCAGTTCAAGGCAGTCATCAGACGTCTGCCTAACACTCCGGCCTACGTCCTAGAGACGCAGCATTATCCTCCCTCCCCTGCAGGAAATCTTTACGCTGACGTCGCTCTAAAGGCAGAGGCATATTGAGCCCGGAAGATACGTTACGAAGTGCTTTAATTGATAGCAGTTTGGCTACGTCTTCGTTCAGTGCAGGCTGTGGTGCGGAGATGGCAGTTGCCAGAATTCATGTTCTGATATCAGTCACCCAAGTTTGCTAATTGAAATAGGCCTACGAACGGCGTGTTCGGCGTAGTCATTGTGGTAGAGTGGAGTGTGACAGTTGTGTGCTGCGTTAGGAGGAGAGAAGGTGCTGTCGATTATGAAAATAACACTTCACATAGTGAAAAACGAGCTCTGGACTTCCATGAATGTAGTTACAGCTAAATACGATAAGGCATAATCCGCCGTACAAGGCCTGGATGGACAAAGCCCTTATATGTATTGTGTGTGTTCCATTTTGAATAGCATCGAATTTGCTTGGTCGTCACAAAATGTGCACACTTAAGTATGTGTACTTAACACATACCCACGACACGACTGCAGAGTCTCGCTGGTAAATAAAATCTGGTCATGAGCCCCAGCGGGAGCTGAATGTTGAATGAGCAGTTGGATTGAATACATCAGCGAATTAAGCGTGTAGTTAGCTTTACATACACACACATAGACACATACGAGTGTCTCTTCAGTCTCCGGTCTGAGCACTCCAGCTGTCGCGCGGCAACTTTGTCGCACGGGACGCATGCTTGTGCCGGCACTTCGCTGTCCGTTGTTTCCTTGCAGTTCGACTTATTTTATAGAATGGGTGAAGGACAGGCCTTGCACCCGCTGGACACGTAACAACTTGTAAAATGTTGATAATTTTGATTCCAATAGTGTTTTCCAGTTCTTGTAAAGAATGTAAGCTATTCACACAAACTCTACGTTGCGGTGTCCTCTGCACTGCACACACGACATCCGGGAGGCCACTTGCACTGCGAGTTGTCGACCATTCGCCACTTACTTAATTTCGGGCAGCCAATGAGAAGTTTCTTGCGTGGGCCGTAGCAAAGTACCGCATTGAGTAACTACGTCTTTAATTACGCCGTTAATTCGTTGAACATTAGTGCCAGAACTAACCGACCACGCCCGCAGAAATTTGTTTCTTCGAAAAACACGGGCCCTCTGATTTTCCTATGACTGTACACCGACCTCCGACTGAGGTTATGCCAAGAATCACTATAGCGGTTGTCCGAACACCAGTATTATTCCAGTTGATTACATCCCCCATGACTCGTCCGAGAAAAACCGAGTTCCGGATCCAGAAATCCACAGGGTTTCGAGACTGCAAAGAGCAGTGTCGGCTGCTTCCTTGCCGATCTACAGCAAGAACTTGTACGACTATAATTATCTGGGCCTCCTTTCCATTGGCCGCCAATATCGTCCAGTTTCTCTTCTTTTAAAATTTTTTTTTGTTTCCTTTCGTTCATTTCTCAACATGTCATTCGAAATGTTTTCCCCATTCTGTATTTTGGCGTTTTAAAGGCATTGTGTAGGTATCACCTTCAGCGACAATGTGTTCAGTGACGCATACTTTGCAGGCGCACTGCAAATAAGCAGTCCGCCCTACACAAAACATTTCGCTCACGCAATGAACTACCCGACAGGAAATGCAAGAGATACACATCACATGCAAGTGCTGACATGCTGATGCGACACTTGGCAGACTGACCTTGTGTAACCAGCTAGTATTCTCCTATTCGCAGAAAATCGACTGAAAGCACTCTGTGTGTGTGTGTGTGTGTGTGTGTGTATCAGTTTCAAAGGCAAACGCTTCTTCGTTACACGGTGCAATCAGCTTTTGTTGGGAATGAAAGAAAAGCCCATGCGTATGTTGCTTGATGGAAACACCTTCTCTAGCTGTGTGTGCCCCATAATGCGGCGGCTTGCTTCACACACACGAAGTGGAAATACGGTACGGTGGTTTGAGAGTTAAGTGCTTTTTAATACCGCAGCCCCCCCCCACTCCCCCGCCGTGTCAAACCTAATGTTCTTAGCAGCTGTTTTTCATTAATAACTTAACCGTTCCAGTTCGGTAGACCGTAATCCCAGAACTGCGTGCACGGATGAATCGATCAATCTAACCAGGGATCGATCCATCAGTCAGTGAAGAAGAACAAAGTAAGCTGACATTCGTTATCAAGTATGTTTAATTTGTTTAGCGTACGGACAGTCCTACACAAACGGTGTAGGCCTATTAGCGAACCAGATATTTAAGTCTGAACTATATTGTTTAATGTATTGTCAGTTGATAATGCTTATCGCACTAATGCCTGCTTTCAAGGCATTATTAATCTCATTCACTGGATTTTTGAGTTGGATTTGTGTAAAGTGTTGCATGTCGTGAATAATCAACCGGGTTAAGACGGTTTTAAACCATTAACTATGAACATCTTCCCAGTTTTGGGTTGAATGACGTAATGTACCGTCAATCGCAGATGGCTAGCTGTTGCAGGCTTGCTGTTTGATTTCGTCAGACGAGAACCCCCGTGACTTAACGAACCGTCCAGGCTTCAGTTTCGGTAAACAGTTTAGCTAATGGGTCAGTTTGTAGCCGACATCGACCGGATGTTGACTCTTCTTCATTGCTCACCGCTGTGTGACCTAAAAGGAATATCGGTGTAACACTACAAATGTTTGCTTACACTCGGCATAAATACCGAATATTTTGCTAAGCAGCATTAACTACCTGGTGTTTGTCATGGAGACGGGCTGTGTTTTTTGTGAGGAAGAAACTTGTTAACGGGTCAGTTTGCAGACTGTGTCCGGAACTTATAAGCATCTGCTTAGACACTGCATATAGCGTTGTCTACACGACACTCGAACTCTGAAACTGTTCACTCCAGTTGGGGTCTTTTTAGAATCTGTGTGTGACATGTTGAGCTGACATCAGTTTAAGTAATCAGTGAATCATCCACGCCTGTCTTGCACTTTTTACGTTGAAACGAAATGTTTAATAATTTTTACGGCCGAGGTTTCTGTGTCCGTTGCGTTTTGAACAGCAGTTGGATGTTTATGTTATTTTCATGTATGGGTTTTTACTGTCGATAAATCATGGTTTTGGGAGAATGGAGATAGTTCTCCAGTTTGCATCTGAGTGTACCATGATGAAAATGTGTGACACATACAGGTGGTAATTCAACTTACTAGACTTGTATTGCCAGCTGTCTGCTGTTGTGACGCTGTGTGGCTAACACATCGCTTTGGAGATTGCTTCTTATTCTCGTCGAAATATATTGGGGTTTAGAAGAAATGTGTTGCCACCACCTTCAGGGTAATGTTACCTCAAGGTAAGTTGGTGAATTTCCACTAAACTACATGACGTCATATCTCGTTACACTGCAGTTTCTACGTGTCTGGTGGACAGTCACGTTAAATCACAGTCGGCTGACTAACCCCTCGCCTGACCAGTGCAACGCTCCCACAGTGACAGAAGCGCATTGCACGGAACTCATGTCCTTACCCGTAATGGCATGCCGCTTTGTGGATGGGACCGATCGACGGCATGGCCTTACCTGTAGTGGCTTGCTGTTTTGTGGGTGGGACCGCTCGACGGTATGACCTTAAGTGTAGCGGTGTGGTGCTTTGTGAGTGGGACCGCTCGTCGGCATGGCCTTACCTGTAGTGGCTTGCTGTTTTGTGGGTGGGACCGCTCGACGGTATGACCTTACGTGTAGCGGTGTGGTGCTTTGTGAGTGGGACCGCTCGTCGGCATGGCCTTACCTGTAGAGGTGTGGTGCTTTGCGGGTGGGACCGTTCGACGGCATGACCTAACCTGTAGTGGCTTGCTGCTTTGTGGGCAGGACCGCTTGACGGCATGACCTTACGTGTAGCGGTTTGGTGCTTTGTGGGAGGGACCGCTCGACAGCATGACCTTAGCTATAGAGGTGTGGTGTTTTGCGGGTGGGACCGCTCGACGGTATGGCCTTACCTGTAGAGGTGTGGTGCTTTGCGGAATCGCTCGCTCGTGCGGTGGGTACAGTTGAGCGAGGCACATCACAGCTTCATTGCAGAACTTGAGCCCCATGACCTCCTCATCCTCACGACCGTACCGAAACGTCAGTGTCACCTGCCCGTAAATCTGGAAGCAGATAGATGTGCATGTGAAGCTGGTCGCCGATAGCGGACAGGACTGTGCTAACATCCTGGGATACAGCATGGAACGGCAGGATCACTGATGGACGTCACCTTTGGAGGAAATGTCCTGCCATTCGCCTGAAGAGACCGGGGAAAGAGACTTTAGTTACTATAGCTGGTGTCATGGCCGGGATATGAACCGGGCCTGTCCCAAACAGGTCTAGTTCGTTCTGTCCAGTGACGCCGTTAAGTCTGGTATATAAGTAAGCACCAGCACATCATTCCAGTAGACAGCAGTGTTCATAGGTTCATCTCATATACTCGTATCAACGTTTGAAGTGCGAAAGGCATACTATTAATGAGAAGGCTCGAAAGTTTGGCACTGAAATGAAGTGTTCTGACGTGTGAGATGAAAAACGGATGTCACAAAACAGCTCATTCATGAACAACTGTCTTATCTTACTCCCGGGGGCCGCGATAGCTCAGTCGGTGTAGTGTCTAGGCTACGGGCTGGCCGACCGAATTCTGATTAGATTCATGACAGAGGCAAATGATTTTTCTTCTGAAAAAACATCAGGTTGACCTAAGTTAAAGATGAGTAGAGCTGTACCTCCACCCCCCACCCACAAGCTTTTATGACTGGCTTAGAGGTGACTTTTCCTTTACCTCATTTTCTTCCATTTGTATAAACGAGCCTGGAGACTGAGTTACGGCGGTATAGTCTTTACACCTTTTGTATAATAAATATTGTTACTAACGTTTAGTTGTGGGTGTGTATTTCACTCAATCATTTAGCCACACTTATCTCCGTACACTGCATTAGTTAATATTTCATTATCTCTCCCTCATAGTTCTGTCGCTTCTTCTTCTTCTTACAGTACGTTCAGAGCAGACATCTCGAACCAGTTAAGTTCATGTTTTAGATTGTACAAGTAACTGCTTTTATTTCAGATTTTCCTTTTTGTTTTTAGAATGAGCAAATTGTATTATTAGGATGCGATAACTATATACATGCTGTGATGTTAGTTTTGTTTTGATATTGTGTTACCCTTTCCGTATTGCCTAGACGGTGTCGATTCTCTTGTCTCGTGAACAATGCTTCACGCACGCATGTATACTGAACGACAAGGTGGCATACTTTGTATCAGGAAGAATCGCGTGCAAACTGCCCATCTGAACTGCTTCTTTCTCAAAAATTGCGGGCTATGATGTATCTGACCCTTGCCAGGGCGTATTATAAGTATTTAGACCTTACTGCTAACATCGTCGCCTGGAACACCCTGTATTGCAACGGAGCTGTGACGACCGGGACATCGACGTAGGTTAGTTAAGCAGTTCTGTGGGGGAGGAGAACCGAGTTTACGGTGACGTCACCATTATATCTGGCACGAAGGTTCATTTGAACAGCCCTCGTTCGCAAGAGAGTCTTGTGTCCTCCGAAACGTCCATACCAGCTTCCGGGGCCCACATAGTTTCCTTTTCATTGCAGGCTGATGACTTTCGCCGGGGATGAAGCGGCTGGGGCTTGAATCTGACCACACGTCTGTCAAGTGCAGCTGTGCCTCCATTCCCACACAGCGACAACTTCATGTTGCCATGTACTACATTTAGTGTTGTGATGACGCTCATCGTTGCACGACGGTGCTTATTCTCTGTAGCCATGCCTGGTAGAGCATTCTTAGCTGTTAGGCCTACACGTAGTTCATCTAAGTAATACATAAAATATTAATCGCTACGCGTCTGCATTGCGAAGACCAGCTGATTATTGCCGTCTGGGGAAATAACCGCCATTTGTTTTGAGAGTCACACTAAGCACATAAATGCACTGTGTGCGTGAAACTGTAATGTTAAGGGCGGGGTACGTGCATTTACCACCGTGCTTCAAAGAGTTTAAGGCACTTATAGTCCGGATCCTTTGGAATACACGTATACACCGGAAAAGTTCCAGCCCCAAGGAACAGTGGGCCGTGTGCTGTTGGCTTATCGTAGTGGTGTGTGCCGGGCTTCCACCTGCAGGCAAGCAGCCATTCCATGTAGCAGACGTCTGTCCATTATAATGAACTTTGTACCGTGCATAAGACTAGCCTTCCAGCCTCGAAACTCTTGGATCCAGCCAACGGCGCTTCGAACGGGCTGTAAATATAGTTTCCTACTTGGGTAATATCGTTTTGTGCCCCACCTTAATATTCTCATTTTGTAACAAAAAGCGCAGTATCCTCATGCCGCTCAAAACATTTGGACAGAGTGATGGAACTTCATGAAAGTTATGAGCATCGTGACATTTAGCGTTGTTTGACTTCCGTACATTTTAATTCTTGCCAGCCGCTCTCGTTGGCTACGGCAGCGTTTCAGGCTGTTATTTTGTAGGTGCTCGATTCGAACCTGGCTCTATACTTAGTCTATCATGAAGTTTCTGGGATAGTCGGGGTAGGTCAGTCGCTTTGGGCTGGATGTTTCGCATTTCGTTCTCGTCGGGGGGCAGGAGATTTTGCTCTTCTTCAAGCCATACAGATGGGGTCAGGGGTCCCACTTTGGTAGTGGTTACTTTGGGCTATTTGTCCGGTGATAAACGGGGCCGGAGCTAATGTTGTCCACTCACTGCCATCTGGTGTCGATGTTCAGAATGGCTGGAGCTATACCTCTACTACCCCTGTATGCCTCCATACCGTGCGCAGCGATAGCTTCTGCGTTTTAAGATTCTTTGATTTCTGCAGTACCTTCAGGAAAATTCTATAACCGAACTTCAGTGAGGCTACGTCTCCTTCCCAGTCCTTTGCAGTTCATTGTTCACTGATCATCCTGCCACTGGGAGTTTTATATCCCAAAGTGGTGGTGGCGTCGTAAAGCAGTTAATAAATAAACGCGTCACGTAACGTCAACAAATTTCTGACACAATGGCATTCGTATCATTATTTTTAAGAACACAGTCATCCAGCACAGGGATGCATTTGTATGATACTGGCACGAGTTTTAAATCCTTTCGCAGTAGAAATCTGTCTCTTGTAAGTCGCAACCAGTCACGAACAGGCACTCGGCAGCCTTCTAGGTGTTGCTTGAGCGACCCCAACAAATGATCTATCACGAGGTGTGATCCTGCAGCATGACAGTGAAACTCACACAGCAGCTGTTGCAGTCGTGTCTCCGGGGAACTTCTGGATGAACCTTCCGCTCATGGCCGCGAGTTGGCTGGAAGGCATGGTTGGCTACTGGGTAAAGCGACCTGGCGTGAAGCTGACTGTTGACGTCATCGAGTGCCAGCCAAGGCTGAGAATACGTGCAGCCATACGTAAGGTTCCCCACACACAGGACAGCTATTCCTTTGTCTTGACGTAAGTAATAATCTAGGGTAACGTTTCTAGTTGCTGGATTGTGCTTGTAGGCGAGGATTTAACGAATAGAAACGGCACCATAAATACCTGACACCAATGTCACAATCACAAAGCAGGCCGCAGAGACCGAGTCGTGAAGGTTTAACCCCATTTGACGCGTATGGATGCAGATATCGATTTATTCTGAATTACGGTTAGTCATTAGCTCGGCTTTCCGATGTATGGGCCGGGCAGTGCTCTGACCAGGTTGTAAGTTAGCTACCATTTGTTTAAGGCCACGATTCAGAGGGGAAAGTGCAGTTTTAATACCAGCCCACTCATCTTTCCTGGGAATATGGTGTAAAGGTGGCCGAAGGTGGAGGCTAATACCTCATCGCGTGTTACTTGAGGATGTACACAGCCTCTTTTATGCTCTTAACTCATTTTGACTGCATGGAACTTGTGTTTCGAAAGTAACTGTGCACTGCATTTCGTAGTCCAGAGAAATACAGAGTGTATTTTTAATAATCGTTTAGGTAAATGAACGTGCTGAGTACTCTTCCGTACAGTCTGCTCTTGGTGTCGCTGTGTGACGGTGATCGCCGCACAGTTGGTTGTTATAGGTGTGTAGGAAAGTACGAATACAGCAGACTTACTGTCTAGTGCTGTTAAGTCTATAGCAAGGTGCTTACCTTTCGGTCTTGAAGGTAGTCTGGATCGACGAGGATGATTCCCTGCAGTCGGTCTATCTTATTATTTGACACCACCAGATCTCGACTGCTGAGATACAGTGTGAGTTTGTTGTTAGGTGCAGACTTCTTGAAGACCCTGCAACACAGAGTAAAAATAGTAGTTTTACATGTTTTTAATAGCCTCCTGCACGCTGTTTCGGTGTATGCAACAGTGGTAACTATGTCTACCACGAGCATAAACTTTAAGTAACATGTCAGTGCGTCTTCAGAATTTTTTTTTCACTCCAAGAAAAAAGAATGCGTACTTCCTTAACAGTTGAAGACTGCAGTGTGCTGTGCACTGCTTTGCTTGAAAGCTCCCAGGCTCGGCAAGTTCTTCGTCTGAGAGCAGTAGTGTTAAGATGATTATGAGTATGGAACACTGGTGGAATGATACTGACTGGGAAAGACGAAAGTACTGGGACAAAACCCTGTCCCAATGCCACTTTGCACACCACTAACACTGGACAACAAATTTTTACTGACGTTATGCTTCTGAGGTAATAGTAGCCATTTCTTATTAATTTCGAGGCGCTGAGTACGAATATGACAATGAAAACTCAAAATTGCCTACGGTTTCTAAGAAATCCGCAAATGTTTATTATATATTTAAGAAATATGTACATCAGACATGTAACGATAAAAGTCCGCTTCTACTTGCGACTTCCCTTTGCCTGTTGCTTGTGTCCGTAATGAAGTTTGCGTTAAGTAAATATATCTACTAAAAATGAAATACGTCGAAAGATTTCAAAATATTGCGTCATACTGCATCAGCCCATCATGCACACCACACCTGTTTACTCCTGCGTCATAAATACCGCAAAGTGATCCCAGCAGTGTTAATCCAGCGTTAATGATGCCTCGTAACTGTGTTAATAGTGCAGATAACTTTTGTTACATTTGCGGTGAAGTGACGTTTGCAAGGCAAAGAAAAGCCATCACCACGATAGTGAAAAAAAGGCGTATCATTTGTATTTCGGATGTAAGATCGGCGACAAAGACAAATCCTGGGCCCCGCACATATGCTGTCATAAATGTGCAACAGATCTTTCGCAGTAGCTGAGTAGCAAAAGACATGCGATTCCGTTTGCTGTTCGTATGGTTTGGAGGGAGCCAAATAATCACGCAACTGACTGCTACTTCTGTATGGTGCCACCTGTTTCTGGAGGCATCACGAAGAAAAAGAAGTGGACAGCAGTGTATCCGAATATAGCATCTGCTCTCCGTCCAGTTCCGCACGGCGAAGGAATTTCCGTTCCCGAACCTCCGAAAGAATTTACCATCGATTCGGACGACGAGGACGAAGGCGAGTCGACCTCGGGTTCTCCTGAGCCGCCGACGTCTACTGAACCACACGTCTCCCACGATAGCAGAGTTGCTGGGATCAATACTTAAACAATTGAATCTTCTCGAGAATAATGACCGAATTTTTTTCGTTTCGCAGTCGTCATCAGCAGTTGATGCCTTTCTTCAGAATGGAAGATGATCTTGTGTTCTGCTACGATGTAGATGGCCTGATGAATGCCCTCGGAATCAAACATGACCCGCAAGAATGGCGACTATTTATAGACTCTTCGAAACTGAGTCTAAAGGCAGTTTTGCTGCATAATGGAAACCAACATCCATCCACTCCAGTCGGACATGCTGCCCACATGAAAGAAACCCACGAAAACCTAAATCAGCTGCTGAATAAGCTTTAATACAGCAAGTATGGTTGGCATATTTGTGGTGACTTGAAGGTAGTGTCTCTGTTGATGGGTCTGCAACTGGGATATACGAAGTATTGCTGTTTTTTTTTATGGGAATGGGACAGCCGAGCAGAGACTTTGCATTACTTGAAGAGAGACTGGCCTCAGAGGAAGTCTCTGAAGGTCGGGTGAGAAGAATGTGCAACACCCGGCAGAATGGCACAAAATCCTGCTACCGCCCCTACACATCAAACTCGGTCTGATGAAAAACTTCGTAAAAGCCATGGACCGGACTGGATCGGCGTTCAAGCATCTGGCTGAAAAATTCCCTCGACTCAGCGAAGCGAAAATGAACGAGTGGGGTTTTGTGGGTCCTCATATCCGCAAGCTCTTCAGAGACGATATGTTCAACCACCTACTTCAGGGTGACGAGAAAAAAGCTTGGGACGCGTTTCATCTGGTGTCAGCTGACTTCCTCGGGAATAGCAGGGCAGAAAACTACAAGGAATTGATTGAGGACGTGTTGTCATTCCACCAAAAACTTGGTTGCAATATGTCCTTAAAGATACACATGCTTCAATCCCACTTGGATTTCTTCCCTGACAACTGCAGCATGGTTAGTGATGAGCACGGTGAACGTTTTCATCAGGAAATTGCAACGATGGAGAAACGATATCACGGAAAGTGGTCCACTTCCACGTTGGCTGTCTACTGTTGGACGTTCGCCTGAAGCGCTCATGTGCAGCTACACAAGCGAAGTCGCAAGTAGAAGCGGACTTTTATCGTTACATGTCTGATGTACATATTTCTTAAATATATAATAAACGTTTGCAGATTTCTTATAAACCGTAGGCAATTTTGAGTTTTCATTGTCATATTCGTGCTCAGCGCCTTGAAATTAATAATAAATTGCTACTATTACCTCAGAAGCTTAACGTCAGTAAAAATTTGTTGTCCAATGTAATCTGACATGGATTGGCCCGGGATCAAGCCCGGATCTCCTTGAAAAGAAGAGCAGCATTGAAGAATAAGACTAACCTGAATTATTTATGCGGATTCAGTCCGTACCGCGTACACCGTCTGGGTTACGAAAAGCCAAGAAGTTATTTATTTATTGTGATGATCATATGAGTTACACGTATAGACACACTGTGGTCAAAGAGTGGAGTTTTTAAATTTTAAATTTGGCAGTTCATACTCGTATAGCAACCGCTGTACTTACTACAGTTAAACATGGCTAACCAATTTGTGTTTGTAATGTATGTGTTTTTTGTGTTCTGGGTGGTAAAATCCGACTAAAAATGCTGTTTAGGTATGAGTTGCGTTATAATTGTCATTCCTTTAAATAAGTTATTTTTAAACCTTTTCGACATGGAGTGTCCATGTCCCCAACCATAATTGTGGGCTGGTTCGCGAGCGTCACGTGTGTAAATCACAATATGTGGTAAACTTAGCCTTATGTGCTATTTTACAATCTTTGCAGTACACATAGCTTACAAATGTGACGGCGGGCCGCGGGTTGGAACCAATGTGTTAGGAAAGTCATGGCGTCCTTTTCAGTTTGTTATTCAGTGTTTTATAGTGGCACCTCTGGCAGTTGTCAATCACACATTCTTGCTACTTTGACGATTTTCTGTATTTTACTGTCCGAATTGCGTCCGTTGAAGGCCAACTCTGAAAGTGGATGACAAGTGGTCCGTCTGATGACTTGCTGTTGAACCCAGTCGGATTTCATTCTGGAGGGCAGAGCAGTCCGTATTCTTCCTGTGTCATGTATATTTGAAGTGTAGAATAAAACTCGGGCAATACTGCTGTTATCCGGTTGAGAATCTGCTGTCTTCCTGTTTGCTAACTAACTACATAAATATTAAAATACACAGAAGTGTAATACTGTCTTTTATTATGTGTGGGTTTGCGACCTGGTATCTTGTATTAAGGGAAGAACGTAGGCTGAGGGTGCTCGACAATAGGGCGCTGAGGAAGATACTGCGGCCTAGGAGGGAGGAAGTGACGTTAGAATGGAGGACGCTGCATGTTGAGCAACTTCATGTTTGGTACTGCTCAACAATTGGGTGATGAAATTAATGAGGATGAGATGGGCTGGACACACGGTCCGTATGGGAATAACAGAAATGCGTATTGGGTTTTTGGTAGGGAAATCTGAACGCAAGGGACCACTGGGAAAATGTAGGTGTATATGGGAGGATATTAAAACGAATCTTCAGGAAATAGGCTGGAAAGGCTTGGACAGGAATGGTATAGCTCAGAATAGGGATAGGTGGCGGGCCGTTATGAACATGGTAATGAATCTTTGGGTTCGATACAATGTGGGAAATTTCTTTACTAGCTAAGGAACTAGCAGTTTTTCAAAAAGGACAGTGTCATGGATTTAATTCTAAATATCCATACACGATCGCCTTACTTAAAGTGGCGTTTAGAAGCTGTATTAAGCTTAATATAAAGGCAGAGCACACGTTTAAAAACTCCTCGTCATCCATGGAGTCATCCCATTTAAACGGAAGGCTGTAGGTGTAGTTGTAGCTGCCGTGGAGACACTCGAATTACTGCTACAAAGCTTACGTTGATACAACTAATGGTGCAGCGACAATTGAACAGCATAATGTGGGGGCTTCAGTGATTTGTACTCGTGAAAGTTATCATCCTCGGGTTGCGGATGGTGGAACGGCCTCCAATATGGAGGGTATCTGCGAATATATTCAATAAGCAGTCGCGAAGAACCGACAAGGGTTGGTCCTCCAGCTTGAATGTTGGGCGAGGTGCTGACAACTCTTCACCGTAAAAACTGCCAATCACGAATCATGCACACGTGCCTCGGACCTGGACTGATAGGTTGGTACGACCTAACGAATGGAAAAAGTACATGAGATTCGGTACTTGGAATGTTAGTAGCCTGTATAGGTCAGGTTCACTTACAACAGCCAGGGAATTAGCAAGATTTAAATTAGATTTATTGGGTGCATAGCAGGTTAGGTGGGACAAGAGGGGCAGGTGGGAGCAGGGGATTATATTTTTTTATGGAAAAGGAAACGAAAATCATCATTTGGAAAGAGTATTTTTGTACATCACAGAAAAGTATCAGCAGTTAAGAGAGTAGAGTTTGTTAGCGATAGGATGTCATATATAGTTCTGAGAGGTCGCTGGTTTAATATCATTGTTTTGAATATGCATGCACCAAGTCAGGAGAAAAGTGATGATTCAAAAAACAATTTCATGAGGAATTAGGGCAGGTATTTTTATCATTTTTCCCAAGTACTGTATGAAAATTCTGTTAAGAGACTGTAATGCAAAAGTGGGGAGAGAGTATATTTTCAAACCGACAATTGGGAATAAGAGAGTACGCAAGATAGTAATGATAATGGTGTTAGGAAACTTTGCCACATCAAAAAATCTAGTTTTTAAGGGTACGATGTTCCCGAACCAAAACAAAAACACTTACAAACACACCTGAAACTTTCCTAATGGGAAGATTCAAAACGAGATTGGTCACATATTGAAAAATAGAAGATGTAACTATAATATACTCTATGTATGATATTTCAGGGGAGCTGATTGTGATACTGATCACTATCTTATGGTTGCAAAAGTTAGGGAGAAATTGGCAGTAAGTAAACAAGTAACACAGACGTCTGATGTGGAAAGATTTAATCTTAGGAAGCTAAATGAGCTGGAGTTTAGGAAACAGTATCAGATTAGATCTCAAACAACTTTGCAGCTTTGGAGAACTTAAACGATAGCGAGGACATAAATACGGCTTGGTAGAACATTATAGAGAATATCGAAACCCCAGCTAAAAGAGACTCTAGGCCTTTACGAATTGAAGCATCAGAAACCATGGTTTGATGAAGAATTTTTAGGTTATTTTAGATGAAAGGAAGCAGGCTGAAGTGCAGTGGTTACATCATCTGAACCAAAGCAATGTAGGTAACCTAATCAATGTAAGACGCGAAGCTAGCAGACATTTCAGGAACAAAAACAAGGAGTATCTTTAAGCTAAAATTGATGAACTCGAATATGACAATAAGATAAAAAATATCAGACACTTGTATAGGGGTATCAGTGACTTTAACTAGGGTTACCAGCCTAGAACTAATGTAGTAAAGATGGGAAAGGTGATTTGGTTACAGACACCGAAAGTATTATGTCTAGATGGAGGATCTATTTCTCTCATCTTTTGAATGTACATGGGTTTAATGATGTTAGGGAGAGAGAAATACATTCAGCAGAGGCATTACTGCCGGAACCTAGTGCATTTGAGGTTGAGATGACTATGGTAAAGCTAAAATGACACATATCACTAGGTACTGATCAAATGCAATCGGAATTAAGGCAGGGTTAGAACAATTCACTCGGAGATCCATAAACTTATTAATTCTATTTGGAATGAGGAGTAATTACCTGAGGAGTTGAAGGAGTCGATCATTGTACTGTACCTATGCATAAGAAGGGTGATAAAAAAGATTGCAATTATAGAGGCAAAGCACTTTTACCAACTACATACAAAATTTTGTCCAACATACGGCTGCCAAGGTTAACTCCATATGCAGAGGAAATTATTGGAGATCATCAGTATGGATTTCGACGCAACAGGTCGGCTACTGATGATGTATTCTGCATTCATCAAGTACTTGAGAATAAATGGGAATACAGTGAAGCAGTGCATCATCTATTTGTAGACTTCAAGAAACCTTATGATTCAGTTAGGTGGGAGGTCTTGTACAATATTCTCTTTCAGTTTGGTATCCCATGAAGCTGGTAAGGCTAATAAAATGTGTTTGACTGAACGTCTAGCACAGTCCGGGTGGGCAAGAATTTGTCTGACATGTTTCCTATTAGGAATGGTTTGACACAATGAGATGCTTTATCTCCATTGTTTTCCAACCTTGCTTTCGTGTACGCCATTAGGAGGTTTCAGGCAAACCAGGATGGCTTGAAATTAAATGGGGCACATCAGATCTGGTTTATGCTCTTAATGTTAATATATTGGGAGGAAGCTTACATACTATAAAGAAAAATGCAGAATCTTTAATAGTTGCTAGTAAGGAGACTGGACTAGAAGTAACTGCCGATAGGACTACGTACGTGGTCATGTCTCGAGATCAGGATGCACGACGAAGTCATAGTGTAAAGACTGATAATAGTTCCTTGAGAGGATGGAAGATTTCAAATATTTGGGAACATCCTTCACAAATCAATGTTGTATTCAGGAAGAAATTAAGAGCAAATTGAAGTCAGGGCATGCTTGCTATCTTTCGGTGCAGAATCATTTGTCTTCCAGTTTGCTATCCAAAAATTTAAAGATTAAGGTGTACAGAACTATAATGATACCTGTTGTGCATAGGTGTGAAACTTGTCGCTCACATTGAGGGAGGAACGTAGACTGAGGGTGTCTGAGAATAAGGTCTTGGGGAGAATATTTGGGGGCTAAGAGGGACGAGGTAACAGAGGAGTGGACACAAGTACATAGTGAAGCACTTAATGATCTGTACGTCTCACCCAATATAGTCTGGGTGATCAAATGGGGAAGAATGAGGTGGACTGGACATGTAGCAAGTATGGGGGAGAGGAGAGTTGTATACAGGGTTTTGGTGGGGAAATCTGAGGGAAATATACCACTTGGAAGATCCAGGCATAGATGGGAGAATAATATTATGATGGATCTTCGGGAAGAGGGTGTCAAACACCGACAAGAACCTGAATACTTCATTCACCATCCGTAAGTCTGTCATTCACAGAAAATTGTTTAATACCAAATACGTGAGTGTACCATACACAAATAAACTCGACGTGTGTCTAACAGCTTCATAATTTAGCACATCTGTGTACAAATACACAGACGTGTAGACTATAGTTCAGATCATTTGCGTGTATTATATATATATATATCACCTTGAACCTCAGTGCTTACGTGACTAAAGGTTTTTAGAATAACCCTCTACTGGAATACTGGAGTGACCATACGATTTGATATGTCTTCAAAAGTGCATCGTAATACCTTATCTGATTATAAATACTCAAACATTGTTTTTTAGATATACCACATCCCATTTTAACGTTTACATAATTTTATATTCTTATCTGCTTTCGCGGACACCTTGTAAGTAGTATGGGATCCAATAGGATATAGTACGTACTGATTGTATCTTTTACACATGAGGATGGTCTAAAGAATGGCCGAAACATCCTTCCATAGTAAGATACGAATATCACATACTGTTGTGTTCTTGACGGAATAAACTGCTTGTTTTATTGTGAGTGCTGAAACACAACGGGATGTCTTCGATTAAAAAAAAAAGTTACTACTTGCAGATGTGGTACTGATATTGAGACTGATTTGAGGTTTTTAAATGCCCCTTCCTTAAGACCCGCTGTCTGTTTTACGTGCCAGCAGGTGTAACATTCACAAATTTTACGTTCTGCCCACACAGTGCGTTTGTGTGCTTTTTGTGGATCTCAGAACAAACAGCGATTATTTACCTATACAGCATTAACTGACTGGTTTGTATAACCAAGACGGAGTGTGTTTACTGTGCAGTACGAACTGGACCTTCAGATCAAACGATCCAATTTTGTCCTTAAAAGGTTAATAGGTTAATTAGGTTCATCTTCGTCTTTAAGGCCGTTCCATGGCTGAGGTGTTTAGTCTCCGGCCTCACAGCAAAGGCTCAGCTTCAATCTTGAGCCAGTCCGTGTGAGATTTGTGGTGGACAGAGTGGCAGTGATACAGGCTTTTCAACGTCTACCTCGGTTTTGCCCAGTCAGTACTATTCCATCAGTGCTCCATATTCTTTTTCAACTACATGTTGCTCTTACAAGAAGGACAAACGGGTGAAAGTGGGGAACCTTCCATAAAGGAATGCAGTTTTGGAAATCGGGAAGCACTGGGTAGATAGGTACTTTCACTATTTTCGTCTTTAAAGGACTAGACATGCAACTGGTGACTCGAGGTACTTGTACGAGAACATTAAAAATAAACAGTCACGTAATGTTAATAGAACTTTACAATTTAACCTTTTGGCGCCGGAATTATTTTTTTAATTTTAGCACATCCTGTATATAAAATGTGAATAATACAGGAACCAATTACGTTAGAATTGTGAAATAAACTGCATTTTGAAGAGAAAAAAACGGAGAGTATATACCATGTTTAAAATATTCAGTACCTATATTTGTTGAAAAAATATATAAAATGCAACTTTAGGGGTTAGCGGTGCGGTACGACCACT
>Ga0131853_10002033_pt1 | contig 36221 bp, 28 predicted proteins | sample TergutLab28metaG_FD_92764 | JGI IMG/M metagenome (GOLD analysis project Ga0131853, IMG submission 92764) | Labiotermes labralis P1 segment gut microbial communities from Petit-Saut dam, French Guiana - Lab288 P1 (version 2) (version 2) | ecosystem: Host-associated > Arthropoda: Insects >... | reverse complement strand
TAAAACCATCGCTTGAGCGGTAACGCAATGGGGACAGCTTTTGCTCTTTTGGGGCTCGTCCGTCTTTTTTAGCTGCAGCCCTTCGCAGGTACCCGCTGCCGGCCAGCTCACTCCTTATAGCATCTAGCTCGGTCCGGCTGCCCGCTCTGGTCAGCGCGTCAAAAACCGAGTCCAGGTAGGCAACTTCGTCTTCACCCTGAATTATCAGCTTGGTCAGGTGTTTTTCGGCGGTGTCGGCCTTGCGGTAAAGAGTGTAGTAGCGCTGAGCGTTCTGCGCGGGGGTGAGCAGAGGGTCAAGCTCTATCGTTAACTGTCCGGCCGCGGGGTCATAGAAGTTTTCCACTGCCACTGCCGCGTCCCCCTTGCGGATGTTGTAGAGGTTGGCGTTTATAAGGTCGCCCTTCTGCTTGAGAGTTTCACGGCCCCGGCTATTTTCCAGCTCCTCTTTTTGTGCGGCCACCCGGCGAGTTGCGCGCTCGCTGGCGTTTGCCAACAAGGTGAGCAAATCTCCCGAGCGTTGGCGTAGCTGCTCGGCCGCGGTGCGCTGAGCAAAAAAGCTCTCAAGTAACGCGCTGCATCCGGGGTAGTCTTTCACCAGCATGGCGGTGCCGTACTGCCGCACTGGCAAGCAGGAGAAGTCGCGCGGGCGGCCCTCTTTTTCAAGGATCATTGCCGGGGCCGGCTTGCCCTCTTCCAGCGCGGATTTGAGCTGCCCCAGGTAAAAAGCAAGCCGCTGAGCCTGCTCCCCGGTGAGTTCTTCGGCTAACAGCTCGCCGCCCTTAGCCGCGTAGGTGGCCGCTTCTCGCCCGGCAAGGGTAGAAAAACCCTCCAACATCTGGGAGATAGCTTTATCCAGCGGAATATCGCCCTTGCTTCGCAGTCGCTCTACGGCGGTGGCAGGGTCGGTTTCCAACAGGTTAAGCTTCTGCTGGCTCGGCGGCAGGACATACCGCATACCCGGCAGCACCTGACGCACCCGAGAGGTCGCTGCATCTACCCGGCGCAAGCAGTCGAGGATTTTGCGGGTCTCGTCCATTACCACAACGTTGCTGTGCTGCCCCATGATTTCTATTGCCACAGTTATACCCACAGGGTCTCCAAGCTCGTTGTGGGCGGCAAAGTCCAAGTGTAGGATACGGTCAAGCCCAATTTGGCGCAAGCCGGTAAGTCTCGCACCCCCCAAATGTTTGCGCAGCAACATACAGAACATCGGCGGGGACTGCGGGTTCTCAGGCGGCTCCTCGACAAAGTGGATCCGAGGGTTTTGCGCACCGCCACAGAGCAGTAGTTTGTGTGTACCCTTGACCCCGCGCAGGTGAAGAACAAGCTCGTCTCTTCCGGGCTGGGCTATTTTCTCGACCCGGGCAGCCAGGGCTTTCTCGGATATCTCATGTTTTAGAAAGTGCAGGAATAATCCGTCTAGTGGCATGGGGTCTCCTTTGTTTCGTAATAGCTATCGTAACTCTTTGTATTTTACGAATCTAAACAAATGATACCGGCTCGGTGCAACTTTCCGCCCGGCGCACATCTGCCTCGGGCAGCGCGGCCCTCAGTTTCTCCAATAGCGTGGGCAACACTACTGCCTCGGTGGCGTAGTGCCCCGCGTCGATCAGCGTCATCCCCAAATCCCCGGCGGCCAGCATTTGGCTGTGCTTTACGTCGGCAGTGATTAGGGCCTGCGCGCCCACCAGGCCAGCCCGCTCGAGCAGATCGCCACCCGAGCCGCCACAAACAGCTACCCGCTCTATAGGTCCTTTGCCAAGGACGCACTTCAGCGGTGGGCAGCCCAGCTTTTCCCGCAGGAGAGACGCTAGTTGCCGTGGTGCAAGCGGTGCGGGCAGCCTGCCGATTCTCCCAAGGCCATAGCGCTCACTCCGACCGCGAGTCTCGAAGACGTCAAAAGCCGGCTCTTCGTATGGGTGCGCAGCCTTAACCTCCGCTAGGACGGCAGGGAGGTCTTCGGGTGTCACCAGCATTTCCAGCCGTTGCTCACGCACTTTTTCCAGCTGTCCTACCCTGCCGATGGTCGGGTTGGCTCCCTCTAGCGGTGTAAAGCGCCCCTGTCCTTCACTCAAAAATGCTGCGCCTGCGTATTCCCCTTGCTTGCCCGCCCCTGCCTGGGTCATGGCTGTGTAGACGGCCTCGGCGCTGTCGGCGGGGACGTACACTACCACCTTGAGGTAATGGCTGGTACCGGTGGTCTCCAAAGGTGCGGTATCGCGCAGACCCAGCATCTCGGCCAGAATATCGTTTACCCCGCCGGTGGCTATGTCTAGATTTGTGTGGGTGCAAATAACCGCTATGTCGCCCTTAATTGCACGGTGGACCGGGCTGTGCGCGGGTATGCTTTTAAGCCCCGTGAAGATTATCGGGTGGTGGGTGATTACCAGCTGTGCCCCTTCGCTGAGCGCTTCGTCGATTACGGCACCGGTGGCGTCAAGGGCTACAAGCGCACGGGTCACTTCCCTTTCTGGCGAGCCTATCAGCAGGCCGACATTATCCCAGCTTTGCGCCAAAGCAAAGGGGGCAAAGGTATCCAAGGCGTTGCGGTAGTCCCCGGCTGTATATGTTTTCATAAACCTGTCACCTTCTTTTCGATTTCGTCCGCCAGACGATTGTATCTGGCGGATTTTTCCTTCCCATGGGATGTTTGAGACTGCGCAAGACCTTGGGCGGCCTTTCTCAATCGTGCGGCGGTCTGGGCGAGCAGTTCACGGCTTTCAGGGGTGCCTTCTTTGGTCAGCAATCCCACCAGGGCAAACGTTTCATCCACTTTAACACGCTGGCCGGTGAAGACGGCACGCATAACGGTGTAAAGGTTCCCCCCAGCTCTCACCGCGACTTCCCGCTCAATGGCATATCCCATACGGTAGAGTGAGGAGCGCAGCCGGCCTGCCTTAGTCATTGGCTGGAGGATAAAGCTCAACCGCTGCTTCCGTGCCGACGGAGCCTCCGACAAAATCTTGGCTATCAGCTCCCCGCCCATCCCCGCGATAATAATATCGTCAATCTCTTCAAGTGGCAGACCTTTCAGGCCATCGGTTCTGTACAGAGTTACTTTGTCTTCCAAGCCGTGGCGGGCGACTGTTTTGGCGCAGGCGTCCAGCGGCCCTGCATTTATATCGCAGGCAAAGCCCCGGGGAGAGATGCCTTCCCCCACCAGATAGCAAATGAGATGCCCGTGGTCAGCGCCTATATCGGCGGTCACGCTTCCGGGACGAACCAGCTCAGCCACCGCCAGCAGCCTGGGGTCTATAATATTAGCTTTCAAGGTTTGGGTGCTCCTCTTTCGCTTCGTTTTCTCTTACCAGGCGGATGATGTGCAACAGCAGGGCCACGGCGAACAAAGTAGCGCTGAGAACCAACATTGCGTGGACATACCCCAGCAAGGTCGCCGGGAAAAGACCAACTACTACAATACCGGAAAGCCGCCCCACCTGCATGGGCACTTCGCGAATAGCCATAAGCTCGGTCATAACGCTGCGGCTGGCTTCGTCCTGGCCTAGAATATCAAAGCTTGTGTTGACTGAGCTGTTCATTACAATCATCGCCAAAAAAGCGTTGACAACGCTTAGCAAGATAATAGTGAACGGTCCCATGTTTAGCAAAAGCAGGGCGCTGAATCCCACCGCCGCACAAGCTGATATGGCTACCAGCCCCGCCCTGTTGCGCGGGGTAGCTATTCTACCGTACAGCCAGGCGGCTACAATTGAGGCCCCCCCGGCAAGAAATGCGTTTAGGCCGACAATCGACTCGCTGGCGACAATCTCGAAGAGCACAATGTTTAAGAAGAACATAAACACGCCGTCTCGCAGGCCGCGCACAAGCTCTAAAAGCAGCATGAGGCGCAGGGTAAGCCGCTTCCACACAAGCCCCAAGGCAAAGCGCAGCTGGCCCTTTTTAGGGGTAGCCGCCACAGCAGAGAGCTTGCGCACAAACGAAATCTGCGCTATAATGGCGCCAATGGCTAGACCAAACATTACCCGGTAGCCTATCATACCCGGGGAGACGCCGATTACCAGCCCAGATACCAGGGGCATAAGCAGCGCCATCCCCCCCTGTATTACAGTCATGATAGAAAGACCCAGCGCACGGTTTTGAGGGGTAGTGTAGTGGGTAAGCAGCATGTTGTGCCCCAAAAAGTAAAACCCGCCAGCCGCGCCCACAAGTGCTCCGACGACATACATAAGGGAGGTTAAGTGATCCATCCCGATGAGTAAAATCGCGAAGGCGACCGCGTACAGCACACCCGCTGTGCGGATTGCCATAACCGAGTTTATCTTGCCGGAAAGCGCCGAGACAATGCCCATGCCCACCGCAGAAAAAACAAAGGTAACCGCGCGGTAAACAAGCACAATCTGCATATCCCCGCCGGATACCCGCAAAAGCAATGTGTTTACAAATATGCTCTCCAGGCTAAAATAAGCCATGAGAAAGATAAAGTTGAGCGCAAGCACACCAAACTTGTCGCTCATCCGCTCAAGGTTTAGGGCGTGGTATACTCTGCGTTTTATGGCCTTGACTATAAGTGTGGGCAAGCCTTAAGTTCACCGCCTAATAATAGTTGGAAAATAGGAGACAGAAATGGTAGAATTACCAAAGCGGCCCCCCATATTTTAGAGGGCCGCACTAATCATAACGCGAAGCGGACAAGTTTGCAAGTATTTCTTTTGTCTAGCTGCTTTGCAGCCCTTTTTGAGAGACAGCGCTCATCTGGCCGGGCACCACCCGGAAACGCTTGATAGCCCAGGTTATATCCCGCTTTGTCACGCAACCCAGTGAGAAGAGCGCCCCCGCGTAAATAGCACATATAACCACAAAGCCAATGCCAAGCCCTACCCATAGCGGCAGCCGGTCGAGTGCGGTGTAGAGGAAGAGCGCGCGCACCCCTTGGCTGGCGGCTAGGGCAGCGATAGCCGGTTTTATTATCCAGTCGCCCACTCGCAGTGATATATCGGTAATCTTAAGCAGCCTGCGCAGGTTGAGCAGCGATGTAAACAGGTTGCTCACCACCACCATTATCACAAAGCCCCATACCCCGTACCGAGGTATTAGCAGCCAGGCAAGCCCCACCCGCAAAGTGCAGTCGAGCACCGAGTAAGCGCTGCTGTGTGTCTGCTGGCCCATCCCGTGCAGAATGCCCACCACCACCAGCTCCAGACACATGAACGGTGCTAGGAAAGCCATCATCCGCAGCATCTCCCCTACTTGCGGCTCGCGGTATATAAGCGTGCCCAGCTCGAATGAGAAGCTCATCATCACACAGACCATGAAGACCCCCACTATCGAAGTGAGGCCCAATATCCGGGATACTATCTGGGAAAGCCTGCGTTTTTCGCTCAGGGCATACAAACGGGAGACTTCGGGGGTCAAGGTGACCACAAAGGCCGAAAGCAAGTTGAGCGGGAAGATAAGCAGGGGCATCACCATCCCGCGCAAAATGCCGTAGTACCCGGTGGCTTGACCGTGGTCCCCCCCAAAGCGGGTGAGTCCAGAGACAATTAGTACATCTTCCAGCAGGCGCATGGCGCTGCGGTAGTAGGACCCTACCGAAATGGGCAGCGCAAACGCGAAGATCGCCCCCAGTACCCCTTTGCTAGACGCTTTGTCACTTTCGGGGTGCTTGCGCTTATCCCGCAGGTAGCCAACCAGGGTATAAAGGAAGCAGAGCACTTCTGCCAGTGTAATGCCCAGCACAACCACCGCAGTAGCGTGTTCGATTCCCCGGCCCAGCGCGCCGCCAAGCATCAGCATTATAAAACCCATCTTAAAGAGCTGCTCAAGAATTTGGGCGCTAGCAGGTATGGCCACCCGGCGACAGGCTATAAAGTATCCCCTAAAGCAAGAGCAAATCGCGAGGAAAGGCAGCCCGGGTGCCAGCAGCCGCAGAGACTGCTCGGCGCGGGAATCCATCAAGATATTTGCCGCTATCGGCCCAGATAGAAAGAAGAGCACCGCCGCCACAGCGCAGCTTATAAAAAGCGAAATTACTATAGCCTTGCGCAGAATCTGGCGGGCCCCGGCCTTTTCACCTTTAGCCAGGCGCTCAGCCGCAAGCTTGGAGACCGCCGCGCTCACACCCGAGGTGGCCACCGTGACACTCAGGGTATATACCGACATTACAAGGGAGAACAGACCCATCCCCTGGGCGCCCATATTGTTGGACAAATATACCCTAAAACCAAAACCCAGTGTGCGCACAAACAGCGCCGACGCACTCAGCATTAAAGTAGAAAAGAGCAACCCTCTTTTAAGCATTGCCACAACCCTTTCGAATAAGTGGTCATGCTCAAATATATGAGAGGCAAGGACGAGATAAGAACATCTTGCTAAGTGGAGGACAACTATGAATGGTAGATGGAAGTCGGAAAAGCTAAAGTCTCTTTTGCCATACTTTTTATTGGCGCTGGCTATTATTGTGACCTACAGGGCAGTGAGTGAGCTTGAGTTCTTCACCGGCGTAATAAGGCGTATATGGGGGATTATAACCCCGTTTTTCTATGGTTTCTTGCTCGCGTATGTTGCCAACATCCCTTGCAACAGCATCCAAAAGTTGCTTATGAAATCGGGGAACGGATTTATACGGCGGCGTAACAGGGCGCTCAGCGTTGTCATCGTGCTCATTTTGTTCGCTCTTGTTTTTGCTCTGGCGCTCAACTTCATCATTCCCGCCGTGGTAAACAGTGTTGAGCTTTTCTGGCTAAGCATCCCACTCATACAGGCTAACATTATGGCGGCTATCGAGCATATTAACAGTTTGGACTTGCCAGGCGTGAATATCAATATGGATACTGTGATGGCCACGCTCGGTGAGATGTTCCAAGGCTTTAGCCTCGAGAGCCTTTTTGAAAACCTTACGGCGACGATGAATGCCTTGATGGGTGTTGGGGGCGCACTCTTTACCGGGCTGCTGGCCTTTATATCCTCAATATACATCTTGGTTGAGAAGGATAAGTTCAAAGCGTTTGCCCATAGGGTACTCAGGGCGTTTGCCTCCCACGATGTCTATAGCGCGGTTGTTGAGTACATGGACAAGCTCAACCAAAATTGCCGGCAGTATATTCGCACGCAGACTATCGACGGGCTGATTTTGGGTACTCTTGCAACTATTCTCTTGTTTATATTAGGTTCTCCTTTTTTCTTGGTGCTCGGCGTAATGCTTGGCATAGTAAACTATGTGCCTTACTTCGGGTCTATAGTTGGTACGCTTGTAGCAGTGCTGGTTGTGGCTTTTACCCAGGGTATCACAGCGGGTGTTATTGCGACTATAACGCTGTTTGTAGTCCAGCAGATTGACGCCAATATCATCCAGCCAAAGCTCATGAGCGGCTCGTTTTCTCTCAGCCCGTTGCTGGTTATCATAAGTATAACCGTAGGCGGCGCTTGGGCGGGCATTTTGGGTATGCTGGTCGCTATCCCGATAGTCGCGGTGCTAAAGGATATGTTTGAGAAGATTATTGAGTACTACGAGCGCAAAAGGTTTGGCGATACACAGAGGCCGGATAAAGAAGACAAAAGCACAAACAAAGAAAACGAGGAGGCTTTATGAGGTTTTCACTTAATAGCAAAGGCGCTAAGATAATCGTTGATATACTTATGACTATTTTCTTGGCTCTCTCTTTTGTTAGGTGGGAGGGAGACCCAACTTTCCACTTTGTTGTGGGGGCGGGCTGCACTTTATTTTTTGCTCTGCACATTTGTATACATAGGAAATGGATAAAATCCGTGACAAAATCTTGTGTAGCGGGAAAGCTAAACAAGTCACTAAAATGGAAATATATAGTTGACATTCTCTTGCTGGTTGTTTGGGGTGCTTCTATTATTACAGGGTTACTTGCCATTGGCCATTATGTAGGTGGGGCAGAGAGTATGTCTGGGTTCGGCAGACTGCATGGGGTTACGGCAAGGGTGGGCCTTGCGCTTGTGGTTATCCATGTCTACCAGCACAGGGGGCAAATTGGGGCATACTTGGGGATAAGAAAAATTAAGCCCAGCCAGAGTGCACAATAGTTGGAATGTCTGCCGCTGATTGGAGGCTCTGTAATGAAGATAATAAAATACAGCGAACGTGAAGACTTAGACAAGGCCATGAAAAAGAATGAACCCATGATTGCCATTATCGAATTTGGCGGCGAGACGGCATATATGGGCCATATTGATGAATGCATGGAGCATCATATACTTTTGCAAAAAGTGGGTCTGCCCAGCAGCGATATCGACAAGTACTTTCGAATAATCTTCGACAGTGAGAGCGCGGACTGGACTTTTATCTGTCCGCCAAACTACAAGGAGATAAACGATAAAAGGCGGCGAATCGCCACCTTTTACGCGGATGGGTTTGGGGTTATCTCAGCCTTTCTCTCAGAGCTGGGGCGCTTTACCGATATCGCTATACCCAAGCGATATCGGCGGCACTTCGGCGCACTTGGAGAGTAGTTATCCTTTTACTTTGATATCGTACAAGTCGGTTCTCCTGGCACTTAGCACAGGGATCTGCTGCTGAGCGCGAGCCACCTCGCTGAGGTCAAGCTGAGCGTATAAAATATCCGGCTGGGCGTCCAGCCGTGCGATAGTCTTCCCCCAGGGCGAGATCACAAGCGAGTTTGCGTAGCTCACGTAACCGGCGGATTCATCCCGGGCGCTAGCGCAAGCCAGCACGTAAGTTAGGTTGTCCACCGCGCGGGCTTGCATCAGCAGCTCCCAGTGGGCAGGTCCTGTGGTCATATTGAATGCCCCGGGCACAATAACAGCGCTGGCGCCGCCCAGTGCCATCAGGCGGGCAAGCTCAGGAAAGCGCACATCAAAGCAGACCATCACCCCCAACTTGCCCCATGGAGTATCGAAGAGAGTTATCTCATTCCCGGCGGCGAGAGTGTCGCTTTCCTTAAAGCGCTGCCCGCCGGGGATGTTTATGTCAAACAAATGCATTTTGCGGTGCCGGGCTATTTGCTCTCCTTGTTCATTAAAGACAAAGCAGGTGTTGTACAGCAGCCCTTCCTCCCCAAGCTCAGGGAAAGTGCCACCGACCAAAATTACCCTACAAGCTTTAGCCACTCCCGAAAGTGCCTGCCAGATATCGTCGCCCGCCGACTCGGCGTTTGGGGCGAAGGCGTCGTTTTGATATGGGCAGCAGAACATCTCGGGTAGCACTACGAGTTTTGCACCCTGGGCCGCCGCTCTTTCCACGTACTGCACGCCGATCTCAAGGCTTTGCCGCTTGCTTTTGACCGCCGGGGTTTGGCAGAGTGCAACCGGCATCATAGGCGTTTTCTCGTTCATATGCACCTCCAAAGTATTTGTTCTTGTCACTACCCTGCGCCTGTGGTATTATAAGTCGCAACACTCTTCCCATTAGGAGGTGGTTCCGGTAAGGAAAATCGACTGCGTTATCACAAGCCCGCTGGGGCTACATGCTCGCCCCGCCGGCCTGATTGTAAGAGAATGTGGCCGATTTGCGAGCAATGTTACCGTTGTTTGCGGGGACAGGAAAGCGGACGGCAAAAAGATATTCGCGCTTTTGGGCTTGGGTGTAAAGCAAGGCGACCTGTTAAGCTTCCGGGTTGTCGGGGAAGACGAAGAGGTTGCCGCTAATGCGCTTGAAGCGCTTGCACAGGATTTTTAAGGGGGTAATTTGATATGTCGCTGCAATCGGTGCGGGGCACGCTAACCAGTTACATTGGGTCGCTGTTTGGAGCGCTTCTTTTTGTCTTCGCAGTAAATTTGATAATAGTTCCCCACCAGCTTTACAGCGGCACTTTGACGGGTATTGCCCAGATGATAGAATCGCTGCTGCTAACATTCGCGGGGATTCGGCTACCGGAAGGCTCCAACCTTACGGGCACTGTGCTGCTTCTGCTCAACATCCCGCTGCTGGTGCTGGCACTGCGGGTAACCAGCAAAAATTTTTTGCTAAAGTCTATTGTTACAATAGTCTTTATGACGGTGGCAATGTCGGTTATTCCTATCCCCCATTCGCCGCTTATTGCCGACCTGCTAACGGCATGTATTGTCGCGGGGGCGCTTGCCGGGTTTGGCGCGGGGTTTACGCTGCGTTGCGGGGGCTCGGGCGGCGGTACCGATATAATCGGCGTCTACTGCTCTGTCAAGTTTCCGAACTTTACAGTGGGTAAGGTGTCGGTTATTATCGGCGCTGTTGTTTTCAGTTACTGCCTTATTGCTTACGACTTCGAGACAGTTGTCTACTCGGCGCTGTTTACCGCTTTTTATGTCGTGGCCCTTGACCAGACCCACTACCAGAATATCAAGACAAGCGCCCTTATCTTCACTACCAACCCCGAGGCTGTTGAGGCTGTTGTGCAGGGCTTGGGGCGGGGAGCCACCTGCTGGGAAGGCAAGGGAGCGTACACCGGCAAGCACTCGCATATATTCACTACTGTGATCTCTAAATACGAAGTGCACCGCCTTAAGCGAATTGTAAACGAAGCCGACCCAAACGCGTTTATTATACTGAGCAACAAAGTTGATGTCAGCGGCAACTTTGAGCGAAGGCTGTAAGCTGCTCTCTGTACCACAAAAGCTCCCAACCATGGCGGTCGGGGGCTTTAGTTTTGCCGTACTCCCGTCGTGGGTTCTCATCCCCCTCTTTACTTGTCATATCTTTACATTTACTGCGCATATATATTAGCACAGTACATCGTAGGGAGGGTTGGTTTTGAAAGGGTTGCCCGAAGAGAGAGCGGTTCTGCTCGCCCAGCATATCATCGAAAATAACGCCACCGTGCGTCAGACAGCCAAAAAGTTTAATATAAGCAAGTCTACTGTACATAAAGACGTAAGCGAGAGGCTGAGGACGATAAACGAGGGGCTGTACGAAAGCGTTAAGCAAGTGCTCGAGCAAAACAAAAGCGAGCGCCATATCCGCGGTGGCATGGCTACCAAAACAAAGTATGAGCGCCTACGTAAAAAATAAAGAACCACTATTAAAAGGATTATAAACATCCCCCGGTTTCCCACCAGGAAGCCGGGGGCTCGCATTTAAAAATATTCTTTGTGCTGGGAACGAAAGACCCTTCCCGGTTGATTTTAACATGGGATAGGCAGAAGGTCAAGCTGGCTCTCATAGACACAGCAAGCATTGTTTACCGCTGCCTAAATCTTGAGTATCTGCGAAAAGAAACCGTCACTCAAATCTGGCTTAATCTCTATATCATAGCCAAGCTTCTGGTATTTCTCTTGAAACAGGCGAATTTGATATAGCCCTTCGCCGGACGGATTGCGTTTGGTACTGTAACCGCGTTCAAATATTCTGTCGATGTCTACCTCACTATCGCATGAATTTATAATTATACTCTCGAGCCTACCGTGTTTATTGCGCACAATAAACTCAACTGTTCTGAGCTCACTTTCATCAGCGGCCTCAAGCGCGTTATCCAACAAAATACCAACCATCCGGCTGTAGTCAAGGTCGGAGCAGTATCTCAAGTCGATGTTCTCACCCATTATCGCTATATGCAGCTTTATCTTCTTAATTTCCGCCCGGTAAATCTTCTCCCTTAAAATACCGTGCAGCACCGGGATTTTTTTGACGTTGTCCGATATTTCTATTGTGTGAGAAGCCAATATTTTTACCGTGATTTCTTCCATGTACGCCTTTAGTTTTGGGATATTACCGTCGTCCACCATGCCGTGCATAGAGTTAATAATATTCGCAAAGTCGTGCCTAAAGCCGCGCAGGGAGTCGGCGTAGATTTGCTGGGTTTTAAGTTCTCGCTTGAGATTAAAGGCTTTGGCAGCGCTGCTAAGATAGAGTATATTATACAGGAAGAAAAGCAGGAACATGACAATAACAATGACTTCCGGCACATTATATACTGCAAACTCATTATACAGGTTGGCTAAATTATAATCCGCGAAAGCAGCAAATATCAAAAAGTATAGTATCCAGTGAGTTGAAGCGAAGTGATCCAACGGTGAATATTCACTGCGTCTAATTCTCTTTGAAAAAATATACAGCAATGTATAGAAAATGATTGAGGCGACCCTATGTATATATAAACTATCGAACCAAATCTCTTGCATATCTTCAGTCAGTAAAACAATTATAAGAAAATTGGTGTACTCGATTGCTAAGGATATGAAATTTATAAAGACACCTATAAATATGCTTTTTCGCCACGAAAGTTTGAACGACAACCGGAAAGCCAAAATAACAAACAATATCCATATATAAACAGTAAGTAGCGTAATGCTAAATATAAATACAATAATTGAATATGGAATTTGGATTACAGCCAATGCGAAAAGCAAGTGCTTTGCTTCCCACTTAATTTTTGCGATATTGAGTATGAATGCTAGTAACAACACTACTTGCAAGAATCCCATTAGTTGCATCGCAACAAAAGCTATCATATGCCCACCTCTGATATTAATTCAGCTTGGCCTCATGATAGCATAACTTCGCACAAAATAGCAACGGGCACAGACCATAAAGTCTGCGCCCATCTCAAATTATATGTTTTCGCTTGCTTGCTCTATCTTCTCTTGGAGCTTTGCTGGCGGCTTTGGTTCATAATGCCAACGAGGAACTGAGCGAGGATCAATTGCGACCTCTGCGTTTTTCTCGCCGAACTTTTTCAACACCTCTTTAAGTTTCACTAAAGCTGCTCTCCTTTTAGTTTATTCGCAAAAAGCCAAGAGCGCAGCAATTGTTGCCTACATTCTTGGCCTAAGCGCCTCCTTTGTTACCGGGTCGAAGCCAAACAGCCGATAGATAAGCGGATGTACTAAACTGCATGTCATAAGTGCAGCGGCTGCTACAACAAAGGCTATCACCGGGAAACGGCCATTTAGAAACACCGCCGCAGTGAAGAAGACCGTCACCCAAATTAGGGACTGGGTCTTCATCTGCCTGCGAATTTTGGGGTTGCGAATCTTTTTGACATCGGTATCCCCTGGCGCGTACTTTACAAGTAACGCGACACTGAGCAAGTAGATAACCAGAGCGACAACCGGTGTCAGCCTAAGTGCAAACACTTCGGCCAAAATTACTGGGGTAAACGCCATGGCAAAGGCAGCAATCTTACAAATAATCGGGTGCGTCGCGTGAGTACCGGCGGCACAGCCTCTCAGAATCATAGCGACTGCCACCGAAGCCAAAACAGGAAAGAACAGTCCAAACGGCAAGGCCACAAGCAGTATCGCGAGAGTTATTATCCACTGCTGGTAGAACATATAATAGCCGTAGGCGATTATTTCTACATCGGCAGTTTCGTCACCATCGGCGAGATACCTTGCTGTCTTCTCCGATAATAATTTTATCATCGCTGCTCTCCACAATCCATCTTCTCAAAATATTAGCTGACTCCTGTATAAAGGTTCCGTTGTTGACAGTAAGTCCACCAGGGAAATGTTCTTCGAAGAGAGGTGTGCGTACTTTTTTAACACTTGCCACAGCTGACCTGATGTTGCGCTCAACCGCCGATGACGATAGTGCAGGGGTAAACACCTGCCCGGCCTGTTTGTAAATCTCCATCATGGCAATACGGCTGTCTTTACCGGCTCGTATGCATATTTCTATGGCGACGCGAGCACATTTTGTTGGCAGCATAGCAGTTCCGATACCAAGCTTGCGCAGATAATCCTCGACCAGCCAATCAAGGTTATTGAGTGTGCTAAACGTCATCTCCCCTGCGTTTGCATATGAAGCCTCCTCCACCCCTTCTTGGCCGCTTGGTTCGCTGGCTAAAAGGATTTGCAATGTCTTCATCGCGGACTTAGGGTGGATCGGCTTGATACTGTAAGAATCTACCGTATCGCGGTTGCCCAGCAACCGATTGGTTTTTTCTGTACTAATCGACGACACAATATATATAACGGGCTGGTAACCTGGCATGTTTTCTTCTATGTGCTCCACTATATATATTCCATCGTAAATCGGGAGGATTAGATCAAGCACAATGGCATCTGGTTTATGCAACTCAATTTGTTTGATTGCTTCAGCCCCAGTGTACACAGGCTTCATGACATTGAAAAGCGGGTAATCCTCAAGATGCCCTTTAAGATTGTCGCACCATTCTAAATCGTCGTCGACAATCAGCACTAAGGCTTTCTCCGTAAAAACACCTCCTTTATCTTCAAGATACACTAGAGTAACTTGTAATTGGCTTTCAGCAAATAACATTCAACCTTACCAATATTCGACATTATTCTATCATAATAATTTCCATAATGCAACAAAAAGGTGTCGGCAATATTCGACAAAATTCTCATGCTGCCATGTTTTAAATGATAGCGGAATTTTCCTCCCGCTTTACAATCCCCGTAGTCCTCCACTTGCCCCTGCGGTAGGCAATAATGGCAAGCACGGTGTTGGTAACCCAGGCAATCAGCAGAGAATACATCAGTGCAACCGGCTGGCCTATCAGGTAAACGAGCAAGTACGCCACCGGCACCCTGATAACAATTGTATTGATGATTGAGGCCCACATTGGTGTCATGGCGTCCCCCGCCCCGCGTATAGCTCCCCACAGCACCATGTTGACCGAGAAAGTCAGGTACCCAAGTGCGAGTATCCGCAGGAAAAGAACGCTCATATCCAAGACTGCTTCTGTCTGGGTGAACAACCCGGATATCTGCCGGGCGAAAACCAATATAATCAACATTAGCACCAGGGCCACCCCAAAAGCAAGCGCTGCGCACTGTTTTGTACCCTTACTGATTCTCTCAACTTTGCCCGCCCCCATATTTTGGCCGGCGTATACATTCATCGCGTTGCCAAACGAGAAGTTGGGCATCATCACAAAGCCGTCCACTCGGGTCACGATTACGTTGGCGGCCAAAACTAGCGGGCCGAAGGCGTTGACCAGAGGCTGCACCGCCATGGCGGCCACCGCGAATACAGCCTGAGAAATGCCGGTGGGCACGCCCAATTTCAGCAGCTGGTATACATATTGTTTTTGCGGGCGCAGATAAGTAAGGCCTGTATCAAAGTAGTCTCGCATCTGTCTAATACGTCGCAGGCAAAGCAGGCTGGTCAGCGCTTGGGAAACTACAGTCCCCAAAGCCGCGCCCATAACCCCCCAGCCAAGACCAGCAATGGTGATAAAGTTGAGGATTATATTCAGCACCGAGGCAATGGCAAGGTAGAGCAGTGGGGAGAACGCGTCCCCCACCCCCCGCAGTATCCCGGAAAAGATGTTGAAATAGGCCATCCCCAACAGGCCCCAGAGCAGGACGTTTATGTAGACTACGCCGTCGTCCAAAATCTCGGGTGGGGTGCCCAGAAAAACCAGTAGCGTGCGGGAAAACAACAGGCCAATCGCCATTACCATAACGCCCGCTATTGCCGTGAGGGTTATGCAGTTGCCGATAGTGCGTGAGAGCTCTTCGCGCTGCTTGGCTCCAAAGTACTGCGAGACCATTACTCCCGCGCCCATGGCAATGCCCATCATCAAAACCGTGATGAGGAATATCGGGGCCATAGTGCTGCCCACCGCCGCCAGTGCGTAGTCCCCCACAAAGTTGCCCAGCATTATAGCATCTACCGTGCTGTAAAGCTGCTGGAATAGGTTCCCAACCAGTAGAGGCAAGGTGAACAGCACCAGCTTTTTCCAGGGTGGGCCTTCTGTCATGTCTATGGCTGAGAATCGTTGTTTAAATCGCATTGCGCACCTAGATTCTGCGGGATTTTTTGAGTATGTGCATGTTGGTAGCCTAGTTTTGCCCGCTGTGCCCACCCCCAAATTCGGGGTTGGCTTGCTTTTCTTCCAGAATTATTTCAATCAGCTCGGGGGTTAGCACTTGGTATATACCTGCCAGCGGAACATTTGCAAACTCGCGCCTGTAAGTTCCCCAAACCGAAAGCTCTGAAATCTCTCCGTCTTCCTCGTCATCCCAGAACCACCACACCACAAAGCCGTTCAGGTCGTCCGGCCACAGCGTAATTCGTATCGAGGTAATTTCCATACCGTGGCTTTGGGCCACCGATCTTGCGTGGGCGCCTATTTGGACAAAAGTAGCTTGCGCATCGCTTAGATTAATGGGGAGCGACTCTGACGAGTGACTTATAGTGACACGCACTTCGCCGGGCTTGGCGCCGTGAGCCTCCCCCCAAGATGACCGCGGCCTATCTTCATCTATATAGGCCCGGTAGTTCACTTCTGCCCAGCCGACATAATACGCTTGGTGCACAAGGTCTTCACCAAAAGCGTTAATCGCCACAATAGTGTCCATAGTTTGCTGTATATTTGCAACTGGGAGGTCGAACCTGAAGCGCGACGGAGACCATCCTCCGCCGATGTTAGGCGCTACAAGCTCGGGGTTCATTATCCACAGGTTTCCATACTCCCCCACCGAATGGCCGTGTACTCTGGCACTCATATAACCCGAAAACCAGCTCAGGACTTCTCCCTCGCCCGGTTGGTTGAGTCTGACTTCGATATTATACCGTCTTGCCCGTCGTCTTTGCAGAGTTTCTATCGCCAGCTGCTGTATCTCGGTTATAGAGGCTTCAAGCTGGGTTATGCAGACCGCGTCGGTTGACACTTCTACCCTGACATCAACCACACGCACGCCCCTGAGGTTATTGCCAATCAACCTTGGAATATGTGCCCAGGAACTGTTTGTGCGCACTTCCATGGGTATGCCCCCGGGCGCGTCCCGCAGCATGGAGTTCCTTACGTAATCGTGGGGAGAGCTGCTGGCCACCATAAGCCCGATTACGCAGAAGATAACCCCCACCACCCGCCAGACCAAAGACTTTAGCAGCGGCTGCGTTTTTCGTTTTAGGTCGCGGATGCAGAGCGCTAAATAAGCCGCGCAGACAACCGCAAACGCAAGCCCCGGCCAAAACGGTAGCCCCAGCGGCGTGCCGTACCCCTGCCAAAAGTGCCAAGGCGTAGGCAGCGAGAACGGCCAAGTAAAAGGCAGCAGCGCCGGCGCAAAACCCAGCAGTATCACAAAGGCATTGAAGCCCGCGAAAACCTTTACCGCCAGCGGAGGAACTGTACACGGGCATTTTGGCTCCGGTGGAGGCGGCTCTGGCGTTGGCTCGTCTTGATACTCAACGTTGATATAAAGGCGTTTGCGGGCTTCCAGGCTCTCGTTTTTAAGCTCGTTGCTCATGTCGGCTTCCCTCGCTGTCTTAAATGTTCTGTCCTTGTGTTATCGCACCCTCTACCCCACCGCCTGTATCGCTGTGCTCACTCTATTCCTACCGGTCTGCTTTGCGTGATAAAGAGCTTTGTCCGCTTCGGAGATAAAAAGCTCTCGGCTGCTATTTGGTTCTGGTATGGTGCTGTTGACGCCGATGCTCACGCTAAGTCGGGTTGGGCTGCCGTCCCCTTGGGGGAACACACTCTTTTCGATTTCAGTACGTATGTTCTCGGCCACAATGCAAGCGCCCTCTATGGCTGTACCCGGCAGCACCACAAAGAACTCCTCGCCACCCCAGCGGGCAACCAAGTCCACAGAGCGCTTGACCTTTTTTTTGAGGATGTTGGCAACCGCCTGAAGCGCCCGATCCCCTTGCAGATGCCCATAGGTGTCATTGTAACCCTTAAAGTTATCAACGTCCAACATTAAAGCGCTTATGGGAGCTTTGTCGCGGATAGCTCTTTTCCACTCCTGGTTCAGATAGGTGTTTAGGTGGCGGCGGTTAGCTGTTTGTGTAAGGGTGTCGGTCTCGCTCATCAGGTTAATAATGCGCATTTGGTTGACTATTTGCAGCTGATTCTTTACCCGCAGCTTGACTATAGCCGGCGCGAACGGCTTGTTGATATAGTCTGCGGCACCCAAGGTAAGCCCCTTCTCTTCACTGGCAGAATTGTTCAGCCCGGTTATGAATATGACGGGTATATCGCTGGTTTCCGGTGCTCGTTTAAGGGCTGTTATCACCTCAAATCCGTCTATACCGGGCAGCACAACGTCCAGCAGGATAAGGTCGGGTCTCCGGAGCTTTGCGGTCTCGATTGCGCTGTTGCCGTCGTTTGCCGCAAAAAGCATATACTCAGATCCCAGTATCTGGGTGAGCGCCATTAAGTTCAACGTCTCATCGTCGACGATAAGCACGCTGTTCTGCTTTTTTTGATCTTGCGCGTTTGCTTCCAGTGTCACCGAGCTCTTCACCTATCCTTTGTTTGCAAAAGTATTTCGCGGCTGTATTTATTATGCTGCATTATCCACAAAATAGCGTGGTCAATATATTCCTATACAATGTCCGCCTTTATGAGCGCAACCGAATGTTAATACGCAAATATAACAACACTGCACTTATGTTATATTGTACACCAACGCACGCTTTCCCTCAAGTCCAATATTTCCAATTATGGCCTGGCCTGCTTTGCTGAGGAAGTATAACCCTGAATGAATATCTATACATCATTGTCTTTTTTACCAAAACTACGCTGAGCGTATCTGCAAAAATGACGCAATATATCTAAAGCTCATTAAGCTTTCGGTTCTTCTGCTTGACAAGTCAACTTCGATAGAGCATAATGGGGCCTAGACCTGTATTTTCACCCCGTGAAAATGTTGCATATATATACAGGTCTATACAAGCAGTGAATGTGATCCCCAAACATTATAAGGAGGTCTTTTTACTTATGAAGAGAAAGAATGTAGCACGCCTTGCTTTGTTGCTTTGCGCCCTATTAGTTTTGGCAGCCTGCGGCGGCGGCGGAGAAACTCGCCTTATAATGGCCACCGGCGGCGTGGCTGGTACATATTACCCCTTTGGCGGCGTGCTCGCCGGGGTTATTAACGCCAACACCGACATGCAGATAACTGTAAACGCTTCAGGCGCATCGGCCGACAATATCCGTCAGATAGCAAACGGAGACGCACACCTGGCCCTTGCGCAAAACGATGTTATGTACTACGCTTTCTACGGCGTAGGCATTTGGCCAGCTGACGAACCTGTGACCAACCTGGCCACTCTAATGAGCCTATACCCAGAGACCGTGCAGGTTGTGGTAGATGCCGGCTCGGGGATATACTCGGTAGAGGATCTAGCTGGGCGCAGGGTTTCGGTTGGTGATGTGGGTTCCGGGGTCGAGGCAAACGCCACCCAGGTGCTGGCTGCACATGGGCTTACCATGAATGACATCAACGTGTTTAACCTTGGGTTTGGCGCTTCTGCCGACGCAATGCGCGACGGAAATTTGGACGCGTTCTTTGTGACTTCGGCAGCACCCAATACCGCTGTTATGGATCTTGCCATTGCGCGTGATCTGCGCATCCTCTCTATTGCGGACGATCGTGCGGCGGCCCTTATGGCCGACTACCCTTTCTATGTGCGGATCACCTTGGATTCCAATGACTACTATTGGCTTAGCGCCCCTGTGCAAACCCTGGCCGTACAGGCAACTTTGGTCACCTCAACCGACTTGGACGAACAACTGGCCTACGATATCGTAAGGGCGCTTATTGAGAACCAGCCCGCTATTGTTGAAGGACACATTCGCGGCGAGGATATCAGCGCGGCGTACGCCGTGCAGTCAATCAGCGTTGACTTTCACCCGGGCGCACGCCGGTTCTTTGAAGAAATCGGCGCGCTGGGGTAACCACGCACTTCCGTGAAGCTCAAACATCTACTGGTGGCGGGCGCGGCCCTGGCTGTTCTCGCCGCCATTGTTTTTAGTTTTGCGTTTACCGGCGGACCCTACCTGGTACTCACAAACGACGAGACCGGCGCGGTATTGCTGCGTCACCCCGCTCACCAGGGCCTTGAATTCAGCATAAGTTATACCCACTCGGTCAACTTAAGCCCGGTTAAAGAGATATATGTAATTAATGGCGAGGATATTGTCCTGACCGCGCTTGAGTTCGAGACTTTTGGGGCAGGTATGCCAACCCAGCTTGAACCGAGCCAAACTTTGGTTCACCTGCCTGGCGGCGGTATGCGCATAGAGGGGTTTGACCGGGCCGTCGGCCAGCTGCGGTACATGGTCGGCCATGGCGCCGAGATAACCCTAATCCTTGGAGAGCTGCATATACCGCTTAGCTCTCTAGACGCACCGGGGCAAACGGTGCGATTTTCTGTTTGTCAGCGTAGCTTTTGGCACAGATTTTTTTAAGTTAGCATGCGGTGATTTGTCCGCAAGCGCAGCTAGGAGGGTTTTAACGTGTCCAATAAAGACAAGAAAGACATTGATGCTCTGCCGGAAGATATGCGTGACGCGCCGGCGGACGATACTGTCAGCAAGGAAGAACTCGAGCGCCATATAGCACAGCTCGACAAAGGCTCGAACCATCGCCACTTTTCCGGGCTGCCAAAAACTATCATGCGCTGGCTCTGTGTGGGTTTTTCCCTATACATGGTGCTAATAAACACTGTAATACTCATGCCCCCGCAGGTTCATCGGGCTTCGTTTGTGGGGCTTATTGTCATCTTCACTTTTCTGCTATACCCTGCCCGAGCTAAGAACAACACCAGGGTCAACTACATCCCTTGGTACGACTTGGCCCTGGGTGCTATTGGGTTGATTTGTTTCTTTTACTACGTCTTCAGCTTCCGCACTATCGTCGGCCAGATGGCCACCTTTACAACTCTTGATTTTACCATGGCGATTGTCGGCATTATTATTTTGTTTATAGCCTGTTATCGGGTTATGGGCCTGCCGTTAATGGTCGTCGTCGGGGTGTTTTTGGCATACGCGTACTTTGGCAGGTGGATACCAGGACAGTTTGGCCATGCGGGCTACCGCATTGAGCGTATATTCAACTTTCTCTTTTATACTACAGAGGGCGTGCTGGGTACGCCTACCGCGGTTGCGTCCACCTTTATCTTTGTGTTTATGCTGTTTGGCGCATTTCTTGCGAAAACCGGAATCGGGCAGTTTTTCATCGACTTCGCAAACGCCTTGGCCGGGAAGGCTGTTGGCGGGCCGGCTAAGGTAGCCGTTATTGCCTCGGCGCTACAGGGGACAGTAACTGGCAGCTCGGTGGCTAATACGGTAGCTTCGGGTACTTTTACCATCCCGATGATGAAGCGGCTGGGATATAGTAAGAACTTTGCAGGTGCGGTAGAGGCCTCGGCCTCCACCGGTGGGCAACTTATGCCGCCTATACTAGGCGCCGCTGCCTTTTTGATGGCGGAGATAACCGGCATACCATACGCACAGATAGCCCTAGCGGCGACTATTCCGGCTATTCTCTACTTCGCCTGTATCTTTGCCGCCGTACACTTCGAGGCCAAGAAGAACGGTCTGCGCGGCCTTCCGCCCGAAGAAGTGCCCAAAGCGTTGCCTCTCTTTCTTGCCAAAGGGCACTTGATACTCGGCGTTGGCGCCATTATCTTCTTCTTGATGATGGGCTTCACCCCTACCCGGTCGGCATTGTACGCCATCTTAGTGGTAATTTTCCTGAGCTTGTTCCGCAGAGACACTCGACTTACCCCAAGTAAACTTATCGACGCGTTAGAAATCGGTGCACGCAATACTATCAGTATAGGCGTGGCTTGTGCCATGGCCGGCATGGTGGTCGGCGTGGTGGTTCTGACCGGTCTTGGCATAACTTTTGCAAACGCCATGCTCTCCCTGGCAGAGGGGATAGACCACGGGACAATACGGCTGCTGGTCGTGCTCTTCTTTACTATGCTAGCCTCCCTTATACTGGGGATGGGTGTGCCCACTACGGCAAAGTACGTTATAATGGCTACGGTAACGGCGCCTATCCTTGTGCGAGAACCGCTGGCAGTGCCTTTGTTGGTTGCCCACATGTTCGTCTTCTACTTTGGCACGGACGCCGACATTACGCCACCCGCGGGGCTTGCTTCCTACGCCGCAGCAGGTATCTCTCGAGGCTCGCCCATTATGACCTGCTTTATAGCCATGCGGCTGTCAATAGCGTCGTATATAATACCGTATATTTTTGTCTTTAGTCCGCAAATGTTGTTTATCGACACTACCGCGGCTGAAGTCATAAAAATTACACTTACGGGGCTTGTGGGCATTATTGCGATAGCATCCGGTTTATCGGGATTCCTCATCCTGCCGTTGCGTAAATACGAGAGCGCTATGATTATCATTGGCGGGTTGCTGATGGTGCACCCCGGCATACCCACCGATATTATCGGCGTTGTGCTGATAGCCGGCACATACATGCTGCAAAAAATGCGCGAAAAGAACGTCCCATTATCACCGGCATAGCCGTCACTCGGGAGGTGTGTGCAAAATAAATATCGTCTTGGCGAGTATTTTCGGCTCTATTATAATCTTGATGCTTGTAATGGCAATCGTTCTCCTGCGCGGCAGGGGCGCTAACTTGATATCGGGCTACAACATGCTCAGCGCCAATGTGCGTGCAAACTACGACGAGCGCGCCCTCTGCCGCTTTGTCGGCCGTCTGCTGATAGCTATTTGCGCCTGCATGGCGGTTGTATGGGCCGGTACACACTTTGGTGTCTCTTGGGTTATATGGCTGGGGGTAGCCCTGATGGTAGCGCTGCCTATTGCCGGAGCCGTCTACGCAAACACTGGCAACCGGTTTATGAAAAGTGGGGCAGAGCCCGAAGTCGCTGCTTGTGCTAAAAAAGCCAGCAAGCGCACACTAGTTTTGGTCGCCGCCATCAGTGTTGTAACCCTTGTCGGAATCGGAGCACTCTTCATCTCTGGGGAACGTGAACCACAAGTTGACATCCATGGGGACAGCCTGCGGATAAGGGCTATGTACGGCCTGGAGGTCGACTTTGCGGATATCTCTGGTGTGACACTGCTCGAGCAAAGTATGCGGGAGATAGGCCCCGGCATGAGGACTAATGGTTACGCCGCCGGTAACGCTTTGCGAGGACATTTCACCGCCGGGCTGCTCTTTGTAAGCCCAGACAGCACGCCAACCATACGAATTGAGTGGGAGCGCGGCACGAACATCTACATTAGCCTGCGGGAGAGCGAGGCTACGCGAGCGCTGTACAGCGAGCTTATCGCTGCAGTGGGTTGACCGCGCTGGTTGTGACAGTGGTCGTCATGCTGTTAGTTTCCAACGAGAATCAAGCCATCTCCCAATCTTTAAGCTATACAAAAAGCGCCACTCACCCATTTTTAGGGCAGTGGCGCTGTTCTTTTATCTTATGAAGGGTTAACCGCGCAGCTTACCCACCAGCCAAACAATGTTCTCGCCCAGCCGCTTCATGGTGGCAACGCCCTCTTTGTCTTGCTTGTAGTCGCCTTTTCTCAGGGCGATACTCATGTTCCAGTAACTGCTGCCGGGGACAATCATATCGTTTATCAGGAAGAAGTGGGAGATCGAGTCCAGGGTGTGTATCCCCCCGGCTCTGCGGACAGCGCTGACCCCGGCGCCGACTTTGCGGCTCAAGGACATGCCATCGGACCTGGAGACAAACCCACAACGGTCAATAACCGCCTTAAGCTCCGGGGTCAGGTCGGAAAAATAAGTCGGCGCGCCCAGCAGTATGACATCGGCTTCCATCATTTTTTGATAAACCTCGTTCATCCAGTCGTCGATGGCGCACCTGCCCTTGTGTTTGCCGCAGCCTCCACAATCTCTGCAGCCCCGCACTTCCCTGCCGCCCGCTTGGTAAAGCTCAGTCTCAAAGCCGGCCCGAGCGCAGACTTCAAGCACTGTCCCAAGCATGTCCGCCGTGTTGCCTTCAGGGCGCGGACTGCCGTTAATCGCAAAAACTTTAGGCATTTTGGTCCTCCTCCACACTGTGTATTTGTTGCCAACTACTTCCATTATAACGAACGCTTACTCCAAGGTCAAGCTGGGGAGTGGCAAAACGGAGGGACTCTATAGGTCGAGTTTTTTAAGGCCAAGGGACCAATATGGATTCTGCCTGCTGGCAAGGGATAAGGTACCGCTCGTGCCGCGGTGGTACCTACTTTCATTGCTCCGCCAAAGAAAAGTAAGCAAAGAAAAGCGGCTGTGGGAGGACCAGTATTGCTACGCTCAAAGGGCCGCGAGCTTCGCATACAACTCCACCCATGGCCCCCCCACTGGTGGATCAAGGGCGGTGGTTAGGTGCTGACGGCAGGACTTCGTCTGCCTTAGCTGTTATAATCTATCAGGCAAGTGCGAAGCTGAGGTGAGAATCCCCATGAGCCAGCTGTGCGAAGAGAAACCTACATACCACCCGCCCCCGGCAGAGAGGTGCCAATAGTGGGGGAGCATTGGTTTGCAAAGGCAAACTATTTATTGTTTGCCTTTACTTCGGGGTAATCGCGAAGTATTAGCGTCAAGGCTAAAAAGAAGTTAAGGCGTTTCTCCTAACCGTCCCCTGTAGTTAATGTCGTAATTGTTCAGCGCATAGCCCCAAATACTCGCGGATGTGGTCGCGATATGTGGTAGTCTGTTATCTGGCGGCAATGACGCTCCGGCTCCCGCTGTGTTGCCGGAGAATATTGCGTCTTCGCCTATGTAGAGGTCGCTAAATGCTGTTGCCGGTAAAGTTTGAGAGTGGTTCGCCTGTGATGAGTAAACACCGCCGCCATCAATAGTGGCGGTGTTGTTCGTAATACCGCCGCCTGTAATATTTAAAGTACAAATAGTATTAAAACCACCCCTTGTACGTGCAAACACGCCGCCACCGCGAGACGCTGTATTACCTGTGATGCTGCCACCATACACGTTGACTCTGATGTTGCCGCTCGCACGTCCAAAAATAATTCCGCCGCCATTCTCAGTGGCGGTATTGTCTGCGATAGTACCACCATACATGTTTAGCGTATCTTCTGTGCCATCAATCGAAATTCCACCACCATACCTGGCGGCGTTGCCTGCGATGGTACCCCCGGAAATGTTGACTGTACCTCTTCTGCCATTAACAGCAACCCCACCTCCACTGCCATCGGTGGAATTGTCTGAGATTGTACCTCCAGAAATATTGAGTACCGAGCCTTCGCCGGCCATACCAATGCCGCCACCGGCACCACCATAGGCGGTATTGCCGATAATATATCCACCACTCATGTACATGCGGCTTCTGACGCTACTAATATCAAATGTAACACTACCGCCGTTAAAACCGCTGTTATTTCGAATTGTGCCGCCATTTATGTAAAATGTCCCATCGGCAATAACTACCGCATGAAATCCCTCTATTCTGCCGTGACTTTGCCGTTGCATATGAATGTTTTCTATCACACTACCTTCGTTCATTGTGAAGGTGCCATTCCGTATACCTACACCGCCCGAAGCATTTGTATTACCTGCGGCTCCACCGCTTAGCGTGATGTTTTGCCCAAGGGTCAAGCTACCGAGCACCCTAAAATGTAGTTGACTTGTATTCGTCGTCTGCGTTAATATCCGCATATTGGCATCTCCAGGCGCGGTATTCGTGCTTACAAGCGTAATCTGACGATCGGCTGGTATTTCAATTGCAAGACCTCCTAACGTCCAATACGGTGCCTCAAAACTATTTGCAATCTCAATAGTTGTCGGTACATTCGCTGGTGCCGCGTTGACCGCAGCCCGCAGCCCAACCCAAGAATCCACTACGGGGTTTATTGGGCCTGGCGTCTCGCCCAGCCGGCCTGTGTAGTTAATATCGTAGTTGTTCAGAGCGTAGTCCCAAATACTTGTAGATGTAGTCGCGATATGCGGTAGCCTGTTATCTGGCGGCGCGGATGCACCGGCACCCGCTGTATTGCCGGAGAATATTGCGTTTTCGCCTATATTGAGGTCGGCGTAGTCTGTCTCTGGAACTGTTCCAGCTATACTTGAGCGATGCGAGAAAATTCCCCCACCATCAACAGCGGCAGTGTTGTTCGTTATGCTACCGCCTACCATATAGAACCCTCGACCATCGGCAATAGCCCCACCGTGATGCAAAAACACACCGCCGCCGCTACGCGAGGCCACATTGCCCGTAATACTACCGTCGATCATGTTAATACGGTTGTTGTCTGAACTAGAACTCACACCACCGCCCTCTAGAGCGCTGTTGTTACGAATTACGCCACCATTCATGTTAAACGTCGCACGAGTAGATTCATCTACCCCAGTGCCATAAAGTACCACCGCACCTCCACGTCTTGATGGGCGGCGATTATTTTCAATCACACTGCCTTCATTCATTGTGAGAGTACCACCTTGGGGAACCTGTACGCCACCCGAATTGTTCGTGTTACTCACAGTACCACCGCTTAGCGTAATGTTTTGCTCAAGGGTTAAGCTACCCCGCACAGAAAAGTGACGCAGATACCAGTTCGTCTGCGTTAATATTCGCTCATCGCTTGTGCTCACAAGCGTAATCTGACGGTCTACAGGTACCTCGATTGCAGCACCGAGTGCTCCGGTAGGCGCCGCAAAACTACCCGCAATCTCAATCGTGGTTGGTACATTCGCAGGTGCCGCGTTGACCGCAGCCCGTAGCCCAACCCAAGAGTCCACGACAGGGTTTACTGTGCCGGAAGCTTCGCCTACCAATAGAGGTGCCAACGCATCTGGCGTAATTCTGCCCCTGTCAGCCAAGCCGAGAATGCCATTTACCCCAGATGCGCCAACGACCTCGCCATTTGGCACAATGCTGCCGCTATCAATACTTGCATAACGCCAATTCATGCTCTCATTATCAAAGGCGATTACATAGCCGTTCTGGTCCTCAGCCCAGCTAAACCACTCATCACCCCTAAGCTGAACGGTGATGCTAGAACCATCCGCTTGCTCAGTCTGAACGGGAAACGGGTACGCTGGGACAGCAAATGCAGTAATGTGCATTGCCACAAATGCAGTAGTTATCAAGATTCCCGTTAGCAAAAAGGTCAATAGCTTTTGATATGTCCTCGTCATTGTTGTCAGTCCTCCCATAAAATTTTTGATATTCTTGGTTTGTGAATGTATTTTTTTGACAATTGCAAGTTAAAGAAACAAAGTGCAGACTTTTAATTGTCCTTTACCATTAGTATTATACATATGAAATGTTTACAAAGTCAACTAAATTGCTTCGTTTTTATTGAAATAATTATTTAATTTAAAAAGTTAATTAAGGTCAATTAATAGAAAACATCTTCGAGGGTTTTTCTGCTTGCTATGAGCAAGAAAATCAAGGGTTTTTCAGATTTTCAATAGTTTTTTCTTGAGGGCAGAAAAAATCTCATGTACAAAAGAACCCAAAGCGAATTTATTGGCCGTCACTGTCTCAAATTGCCAGCAAGAATCTTTTTTACGCAGACATCTACTGATCGACATTATTACTTATTTCATCATCAATACCCACACACATACCAGAGCCATCACCATTATAACTTATCATATACAAACAAGCATACCCATCCACAATAACAACAAATTCTGTGCGCACCTCGTCCCTGTAGCACATGATGTGTTTGTTAAGATTTATTGCCAGTTTCAACAACTCACCAAACTCTTGGACAACCATTGGCTCATACCGGGTCAAATCAACCGGCTTATCATAAGCTACTATTTCGTAGGCGTATTTTTTCAGGATGTCGTCTGCTTCCTGCCGATATTTATTGGGATTTGCTTTCGACATTTTTATGGTATAGAGCAATCCAAAAACACTTGCGGTGAATAGCGTGACAAAGAGCACTGCTATCGGCAGCGTGACATCATTTCGCGTGGTTAAATTATTCTCCCACTCAAAATTAGGTGTGCCTGTAACCACAAACGAATAGACTTCCGTACTCAGCGAGAATCGGTATCCGTGGGTAAGGGTTTCGCTCAGGACAAACTCTGGCGCATATATCGTGTATGTAAAATCTACCCAAAGTTCCGCCGAAAAGCCACGGAATCCCTGGGCTATCATATTTGCTGCTTCCATCTGCCGGGCTTGATCCTCAAGAAACTCTAAATACGTTACAACGTGCTCTTTCGAAAAAATCGTGTAACTGCCGCCCGGCTCGCCATTGTTCTCTGCTTCGAAATAAAGCCTGTTTGCCGTAACCTCGCCACTTGCTTCCGACAGCGTGAATATTTCTTCGTAAACGATGCGATTGAGATTAGCGTCGGCAGTTCCCATATGACGGAAAACCAGCCGTTTCTCCGCAAGGTAGCTGTAGTATATCGCCGTCTCTTCGCTAAAGTTGGCGGTAAAGCCGCTGTCTATCTCAATATAGTCAGTATAGGACATCAGAAAGTCCAAGTTGTGCGGTATCGGGTTCTCACCAAAGATGTCGTTGTCAAGATAAAACACACGAAAATCCAAATGCTGACGACCGGAAGCCGAGACTATATTGTCCCCGCGAAAGTTAGAAAAGAGAAAACTCACGGCCACAATAAGCAGCGTTAGAAGTATAACCGAAAACAGCAATATACCCCACTGGCGGGGCAGCTTTTCAAAGTGTTTTTTCCACATCTCTGCACACATCCCTACTTAACTAAATGCCCTGAAAATAGCCTGAAAAAATATATACGGATACCCAATAAACGGTATCTGCGCGCGCGCAATACCGAGGACATCATCCTGGGGCACCGGGAATGGGTCGACAAGGTAGCTGGCGTCGCCCCGCGTTATGTATTCCCGCTCACCGTGTATATCGTGCCTGAAATCAACAACACGATGGATATACTCAAGCCCGGTATGGCTATGAAAATGGATAACATAGCCCTCTCCAACCCTGATAAAAGCTTCTCCGTGGGGAACCCTCTCGACAAAAACAATACTCCCACGATCAAAAGTATCCGCCATGGAATTTGACAAAACCACAACCGGGTAAATTGGGAAAGCGCCCACGAAAAATGCTACAATAACACTTATAGCTGCCGCTGTAATCACATTGGCCAGGACTGGTTTTTTCGCGTATCGGGCCGCCCTTTTTTCTCGTACACGCTGGTCGCGCTTTTTTTCGTTCGTTATGAAGTGGTATATAATCGCTGTGACGAACAGCAAGCCACAAATTATCAGCGTCCACATAAGGGGTGCGACATCCGGCATTATGGGCACGAGATACGTCGCCATGCGGTATGTGAAGCTCACAAGGATAACCGACAGGAAGCTTCCTTCTATGGCAAGATAGCTTGCCACCGCACTGATCACAAGTGCCCTGAAAAACGATTCGAAAAAGAACGCACTCACCATAACATCACCGTGAATAAGCATACGCAAGGCGTCCATCTGGCAATAAGCCAATACGATGGTTAGTATCAAAGCTATGCCCGTTCGTTTTTGCGGGTTGGCCGTTTTGATGAGCTTGTACCGGATAAGTTCGCCAAGGACTATGACCACGCCGTGCACCCAGAGGCTGTTCATTACAACGGGCAGGTTAGCCGTCATAATGTTGGCTCCGGCGCCGAACAGAAAGGCAGTGGCCAAAAAGACAATGCCAAACATTACAACCGACAAAGCGGCGGCCATGTTGGCGCTGTGGGCTTTTCGCACTGGGTGCTGGTTCAGGCCCATAAAAACATATGCCGCCACCGCGAGTACTGCGTATACCAGTGGCCGCAGTGCCATGTTATACAATCGTATGGTATCTGTCGGGATCACCATGAACGCGGTCTGCATAACTACAAGGGTGGCGCATATGAGTGTGGTCAGTTGCTGGCTACTGTTTTTCATACAGGATCACTCTCACAAGCAAAGCGAGAATAGCATAACAGTGAAAGGGAAAACTGTTACACTATTCCCGCTTATGCGTTTAAGTAGATTGTGGCTGTTGTTATGGCGCTGGATCGTAGTCGAATGTAATTGTGAGGGTGGTGGCGAATACTTCGTCTCCGGGGGTCTCGCCATCAAAGAAGCCTGCGGGGAAAGTGCCATCCCATTCAACTTCTATTTCCAGGTCTGCGGACGTCGCCCCAGCTACAAGTAGGCCAATGAAAGCGGCATCATCTACATCAACAGAGAGTCCAAAGTTTGCGGCCGGAACAGACCATGAGACGGTTGCTCCTGAAATTATGGCGTCTTGAGTAAGGGAGTTATTTGTTGCAGTAGCTGTAAGTGCAGCAACAGCCTCACCAACTGCAACGTCCCAGCCATCGTTGGGAGCCATAAATACTATATCCCACTCTATGCGCTGGTCAGTTCTGCCGCGCGCGTCCTCGATAGTGGCCACACTACTATCAACGCCCCAAGAAAACCCAAATGGTTGCGCAGGACCAAGGGAAGTGCCTGTGTCTGCGGTCTCCCAAACCACATACAGTTCATCTGGCGCAGTAATATTTACGGTACCTACAATGTCGAGTGACCCCGGGGCAAATGCGAACGCCGCGCCGGTCATGAATACCAGTGCAAATACAACTACCAGGGCGGTCAGGCGTTTCTTATTTCTAAGTTTTTGCATTTTTCATAACACCTTTCGTTTTAAGATTTTTTATTCTAAAAGTTTAGCGCAGCAAGTTTATTGTAGACCTAAGGGTGTTCGCCGCCGAGTTGACCTGTGCTTGGGTGGCGTTTTCATCGGCGTACACAGTTAATGCTGTTGCGAGCGCCGCCTGCATACGCGCCCAGCTGGCGGGGGTGTAGTTGGGTTGATTGCGGCTTTCAGCACGCGCAATCTCTTCTCTCAGTGTGTTTTTGCAGACTTCTGGGATGATAACCGGTGGAGCTACCACCAGCCTGTCGATCATCGAACGTAGGGCGCTTGCCGCAGAGTTAACCTCCGCTTGGGTGGCACCCGGGTTGTCGCGCACTGCAGTTGCCGCATCAAGAGCCGCCTGCATACGTGCCCAGCTGGCGGGGGTGTAGTTGGACTGTATTCGGGCTTTGGCGTCAGCAATGGCGGTGATTAGAGCCGTTGGGTCATTGTTGGCAGGGGGACGTTGAGGCCAGAAAATGAAAGATGTATCAAGTACCAGGTTTGGGTTGTTTTGCCAGCCAACAACGCAAATATAAGGGTCTTGCATGTGGTTGTGTGCTACTGTAAGCCATTGCATTGCGAAGTTATTTGATACATCAAGCGAGGTTAGCTCGTTGTCCCAGAGGTTAAGCTGTGTCAACTCAAGATTATTCGACACATCGAGCGAAGTCAGTTGGTTGTGGCCTGCAAGAAGAGTATGCAACACAAGATTGCTCGATATGTCAAGCTCTTCAAGTTGATTAAAGTAGACATAGAGATTCCGAAGTGCGGGATTGTGCGATATGTCAAGCTCTTCTAGTTGGTTGTAACCGATAATAAGTTGTATCAACGCAGGGTTGCTTGACACATCAAACTCGGTTAGTTGATTGTTTTGGACAGAAAGCTTTGTTAGCGTAGGGGTGTTTGATACATCAAGCTCGGTTAGTTGATTATCACAGATCCAAAGCTCTTCCAGCACAGGGTTGTTATCGCTAGATACGTGAAACTCGGTTAGCTGATTCTGGTTAACACTAATATGTTGTAGTGTAGCATTATTCGACGGGTCAAGCGAGGTTAGCTGGTTGTGCCCTACCTCAAGCGATATCAATGCGCTGTTTTGCGATATATCAAGCTCAGTTAGCTGATTAACTCTGGCATCAAGCCACTCCAATGCAGTAAAATACTCTATCCCTTCAAGACATGCAATATTTCTTTCAAATAGACACAACTCGGTAACCACCGCGACTTGTGCTCGCGGAATATCCGCGCCAGGCGCAAGCCCTAACTGTTCCCTAACCGCAGCCGCAAAATTCGGGTCTGGTATGTGGATGTAGTCGCTGCCACCATTTTCACCGCTAACAGTAAACACCACACGGCCTATGTGTCTAGAGAGAGCATCAATTATGTCCATATACAAATCGAATTCAACGGTGATTATGCCAGGCAGCTCTATGTTTTCTAGGGTGCTAATCTGGAGACTCATCCAGCCTGGATCGCCCCGCCAAGCGAAGCCAATATTATCAATTGTGCCACTCATTCCAATCTCGTTGGCAGCTCGCAAGTCGACACGCTCGAAGTGAACGTCCCGCAACGCTAAAGGAGTATTAAGGAAAGTTGCAGCAGAATGTTCTCCAAAGTCGCCTGCTAGAAGCGCATCTGCATAGACTTCCCAGTTGCAGCCTGTTGCATAGCCGGAATCGTTGGAACTAGGTATCTCAGCGTTCGGGATTCTCCAAGTGAAATCAGAAGGAAGCACAGGTATAAAGGTACTGTCATTATCAGAAAGACTAATCATTTGCTCAAGCCCCATTCCGATACGCAAATTGCCGGATGCGCTAAAACCATCGATTCTCCATGTGCTGGGTACTTGATAGCCAAAAGCGGGTGGTTGACCGCCGGGCACCACACGCCAGCCTGTCAGCTGTACAAGCCAACTGCCTGTGTCCACGCCTGGGCGGGTACGGTGAATTGTGAAGATAGGATCATAGATATTGTCGATACCTACTAGGCTAAGAACCTGGAAGGTAACGACCCGAGTTGCGCCTGTGCCGGCCTCGATACGCATGGTGCCTTTAGCCGCGCGTGGATTGACAGCTACGTTGCCGGAAGGGCGAGATATGCTGGAAATACCAAGGGTTTCACCAACAGGCAGTGCGTTCCAGCTGTTAACCGCGGATATGGAATTACCCCAGGCGGTGCTAATGGTTACAGGTATGTTGGCTGCAGTGTTGCGGTAAACAGGGCCAGGGCCGGCAAAGATTGTGCGTTGAAGTTCGAAGGAGATTTCTAATACGATCTGAGAAAGGGGAGCTTCCGCCCCCAGTGCGAGCCGTAGGGTCGGGTACATAGGCGAGCCTTCTGTTTCCCATGCAGCCCTATCGATTTGGAAATCGAGGGTGAGGGTGTGGTGGTTGACGCTGCCAGCGGTCTCAGTGGCGCGCAGCCAAGCAGAGTAGTTGGTGAACCAAGCAGGCATGCTGCCCAGGGAACCATCTACACCGGTACCAGGGTAGTATACGCCAAGGAAGCTGCTAGGGCCGGCGGCGAAAAGACCACCCGGATTCGCGGGAGAAAAGTCAACTTCGAAAGTCATACGGCCAGGCTCAAGACCACGCAGAGCGTTAGGGTCATGGAAAAAGATGGGGTTCGGAAAGTTAGACAGGTTAGTTGTGCCCGCGAACCAGTACGGTGCGTTGGGCAGGTGGTAGATCATAATGTCGCATGCGGCACCGGCAGTAAGCCCGGTTTGTGCAGCGGTCGCGGCGGTCGCGGCAGAAGCGTCAAATGTGTTCCACAGAACCGACGCGGGCAGCTCCACACGGCGGAGAAGGCCTGTGTTGTTGTTTGTGGTGGCGATGTTTATTGCCGCCTCAAAAGTGTCGTAAGCAGGGTTGATTCCGTCTTGAGCAGATACGCTCGTGGTCATGGTCGCGCCGGTGATCCAGGGCGTACCTGCCGAGGGCCAGTCTACGAGAGGCGCGTTAGTCAGGGAGCCGTCGCCGGGAACAAAGGGGAAGGTCGTGGGTGCCGATGTTGTGGTCCACGTCATCGCCCCATTGCCGTTCCAGTTGATACGCAGGTTAGGATCGGTGTTCAGCATGCTGGGACTCCAGCTTGCCACTGCGGTTACGCCAAGGCTAAGAACCATTGCCACAGCGAGAACCAAGCTTAATACTTTCTTCATAAATCTGCCCCCTTCAAAAATTACACACTTTTTTACTTGAGTCCAGAGTAAGGACTTGTTGATTTATCACTGCCTTGTATAATAGCCCAGCGTTGCTGAGCCTACGACCACACCCCTGCCACCACTCTTTGGCTGCAAAAGGCGCTCCATCTTCTTGAAAATTACTCCCACAACTTGAGCACAGCATATCTATCCTAGAAAAGTTATGTTTCACTCTTGAAGCATTGCTATTGATTTGCGCGTTTGCTATAATAATTCTATGTATGTCTTATGCCTAAAAAATATTTGCACTGCATTTTCGTTAAATTTAAGGTGATTATAGCATATAACTGCACTTAGAGCTTCTACCAAAAATGTAGAACGCAAAAAATATTCTTTGTGGTATAATATATGGCTTAATGCAAGAAATCTCATATAGAGAATACCGAAACCGTATTTGGGAGTTGTTATCTTGCTAATCGCATTTTCAATCACCTTAATGGTTCTTGCAATATTTATATTTTGGTCAAATCCGAAAGAACGGATAAATCAGTGGTGTGCCGCTGCATTAGTTTTCTTTTTTCTAGGTGTTGTTAAAGAAGCCATTATGTTTGAAATTATTCCATCTATCCAAACTAGATTAGCGGTGAACGGACTTGAGGAAAGCTTTAGGTCTGCACATAATATTTTCACATGGGCTAATTATACCTTAGCTATGCCTACGATGACCATATCTGGATGCTATTTTGGCTACATAAACCTTGACAAGAAATTTAAATTTTTAAGGTATGCAATTTACATACCAGGTGCAATCCTTATATTTTTCTTTTCCCCAATGCATTTTTTTGAATACCAATTGACTAGCACATCATTTTGGGTTGTATATACAGCATATAATTTTATATTTGTAGTATTGCTTACTCTTACGGTAATCAAAGGAATTCTTGAGGATAGGAAATATCTCAATAAAAGCAGCTTTTTGAAAAAGAAGAAAAATCGAAAGCTGCAAGAGACTTTACTTTTACTTCCTCCATTATATGTTTGGTTTGTTTCGGTTTTCCCTTTTCGCTTATTTTATAGATTAGGTTTTGCTAGGTTTGATGAGTTAATTCAATTTTGGGAAATAAACATACTTGTAATAATACTTAGTACTATTGGAGCAATATTGTTGTCTATTAAAGGCGAAGGATTTTTAGGTATTCGAATTCTACCTACGCGATACAGTTATACCTATAAAATGCCTAACGATGAATTTATGAACAACTTTAGCCATCGTATAAAAAGCGAAACATCATACTTATATGTTTTGGCAGAAAAAACAAAAGATGCAATTGAGAACCACCGAAACATTAATGATGTATATGCTAATATTGAGGTTTTCTCAGATAAAATACAAACTCTATATAACCTTTCGAGAAAAGTCAACCGATACTCAAGTACTATTATTTTGAAAAAGGATTTTTATAACCTATATGGTTTGATAGTTGAGGCTAGTAGAAGTGATATTGAAATGCATATAACAATCCCTAAAGAAATCGTTCTAAAATGCGACAGAGATTTTATGATAGAGGTTTTTAAAGAATTGGTAACGAATAGCGCCCAAGCAGCTCAAGCAAGCAATCAGTCTGAAGATGAGAAAATTCTTATTGTTATAGGGAGATATAGCAAGAGTAAATATATAATAGAGTTTAGAGATAACGGTATAGGGATAGTGCCTAATATATTTGAACTTATATTTGACCCGGGCGTAACTACTAAAAATAAAGAATTCAACTCTGGTATGGGGTTGGCAAACTGTAAAAAAATAGTAAATTTGCATGGCGGCAAAATACATGCGGAAAACAATGCCGATGGCAGTGGCGTTACTGTCACAATTGAACTCCCATCCAAGTTAGTCGGCGTTACAAAAAATAGTCTATATAAGGGCCAAAAGAATCGAGGTGCTAGGAGGCTTTTTGATGCATAAAAAAATAAAGCTGATTTTGTGTGAGGACAGAACAGAATGGATAAAAGTTTTTGAAGAAGAAATTTGTAAAGATTCGCGCTTTATTTATTTGGGTCATGCTGCCACAAAAGATGCGTGTATTAACATGGCTTGCTCCTTAACGCCAGATGTTGTGGTTATGGACATTTTTTTGGATGAGTTAAGTGACCGTGAGTGTGGCATTGAAGCCGCAAAAGGTATTAGGATTAATACAGAATCAAAAATCGTGTTTTTTACTGCCGATGATGACGATAATCTTCGGCGCGAGGCGTGTAAGATAGGTTTTGCATCGGGGTATATTCGCAAGGCTGACTATAGAACTTATGGAGATGAAATCTATAATGCTGTAACTAGAAGTATACCGTTAAAGGAAGGTATTATCGACAATGTGAAAAATCAGCTTACTATTGCAGAAAACGATATTCTTACAAAACTGATTTATGGAAGTATTGTTGAAAATAATGATATGAATGGTATGTATGGAACTAAATATATAAGCAAATGCAAAACATCAATATATAAAAAGTTGGGGCTTAATAAATTGTCGGATAGAGAAAAATCGCAAGTCTTAATTAAGATATTCAAAAGTTGGTGAAAGAAATTCAGTTTTGTCAATCAAATTTATATGACGATTACGTTGCCGGCGGCGGCGAGCAATGCCTGGGTATATACCCAGGCAGCTCGTCGCGGTGGCAAGCCCCCGAACCCCCACGCGGAGAAAGCGCACTTGCGCCCTCTCCGCGAAGCCGTCTATCGGCGTCTACTGGAGTCTGTTTTGAAATCATCAAATTAACCAAACAAGAATACAGGCGAGCGCAGTAACCATTAGGCATTTTGGTGATGCAGAGCCTGCATATTCATCCGCTGGTACAGCTATCGTTGTTAGAGGCAATTAGATACGTTAAATATTCCTCATTTCTTG
>Ga0131853_10002032_pt1 | contig 36222 bp, 27 predicted proteins | sample TergutLab28metaG_FD_92764 | JGI IMG/M metagenome (GOLD analysis project Ga0131853, IMG submission 92764) | Labiotermes labralis P1 segment gut microbial communities from Petit-Saut dam, French Guiana - Lab288 P1 (version 2) (version 2) | ecosystem: Host-associated > Arthropoda: Insects >... | reverse complement strand
TATAGCCTCACCGGTGGTGGAAAACGTATTCGTCCGGTGCTGGTGCAAGCCTTTTGTGCTTTATGTGGCGGCCAGCCTGAAGATGCTGCGGCCCTAGCTGTGGCCATCGAGCTGGTGCATTGCTACTCCCTAGTGCATGATGACCTGCCCTGCATGGATAACGACGACATGCGCCGTGGGCGGCCTGCCTGCCACAAGCAATTTGGTGAGCAAGCCGCGCTGCTGGCGGGTTCTGCGATGCTGTGTGAGGCATTCGCGGTGGCGGGTAATCATCCGCAGGCAGTGCAAATTTTAGTGCGTGCATCGAAAGACATGATTGAGGGTCAATGGCAGGATTTGAGCTACGAGGGCGCGGAAATCACTCGCGCAAACCTAGAAGAAATGAACACGCGCAAGACCGGGGCGTTATTGCGTGCGGCCTGCGAACTAGGCTGCTTGGCTGCGAACGCCACTGCAGCGCAAACAGCAGCTGCGCGGGATTATGCCGCACAATTGGGTTTGCTGTTTCAACTGACTGATGATATTCTAGACGTGACGGCATCAAGCGAAACACTGGGCAAAACTGCGGGTAAAGATGCCGCGGCAGGGAAAAATACCTGGGTGAGCCTGCTTGGTTTGCCCGCTGCACAGCAACTTGCGCATGAACTTGCCACTGCTGCACAGCAGGCGATTGCAAGCTACGCCGGGGCAGGGGATTTACTTTATGATTTGCCCGTATGGCTTATCGAAAGGGAAAACTGATGCACGAGATGCTACCGAAAATAGAATCTCCTGATGACTTGCGCGCGTTGCCGCGTGATGACTTGCCATGCCTTGCGCAAGAAATCCGCCACACAATCATCAACACGGTAGAGCAAAACGGCGGGCACATGGCCTCGAATTTGGGTGTGGTGGAGCTTACGCTTGCACTGCATCTAGCGTTTGAGTCCCCTCGAGATGCACTGATTTGGGATGTGAGCCACCAAAGCTACACACACAAGCTGCTCACGGGTCGCTATGCACAGTTTGGCACGTTGCGGCAATCGGGCGGGCTTTCTGGCTTCACCAATCGTGACGAAAGCGAACATGATTATTTCACAGTAGGGCACTCCAGTTCCAGCGTGTCGCAAGCGCTTGGGCTGGCCGAGGCACGCCGCTTGCAAGGTTGCGAGGACTATACCGTGGCGGTGCTGGGCGATGGTGCACTTACCGGTGGCCCGGTTTACGAAGCGCTGAACAATGCAGGGCGCAGCCAAGCCAAGCTCATCGTGGTGCTCAACGACAACGAAATGAGCATTTCGCGCAATGTGGGCGGGCTTTCGCGCTATCTGGCGAAAGTGCGTGCGCAACCGCGCTATCGCCGAAGCAAACAGCGTGTGGAACGCATGCTACGCTGCATTCCTTGGGTGGGAGATAGCTTGGCCAAACAGGTGGCGAAAGCCAAAGATTTCGTTAAGCGCGTGCTGACAGATACCACGGTTTTTGAGCAGCTGGGCTTAGCATATATCGGCCCGGTGGACGGCCACGACATCCCTCGCCTGCGTGCCGCGCTGGAAAGCGCTAAGCTTAGCCCGCGCCCTGCGCTGGTGCATGTGCACACAACGAAAGGCAAAGGCTACCCAAACGCTGAACAAGCGCCCGATGAATATCACGGTGTGAGCCCCGCGTGCGCGGAAAGCGGGCAAAGCTACACGGATATTTTCGGCGAAGCCTTGTGCGACATTGCTGCTGAATATCCCGAAGTTTGCGCGGTCACTGCCGCCATGGCACTGGGCACCGGGTTGAGCGATTTTTCGCAGCAATACCCCGCGCGATTTTTTGACGTAGGCATTGCTGAAGCACACGCGGTTACGTTTGCAGCAGGCTTGGCTCGCCAAGGCATGCGCCCGGTGGTGGCGCTGTATTCGACCTTCATGCAGCGCGCGTTTGACCAATTGCATCACGACGTTGCGCTGCAAAATCTGCCCATGGTCGTGGCCGTTGATCGTGCTGGCTTTGTTGGCGCAGACGGCGTCACCCACCATGGTTTGTACGACGTGGCCATGTGTGCGGCTTTGCCCGGGGCGCAGGTTTATGCTCCCGTGGCGGCTGATGAACTGCGCAGCATGTTGCAAAACGCGCTGCAAGAGGATAAACTCACTTTCGTGCGCTATGCCCGTGATTGTGCGGTTGCTCTCGCGCCGGATGAATCGCACGACACATTTGATTTGCATGGTAGCGGCGATTGTGCGATTGTGACTTATGGCCGATTGATTCACGAGGCTTTGCAGGTGCCGGGCGTGCGGGTGCTGCGGTTGCGGCGCGTGTTGCCGATTGATCCTGCCGCGGTGCAGGCGGTATTTAACTGCCGCCGTGTGTGCTTTTTTGAAGAGGGCATACGCACGGGCGGTGCTGGCGAACGCTTTGGCGCAATGCTTGTGCAAGCGGGTTTTGCTGGCGAGTTTTCGTTGCACGCGGTGGAGGGTTTTGCTCGCCATGCAAGCTTGGCAGAACTGCTAGCCGAGCACAAGCTTGACCGTGCCGCGATGGAGGTTGCCTGTGCGACTTGATATTGCGCTTGTTGAGCGGGGTTTGTGTGATTCGCGTGCGCGTGCGCAGCGTGCCATCGAAGCGGGCCTAGTTTCTGTGAACGGTAAACTTGCACAAAAACCCAGCATGCAAATTGTGCAAGGCGACGAAATTACGCTGCAAGATGACCCCACGCAGCACTACGTTGGCCGCGGCGCGCTCAAGCTACTGCATGCCCTTGAGGTCTTCAATATTGACGTCACAGGCCTGCGCTGCCTAGACGTTGGCGCGAGCACAGGCGGTTTCACGCAGGTGTTACTGGAGTGCGGCGCGGCGCATGTGATAGCCGTGGACGTAGGTACTGGACAGTTGGCACCGGCATTGCAAGTCGACTCACGTGTGCTTTCGCTAGAGCAAACTGATATCCGCAGCTTGGAAATCGCGCCCGTGCAATTCGCCTGTGTGGACGTTTCGTTTATCTCACTGCAACTTGTGCTGCCAAAATTAGCAGAGCTTTTACTCCCGCACAGCCACGCAGTAGCACTGTTAAAGCCGCAGTTTGAGTGCGGGCCTGCTGCCGTGGGCAAGCGCGGGGTGGTGAAATCGCCCAAGGAGCACCAGCACGCCTTGCAGCGGGTGATTTCCGCCGCGCAACAAGCTGGTTTCGCTGAGCTAGGGGTGACGCAATCGCCATTGTTGGGCGGGCAGGGCAACACAGAATTTTTACTACATTTGCAAAGGGGTGACCGCCTGTGAAGCAGATTATGGTGGTGCAAAAGTCGTCGGCAGAGGCACTTGCGGCGGAAATTGAGAGTCGGTTGCGTCAGCTTGGCGTGAAAATTGTGCACAATCCGGCGCAATGTGATGCCATCATCGCCGTGGGTGGTGACGGCACGATTCTCAACGCTGCGCACATGGTGCTGCCGCACGGCAAGCCGGTGCTGGGCGTGAATGCCGGACGCTTGGGCTTTCTTGCTGGGCTGGAGCAGCATGAATTGGATTTACTGCCGCGCTTGGCCGCCGGTGAATTTGAACTGGATTATCGCATGCTGCTGCATGTGCAGGTGCAGAAAAATGGCCAGGTTATTCGTGATAGCGTGTGCTTGAATGATGCGGTGTTGGCGCGGCGTTTTCCGCGCATTGCGGAGATAAATGTGACTTGCAACGATGGCCAAACACTGTCATATTTGGGCGATGGCGTGATTTTTGCCACGCCCACGGGTTCCACGGCCTATAATTTTTCGGCGGGCGGTCCTGTGGTGCAGCCGGGCATCGAGAGCATTTTGCTCACGCCCATTTGCAACCATAAGGCACCGGCACGCAGCATCGTATTTGCGGCGGATTCTCAGTTTTGCGTGGAAATTCCGGACGAGGAACTCGCGCTGGGCATTGATGCACAGGCGCCGCAACCGTTGCAACGCGGCAGCTGCATCACCATTTGTCGTCACAGCAGCCGTGCGGCGTTCATTCGCCTGAAACCTGCGAGTTTTCTCGAAATCTTCAACGAAAAAATGGGGGGCAGCCTATGAAAGCCAAACGGCATGCGTTGATTTTGCGCTTGATTGCCGAGCAACAAATTGCCACGCAGGAGCAATTGCTGGCGGCACTGGCACTTGAAGGCATGGTGGTTGCACAAGCCACCGTTTCGCGTGATATTGCGCAGTTGAGATTGCGAAAGAACAGCGCGGGCTATGAAGTTGAGCCAGAGATTTCGCAGGGCAAGGCGGCCAATTTGCGCATGATTTTGCGCAGCTCCATCGAACGAGTGGATGGTGCAGGGCACATGGTTTGCGTGCGTTGTGAAGTTGGCATGGCGCAAAGCGTTTGCGTGGCCATTGATGCCCTAGCGCCGCCGGGTATACTGGGCAGTTTGGCGGGAGAGGACACCATTTTCTTGCTGTGCAAAACCGAGCAAGAAATGCAGAAAATCCAGGAGGAGCTTGGGCAATATGCTACAACACCTAACTATTGACAACATAGCGGTCATCAAGCAAGCAAAACTAGACCTATCCACGGGTTTTGTTGCGCTAACGGGCGAAACCGGCGCAGGCAAGTCCATTGTGATTGATGCCATCAACGCCGTGCTGGGCGTGCGCACCAGCCGTGATCTCATTCGCACCGGCGCGGATATGGCGCGGGTGTCGGCGTTGTTTGGCGATGTTTCGGCGGAAATTACAGCCTTGCTGCGTGAGCTTGACCTGCCCGAGAGTGATGACGGCACTGTGCTGGTTAGCCGCGTGATTTCGCACACAAAAAATAGCTGCCGAGTTAACGATATGCCGGTGACGGTGACTACACTGCGGCAGTTGGGGCAGCTGCTCATTAACGTGCATGGGCAGCATGACAATCAAGCCTTGCTTGATTCTGCGCGGCACGTGCATTTTGTGGATGCAATTGCGGAAAATGAGCTGCTGCGGGCTGAGTATCGTGCGGCATTTGCGCAGCTGCGCACCCTGCAGCGTCAACAAGATGCCTTGCAGATGGATGAAGATGAAAAAGCGCGGCGATTAGACATCCTAGAGCACCAAATTGATGAACTGGAGCAGGCTGGTGTACAACCCGGCGAGCGCGAGGCACTGCGCGAGCGGCAGACAATGATGCGCAACAGCGAGAAAATCGCTGAAAATTTGCAGGCGGCCACAGGTGCACTTTTGGCTGATGAGGCAGGCGCAGTCACATTGGCGTTTGAGGCTATTTCGGCACTGCAGCATGTGATTGAATATCTGCCTGCTGCTGATGTACTGGCCGAACGCTTGCAAAGCGCGGCCTATGAGCTGCAAGAAGGTGCTGCGGATTTACGCAGTTTGCTCGACACGGCAATGTTTGATCCTGCGCAGGCCGATGAGGTGCAGGCGCGGCTGGATGTTTACTATCGACTTTCGCGTAAATATGGCGATACCGAAGCCGAAATGCTAGCTTTTTTGGAGCGTGCACAGGCCGAACAAGCCTCTATCACCCAAAGTGATGCGCGCATTTTGCAGCTGGAGGAAGAAATCGACGCACAATTGCAGCAAACGATTGCCTTGGCCAAGCAGTTGGCTAAATCGCGCCGCGCAGCAGCAGAGCAATTTTCGCAGCGCGTGGCCAACGAATTGGCAGAACTGGACATGCCCGGCATCACGTTCACGGTACAATTCACAAAAATCCCGCTGCGGCCCGAAGGTGGCGAGACTGCCGAGTTTTTGATATCTGCAAACCTTGGCGAGTCACCCAAGCCTCTTGCTAAAGTTGCTTCGGGTGGCGAACTTTCGCGCGTTATGCTGGCAATCAAGGCTGTGCTGGCCGCCAAAGACAGCACGCCAACGCTCATTTTTGATGAAATTGACGCGGGCGTCAGTGGCCGTGCGGCGCAAAAAATCGGGCGAAAACTTCGGCAAGTTGCGCAGGGGCGGCAGGTGATTTGCGTCACGCATTTGGCGCAAATTGCAGCACTGGCCGATTGCCATTTGCACATTAGCAAGCACGTGCAGGCCGACGAAACACAAACGCACATCGCAAAACTGGATCACGAAGGCCGCCGCCGCGAACTTGCGCGTATTATCGGTGGTGAGGTCATTACGCCGGCACAGCTTGAAGCCGCTGAAGATATGCTGGCGCAACGCACATAAACAAAAAACCCACCGTAATGGTGGGTTTTTATTTAAAAACAGGGGGATTAGTCGCACTCAATAACCGCGCCGGAACCAACAGTTCTGCCGCCTTCGCGGATAGCAAAACGCAGGCCTTTTTCGATGGCGATTGGAGTGATGAGTTCAACGTCCATTTCCACGTTGTCGCCGGGCACGCACATTTCAATGCCTTCGGGCAGTGTGATGATGCCGGTTACGTCCGTGGTGCGGAAGTAGAACTGTGGGCGATAGTTATTGAAGAACGGCGTGTGACGGCCACCTTCGTCTTTGGTCAACACGTAAACTTGACCTTTGAATTTTTTCATTGGCGTGATGGAACCGGGGGCTGCCAATACTTGGCCGCGCTCGATTTCTTCGCGCTTAATGCCGCGCAGCAACGCACCGGCGTTGTCGCCTGCTTCGGCGTAGTCCAAGCTCTTGTGGAACATTTCCAGACCAGTAACCACGACTTTGCGTTTTTCGTCGGTCAAGCCCACGATTTCCACTTCGTCGCCGGTTTTCACTTGCCCACGCTCCACACGACCAGTGGCTACGGTGCCGCGGCCGCTGATGGTGAACACATCTTCAACTGCCATCAAGAAGGGCAGGTCAGCTTTACGGTCGGGGGTAGCGATGTAGCTGTCAACAGCATCCATCAGTTCCCAAATTGGTTGTAGCGGTGCAGCATCCAAGTCATCACCGGCATACTCCAAGGCTTTCAAGCCGGAGCCACGGATAACCGGAATGTCGTCGCCGGGGAAACCTTGTTCGCTCAGAGCTTCACGGATTTCCATTTCAACCAAGTCGAGCAGTTCGGGGTCGTCCACTTGGTCACATTTGTTCATGAACACCACGATGTAAGGCACACCAACTTGGCGGGCCAGCAACAAGTGCTCGCGGGTTTGTGCCATGGGGCCGTCGGTGGCGGCGATAACAATAATCGCGCCGTCCATTTGTGCCGCACCGGTAATCATGTTTTTGATGTAGTCGGCGTGGCCAGGGCAGTCAACGTGCGCATAGTGGCGGCTTTCGGTTTCATATTCCACGTGCGATGTGTTGATGGTAATGCCGCGTTCACGCTCTTCGGGCGCTTTGTCGATGCTGGCATAGTCTTTAAAGTCTGCGCCGCCCTTCATGGAAAGGGATTTGGTGATTGCGGCGGTCAGCGTGGTTTTACCATGGTCCACGTGACCAATGGTGCCGATGTTTACGTGGGGTTTAACGCGTTCGAATTTTTGCTTACCCATGGATAGTTTGCCTCCTTAGTCATTATCACTTAAAATTATAACAGATTAGAATGGAAAATGCAAGCGTTTTTGCAAATTATTTTCCAAATGCAAAAACTATTTTTTGTCCTTTTCACTCATAATGCCTTCAGCAATGCTTTTTGGCACTTGAGCGTAATGGCTGGGCTCCATTGAATACTGCCCGCGGCCTTGTGTGGAAGAACGCAGTGTGGTGGCATAGCCAAACATCATGCTCAGCGGCACCTGGGCGTCAATCTGCACAGCACCGTTGCGGTTTTCTGTGTCTAGAATCTGCCCGCGGCGCGAGTTCAGCCCACCGATGACGTCGCCCATGTAGTCATCCGGCACATTCACCGTTACCTTCATGATCGGTTCCATCAGCACGGGATCGGCTTTGCGCATGGCATCTTTGAAGGCCATGGAGCCTGCAATTTTAAACGCCATTTCGCTGGAGTCCACTTCGTGGTACGAGCCGTCGTATAGCGTCACTTTGCAGTCCACCACGTTGTAGCCGGCCAGCGTACCTGCCAGCATGGCGCCCTTGATGCCCGCCTCAACAGCCGGGATATACTCTTTTGGCACCGAGCCGCCTACTATTTCATTGGCGAACTCGTAGCCTTTTTCGGGGTTGGGTTCAATGCGGATTTTAACATGACCATACTGTCCGCGACCGCCGCTTTGGCGTGCATACTTGCAGTCAACGTCGGACAATTTGGTGATGGTTTCGCGGTAGGCCACCTGTGGTTTGCCCACATTGGCTTCCACTTTGAACTCACGCAGCATGCGGTCAACGATGATTTCCAAGTGCAGCTCGCCCATGCCGGCGATGATGGTCTGCCCGGTTTCTTCGTCGGTGTAGCACTTGAATGTGGGATCTTCCTCCGCCAGCTTTTGCAGGGCGATGGACATTTTCTCTTGCCCCAGTTTGGTTTTGGGCTCAATGGCCACACGGATAACTGGTTCGGGGAACTCCATGCTTTCCAAAATCACAGGATTTTGTTGTTCGCACAGGGTGTCGCCAGTGGTGGTTTCCTTCAGGCCAATGGCTGCTGCAATGTCACCAGCGTAAACCACTTCGATGTCTTCGCGGCGGTTTGCGTGCATTTGCAGAATACGGCCGATGCGCTCATTTTTGTGCTTGCTGGCGTTGAACACTGTGCTGCCTGAGCGCACTTTGCCGCTGTATACGCGGAAGAAACAAAGCTTGCCCACAAAGGGGTCGGTGGCGATTTTGAAGGCCAGTGCGCTGAAGGGTTCGTCGTCACAGCTGTGGCGTTCCACTTCTTCGTCCGTTTTGGGGTTAATGCCTTTGATGGCCTCAATATCCGTGGGCGCAGGCATATACTCCACCACGGCATCCAGCAGCTGCTGCACGCCTTTGTTGCGATAGCTGGTGCCGCAAACCACGGGCACCATGCTGTTGGCAATGGTTGCCGCGCGAATGCAGGCTTTGATTTCCTCTACGCACAGCTCTTCGCCGTTGAGGTATTTCTCCATCAGTGTGTCGTTTTGGTCAGCCACGGCTTCCAGCATCTCAATGCGATAGATCTCCGCTTGCTCGGCCATGTCGGCGGGGATTTCTTCCTCGCGCACGTCAAGACCTTTGTCGTCGTAATAAATAATGGCTTTATTTTCTACCAAGTCAATTACGCCGCGGAAGGTATCTTCTACACCAATGGGGAGCTGAATGGGCACGGCATTGCACTTCAGACGATCGCGCAACATACCAAGCACATTGTAGAAATCTGCACCGGTGATGTCCATTTTGTTCACATACACCATGCGGGGAACGTGGTACTTGTCGGCCTGACGCCACACGGTTTCGCTTTGGGGTTCCACGCCACCTTTGGCACACAGCACGGTCACAGAACCGTCCAGCACGCGCAAGCTGCGCTCAACCTCCACCGTAAAGTCAACGTGGCCGGGGGTGTCGATAATATTGATGCGATGATCACGCCAAAAGCAGGTGGTTGCGGCCGAGGTAATGGTAATACCACGTTCTTGCTCTTGTTCCATCCAGTCCATGGTGGCGGCGCCGTCGTGTGTTTCGCCCAGTTTGTGCGATTTGCCTGTGTAGAACAAAATGCGTTCGCTGGTCGTGGTTTTGCCGGCGTCGATGTGTGCCATGATGCCGATGTTGCGTGTCATTTCTAGGGATACTTGTCGGGACATAGTTGCTCCTTAGTTGTTTACCATCTGAAATGTGCAAAAGCTTTGTTCGCTTCAGCCATTTTGTGGGTGTCTTCACGTTTTTTGAACGCTGCGCCGGTTTCGTTGCATGCGTCCATAATTTCGTTTGCTAGGCGTTCTTTCATCGTGCGCTCACTGCGCGCACGTGAGTAGTTGGTGATCCAACGCAGGCCCAAGGTTTGGCGGCGCTCTGGGCGCACATCAATGGGTACTTGGTAGGTGGCACCGCCCACGCGGCGGGCTTTTACTTCAAGCGCAGGCATTACGTTTTCCATCGCTTTTTCGAAAGCCTCAAGGGGTTCTTGACCAGATTTTTCGCGGATAATGTCGAAAGCGTCGTATACAATGCGTTGCGCAACACCTCGTTTACCGTCCAGCATAATGCTGTTAATCAACCGTGTGACTAATTTTGACCCAAAAATGGGATCCGGCAAAACGTCGCGCTTGGCAATTTGGCCTCTTCTTGGCACTTCGCTTCCCTCCTTCATTAAATAATATGAAATCTTAGGTACTGAGCCAGCAAGAGAACCATTATATAGCATGGCAAAAGCCATGGTAAATATTCTCATTACTGGGTTTTTGTAGCAAATGCTACTTCTTTTCGCGTTTTTGGCCGTATTTACTGCGGCCTTGTTTGCGGTTTTGCACGCCTTGGGTGTCCAATGTGCCGCGCACCACGTGGTAGCGCACGCCGGGCAGGTCACGCACACGGCCGCCGCGGATGAGCACAACGCTGTGTTCTTGCAGGTTGTGGCCAACGCCGGGGATGTAGCTGGTGACTTCGATGCCGTTGGACAGACGCACACGGGCGATTTTGCGCAGTGCAGAGTTAGGCTTCTTTGGGGTAGTGGTTTTCACTGCTGTGCACACGCCGCGTTTTTGGGGGCTGTCTTGGTTGGTTTGCACGTTTTTGTGGCTGTTGAGTCCTTTGCGCAGCGCGGGAGTTTTGCTCTTGCGCACGCTGGGTTCGCGGCCGGAACGTACCAACTGATTAAAGGTAGGCATTCTAATTCTATCTCCTTTCATGAAAAATCACGTCGCGATAAAAACGCAACCCTAATAGTATAACACAAGAGGTTGAACTTGTCAACCCCTTTTACGCGCTATTTCTGTAAGAAGCATAACCATATAGTGTCAGCTGATTATCGTCGATACTTGTCGTTTGTGCTTTTTTCGTGGGTGCGTGGGTTAATTCTTTTTTTATTCTAGCCTCTGCCATCATCTCATTAATTCTGATTTGACTTTCGGCACCCATCAGCTCAATTTTATTTTTATTCTCGGCACCCATCAGCTCAATTTTATTTTTATTCTCGGCATCCAGCAGATTAATTTTATCTTTGTTGGCTTGCGTTTTTGCTTTAGTTTTTTCTGCAAGCAATGCAGTTTCGGCTTGTATGATAATATTTTTTGCATGCGCAGTAGCATAAATTTTATTGACCGCTGCAAAGCCTTGTTCTTCTGCAACTTGTGCTTGTCCGTTTGCATCTAAAACTGGTTCGCTTTCGATGAGAAGGTTTTCGCCCATTTTGAATGTTCTCTTTTGTTTTAGCCCATGAAGTAAACTTCGTACAAAGATTCCAGCAAAAAATAAGGAAAGCAAAATAATAATGGTTAGTGCATATTGTGATGTTAACACAGATGTTAACACATTTGTAAAAAAAACCCACATGCCGACGTCCTTTCATCATTTTTAGTCCATACACTTTCCTTCAAAAAGCGTTACACAGAAATATTTTACCATATTTGAAAAGATTTGTCAACAGAAATTTCAAAAAAAGGTAAAGCAAAGCTAATCCGCGGTGCGGATTAACTTTGCAATCATAGATTCAGGTGAAAAATATCAAATGAGAAATAAAATTCTATTCGCCTTCAACGGCCGATTCCATGGCATCCATGAACTGCCGCGCGAAGGGGTTGGCGGTGTTCACCACGGTCACGTCGGTGTAGCACTGCATGCCGGTGCCGCTGGGCAAGAGCTTGCCGATGATGACGTTTTCCTTCAGGCCAATGAGTGGGTCGCTTTTGCCTTTGATGGCCGCTTCGGTGAGCACTTTGGTCGTTTCTTGGAACGACGCGGCAGACAAGAAGCTTTCAGTCGCCAAGGAGGCTTTGGTGATACCCATGAGCACGGGCTCAACTTGCGGCAGATAGGCGGCGTCGCCATCGCGTGCGTTGATTTCCTCGCAGGTGTGGCGGAACTGCCGTTTTTCCAGCAAGGTGCCTGGCAGGAATTCCGAGCTGCCGGGTTCCACCACGCGCAGTTTGCGCATCATTTGGCGAATGATGACCTCAATGTGCTTGTCGGCGATGTCTACGCCTTGCCCGCGATAGGTGCGCTGTACTTCTTGGATGAGATAGCTGTGCACGTCATGCACGCCAAGCACAGCGAGAATATCGTGCGGGTTGCGTGCGCCTTCGGTAATGTTTTCGCCGCGACGCACACGGCTGCCGTCAGTCACTTTGATGATTTGGTCATAGGGGATGGGGTAGGCGCGTTCTTCAGGGTTGTCGGCGTCTTCGCTGGTGATGATGACGTTTTTGCTTTTTTTGATTTCGCGGAAGCTCACAATGCCGTCAATTTCGGCGATTTGCGCCAGCAGCTTGGGCTTGCGGGCTTCAAAGAGCTCCTCAACGCGCGGCAGACCCTGGGTGATATCGCTGGTGTCACGCGCGCCGCCGGTGTGGAAGGTACGCATGGTCAGCTGTGTGCCGGGTTCGCCGATGGATTGCGCGGCGATGATGCCCACGGCCTCGCCCACAGTTACCGGTTCGCCGGTGGCCAAGTTCATGCCATAGCATTTGATGCACACGCCGCGTTCGCTTTCGCAGGTTAGCAGCGAGCGAATGGCGATTTCTGCACGCTTGCCTTCGGGCGTGTTTTCACGCACATAGCCAGCAATGGCATCAGCTTGGAATTCGTTGATGATTTCATCTTTGTTGTGCAGCAATTCGCCGCTGGCTTCGTTCACTAGATCGTGCAGCAAATAGCGGCCCAGCAGGCGTTCTTCCATGGGCACAATGCGGCGGCCGTCGGCAAACACGTCGTAAACATCGGCACCGTCGGGACAGCCGCAATCGCTTTCGCGAATAATCACGTCTTGCGACACGTCTACCAAGCGGCGGGTGAGATAACCCGAGTCGGCGGTACGCAACGCAGTATCGGCCAAGCCTTTGCGTGCGCCACGGCTTGCGATAAAGTATTCGAGGATGTTGAGGCCTTCGCGGTAGTTTGAGCGAATGGGCACCTCAATGGTGCGGCCTGCGGTGTTGGCAATCAGCCCGCGCATGCCGGCTAGCTGGCGCAGCTGGCTGTCGTTGCCGCGTGCGCCGGAGCGCATCATCATGTTGATGGGATTGTATTCGTCGAAGTTTTCTTTCAGTGCAGCTGCCACGCGCTGGGTACAAGTCTCCCAAGTGGCGATGGTGCGCTGGCTGCGTTCGTCGTTGGAGAAAAACCCGCGGTTATATTGCCGTTGAATGCTTTGGATTTTCTCTTCGGTTTCGGCCAAAATTCCGGCTTTTTGCGGCGGAATGGTGGCATCTGCCACTGCTACGGTGATGCCGGAGCGCGTGCTGAAGCGGTAGCCCTGGTCTTTGATGTTGTCCAGAATTTTTGCGGCCTCGCTCGTGCCATGCACGCGAATGCAGCGTTCAATGATTTTGCCCAGCTGGTTTTTGTTCACCAAAAAGCTAACTTCAAGCTCAAATTCTTTTTCGGGGTCATTGCGGTCAACGTAGCCCAAATCTTGCGGAATGGGCTCGTTGAAAATCACACGACCCAGCGTGGTCTTAACGGAGCGTGATTTTTTCACGCCATCAATGGTTTTGGTCATGCGAATGAAGATGGGCGCATGCAGACTGATGTCGCCTTCTTCGTAGGCCATGTGGGCTTCTTCAATGCTGCTGAATTGCTTGTTTTCGCCAATGTCGCCAGCGCGCTCCATGGTCATGTAGTACGACCCAAGCACCATGTCCTGCGTGGGCACAGTCACTGGGCGACCATCGGAGGGTTTGAGCAGGTTGTTGGCGGCCAGCATCAGCAAGCGAGCTTCGGCTTGCGCCTCCACGCTCAGCGGCACGTGCACGGCCATTTGGTCGCCGTCAAAGTCGGCGTTAAAGGCGGTACACACCAGGGGATGCAGTTTAATCGCGCGGCCTTCTACCAGCACGGGCTCGAAAGCTTGAATGCCAAGGCGGTGCAGCGTGGGTGCGCGGTTGAGCATAATCGGATGGTCGTCGATGACATATTCCAAGGCGTCCCACACGTCGTTGTGTGAGCGCTCCACCATTTTGCGGGCAGATTTCACGTTGCCTGCGCGTTCGGTTTCCACCAAGCGTTTCATCACGAAAGGCTTAAAGAGCTCCAGAGCCATTTCTTTGGGCAGACCGCATTGGTAGATTTTCAACTCAGGTCCAACCACGATAACCGAACGGCCGGAGTAGTCCACGCGTTTGCCCAGCAAGTTTTGACGGAAGCGCCCTTGCTTGCCTTTGAGCATGTCGCTGAGTGACTTAAATGCGCGGTTGTTTGCGCCTGTAACAGGTCTGCCACGGCGGCCGTTGTCGATCAGCGCATCCACGCTTTCCTGCAACATGCGTTTTTCGTTGCGCACAATGATTTCCGGTGCGCCCAGCTCAAGCAGTTTGTGCAGGCGGTTGTTGCGGTTAATCACACGGCGATATAAGTCATTGAGGTCGCTGGTGGCAAAGCGGCCACCATCCAGCTGCACCATGGGGCGAATTTCCGGCGGAATCACCGGCACCACGTCCAGAATCATCCAGTGTGGGCGGTTGCCGCTTTGGCGGAAGGCCTCCACGCACTCCAGACGCTTGAGCAGCTTGGCGCGTTTTTGTCCGGTGCTGCCCTCAAACTGCACCTTGAGGTCTTCGTAAAGCTCCTCCAAGTCAATGCCTGCAAGCAGCTCTTGAATGGCCTCGGCACCCATGCCTGCCTTGAAGTCGTCTTCATAGCGCATGCGGTATTCTTGATAGGTTTTTTCGTCCATGGTTTGCCCTTTCATCAAGGGCGTGTCGCCGGCGTCGGTAACGATATACATGGCGAAATACAGCACTTTTTCCAAGTTGCGCGGCGAAATATCAAGAATCAGCCCCATGCGAGAGGGGATGCCCTTGAAATACCAAATGTGCGACACCGGTGCGGCTAGTTCAATGTGGCCCATGCGCTCGCGGCGTACTTTGGCTTTGGTTACTTTTACGCTGCAGCGTTCGCAAATTTTGTCTTTGTAGCGCATGCGTTTATACTTGCCGCAGTGGCATTCCCAGTCTTTGGTGGGGCCAAAAATGCGTTCACAAAACAGACCTTCACGCTCAGGTTTAAGTGTGCGGTAGTTGATGGTTTCGGGTTTTTTTACCTCGCCGAATGACCAAGTGCGAATTTGCTCAGGGGACGCCAAGCCGATGCGGATCGACTCAAAGGTGGTGTTGGGTGCGGCTTGCACTTGCAATTGTTCCATGTTTTCTCCCCTTAATGCATTTATTCTTCAGATTTGAACTCGTCATCGAGCTCAGTGGCAAACTCGTCGCCTTCGGCAGTTTCTCCGTCTTCGTCAAGCCCAACGTCAATGTCTTCCAGTTCGTCTTCGTCGATGTCTTCGTCGTCATCCTCGTCTTCGTCGTCCAGTAGTGTTAGGTCTTGCTGCACGGCGGGGCGTTCGGCCATGCCAAAGCCGGGTTCGTCCTCAAAGGTTTGCTTCAGGTCGATTTCTTCGCCTTCTTTGTTCAAAATGCGCACGTCAAGCGCAAGGGATTGCAGCTCTTTCACTAACACTTTGAATGATTCCGGGATAGACGGTTGCGGCACGTTTTTACCTTTAACAATAGCTTCGTAGGTCTTCACACGGCCAACCACGTCGTCGGACTTCACGGTGAGAATTTCTTGCAGCGTATAGGCTGCGCCATAGGCTTCCAGCGCCCACACTTCCATTTCACCAAAGCGTTGGCCGCCGAACTGCGCCTTGCCACCGAGGGGTTGCTGGGTAACGAGGCTGTATGGCCCGGTTGAGCGTGCGTGGATTTTATCGTCAACCAAGTGCAGCAGTTTCAGGAAGTACATGACGCCAACGGTGACTTTGTTGTCAAACGGGCGACCGGTGCGGCCATCAAATAGTTTAACTTTGCCGTCTTGTGCAATGCCGGCTTCATTGAGTGCATCGCGGATATCTTGCTCTTGTGCGCCGTCAAACACGGGGGTCATCAGCATGTGTTTGTTGCCGGTTTTCATGCCAATGGCACGCGCAGCAAAGCCAAGGTGAACCTCAAGCACTTGGCCGATGTTCATGCGGCTGGGCACGCCCAGTGGGTTCAGCACGATATCTAAGGGTGTGCCGTCTTCAAGGAAGGGCATGTCTTCTTGCGGCAAAATGCGCGAAACAACGCCCTTGTTGCCATGGCGGCCGGCCATTTTGTCGCCCACGCTCAGCTTGCGTTTTTGCGCGATGAAACAGCGCACCACTTTGTTCACGCCCGGCGAAAGCTCGTCAGAGTTCTCGCGGGTGAACACTTCCACGTTCACCACAATGCCGTACTCACCGTGGGGCAGGCGCAGGCTGGTGTCGCGCACTTCTTTTACTTTTTCGCCAAAGATGGCACGCAGCAAACGTTCTTCAGCAGTGAGCTCGGTTTCGCCTTTTGGCGTCACTTTACCCACCAGAATGTCGCCGCTTTTCACTTCAGCGCCAACGCGGATGACGCCGTGTTCGTCAAGATCTTTCATGGCGTCGTCACCCACGTTGGGGATGTCACGCGTGATTTCTTCGGCACCGAGCTTGGTGTCGCGGGCTTCGAGTTCAAATTGCTCAATATGGATCGACGTGTACACGTCATCCTGCACCATTTTTTCATTCACCAACACGGCGTCTTCGTAGTTATAGCCTTCCCAAGTCATGAAGCCGATCAGTGCGTTTTTGCCCAGCGAAATCTCGCCTTGGTCGGTCGCGGGGCCATCGGCAATCACTTGCCCGGTGATGATTTTATCACCCACGGCAACAATCGGGCGTTGGTTGATGCAGGTGCCCGCATTGCTGCGCAGGAATTTAATCAAGTTATAGTCGCGTTTGTGGCCGGTGGTTTCGGTGATGGTGATATTCTCGGCAGAAACATAGCTCACCACGCCGGGTTGCTCGGCCAGCACCACAACGCCTGAGTCAAGGGCGGCTTTGTACTCCATGCCCGTGCCCACTAGCGGTGCATCGGGTTTCAGCAGCGGCACAGCTTGCCGTTGCATGTTCGAGCCCATCAGCGCGCGGTTGGCGTCGTCGTTTTCGAGGAAAGGAATCATCGCTGTGGCCACAGACACTACCATTTTCGGCGACACGTCCATGTATTGCACACGCTTGGGGTCAACCTCAAGGTATTCGTCCAAGTGGCGGGCGATAACGCGCGGGCTGGCAAAGTGGTTGTCGTCGGTAAGCAGTTCGTTGGCCTGTGCCACCACATAATCGTCTTCTTCGTCGGCGGTCATATAGCGCGTGCGGTCAAGCACAACGCCGTTTTCCACGCGGCGGTAGGGTGCTTCAATAAAACCATAACGGTTAATTCGCGCATAGGTGGCGAGATAGGAAATCAAGCCCACGTTTTGACCCTCGGGGGTTTCAATGGGGCACATGCGACCATAGTGGCTGTAGTGCACGTCGCGCACTTCAAAGCCTGCGCGATCACGCGAAAGACCACCAGGACCCAGCGCAGAAAGACGGCGTTTATGGGTCAACTCGGCCAAGGGGTTGGTTTGATCCATGAATTGGCTCAGCGGGCTGGAGCCGAAGAATTCCTTTATCGCCATGCTAACCGGGCGAATGTTGATGAGCGTGGCGGGGGAGATTTTGTCGGCATCGTCTTGTGCTTGCAGGGTCATTTTTTCACGCACGAGTTTTTCCATGCGTGCCATGCCCATGCGGAACTGATTTTGCAGCAGCTCGCCCACGCAACGAATGCGACGATTGCCCAAGTGGTCAATGTCGTCGGCGCGGCCAAGGCCAAAGGCTAGGCAGTTCACATAGTTAATGGAAGCATAAATATCGTCAAGGGTGATACATTTTGGAATGAGTTCTTCGCTGCGGGCGCGCAGTTCGGCCAGCAGGGCATCGTCGGCAAGGTCTTGGTCAAGAATTTCGAAGAACACGCGAGCCACGACTTTTTCCGTCATGCCAACGTTGTGCAGCTGCTCTTCGCTAAATTGCGGCAAATAGTCGTGCCAGCGGGTGTCGGTGCCGCCGTCAAGGTCGGGCTTGCCTTTCAAGTCCACCATGCCATTGCTGAGGATGGTCAACGGCTCGTCATCGCCGTGTTGCACCACGGCACGCATCACGCCAGCTTGCTCAAGGGCATAGGCTCTCTCTCGGGTAATCAGCTCGCCGGGTTCGGCAAGCAGTTCGCCGGTGCGTGGGCAAACCACAGGTTCGGCCAACTTGCAGCCCGCAAGGCGCGAGCCGATGGCCAGTTTCTTATTATACTTATAGCGACCCACCTTGCTGATGTCATAGCGGTTGGTGTCGAAGAAAAGTTGGTCGATGTGCTGGCGGGCGGTTTCCACCGTCACTGGCTCGCCCGGGCGCAGCTTGCGGAACACTTCCATGGCTGCTTCCGCGCTGTTGACGATTTCGTCTTTTTCCAGCGTGGCCGCAATGCGGGGGTCGTGACCGAAGTATTCTTTGATTTCTTCGTCGGTTTCTAAGCCCAACGCACGCACAAACGTGGTGATGAACAGCTTGCGGTTTTTGTCAATGCGCACATAGAATAAGTCATTGACATCAGTTTCGTACTCAAGCCATGCGCCGCGGTTGGGGTTGATGGTACCATTATAAAGACGCAGGCCTGTCTTGTCAAAGTTAACAGTGTAATACACACCCGGTGCGCGCACCAGTTGCGAAACAATCACGCGCTCCGCGCCATTGACCACAAAAGTGCCGCTTTCGGTCATCAGCGGGAAGTCGCCCATGTAGATTTCGCTTTCTTTCATCACGCCGGTTTCTTTGTTCAGCAGGCGTGCTTTTACGCGCATGGGGGCAGCATAGGTCGCGTCGCGTTCCTTGCATTCCCGCACGGTGTATTTCGGCGCATCGTCCAAGCGATAGTCTACAAACGAAAGCACCCACTTGCCGCCATAGTCGGAGATTTCCGCCGTGTCGCGGAAGATTTCCCGCAGCCCAACGTTCAAAAACCACTGGAAAGAATCTTTTTGCACCTCGATGAGATTGGGCATATCCATTACTTCGCGGATTTTGCCATAGCTTAGCCGCGTTTGGTTTCCGCGCCGAACTGGCGTAACATTGGGCATAAGGTTTTCATCCTCCATTGTGTTAATTGCGCTGCTTGCCTTTGCGCATGAAGAGGCAGTTGTGCACCCACGAGTGGACACAACGCGCCAATTATAAATACTGATTATAAAATTATACCACTGCTGAAAAAAAATGTCAAGACTTTTTTGTAAAATTTTTGCGACAAATTTTGCGAAAGTGAATAAAAACGACGCAGCACATGGCTGCGTCGTGGGAAAACAGGCTATTTGTTGTAATAATACACCGAACCGCCGTCGGAAATAAACATGTGCGGGTTAAGATTGTTCGCGCGCGGTTTTGCGCAGCCGCAGTTGCTTTGCGGTTTTGCTTGAGGCGCTGACTTAATGACTGGCATTGCTTTGCTGCCGCCAAGTGGTTTGGCTTGCCAAAGATTGTGGTTGGGCAAATTGGCCTGCCGTGCTTGCACAACAGGCTGTGCGAGCTCTTGTGTGGGTTCGAGGATCTCGATGTCTACTGAACCGCTGATGGTGTTGGTTGGTGTTTCGAGCCACCACTGAAGGAGCAGCTGGCTCGCTAGCTCGTTGTTGCCAACGTACAGTGTGTTGTGCTCACCTGTTTGATACGCAAGATATGAGGCGTCATCATAAGAACCGGTAAGCAACCAATGCAGTGCACTCAAATCGCCTTGGTCACTTTCTGCCCACAGCTGTGTTTGCGCGCCGCGAATGGCGCCTTGATCTTCTACAAACACTTCAATCTGGTTGGGGTAGGCAGGGCGTTGTTCAACCTCGATGACTATTTCGCCTTGTCGGCCGTCTTCGGGGCATTCTGCATGCACGATGATGGGGTGGGTTTCATCCAAGGCAATGTATAGATTAGTGTAAGTTCCTTGCCCAATATCAAGCGCAGTGTTCATTGATTGTTGATTGCTGATTGTCCAAATGACATTGCAATCCCCTTCGAGTTGCAGATTGACGGTGTCATTTGGATATGCAGTAGTTTGGCTGGCGATGATGACAAGCGGTGCGAGTGGTGGTGCTTCAATATAAATCGTGATTTCGGCGGCACTGTCGTCATCTGGGCACTCCGCGCGCACCGTGATTGGCTCGGTTTGGCTTGTGCTAACATACAGGAGACTGCTGTTGAAGATTAAAGGATAAAGAACGCTGGACTCGGCATTTGCACTAACGATATACCAGTTGAGCGCGCAACTTTTTTCGGTTTCCAGCCAAATGGTGCTGTTCGGGGTTGCGGGGTTTTCGCTTGCGGTGATGGTGAACTCGGCTGTCGGCTGCTGCACTTGAATGGTCACCTCGGAGATAGGGGGTGGTGAACAGCGCACATTTTCATCCATGATTAGCGAGGCACGCACGGTAATGAAGCTGTTGGTTTCGTTGGGGGCAATATATAAAATGCCTTGGTCGCCTCGGGAAGACTGAAGCAGTGTGCCCGCTGCATGGGGGCTTACAATTTCCCAAATGGCTGAGGCCATGGTGTTGTTAGCTGCCAATTGCACGGTATCACCCGGGGACACGCTGGTGAGATCGGCCTGTACGTAGAACTCGCCTATCGCCAACGCATAGTGGAAGGTTCTGCCATCTGTGTGCATGACCAATGGTAGCCACGGGCGCAGGTCGTTTTCGGCCACGTGTATGCCGAACACACCTATGGATGAGTCAATCGGGTGGATCTCGGTGCCTGGTATCGGTGCGCCCATGATGCTATACGTTGCAAACACGGGATTTTCGTTTTCGTCCATGCGGTAAATCACGGTTGATCCGCCGCGCGGCAGCATGCAGTTGTTCGTGAACAATTCTGGTGTGGGGAATCTGATGAAAATAGCGCTTTGCGCAATGCGGTCGTTCAGCGGGCAGGTCACGCGCACAATCACTACCCCCAGCTCGTTGTCGCCGATGTGCAGCGTGTTGTGCAGCAGTCCTTCCTCTGTGGAGCCAAGGTGGGTAGAGGGGTCTGTTTGGTGATCGATGGACCAAATGAAGTTGCATAGTGCGACTTGCGGCGTGAACTCAAACTCTTCGTATGAAGGCGCTTCGGGTGCATACTCGATTTGATCATACTGCGGCAATGCGCTAAGCAGGCCTTGCTGCGCAAGTGAAGACAAGTTTTCAATCTCGTCAAAGTCTGTGTAATCGCCCATGAAGTACGACCCGGTTCCGCCATACGCGCCATAGTAGGGGTTGAGGGAAATATACAACTCAACGGTGCTGCCCTGCGGCGCATGGGTTGTGCTGGCGTGCAGGAAAAACTGCTCAATATACGGTGAGGGCGGTTCCGGCGGGAGAACGGGTTCTCTGCCGCAGCAGGGGTTGTTGTTGCAAGGCGGGTTACAAGCCATGGTTACCACACCACCGGTGTTGACTACCCCGGGCATAGCACCGGTTTGTTCGTTGGTGCCGCCGTCCAGCACAAACACAAAGCTGGCACCCGCAGCATCGGTTAGATATAGCAGATGGTTGGGCAGGTCGATGGAAATGCCGTTGATTTGTGCCGAGTAAGGCAGCTCCAGCTGACCAACGCGTTCATAGGTGCATGCGTCGTAAACCAGCACGCTGCTGCCGTCGGCGGTTACGATATACAGCAAGCTCAGACGGGGATTCACCACAATGCTGTGCACGCCTTCGGGTATATCAAAGTGCGCGCATATCACGTTGCACTTGGCGTCGATGACTGCAATGCCTGCGCTGTCGTCAATGGCGAAAATTTTGTTTGCGCAGTAATTCACCGTCATGCCGGTGAGGTTGCCGGTGTAGTCCACGCTGCCGATGACGCTGCCAGAGTTGGTGTTGATGAGCATCAGGCCGCTGCGCGTGGACACATAGGCAATGTTGGTTTCGGGATTAATGACGATATCGCCGGGAGAGTCGATAGAGATTTGTGACAAGCGCAGCCCGGTGTAGCCGTTGAAGATGGTGATGAGATTGCCTTCTCGCGAGGTAACGAATACCTTGTGGTTGTTGCGGTTCACTGCAATGGCAGTGGCGCCGGGCAGGGTGTCCAACTCGGTGAATGTGCGGGTTGGTTCGTCCCACACGGCAAATTGTCCGTCGGCCGAAATGATGTAAAGCTTGCGCAATTCGGGGTCAACGGCAAGGTTAGAAACGGGGAACGGCGCTTGCACCACACTGGTTGCATGGGTAAGGGGATCGATGATGGTGATGGTGTCTTCGTTGGCCACGAAGGTATAGGATGGCATGGCGCAGCCCATGCCCGGGCCGGTTGGGCCTGTGACACCGGTGATGCCCGCAGGACCTGTTGGGCCTGTAGATGCAGCCATTTATCCGCCTAAACATGAATTATAACCGCGAGCCCCCTCTTTCGCTCTGCCGAAAGGCGGGGCTTTTTTCATGCGCTATAATAGCCTTTGGAGGAGATTTTATTATGAATTTATATGGTTATGTTCGGGTGAGCGATGCCAGTCAAAACGAGGCAAGGCAGCTCATTTCGATGGCCGAACAAGGCGTTCCCGCGAAGAACGTATTTATTGACAAGCAGTCTGGCAAAGATTTTGAGCGCAAGGCGTATCAAGCATTGCTGCGCAGATTGAAGGTTGGCGACTGCGTGATGCTTTCGAGCCTTGATAGGTTGGGGCGTGACTACACAGCAATTTTGGAACAATGGCGCGTTATTACTAAGGAAAAAGGCGCAGACATCGTGGTGCTGGATATGCCACTACTCGACACTCGAGAGAAAAATCATGACCTAACCGGACGGTTGATTTGTGATATTGTGTTGGCATTGTTGAGCTATTGCGCGCAAAAAGAGCGCGAACACATTCGCACTCGGCAAGCGCAAGGCATCGCTGCTGCAAAGCAGCGCGGGGTATCATTTGGTCGCCCAGGTGGCACATTAACGGATAACTTTCCTGATATCATGCGGCGATGGCAGCAAAAAGAAATCACGCCTGCTCAAGCGATTGCATTGAGCGGCGTGAGTAAAACTTCATTTTATCGCAAAGTAGCGGAATTATGCCCCAAAGAACCATAATTCGATCCCAAACCCCTACCTTTGGGACAATGGAAAATTATTCTTTTTTTACCATATTTTACATTATTATATCACATCAATAAGACAATGTCAATCCCTTTTCGACAAAAAAATCATTATTTTGCTTTTTGTTGTTGTGCAATATGTGATTTGCGCGTTTTGTGTCAAAGGTAGAGGTTTGGGAAACGAAATGGAAGTGAGAACTGGATCGTTTGTTAATAAAACATCACCGAGATATTAGGAAAAAAATCAACTAATGGAAAGAGTGCGAGATGGAAGCGAAGCAATATAAACCAACTCAATTTCATTACTCTGCGCTGAATGAGCAGGGAGAACTTCTAATCTTAAATACTTTTACGGGCAAGCTTTATAAAACACACCCCCACAATGCTGAAAGCATTGAAAAAATCTTGACGCAAAACATCATTGATAGAAACGCTATCCCTTTCAAAGGTCTAATTAAATCTAGGGTTTTAGTACCTAGTCAAGCAGATGAATTTGCTTTTTTTCATTCAATGATTGAAAATTTTATCCACAATCCAGCCCTGGGATTAATGGTTCTACCAACACATCAATGTAATTGTCGTTGTGTGTATTGCTATGAAGATTTTAAGAGCGGCGTTATGTTAAAGTCCGTTCAAAACAACTTAATTAAGTTTGTTAGTGGACAACTTAACAATTGCTCCTCTTTAGATGTTGCGTGGTTTGGAGGCGAGCCACTAATTGCAATGGATGTTATAAGGAATCTTTCGAAACAATTCATAGAGATTTGTAATTCGAGAAAAAAAAGATATGGTTCAAGTATGGTCACGAACGGAACACTATTGACGTTGGATGTATTTCGAGAGTTGCAAAGTTACAGGGTGTTTAGTTATCAAATTACTATTGATGGAACAAAAGAAACACACGATCGTCAGCGTCCGCTTGCTAGTGGTGGTTCATCATATGATTTAATCATTGAAAATCTCATGAATATAAAAAGAGAGATAAAAGCAAAAAGTTTTATGGTTTTTTTAAGAATTAACTTAACAAAATCCATAATGAACAACATAGACGAATATGTTCAAACCGTAGAAAAACTATTTGGAAATGATTCTCGCTTTAAAATAAGCATTAATATTGCTGCTGATTGGGGAGGGGAGCGCATAGCGAAATTTCGCGATGGCCAATTGCTAGACCTCGAACACATGTCTGATATCACTACTTTATTTGTTAATCAGTCTAGTGGGAATCTTGGTATTCAAGATATAGGTAGTAGCTCTTATGGCTCTTGTATTTTTAACCCTGGATGTTACGTTGGTAGAAGTAATTTTTTTACCATCGATCCATTTGGTGGCGTGCATAAATGCGCTCAAACAATTCGATACGGATTTCCAACTATTGGAGAGCTCAGCGAAATAGTTCGCTATAAAGTTTATGAACACTCAAAATGGAGGCGTTTAGCAGATGTACGTATCGCTGATAAATGCAAAAATTGCTTTCTATTGCCCAATGGTTGTTACCAAGGCGGTTGTGTTGTTAGTCACTTTGAAACGGTATACATGGACAAGCAATGTGCTGATGAGCCCAAATGTCCAATACTTAAGGAAAAAATAATAGACCATATTCGGGAGCTTGAGCAAAAAAAACAATTTATTCAATTGGAAGAAGAGGAAAGCCAGGTTGATTTTTCGTTCGAATAGTTTTTTATCTCGTTTATTTTGTCGCAAAAAATCGTTGCGTAAGAATAGCATCTCCGAATTAGATAGAGAAAACACAATTGAGATTTCGAAGGTTTTTTCTAGACAAGAGATCAACGATATAATATTTCGTGCATTAGAAGAAATCGGCATTGTTTTTTCTCAGAAGACTGAACAGGGCAACATTGACTTAAATGAATATCTTGATGATTCCTTGCAATTAATCATGTTTGCTGTAGCCTTAGAGCAAAATTTAGGTTATGCGCTTACAGAGGACATTCTTTTGAAGGAAAATCTACAGTCGATTAATTTTTTTAGCGAAATACTTTACAAATCAAGACTTGGAAAGCAACTGACCATCGCAACGCCAATGCACTGAATTCGCGTTTTTACAACTTTGGCAAATTCTCAAAAAGAAAGGAGGTATGACATGAGTTTTATAAAACATCAAACAGACGCTGAGCTGGTTTTAATGAATCAGACTAAGCCCACAGGCTATTGCCTGTTTGGCGAAACTGCTAGTCCAAATGGTGATGGTATGTGGTTTATCTTACGCAATGGGAGTGCTTGCACAAATCAAGGCGGCGTAACAAGGAGTTTTGTCAACACTTAATATCCCAGTGTTCATTGGTATTATGCTTTGGGTAGTCTAGGGAACATGCAGCGGGATGGCAAAAATCGCCATCCCGTTCTTTCAACTATGAAGAGGTGAATTGATGAAGGATTATGATATCATTGTTTTAGATACAGGAGTAGACCTCCAACACAAAGAACTTTCCAATTACAATAATATCTATGCGGAATACTTGGAAATTTGCGGGCAAAAGGCTGTATATGACGATTCGGATATAGTTGGACATGGCACAGCAATCGTTGCGCGTATTAAGAAAATGCAGCCTGAAGCAGCTATACTCTGCATGAGAATATTTGATTCTATAGATGGAAAACCAGTTAGTAGCGAAAGAAGATTGATTGATGCTCTTAATTATATTGAGGCTAACTATAGTGTTAAGGTTATAAACATTTCTAGCAGCATTTTAGCCCCAACAAAGATGCATGAATTACAATCTATCACTAAACGATTAGCCGCGAAAGGGGGTGTTATTGTCTCTGCCCATGATAATGCACATTCGCTTTCATATCCCGCTTCATTTGAATGGGTTATTGGCGTTGCTGTAGATACCCAACGTCTACGAGGGACAAATATAATCATTGCAAATGACACGGTAATTAACGTGATTGATTCTCTTCATCAATTTCAAGTGCAGTGGAAAAATGAGAAGAATATAATGCAAGCTGGGAGCAGTTTTTCGTGTGCTAAGATATCTGCACTATCGCTCTCTTATATCAAGAATGGGGCATCAAATATCCAAGATGTCTTGCAGTGTTTTAGACAGGATTACTCTTCAGAGACAGATTCTGTTAGAGTGGCTATGCCGACCACGCCGCGTTTCGAAATACAAAAAGCAGTTGCGTTCCCATGCAATAAAGAGATTCATAGTGTAATACGTTTTTCAGAAAACTTAACATTTGAACTAGTTGATGTTTATGATGTTAGGCAGTCTTTTCGAGTAGGACGTTCAACAAGAGATATTCTATCAGACGACTGTGTGCCTGAGTTTTTTGTAAAGAATATAAATGAAATCAAATGGGATTCGTTTGATACATTGATTTTAGGTTGCGTACTAGATTTATGCAAGTTGCTAGGAAATTCCACGTGGCTAACTGAGTTAGTGGAAAAAGCGTTAAATAAAAATAAAAACATATATGCATTTGAAGATTTAAGCTGTGTTTTGGACAGCAGTATATTCAAGAATAGCAGATTGTTTTATCCAGTAATTGAGAGAGAAAACATGCCGCCGGCTCGCGGCGGCAGACTTGCCCAAAGTGCGGTTTCCATAGTTGGAGTATATGGAACCGCGTCGAAACAAGGCAAATTCACATTGCAAATGAAATTGCGTAAAGAATTTCAAAAAATGGGATGCAAGGTGGGTCAAATTGGAACGGAACCGAGTGCACTGCTGTTTGGCATGGACTATGTCTTCCCGATGGGGTTTAATAGTACGGTTTACCTCGTTGAGGAGCAAAAAATTTTATATTGCAATGATCTAGTTAGACGGATAAGTGAAACGAATCCTGATGTGATACTAGTTGGATCTCAGCGGGATACAGTTCCAAAGAATTTTGAAAATGTTCTTCACTATTGCCATGGGATTTATGGTTTCCTGCAAGGAGTAAAGCCTGATTTTGCGTTTGTTACGCTTTCGCTTACGGATACGAATGAATATATTTTGCGAACGATTGATTTTTTAGCCTCACTTACCGAAACAAAAACACTGGCGTTTGCGCTCTTTCCAGAAACCCATGAGAATGAAAATAATAATGCGCGCCCAGTTACTGAGGGCGAATTTTTTGCATTTAAAAAACGAATTGAAGGGGAATTTAATATCCCCGTATTTCTTTTGGGGGAGAAATTTCTTGCAAAAAACTTGATAGAAATTTTAGCTAATGAATTGAGAAAAACATGAATTGTCTTGTGTTTTATCGAATAATATGTTATACTTTCAGAAAGTAATACTAAGATATGGAGATAACTTGTGGACAACAAAAAGCATAAGGGTATCATTAAGCTACGGTATATTTTTTTTCTTTTGAGTCCTTTTTGGAAACATGGAAGACTCTATGTGATAGTGACCGTTATTATGGCGGGATTGTTACAGCCATTGTCCACTTATCTTTCAACTCGCCTTCCCCAAAGAGCAATTGATGCTGTCATGGCCGGCGCGTCACGGAATAGCGTTTTGATGACTATAGGGATATATACTTTGGGCATCGCCTTAATTGCCGGAGCACAGAGAGCGGTAGACATGGCGTATACAAGAGTAACACAAGTAAAAATTACTAATAAAATCCGTAACGATGTAAATGAAAAAGCGCTATTCACAGATTTTAAATACTACGATAATCCAGATTTTTTCGCGAAGTTTATGTTTGCGCAAGAGCAATTTCCCAATCAGGCAAGCGTTGCAATGTGGCTTTTTCCAGAAGCGTTAAAGGGCATTATTACTGTGGCAGCTATGGGGACATTGATTGCATTAGCGGGCCCTGCTTTGCTTGGTGTTACACTCGTATTTGTTGTTTTAAATACAATAATAGGAATTCCGACATTGAAGCCTGAGGCAGACTATCATGTGAATTTGACAAATGTCTGGAGACCTTTTGAATATGTAAGCCGCATGCTAAAACAAAAAGAGAATGCCGCAGAGCTGCGTTCATCTGGTGCTGGACTTAAATTTTTGCAGACAATTGTTGGAGTTACCGAACGATTTCATTCTGTGTATCAAGAATACCTAAAAAAAACTTTGCCATTTTTTCTTGCGCAAGGAATTATTTCACCCATTCAAACCGCCTGTACGTTAGCTTATGTTCTTTTGTTTATTATCGACGGCGATGCATCTAAAATCGGATTATATGCTTCGCTGACAGTGGCTTCCGCCGCGCTGACCTCTAGTTTAGGTTCTGTTGGAAGTGCCGTGCAAAATATGCTTTCAAATACGCTCTACGGCGAGAGGATTTCAGCTTTTTTTGAGGCAAAATCGGAAATCGAACCGCCGCGTAATGGAGTAATTGATGCACCAATGGGGAGTTACGAACTCGAATTTTGTGATGTATCTTTTTGCTATGAAAATGCCAAATTCGCACTTGAACATTTCAACTTGCATATCAAACCTGGACAACGTATTGCGATTGTTGGTGAAAATGGCGCTGGGAAAACTACATTGACCAAGCTTTTACTTCGTCTGTATGATGTATGTGATGGTAGAGTGCTTATTAACAACCAAAACATAAAAGAGTATGATATTCATGCTTTAAGATTACATATTGGCGTTGCCTTTCAAGATGTTCGGGTGCTCGCCATGAGTTTGCGTGATAATTTATCAGTATACAATGAAATATCAGATGAGCAAATTATAGAGGTTATCCATCAACTTGGACTTGAGGGTGTATTAAGAAAAGCGGGCGGCGATTTGGATAGGATAATTTCTCGAGAGTTCACAGAAGACGGCATCGCGCTTTCAGGTGGCGAAGCACAGCGCTTGACGCTTGCTAGATTATTTACTGGGGATTTTGGTCTTCTAGTTCTGGATGAACCTTCATCTTCTCTTGATCCCTTGGCGGAATATGAACTTATGAAAATTATTTTAGACAAGTCGAATACTGCTACCACGATAATGATTGCCCATCGACTTTCTACAGTTCGAGATTTTGATATTATCTATCATATGGAACGTGGAAAAATCATTGAGAGTGGTACGCACGATGTTCTGATGGCAGCACAGGGGAAATATTATGAAATGTTTACACGTCAGGGTGAAAATTATCAAGGCTGAGATTTAAGCCATCAAGTCGAGTGAAAAGGAGGAGTTGCATGTATTTGAAATCTATTCGACTTGCGCCTGATTTGCCGCCTAACGCATATTATGCAAAGTTGCCGTTCGTACAGAGCATGCAGAAGAATGGGGAGCCTTTTCGGTTCGAAGCACCCGTAACAATGTTTTTGGGCGAAAATGGGTGCGGGAAAAGTACGCTGATAGAAGCATTGGCGTACAACTTAGGATTAAATATGGAGGGTGGCTCACGGAATTTTAATTTTCCTGCTAAAGAAGAAATCTCTGACACAAGATTGTGGGATTACATTCAAATAAGCCGAGAAACGCGAGAGCGTGACAGTTTTTTCTTTCGAGCTGAAAGCATGTATAATGTGGCTACTGAAATTGATCGACAACCCTATTTGAGCAAATATTACGGCGGACGTTTATTGCATGAACAAAGCCACGGAGAGCGCTTTCTCGCGCTAATCCAAAACCGACTTAGTTGCGGATTATATTTATTCGATGAACCTGAAGCGGCATTGTCACCAACGCGGCAGATGACTTTATTGGTTGAATTGCAGCGCCTCGTGCATTCCGGCAGCCAAATAATCATGACAACGCATTCACCCATTCTAATGGCTTATCCAAATGCAAAACTTTATGAGTTTTCCGAGAATGACATGAAACTCTCTCCATGGGATGAGATAAGTCAAGTGCAAGTTATGAAGAGTTTTTTGAACAATAAGCAGAGAATGTTGCAGATATTGTTAGAAGAAAATGCAAAACAGAACGATGCAAGCCTTTAATCGGCTTCTTTGGAGAACCCGATACGTTTTTAACCAGAAAATCTTAATTCGTATTTTGATTTATTTGAAAATACAAAGGAGGCAAAACCATTAAAAGAATTTTGGAGATTGATGCCAAGACTGAAATTCGTTCTTTCAATAATTTGGCTTTTGCAATGGGAGTAATTCATTCCTTTGCAGAAGATTGTGCGCCTTGGATATTGAATAATTTCATTGGACTGCGCTATCGAACAAGATGGGAAACTGTGTATTTTAACCTCCCTTCTTCGAATCGTTGGGCTTGTTTTAAACGCCGTTTAGTGTTTGTGAATCCGCATTCTAAATCTAATTTGCATAAAAAATTAGAAAACCAAATTCAAAAAGGAAGATATATTTATTTGACCGTAAATGAACGTTTTGTGCCGCAAAGATTTTGTTATCAAAAATATGATCATTTACATGATTTATATTTAAATGGATTTGATGACGATGGGATATATTATTCTTATGCTTATAATTCGAGTCGCTATTTCGAAGCACAAAAAGTTTCGTATAGTGATGTATACGAAGCTTTTGCAAACAAAATCCAAAAATATTGTTTTATTAGCTTTTGGATAAAACCAAATTATAGATTTAATATCTTGAAAACCTCAAAAATAAAACGAGAGCTTATCAAATATTTTCTTCCTGTTAGCCATAAAAAAGGGATAAATATTTATAATATTTTAAAGAAAATGGTTGATGGAGGAGTTGTTGATATAAAATCTATGAGGGTATTGATGGAGCATATGTGGGTAATGCGACATTTAGAAATCTTCGGTATAGATTATTCGCATTGTTATAGTTTAGCAAGATCGCTGCTTTTGCTTGCAGTTAAATATAACACTGTGAAGGATGCTGCTATCATTGATAAGATAAAGGAAATTCTCAATGAATTGAAAGATAATGAGATAAATTCAATAAGACCATATATTATTCGCGATTGTGGAGCTTTAGTGACAAAAAAATTTAAACGGAGATATTTTTAAACTAAAGTCTCGATATACTAACTTGTTCTATTGAGTGATTTTGATCAAGGAGAAAGAACCCTATTTTGAAGAATTTACTCAAAACACATAAACGTTCTTTTGAAGTTGGAATAGTAGAACACTGCAATTTAAACTGCAAGGGCTGTGCCCACTTTTCTCCTCTTTCCGAAAAGCACTTTATGGATATCGCAACTTATTCGAACGATGTCCAACGGCTTAGAGATATACTGGATGACTTGGTTAAGCGAATTCATATTATGGGCGGTGAGCCCTTGCTTCACCCTAAAATTGATGAGTTTTTAAAAGTGACTAGAATATATTTCCCAAAAGCGAAAATTAAATTAGTGACTAATGGTGCTCTATATAAGAAAATGAACGAGTCTTTTTGGCAATCATGTAGGGAAAATAAAATCATCATTACACCAACTCGTTATCCATGCGACATTGATTACAATGTATTTAGAAAAGTTGCTCGCAAAAATGGAGTTAAGTTTCGCTATTACTATAACTTCTTTAGAAGAACAAAGAAACTGGACAAGTATCCCTTGGATGCCCAAGGAAAACAAGATGTGAATACCTCGTTCAAGCGATGTAAAGAACGATGCACGACGTTGCGAGACGGGAAACTTTTCACTTGTCCGACAGCAGCATATATCTCTATATTTAACGAATATTTCGATGAAAACTTCTGTGTAGCAACAGATGATTACATTGACATATATGCAGATATCAATAAAACCGAAATCTTGCATCGTTTAGCACAACCCATTCCGTTTTGCAAATACTGCAAGGTTCGAGAGATTGAGCGGGGTCTGCCTTGGGCGATAAGTGAGAGAAAGAAATCTGAGTGGGTTTGACACTCAAGAACAATTGTTTCGGGAGAAATTAGGATGAAGATTAACGCTTTAGAGATTCCGATCAGCAATAAAGAAAAACGCTTTATCAATGACGGCTTAGAAAGAATCTTAAGCTCAGGGGTTAAGTGGACAAATAGCGACACAGTAAAAGCACTTGAAACAACATTTGCACAAAAAACAGGAAGCGAATACGCCATCGCAGTTTCTACAGGCAGTGTTGCGATTGAATCTGTTTTAATTGCCAAAGGTTTGGATAATGCAATTATCTTTGCGCCGGTGCTTACCGCGCCACCGACTGTTTTATCCTGCTTGAATATGAAATCGAATATAGTCCTGGTTGATGCTGATGCAAATGATTTTGGAATGGATCCAGCTGATTTAGAGCAAAAGATTAAAAGGCACAGAAAGTGCGGCGAAAAGGCCGTAATCATTTATGTCCACATAGGCGGGTTTATATCTGAAAATATTAAGCGAATAAAAGCAATTGCGGACAAGCATGATGTCGTTTTAATTGAAGATTGCGCTCATGCGCATGGTGCACGTTTGGATAATGTCCATGCGGGCAACTTTGGAATTGCCGGAATCTTTTCTTTTTTTCTCACAAAAACCATCACTAGTGGCGAGGGTGGCATCGTGATTGCAAAGGACAAGGAACTAGCCGACAAGCTTTCTATGATAAGAAATTACGGCAAAGACAAAGGAGGCCTTCATGTTGTCAAAGGCTCTTCTTGGCGATTAAACGAGTTTTCAGCCTTAGTGCTGTTATCACAAATCAGAAATTGTGAAACGAAGTATGCTAGACGACAAGAAATTGCTGTAACGTACAACGAAGCCTTTGCTTGTCATGACTTATTTCAGCCAATCGTCAATCTCAACAGCGGCTACTATAAGTATATCTTGAGGGTAAGAGAAAATGTAGGCTTTGATTATCAAAATTTCAAGAGCTACATGCAACAACACAGCATTCAATTGCCAGCCAAGGTGTATGATAGCTTGATCAATGAAGAACCTTATCTAAAAAGCTGTACGGATCAAATTATTAATCTAGATTCATCGTTCGAGCAAGCCGGTTTTTTGAAATCGCACCATGTTTGCCTTCCCATGCATCTTGGGCTGTCGAATGACGACGTGAAGTATGTGATTGAAACAATAATGAAATATCGCTAGGAGAAATTGGCGATGATATTTACCAGAAAAAAGCGACAAGTCGTTTATGAAAGCGACTGGATGGATTTATATCTTGATCATATCGTGAGCGAGGATGGACATGAGATTGAAGAATATCACGTTGTTCATCACAAGAGCAAATCTGTTTGTGTTGTGATTGAAAACAAAGAAAAAGTCTTGTTTGTAAAAGCAAAGCGCTATTTGATCAACAATTTTTCGTGGGAACTGCCTGCCGGAAAAATTGAAGAAGGCGAAAATTCCTTAGCAGCAGCCCAGAGAGAGCTAAAAGAAGAAACTGGGTACACGGCTACCCATTTGAAAAAAATATATACTTATATGCCGTCAAATAGTATGCATGATCAAGAAATTGATATATGCACTGGCAAGCTCGAAAGCGATGCATGTGATGTGTTTGATGAAACCGAAATAAAGCAAACCCAATGGTTTTCGTGGCAGGAAATTGTTGAAATGATACATTCCAATGCTATTAGCGACGGTGTAACATTGCTCGGCTTACTGATGTATAACAACTTACAGACAAATGGACAATGAGGGGAACTTGATGATAAAGGAACGTGACACGTTAAAGATTTTAAAAAGAAATCTAGTTGCTCATCGTTCGGGGCATACAGTGTACCCACAGGTGTTGGATATTCATCCTGCGGAGAATGGTTGCAATATGGACTGCGCTTGGTGTATTGGAAGAGACGAAAAAAAGCCCTTGAAGCTTTTAGAATGGGAACTGTTAGAGAATGCTTTAGGGCAAATTTACGTTCCAGAAAAAAAAGAGTATTGGCCAACCGAAGTTCACTTTTGTGGTTGCAGCTCCGACCCACTTCTAAATCATCGTGTCATGAAAAATGCTGTTCGTTTTTTACAAGACAAAGCTATCATTAAAGTCATAACTAATGGTGCTCACCTAGAACGGTATTTGAGCGATACGATGGATTTGCTTTTAATAGACAAGTTATCAATTAGTTTGGATGTAACAAACGAGCGTGACTTTCAACAATATAAACGCCCTCAAGGCAGAACAAGTTTAAAAGATATTCTTTGTGCAATAAAAACAATTAACGAATACAGGCCTATATACAACCCGAAGTTGTCCATATATGTGACGTTTGTCGCGACCCCCGCTACTTACTCAAAAGAGCAGTGGGCCCATTTTTTCAGTGTTTTACGAGATCTGGGTGTAAACCATATACAGGTTCGAAATGACTACACCGTTTTTGAAGAAGAATTTTTCAAAAAAGTGAAAGCTGAAATTGCTGAGATTTCAGAGGATTTAGGCGCACATCAGGTTAGATATGACAACAACGCATCCTTCGATATAAAATACAATGAATATCTCCCAAGAAACAAGCCGTGTGATTATTGCATGGGATATCGATTATGGCCTACAATAGGCGCTGATCTTAGTCTGTATCCATGTGCACATGTAGCCAATTCATCATTTCATCCATTACTCAATCTAAGCACCAGCAACTACTATAGCGTATATGAAGAAATCAATTCAAGTTTTGAACTTGAGCCTGTGAAGCATTGCCATGGCAACTGTCCTAGCCTTATGTATTTCATGAACCACCTGTCAGAGAAAAATTAAGATTAAATCGGGGAGGAAATGTATGCAGATATTCATTTTAGTTTTACGGATAATACAAGGCAGTATTATGGCTGCGGCTTTTGTTTTGATTGGTTTTCAAGTTATCATCGCTTTATGGGGTATAAAAAAGCCTGGAAAAATAATCCTAAAAGAAAGCAAACAATATCGCTTTGGAATTGTGATTTCCGCGCGCAACGAACAAGAAGTAATTTCAAACTTAATTAAAAGTTTGGATCAACAGGATTATCCTAGAGAGCTATTTGACATAATCATTATTGCTGATAACTGCACTGATGATACAGCGCAAGTTGCACGTGATAGTGGCGCTTTGGTGTTTGAACGATTTGACAAGAAGCGCATCGGAAAGGGTTACGCGCTGAACTGGATGTTTGACATCTTGCTATCCGAATATCCAGAAAAATACGATGCTATATGTATCTTTGATGCCGATAATGTCGTTTCAACGCAATTTTTAACCATGATGAACCAGAGAATTGCGGATGGCTGTGAGATTGTTCAAGGTTATCGAGACGTTAAGAATCCCTACGCCTCTGCGATTAGTGGACACTATACGATATACTGGTATACGTTTAATCGCCTTTTGCACCTGCCGCGCGTTAGAATAGGGCTTTCTTCCATGCTAAACGGTACGGGCTTTGTTTTCAAAACAGACGTCATTCGTGAAAAAGGATGGCAAGCTATGTCTGAAAGTGAAGATGCAGAATTTTCACTCCAAAATATTGCAGAGGGTCGAAAAATTGATTTTGAATATAACGCAGTATTTTATGATGAACAACCTACTTCTTTCTTGCAATCGTTAAGTCAACGTCACCGTTGGGCTGTGGGCAATTACCATTGCATCTCAAGCACAGGTGGAGATTTAGTGCGTGGCATTTTTCGCGGCAAAAGGCTGCTAAATATACTTGATGCAATTGTTTTTTTGTTGCTCCCCCCAATTGTAGGGTTAACAGGACTTAGCATGATTATTGATTTGATCATACCGCTAATACAGCCCAATTGGGGCTTGAGCAACTTGCTTAGTCTATTGCTGGTCTATTCAGTTGGCATGTTTGTAATGATTCTTACTGCGATTATTGTCCTGCTGCTCGAAAAAAAATTAAACAAAAAAATGTGGAAGGCTATTCTAACAATACCGCTGTTTTTATTTTCTTTTAGTTTTGTTGCCTTTTTTGCTCTGATCTATCGTCCGCGAAATTCTTGGAAGCCCATTAAACACACACAGTCAATTTCGCTGGAGGAGCTAGAGCGCAGAAAGTAACAGGAGTGCTGAAAGGAATCTATAGACAACAAATTTATTGAGGTGCAGGAAATGATCGAGTTCACTGCCGCATTCACCGGCCCGCGTCCGCACCGTTTTCCGTTCGGCACGAATGAGCAGCACCCCGAATGCGTGGCGCTCAAGGCATCGTTGCGGCGCGAAATAGAAGCTCTGTGCGATCAGGGCGTGACGCGCTTTCTTACTGGTGCAGCAATGGGCGTAGATATTTGGGCAGCTGAGATTGTGCTGGACTTAATCGCGCAAGGCCGTGAAATTGAACTGCATGCCATCGTGCCGTTTCATGACCAAGAGGAAAAATTCACAGCGGATTATCAACGCCGCTATGCTGTCGTGCTTGCTGCGTGCAGTGACGTGCAAGTGCTTGAAGAATCGTACACCGAAGGCAGCTATAAACGGCGCAACGCTCACATGATACAACAAGCCAAGTACCTGCTTGCGGTGGAAGAACACTCCCGCCGCCCCAACAGCGGCACGCGGCAAACGATTTCGCTGGCAAAGAAAAACGGCAATATCATTATCTACGCCGCTGCGAATATGTAGCTCTTGCGCACCACATGCACGTCAACCATGGCGTGCATTTTTGCTGTCAACGACGCCCCGGTTTTCAGCTTAGCCAGCAGCAATTCATTCGCTTCAAGT
>Ga0131853_10002031_pt1 | contig 36229 bp, 30 predicted proteins | sample TergutLab28metaG_FD_92764 | JGI IMG/M metagenome (GOLD analysis project Ga0131853, IMG submission 92764) | Labiotermes labralis P1 segment gut microbial communities from Petit-Saut dam, French Guiana - Lab288 P1 (version 2) (version 2) | ecosystem: Host-associated > Arthropoda: Insects >... | reverse complement strand
TAAGTCTGCTTAACTTTTTCTTAACCCTATGACGCTTATGTATGCCTATAACAGATTTTCTGTTATGGCTTGATTTAATTTGCGCCGAGTTTCGCTTTTATGTTCTGATTCGCGGACTGCTTCCAGACTTTTACATACAATGGGGCCGACTTGCTTTTTCCTTCGCAAGACAGCCCCTTTTTTAATTATTTTCATTATTTAGGCCCGTCATTTTCCAGACCATAAAAAGGTTGTAGGGTTTCGTATCAGGCTTCACTATTATAACCTTCTGCACGATAGCTTTCTGTACTGCCAGCGACTGAACTTGCCGTCAAATGTGGTGCCGTCATGGGCAATTTAATTGATAAGATTATAGTTTTGGAGGGTAATCTTATTCATACACTTAAGGCCGCCAATGTTAACAGTAAAATGAGTAAAATCTCCGCTTAATATTACGCACCATATTTATTTTAGCAATATGATACCTAAAAGCCCTTTATTTGTTCTTAAATGAGGGGCTTTTGGGTATTTATGCTGTTTTATTGATAATTAGTGTATGTGTAAACATAGAAGGCTTATATAACTGTATATTGGTCTTGTGCAAAACAAGTGGCAAAGGAAAATGGAAAAACTGATTGGAATTATTGCTAGAGTATTAGCCCAAATTTCTTACACTTCTGCCGTAATGGACGGGGGCAGGGGCAGGGAGAATGAGACTTTACCGAAGGCTATAAAAAGGCAAAAAAGTTAAGTGTACTACAGGCAAAGAAAAACAAATTTGAAATTACTCTTACCGAATTTAAGAGATGCGATATTTTCGGGGAGATTTGATATGGGGGTATTTATGAGATTCAAACCTTCGAAACACACTACTACAGTACTAAATGATCAAGGTGAATTATTATTGTACAACACAATTACTGGCTATAATAGCCTGTGTAAGACAGTGAAGCCAGAAATAGTTACGCCTTTTTTAGAAAGCGGAATTGAATTTTCTGACGGAATTGTAACGGAAGTTGCCACACCCCTAATTCAAAGGGGTTACCTTATTGAAGAATGGCGGGATGAAAAGGCATTGTTTAACACATTTCATATCAATGCTGTTTCGCCTCGCAACTTATCTTTAACAATAGTGCCAACTAATGATTGTAACTTTAGATGTGTCTATTGTTGGGAACGTTTTGACGGAGCGTGGATGAGCCAAGAAACACAAGATAAAATAGTACAATATGTAGACAAGCATATGGCGCAATATACAGCGTTGCACGTTTCTTGGTTTGGCGGAGAACCCTTGCTAGCAATAGACATACTAAAAGATTTATCTCGTAGATTAATGGATGTCTGTAAAAAGCATAAAAAACCATATACAGCATCTATAACCACAAACGGATACCTACTCTCTGAAGATGTTTTTGATTGCTTGCGAAGCATTAATGTGCTGTCTTACCAAGTGCCAATAGATGGGCTTCGCATATTTCATGATTCTCGCAGAGTGCTTGCCAATGGAGAACAAACATATGATGCAATTTTGAATAATTTGTCAAATATTTCTAAAAAATTAAAGTCTCGAATGTATGACTTTGTTGTTAGAGTATCTGTAACAAAAGATATGCTAGGACACATCAATGAGATTGTTGATATATTTATATCGAAATTTGGCGATTCGCCGCAGTTCCGATTGCTTTTTACCCCATTAGCAGATTTGCATAGTGATAAAATATGTGAACTAATTGATGTTATTGATGAAAAATTTATTTTAGGTGAGGTATATGAGCGATTACTTGCTTGTGAATCTATACCTAGGTTGGCTGGGATGATTGATTCAATCTCCATATCATCCGGATTATGCCATGCTGAAAAACAAAATAATTATTTATTTGACCCTAACGGCGAAGTACATCTATGTCTACTTACTTATGAAAATCCTAGTTTAAAATCTAAGAGTTGTATTGGGCATGTTGGAGAAAGTGGCAATTTAATTATTGACCCGTATTTGCAAGGGTTGTGGTTACGTGAGGGTAAATCTTGTACTAGTTGTAAAAGTAAAGAGGATTGTTTCTTCTTTCCTTCCTGTTGTGGCGATGTATGTTCAGCTCAAAAGGTATATCATCCACAAAAATATAAAGGAGATGTTTGCATTAGTCAGAATAAACAATTTTTGAACGATATGTTAAAGATAGCTGATAAACAGAAGCAAATTCCATGTATAGATAAAGTTATAAATTAATTTTTGATGGAGGTATATGTATGGGTGATCAATTTGTAAATGAAGATATTGTAGTAGGTCTGCAGGAAGCATTGATGGATGTGGGCATACAACAAGAGCAATATATAGAAGGAGCATGTGATATACGTTCGTATTTGCTTGATTCTATGGCCTTTATATCTTTAATTGTTGGTTTAGAAAATCGTTTTGGTGTCCAATTTCCAGATGAAATTCTTTCATATGGCACGTCCATTACTTATGAATTATTACGTAATACTTTGGAATCATTAAAAATTGATCAGTATCCGACGGATCTGGTCATTCAGCATTAAGAATTTCTATGTAATACGTGTGCTGGTATTTTTATTTGTATATGATACATCGTAGTGTCGCGATGGATATTGTGCAAATATTAATATAAATAAAAGACAGGGAGTGGTCAATATGAAAAAGACCCTATGTAAGCCAAGTGATAAGTTGAGATCTGCAGGTTTTGCCATCGCCTTCTCCGGAATAGATATTACACCTCTTTGCACTGTAACAATAGACGTTGTGGGGTGTGGTTATACATTAAAGGCAACAAATGGGGGCACTTGCGCGTCGATCTAGAGAAGCGCATACGTGTATAGGAACAGGAATTGATAGTGGCACTGCTATCAATTCCTATGTATTTTTTACGGAGGTGAAAAGTGTTGAGTATAAAAAACATTACGGACTCTAAAATCAAAGTTGCTATTTTAGATACTGGAGTAAAATCTTCCCATTACTTGTTGCAAGGAAGATCGATAACAGGTTGCACTCTTATATTAAAAGATGGGAAAGTTGTTGTAAAAAGCGGCTATGAAGATCAACTTGGACATGGTACCGCAGTTACACAAATTATTGCCTCGACAGCACCAGAATGTAGTATCACTATGTTTCGGATATTTGATGATTCATATGCTTTAGACGAAAACGTATTGGTAGCTGCTCTGAATTGGTTAGCAAATCACCACGATTACGATATTATCAATATAAGTGCAGGTGTAATCCAAACAAGCCAGTTAGCACAATTATATGACGCTTGCAAAGCAAACACCGATAAGGGAACAATAATTGTTTCTGCTTTTGACAATGCCGGTGCAATATCATACCCGGCGGCTTTTGATATTGTGTTGGGTGTGGATTCCGGTGTTTCATGTAACCGGCGAAGCGAGTTCGAATATATGAGTAAAAGTATCGTAAACATAGGGGGATATGGTAAAAGACAGTCTTTGGCATGGCATACATCTGATTATGTAGCTGACGAAGGAAATAGTTTTGCTTGCGCATCTGTTACTGGGCAGCTTGCTTTGTTTCTTGAAGGGGGTGCGAGCGGATTTGATGATGTTAAGCGTAAATTTCGTGAGATAGCTATTAAAATTCACGACGAAGTGAAGTCTGTCCCGGAATCAATATCTATACAGTTTCCTAAGATTAAGAAAGCGTTGATTTTTCCGTTTAATAAAGAAATGCACAGTCTATTGCGATTCCATGACATGCTCCCTTTTGAAATAACTGCCGTTTGCCACACGAGGTATTCAGGTTTAGTAAATGCATCTATTGGAAGTCTATTAAGTGGTCACAATATGGGTGACCACTACGCAGAAATGACAATTATGAATATCAATACTGTTAGGGATGATGTTTGGCGAGAAATTGATACCCTTATTCTAGGGCATTGTAAATGGTTATCGGAGCTGACCCATGATGCACTTCCTTTGAACGCCTTAATTTGTAAGGCTATACAAGAAAATAAAAATATATATTCATTTGATCCGTTGATTGGCTTTGATGATTTGATCAACAATCCCCAATATCAAGGTAATGTATATTGGCCTGAGGCTACGCTTAGCCGTGTTCCTCAAAATCGTTTTGGAAAGTTGCATCAAATTGTTAAACCGATTATAGGAGTATATGGTACAGCTTCGCGGTTAGGTAAATTTTCACTGCAATTAGAGTTGCGGAGAATTTTTATGAAAAAAGGATACAATGTTGGACAATTTGGTACAGAGCCACAATCGTTACTGTTTGGCTTTGATGAGGTATATCATTGTGGGCATAACTCGGCGGTTTCACTTTCACGATGGGATGCTTTTTTGCATTTGAACGAACTGCTTAGTAGTATAGAAAAAAAAGAGAATGATTTGCTGATTGTTGGGTCTCAGGCAGCTGTATTACCAGAATCCCTCACAAATATGTATACATTTTCTCCATTGCACCTAGAGTTTATATGTGCGATGCAGGCAGATGCAATAATTTTATGTGTCGGCTACAATGATAAAAAGAGCCATATCATAAATATCATTAAAGCGGTAGAGGGACTCTCCAAAGCGACAGTCGTGGGTTTGGTTTTGTTCCCTCTGATAGAAGAGAGAGATAATGCTGGAATAACAGCAGGTACTAGAATGACGAATACCAGAAAAATGACAAAAGATGAACTTGTACACAAGAAGATGGAATTAAATGAATGGACGAATATCCCTGTATATGGGCTGATGGACGAAGATGATTTGCTGGCGTTGGTTGACAGGAGCATTGATTTCTTTGCAGCATAACAGGGGTAAATGGAGGTCAGCATGAGTCGCTTAGAAAAGAAGTATCTGTTAAATAACGATGGAACACCAGATGCATTATTCCATGCTATTGACTGTTACGAAAAGATTTTATACCATGCGATATCTGATCATAGAGATATTGATGTGAAATCTGTTTTTTGTGACGATATTAACATCATGGTAAAACCAAGAGACTATGGCTATTCATATAGTTTGGTTAAACTCCACTTGCATGATTTATTATTTAATGTGGAGTGGTCTTCGCCAAAACCAGAAGATGCGTTTGATATAATAAGTAAGTATTTGAATAGAGGGTCGACGGTTGCACTATGTACCATGTTTGATAGGCTTCCGCCATATTTATGGTATAACCATCCTGATAAAAGAGGCGTAAGCAATACTCATTTGGTTCACATTATTGGTATTGATAATGATCAGGTTTATTTTGTAGACGATTCAGGTATGCTTGATGAAATCAGATTAGTTAGACTTGCTAGTAATCCAACAGTAGGAAAGATTCTTAAAGAGAATATGATGTGTGCATTAAATGAATACTGTTCGATTCTTTGTGTGGATGTAAATACACATCTTTTTTCTTCACACGATAAATTTGATTGCCTAGTCGAATCAATAAAAGATAACTATAACACGGTACGGACACAAGGCCAAGCCTCAGATTATATCGTTGGACGTGAGGCACTTATGGCGTTTAGTGAATCCATGAAGGATCATGCATTTTTAGACTATTTTACTAAAGATTTTTATTTTCCCTATCTTGTAGCAAAGCGCCGGGAAATATTTAAATGGTGCCTCTCAGATAAGTCAGATTTATATCTTAATGCAAAAGGCACATTGGATGCATTGGATAGAAGTATAGCGGCTTGGCGGGATCTGCATACAGTGTTTGCGATGAACGACCAAAAGGAATATCAAGATTTACCCTCACGTGTCCAGAAGAAAATGTCAAGCATTATTCATTACGAAGACGCATTGATAGCTGAAACCATTAAAATGTCAAAATTATGTTTTTAGTCAAATGAGGTGGCCCCCATGAAAAGAATATGGCAAGCCTACTGTGATTTGTTCAAAATCCTATTTGCGCATATACCAATAACGCTTGTACTTACTTTTATAATGGCATTTTTATTAGGTGTCTTACCTTTGGTTAGTATGCTTATTAATCAAATGGTGTTTGATACCGGTCTTCTAGTGGCATCTGGCGAGCCAGTATTAAATGAACTTATCTGGTATTTAGCATTGTTTGCGTTTATTTCTATCGTGCCAACGGCGATCTATGATTATGTTTATGAATATAGCTCTCATAAGTCACAACTAGTCTTGCGGACAGCCTATAAGGGCAAGCTTCTCAAAAAACTAAAAACATTGCGCTACGAACACTTCGAGCGAGAAGATTCAATGGAGATTATAGATAAAGCATATAACCGTACCGAAGGGGCGGCACAACATCTCTGGCCTATGTTTGCAGTAAGTTCTATTTCTTCTATTGTAGGAAGCGTTTTGCTTATGACACATTTTGCGAGAGTAAGCTGGTGGTTGCCAGCCACAATTTTAGCGCCCTTTTTGATAAACAAGCTCTATGTGGCGAAATTTAATAATAACATTTATGAGTTGCTAGAGTCCTTTTGGCCACAGGAGAGGCTTTACACACTGTTGGGTAGTTTTTTTCGTTCTCGTGAATTTGTTAAGGAAATGCGGTTATATAACAGCGCAGACTATTTAATTAGCACCCACACAAAGCGGCTAAACGAACGTAACCGGATGTATGAGAAATTTTTTTTCAAGAACCTACGCTTTGTTTTCGCCTCTGGCGCCCTTGAAAAAGTGGGTGTATGCATAAATGTAATTGCTATCTTATATTTGTATATCAGTGGAGCAATCACTTCAGGGGCGTTTTTAGCAATGTCAGTAGCGATGCTTTCAATTTATGGCACCCTAGGCGGAGTGTTTACACTGTTTGTGAATAGTGCTTATCATGTGAATTTTTTTGAATTCTATGACAAATTTTTTGCATTGTCAGATGATGAAGAGGGGAGCAACAAAGGTTTGCCGGACCGGCATGATATAGTGTTCGACGATGTGTGGTTTCGTTACCCCGGTACCGATAAGGATGTACTAAAAGGTATTTCGTTTCAAATTAGCGAAGGCGAGTCGGTTGCAATGGTGGGTAAAAATGGCGAAGGCAAGTCAACTATTGTGAAGCTTCTACTGGGGTTATTTGTCCCGGATAGGGGCACGATTACCGTAGGTGGTAATCCCCTTCATACTTATTCGCTGGCATCCCGTGCTAAGCTATTTGGTTCTGTATTCCAAGATTTTACTAGATACTCTATCACAATCAAAGAAAATATCGCCGCAGGGGATATAGATAGTCTTAATGATGAAAAGCGGCTGATAAAAGCGGCAAAGGTTGCCAAAGTAGATGCTTTTGCCGAAAAGCTTGCTGATAAATATGAAACCTTGTTGGGCAGAGATTTTGAAGGAGGCGTTGATCTTTCTGGCGGACAGTGGCAGCGGATTGCATTGGCTAGGGCTTTTGTAGGGGATAATCCTATCTTGCTATTGGATGAGCCCACCTCACAGCTAGATCCTATGGCAGAGGCAAAGCTCTATGGCGAGTTTTCGGATATGAGTCAAGGAAAAACCTCAATTTTGATTACCCATCGCTTGGGTGCAACTAAAATTACTGACAGGATAATACTAGTAGATGGTGGCATCGTATCGGAAGAGGGTACCCATGCGCAGTTAATGCAGTGTGATGGGATGTATGCAGAGATGTTCAACGCACAAAAAGATTGGTATCAAGAGGGTGGAACAGATGACGAAGAATAGCGACTATACGACTGCAGTAGAACAAGATATCCTACGTGAACATGCCCCTAGATTTCAATTTTTATGGCGGTTATTTTTATATGTATTTTCATCGGCTAAGGTTATGTGCGGTATATTTTTGGGGTTGTCCTTGCTAATTAGTTTTATGCAACCAGTGATAGCATTAATATGGCGCAATTATATCGACAATGCCGGAGCTGCAACCGTATTCGAGAACCAATGGCAATATTTAATTATTCTTTTGGTGTTGTATTTGACTTTGGGGTATATCAGGGAGATTTTGGTGCGGTGTATTTATGGCAACAATTTTATTGATATGTTGCTTATTGTGCAATTCCATCGTTTGCAAGAAAAATTTCAGTTAAGACTTAATAAAAAGGTGACCAGCCTGCATCCTGAGTATTTAGAAGTACCTAAGGTAAATGATATTATTTCTCGTTCATATGATGCTATTGGGGGATTTCAAAGCCGTTTGCAGTATGGTGTGGTGGTGCAGGGGTATGCAGTTATTGCGCTGGCTTTCGGGGTTATTGCAGCAGCAGCAGCGCTATACATTTTTAGCCCCTTGCTCGTGCTTATTGTTTTAGTTGCCCCAGTGCCAGTATTGTATACCACCTATGTACACAACAAACTAAGTTTTAAGTTCGCGCGGGACAATGCACCAATCTTACGCCAAGCCGGATACTATCAGAACATTTTGCTTGGCAGGTCTATGAAGGAAGTAAAGGCCAATAATTTGTTTGACTTTTTTTATACGAAATGGAAAGTTCTAATTGATGATTATAATGTTCGTGAAAGACGTAACCGTCTACTGATGTTTATACTGGACACTGCAAACTCTATGATAAGCACTGTGGTTATCGTTGTGATGCAGGTGTACGCTATAGTGCTTTTATCTCAGGGTGAGATATCGCTTGGTGAGTTGGGGGCAGTTATGGTGTTGGGTACATCGTTGATGCAACAGTCTAATAAATTGTTTTCGTCTCTATCAACGCTTTTGTCCTGTAAAAATGAGTCAGCCCAGTTTTTTGAGTTTATTGATATGAAGGAGTATGACGAACAAAGCAAGAGTACTACCGGTTCGGCACCAAGTTTGGTGTCAGTTAGTAATCTTTCCTACCGTTATCCATTGACGGATGAATACCGGCTAGAAGGGGTTAGCTTGGATATCCGTGAAGGAGAGAGAGTTGCCTTCGTAGGGGAAAACGGTGCTGGTAAGTCAACAATGATAAAATTAATCACTGGCATGCTAGAACCCTCATGCGGGAAAGTAGTGGTACAAAATAGGACTCAAGGAGAGGCTAACCAGCGATATGACGCATTGACTTGTGTTTTCCAAGAATCCAACAAATACGAAACCTTTACTATTGCAGAAAATGTTTGGATTGGGGATGTGATGCGTGAACGTGACGATGTAAAAATAGAGGAAGCGCTGGATTTCGTTGCTATCAACGAGGTGGACAAGGACATGCTGTTAGGTAAAGATATTGGCGGGACAGATTTGTCTGGTGGCCAATGGCAAAAGCTTTCCATTGCCAGAGCCTATTACCGTGGAAGAGATTTTTACATCTTGGACGAACCCACCAGTAACTTAGATCCGCTGGTAGAAACAGAGATTTTTATGAAGTATTTAAAAATGGCTCAAGGTAAAACGGTGATCATTGTGACCCATCGTATCAATATGGCAGCAAAAGCAGATCGTATAGTGGTGTTTAAGGACGGAAAGATAGTGGAAGATGGGGCGCATACCGACTTGCTAGCGTTAGGAGGCGAATATGCACGTCTATACCATACTCAAGCTCAGTGGTATGAGCGATAGAAGCAAGACGGATGTAATCCTATAATATCTTCATATAGTAAGCGGACAATGCAAGTTATGGGGTGGCACAATTAGAGTATATTTGCTGCCGGGGTGTTCATCACCCGGCTTTTTTTAGCTATAATCCAGACAAAATCTAAGACTCTGTCATAGAAATGGAACAAGGCAACGACTCATCCCCAAGAAAGGACACCCTCATGACCGAAGAACTAACCCAAACCCGCAATCAAATACAATCCGCCCTAGAAGCCCTGCGTATAAGCGTTCTAGGCAAAAACGGCGAAATCACAACGCTACTAAAATCTTTGGGCGAACTCCCTCAAGAAGAGCGCCGTGAGGCCGGGCAAGCCGCCAATCAACACCGTTTATGCACAAATGGAAGATTTATTCACAAGTCTAGGTTTCGATTTATTGGAAGGCCTCACGTAGAAACGGTATATCACAACTTTGACGCGCTCAATTCCCCACACAATCACCCGTCAAGGGATGAAACTGATACATTCTATTTCAACGACAGTCTACTATTACGCACCCATACATCCCCCATGCAAGTACATGCCATGGAAAGCCAAAACCCCCGATAAGAGTAGTAATCCCCGGCATGACCTACCGCTGCAACGATATTGACGCGACCTATACCCCCGCCTTCCACCAGATGGAGAGGCTGGGTGTAGACAGGATAACCTCTGCCCTACGGAAATCAATTTTCAAGACCGAAACCCCATGATAAGCTATAGGCATGTGAACCAAATAAACTAACAGAATATTTCAACGATGTAGAAACAACAGTCGAACAACATGCTCCTCTAGTTAAATCCCCAATTAGCTCATTTTATTTTCCCAGATATAAAGTTGTTTTCTGGAACCATATGCGAGGATTGTATTGAGTTCTATGACTGTATACCCGAACGGTGTTTTGTGCGTTCCCTAAAAAAATTTGACACTTAATACGAATGCGATACATTTTGCAGATTCTGGGATGAAGAACTGTTATAATATAAACAATCATTATGTAAATATTAAGGTATTCGAAAATCAGAAAAGAAAGGAGGGGCGGTAGTTACTCCCACAACTAAAATTTTGGGTTTTACCGCTATGATTTTAATGAAAAGCTTAAAAAGAGTAATTCAAAACGTTGCATTTGTTATTATGTACGTGTCGAAACATAACAAACTATTTATCCTGATATGCTTAGGAACAGGTTTGTTTTCTTTGATAGGCCCTCTAACTGATGTATGGGGCCCTAAGCAGATTATCGATCTATTAACCGATGGCGAACCTTACCGGCGAGTCCTATATGTTATCCTCCTTGTGTGTTCATTAGAACTTTTAAAAGCCATAGGATTTAGTTTCTATAACAATAAATATTTGCCGAAGGCCGAAGTAAGACTTAAGGCGAACATAAGTCTGGATTTATTTCAGCGGGCCTCGAAGCTTGATCTGGAATGCTACGAGTCTCCTGCATTTTACAATAAATTTACTATGGCTTTACGGGAAGCTGACAACAGATTTATTTCGTTGCTTAATTCCTTGAGTTTTTTTATAGGGAATTTACTGTATCTATCTGCACTCATCGTAATTGTTATGGTACTAGATCCCGTTTTATTAATGATCATTGTATTGGCAGTTATCAGTATGTTTGTCACTCAATTGGTAAAATCAAAAATAAAATATAAATTCAATATTCAATATACCCCCCATAATAGAAGAATGAACTATGTGAACAAGGTTTTCTACGAACCCCAATTTGCTAAAGAAATCAGAATTTTCAACATTAGTAGGCTTTTGACAGGCATATATAACAGTACGGTTGGGGAAAAATCATCATTGCTGGCCAAGCAAGGAAATAAAACCGTTCTTATTAATATTATTGCGGATATTATACGGATAGGATTGCTAATTGCTTTTGTTATGATCTATGTCTCATTAAGCATTTATAGAGGGATGTTAACACCCGGAGCTTTTATAGCACTGTTCATCAGTATCATGCAGGCAACCAGTCAATTGATAGACCTGATAAGCGGTGTTTCCGAATTTTACGAACACAGCCTATTTATTGAGAATTTCAGGACTGTTATTAACTACAAATCAAATATATTAAAGGATGACAATGATAAAAAGGAAAAATGCGATTACATTGATAAGATATCGTTTAAAGACATCGCCTTCATGTATGTAGGGGCCAGCAAGAATTCCATAGATGGAATAAGCTTTGATGTCAAAAACGGTGAAAAAATCGCCATTGTAGGCCACAACGGGGCGGGGAAAAGTACTCTCATAAAACTTTTGTTGAGATTGTATGATGTGAAAAATGGAGAAATCTTGATAAACGGGACAAATATCAAGAATTACGACGTAACTAGCGTACAAAGAAAGATAGGGATCATATTTCAGGATTTTCAGAGTTATGCCATTTCCATTGCTGAAAATATACTACTAAGAAGTGTGGAATCTGAAAACGATGAGCGAATTGTGAATGAATCGTTAAGGAAAGTAGGTTTATTAGAAAAGGTTCATTCGCTGGAGCAATGAATCCATACCGTGATCTCAAAAGAATTTGACGAAAACGGTACGTTATTGTCAGGGGGGGAGTTGCAGAAATTAGCTTTAGCAAGGGTTTTCGCCCACGAATACGATATTGTTGTCCTTGATGAGCCGTCAAGCGCCCTTGACCCAATTTCAGAAAATGAACTGTTTATGTCAATTACGGAAGCCGCGCGCAATAAAACGGTTTTCTTTATCACACATCGACTCTCGACAGTTTCTTTAGCCGATAGAATCATCTTTGTGGAAAACGGTAAAATTGGTGAAATTGGCACCTTCACCGAATTAATGGGCTTAAATGGAAAATTTGCGAAAATGTACAATGCACAAGCGAGTAAATATATCGTATAAAGCATGAAAAGGAGTTAAGAAAATGGAAGCAGAAAAAATAATATTGGATTTAGAGCAATGCTCGCCTTATTACAGGGAACTTCGCAAAAAACATAAAAAAAATTCGTCATTGCCTTCTAGGGCATCACGAAAAAAAGCATTTGACGTTTGGTGGCATAGAAAAGAACAATTTATTGAATGTTATCGTAATGAAATTAATAAATTAGCTATGATTGCCAAGCAGAACAATATAAAATCTGTTGTTGGTTGTGAATCGGTTAACCAATATAGTGAGCATAAGCGTATTAGGAAAGGTGATGTTTATCAATAATATACTAAGAGTATTTAAGCTTTTCATTAAGACAAATGTGTATGCAATACTATTGCCTTTCAAGGTCACTCCTATTTCTTATACATTCTATTGCTTATTAAATATATTTAAAAGTGCTTATCCGATTGTTATAGTTTATATTTGGAGTTATATGATAGACGAAATGGTGATTTTATACTATGGGGCTGAGGTATACACTTCCATCCTGTTCTTAACGCTTCTTTATGTTGGGCTGCTAATATCTTCAAGGATTACTAGGACTGGAATCTCCATGATTCATTCATACCAGAAAGATAAGATGCAATTGTATATAGATACTGCTGTCATGAATAAGATGTCAGCAATAGATCCTGCTTTGTCCGATGATCCTAGAAATATCAATAAAGTTGATGCTGCACTAAATAGTACAATATATGTTGTTGACAGTGCATATTGGCCAATTGCGGCAGTATCTAGCGTTATCTCGTTAATAGCTGCCGGTGTAATATTTTTGTCAGTTGATATCTTTGCAGGTATCATTTTTTTAGCGACATATATCCCTGGCGCAGTCATAACATATATTAACGGGAAAAAAATGGACCAGCTTTCAATTGAAACCATTTCTGAAACAAGAGAAAAAGAATATTATAAAAAGATTTTGACATCAATAGATTTTGCAAAGGATATACGGCTGTACGGTATAAAAGATAATCTAATAGAAAAACATAATTATCTTTGGAAGACGATTAGACTAAAAAGAAATATAGTATTCACTAAAAGCTTTATTCTGTCTTGCCTTGCACTGGTACTTTCGTATTCGGGGTTTTTGTTTATCATATTGCGATCAGCTATCGCTGTTTACGAAAATAGCATGATGCTCGGCACAATGGTTATGTTTATAGGGTTAGCACACAATGTTTCATCTAATCTAACGCAGATTTTTATTGATTTCGGGATTCAAATAAATGTTGCATCACAAAGAATTCAATACTATATGGATTTTATGGCTTGGAAGCCAAGTATATATGAAAATAACGGGCTATGTGTAACCCCTTTCCCAGAAATAAGATTTGAAAATGTCTCATTCAGATACCCAAATAGTGAAAAGTATACTCTAAAAAATATTTCCTTAACTTTAAAAAGCAAGGAAAAAATTGCGCTAGTTGGTATCAATGGGGCCGGAAAATCTACTATCGTGAAGCTTCTGTTGAGATTTCATGATCCGGAAGAAGGTCGTATACTGTTAAATGGTATAGATGCCCGCGAGTACTCATTATCATCATTAAGGTCTTTGTTCTCAGTTTGTTTCCAGAGTACATTCAATTATTCTCTAGCAATTGATGAAAATATTTCATTATCCTCCTCATCGGATGAAGGCATGATTATGGAGGCGATGCAAAATGCGGATATTAGCAGCATCTTTGAAGATAACGATGAAGGGGTAAAGATGCCGCTAACGCGCAAATTTGAGGACAATGGCCTTGAACTCTCAGGCGGACAATGGCAAAAAATAGGTGTAGCGAGGACATTTTATAGGGATGCGGATATTGTAATCCTTGACGAGCCATCGTCGGCGCTTGATCCTCAAGCAGAAGAAAATGTGCTTAATGCATTCAAGCGCATATGTAAAGAAAAATCGGGGCTAATTATTTCGCATAGGCTCTCCTGTTTGCATATGGTAGACAATATATATGTGATCGAGAATGGAGTTATAGCGGAATCCGGAAGTCATGGCGATCTGATGACTATGGGGGGCAGATATGCTCAGCTTTACAACCTGCAATCTTCTAAATATAAAATATGAGACATTATAATGGTTATGTCTGGACTTGGCACTAGGTTAAAGGTGGGTCAGTATGTATTATAGCAAGATAAAAAGGTTTGCCGAATGTTTGCTCTATAGCTTTAACGTATCTTTTGTCGCATCAAAGAAATTTTTTGTGTCAAAGATATTTTTAATGATTACTCTCACTGCAACACCTTTTGTTCTACTTGTTTTATGGAGAAATGCTATCAACCTTCTATTTGATGGAACCGCCAATCTTCGCTCGATTTTAATGCTAATAGGTTTATATATGACGGTATATCTCCTTAATAGTATTTTAGAAAAGGCGGATGAGTTTACAAATTATAGATACAATGATTGTATTAATCTATACCTTGATAATTTAATGACTGAAAAATTATCTAGTATTGATTTAGAATTTTTTGATTCGTCCGAAAAGATGAATCAAATGACAAATTCAAGAAGACTGTTGGCCTCACTGCAACACACGGTTTGGATATTTTTTTCGATGATTCAGTCTTTTGTAAAGTTAATTGTAGCATCAATCCTCCTGTCGAGTTTAAATATCTGGCTTTTTTTAATTATTATTATAATCAATATTCCGGTATTCGTTGTCAAGAGAAAAGTTGAAGAGGTCGAGTTTGATTACGGAAGATATTCTATAAAAAATTTTAGGAAAATGAGTTACTTTAAAGAGCTTTTTTTTAACTCCAGTATCAATGAGATAAGGTTGTATAATTTGAAAGGGTTCTTCATACAAAAATATAGCAAAGAGTGGCGCGAGTGGTTTAGCGGGAAAAAAAAGTTGCGCCGCAAAACTTTCGTCAGTGCGTTTGCCACTTCGTTTGTTTCATCGATAGGATTTATTATAACTCTTGCACTGGCAGTGCAGAGGCTTGTAGCAAGAAGAATCGGAGTTGGTGACGCACAGTACTATATATCAATAACGGATAGCCTCCAATCTGAAATGGATAATGTAATTGATTTTACATTTTCATTCTATATACGTTCAAAAGAAATAATGATTGTAAGAGATTTCATTGAAATGAAATCGACTATGGATATGAGAGGAATTAATAAAATTAGTGGGTTTAGTGATATTGTTTTTGAAAATGTATCCTTTAAATACCCAAACTCTGATAAGTATGTCCTTAAAAACTGTTCATTTCGAATTAACTCACATGAGCGTATTGGGCTGGTAGGTCTTAATGGTGCAGGTAAGACAACAATTGTAAAGCTGCTATTGCGTTTTTATGACCCTATTGATGGCCGAATTCTAATTGATGGGCAAGATTTAAAGGATATTGATATAAAGAGTCTTAGAATTCTATATTCCGTCTTATTTCAAGATTTTACACGGTATAGTTTATCATTGAGAGAAAATATAGTTCTGTCAGACATGGATAAGTCAGCTGAAACTGATTTAATATTACAAGCTTGCAAAAAAAGTGGCGTTTATGATTTTATGTCTATATGGGAAAATGGCTTGGACACAAATCTTACACGGATGTTCGATCCTGCAGGGCAGGAGTTATCACTAGGGCAATGGCAGAAGGTTGCGCTTGCTAGGACATATTTCAGAGACACAGATGTTTTGCTGCTTGACGAACCTTCCGCATCTCTTGACCCTGAGGCCGAACATGTAATATTCGAAAATATTTATAAACTGGCAATAGATAAATGTGTATTGTTAATTTCACATAGGCTTTCGAATATTACACTCGCTGATCGAATCCTTGTTATAGAAGACGGTGCAATTAAAGAAAGTGGAGCGCACTATGACTTGATGAAACTTAACGGACAATATGCTTATTTATTTAAGTTGCAATCTGATAAATATGAAAAAGACTAGAGATAGCTTTGTACATCGGTGGGGATGAGGTGACTAGATGCGTTTACAATGTTTACTATCTCCAATTGGCACGCAATCAAAGAAGCCTGAAATTATAAGTACCCTTAGCTATTGTGAGATTGACATGATCATTACTGATTCATCATACCTATGCCTGCTAGATTCCGTCTTAGACGAATACGAATACGGAGTAAACATGATCCTGATGGATACTCAAGAAATAATAAGAAATAAATCAGGTAAGTCATATATAGAGAAATGCAATTGTGATACAACAAATGATGTAGCTATTATGCTTCACACATCCGGAACTACAAGTAATCCAAAGCGTGTAATGTTAACACATAGTAATTTGATAAACAACATAGAATCTAATATTCATTCGTTGGCACTAACCAGTAACGACAAGGCTTGTATAACTCTGCCTATCTATTTTGGATACTGTAATACTGCACAATTCCTTACCCATCTTTATTTGGGCGGGGTAATAATAATGGTTAATGGCATTTTTATTCCAAGACAGTTTTTTAAATTAGTAGAAGAGGAGAAGATAACGAATTATACATGTGTCCCATCAACATTATTGACGTTATTGAAATATAACTATATGGATAATTATGATTATAACTCTTTGCGTTATATATGCTTTGGCGGTGGAAGGATGCCAACGGATAAGTTAGCACAATTAATTGAAAAGTTTCCGAGCATTGGTTTTGTCCAAACATATGGTCAAACAGAGTGTTCTCCCAGAATAACAGCTTTAATGCCAGAATACTCATTAGAAAAAATCGGCTCCGTTGGCAAGGCAATTCCGAATGTTGAGATAAAAATAGTTAATAATATGGGCATTGAGGTTCATGATAGTCAGGTTGGCGAAATAATTGTTCGCGGTAAGAGTACAATGCTCGGGTATTATAAGCAACCAGAAGAAACAAGTCAGGTAATCCGCAACGGATGGGTGCATACTGGGGATTTAGGATATGTGGATAATGATGGCTTTCTTTTTCTTATAGGAAGGATAAAAAACATTATCATTTCAGGCGGTATAAATATCTATCCCGAAGAAGTCGAGTTGGTAATCTTACAACATGAATGCATCATTGATGTATGCGTGATTGGTGTTGATGATATGCTTTTAGGTGAGGTTCCCATCGCCAAGGTAATACTGAAATATGAAATTCCTGAAAGTGAATTGATGCGTTATTGTTCAGAAAGACTTTCAAAATATAAAATTCCCGTCCGTTTTGAAGCTGTTAAGGCTATACCTAAAACATATAATGGAAAAATTAAAAGAGGCACTAAAAATAATCGAAGTTTAGAGCGGCATTAATAAAATGGATGGTGATAGATATGGTGGTTGACGTTTCTGAAAAAGTGATTGTCATAACAGGCTCCTCAAAGGGGATTGGTGCAAGTATAGCAAGGGCATTTGCTAAGGAAAATGCAAAGATAGTAATAAATTATAATGACAGTGAAAAGCAAGCAAAAGAACTATATGCGGAATTATTAGAGCATAATCGTAACTGCATATTAGTAAAATGTGATGTTTCAAAAGTTAATGAAGTTAATTATTTACATGACGAGACATTAAATGCTTTTGGTAAAGTTGATGTTTTAATAAACAATGCAGGGATTTGTTATGATAGAAAGGTTCACTTAATGACGCTAGAAGAGTGGCAAAAAGTTGTAGATGTGAATCTGACTGGAACATTTTTATGTGCAAGCAAGTTTGCCAAAACAATGATTACTCAAAAAAAATGGAAAAATCATAAATATTTCATCTCTTAAAGGCCAATTAGGTTCTGCTGAGCAGGCCAATTATGCGGCCTCAAAAGTTGGCGTCGTTGGATTAACGAAATCGATGGCAAAGGAACTTGGGCAATATGGCATTGCTGTTAATGCAGTTTGCCCAGGCTTTATATCAACAGATATGAACAATAAAAATGTGATGAAAGCGATAAACGCAGAAAAGCAAAGTCTTTTGTGCATAAACAAGGCAAAAGAAGAACTCGTAGCTTTTATCGTTTTTATGACATCTGATTTATTTTCTTCTGTAAGTGGCAGAGTTTTTAACATAGATTCAAGGTTGAATTAAATGTACATGTGGAAGCTTCAGATAAAATTTGAATATATCATTAGGGGTGTGTAGAAATTTATGTGTTCAACGAATAAAAAAAATATACTTCCTGTCAATTATCCTCTGGTGACAACTTTACCTCCATATGCTGCATTATTTACACTATTTTCAAACAACGATGAAGATTTGATATGGGCCTATAATTATTTTTTGCAACTTAGTTTTGAAAATTCGTTAAGCTTTTATCTCCCGTCCGAAGGAAGTAAGCTCTTTAAGTCATGCCCAGTAATAGAATACTGCTATCTTGAGTATTGGTTATCTGAAAAAATTATAAATACAATGCGGCATAGTAGGAGAGGAAGTGACTTTAATCTGTTTTGTGACGAAGTTAATATAAAAAGCGTTAGTAATGATTTCATGAGTTATGTCATTCATGCGATTGACAAAGGTTATTATGGATATCTTTTTATTGATACCTATGAGATACCTGCATATAAAGCATGGTTCCAAAAAAAACACTACTCACATCCTGTTTTTTTGTACGGGTATGACATTGATGCTAGACAGGTTTATATTGCTGATTTTTTTACTTCTAAATATGAGTTTAAGACAGCGTCTTTTGATGAGATAACAAAAGGATATTTTAGTATAGTAAGTAGAATGAAAGGTGAAATGTATTTCGTTAGGAAGGCACCTAAGATGCAAACAGAACTTAATATTAGAATGGTAAAAAATATTCTTAATGACTACATATCAGCCAGAAATACCTCTTTTGTTTTAGATGAAAATATAAGCTTACCATCAAAAGATTGTGTGTTTGGCATTGGTGTGTACGATGTGTTGGGACGCGACCTTTTGAATGGATACGCATTATTAAGGAATTATCACTTATTGTATGACCATAAGGCTATCTTAATTGGGCTTGTAGGCCAATTATATAAGGAGAAGCGAATAAATAATTTTGTTTACTACCATACCAAGCTTTCACAGATATCTAGAAAAACACAATTGCTTAGAAATATAGTTAATAAACAGCTGCTTAGTCGCAAACAAGACTATGCTGCGGCATATCATTTGTTAAAAGAAATAGCAAGTGATGAATATGCAATATTAGATGAGTTAATTATGGACATATCACCGATATTGATAAAGGATAATCTATCTAGTGACTGTGCTATCAAATATCTTGGAATTGATAGAGTTACAAAAGGTGCCTGGGTGGGGAATTACGGAAAAATTGGATATGATATTTTTGGATACAAGAGGGAATTGAGTAAAAATATATCTATTCAATACTTTAACGCAAAAAATGGCGAATACCTATCACTTGATGGGTTAAAAAGCTACATATATATACAAAATTTTAATAAAAACGGTGAATATATGTCGCACGATGAACTAACTAAAATATTTGATCCTATCACGGAAATGTTTCTTGATGCTACAGATAATGACGGTAAATGTATTTCTTGTGTCAGATATGGTAATAATTCGGAACCATTTGAACTTCATGTTAAGGTAGATACTATAGAGCCTATAAAAACATCATTATACTTTATGTGTACAGAAGATGAAGTGTATCCCTCATTTACAATTGATATTATAAATTCTAGTAGCGGACAATTAATGCATATATTAGAAGTTGATGAAATGTGTAGAGATGGTGCATATATATGTCTGACAATGAAAGGTTCAGTAATAATGCGGTTTAACAAGCCTAACAGCGAAGCTAAGCCTTATCTCGCTGGTTTATTCTTTGACGATTGTAGCGTATAGTATTCATATAACTATAAACATTCTAAGTCCAACAGATGTCAAGACCATAATATATTTATAGCAAAGGACAAATCAAATGCAAAAATTAAAAAAGAAGATACAATCACTACAAAGCCAAACAAAAAGTAAGCTTTCGTTACTATATTCCGGTGACGAAATATATATTCAAGATAACATACGATATGAAATCTCCTGTCCAAACAGGTATGCGCTAGAAAAAGCGGAAATAATGGTATGTATCCCCACTGGAAAACTAAATCTTCACCCAGCTGCCGAACAAAACAAAACAGCAGTAGAAGATTTTTTGATAAGAAGTATAAAACCGTATTTTGATGATATTAATAAAAGCCTATATAACAAAAACAAGCAAGACGAAAAGGGATTTTTCATTTGTCAATCATGTAGCCCATATATTTTGAGGCGTAATGGCGCATTTTGGAATGATGAGCAAACAATATTTTTACAAATAAAAGTATCGCTACCTATAAAAAACAACAATACAATAAACACAAAAGGCATTATAACAATGCTTACTAAATTATTGCCCCAGACTATAGAAAAATTTATATGTGAAATAGATTATAGCCAATTAGACCTATGGGTTGAAACAAACTCTAAGCAACGGCAAATAAGGAATTATATTGAGAAGAACGACTTAGTTTCATTTATAGGTAATGGTAGCATTCTGCCAGAAGCAAACACAACAAATATTAAGCCATTTATCTCACCAGAAAGTATGGAGTGCACAATAAAATTTGCGGATGGGACACAAATGCTAGGCATGGGGATAAAAAAAGGAGTCACAGTTATAACTGGTGGAGCATATTCCGGCAAAAGCACGCTGCTTGACGCTATAGAACGTGGTGTGTACGACCATATCCCTACAGATGGTAAAAGATTTGTTATAACTGGGCAAACAGCAGTCAAAATATGCGTTGAAGATGGAAGGCCAATAACAAATGTTAATCTTTCGCCATTTTTCAAACCATTTTCTTATTTTAGTGATGTTGAAAGATTTACCACCACGAGCGCAAGTGGCAGCGCTTCTCAAGCGGCAAATGTAGTTGAAGCAGTTTGCGGAGGTGCAGAAATATTATTGCTGGATGAAGACCAAAGCGCCCATAACTTCATGACTAAGGATGACTTTATGCGGAAAATTGTTAGAGATGACCCTATTACACCTTATATAGATAGAATATCCGAGCTATATCACAAAAATGGCGTTTCAACTGTTATCGTAATTGGTGGCAACAGTGAATATTTCAAATATGCCGATACTATCATTTTTTTATCGGATTATGATACTTATGATTATACCCAAAGGATATCAGAAGAAATTCATAAAATAGATAGGCTTGAATCATCAATCTTAGAGGGGAATTGGATGAGACAAAGAAGAATTGCCACACTTGAAAAACCTTACGTATGCTTTAATAACATAGAAAATATTGATAATAAAATAATATGTATAGATGATTACAGAGCGGATATATCTAAGCTTTCACTTCCTAATTCTGAAGGATTAGTTAATGGTATCATATATGTGCTATTGCAAATCCTGTCGAAAGACAGCTTTGAAAAACCGTTAGTTGATATTATTGTTAACGCTGTGTATGAAATGAAACATGAAAGAGACCTATCGATTCGTGCTACATTATATAACCATTGGGGGTGGTGTGAAGTGCCGAGGGTTGTTGATGTGCTGGCAGTAGCAAATCGATTAACAAATATAGAGTTTGCGATATAATCCTCTATTTATGCATCCCTTTCCACTGTAAATCCACATATGTGATATAATAACTTTTGAAATACGATATAACCTCTGTAAAGGGGCATTCTTGTGAAGCGTGTAATAGATTAGATGTAGTAAATCAGCCGGGGTGTTCACCACCCGGCTTTTTTTTGCTATAATCCAGACAAAATCTAAGACCCTGCCATAGAAATGGAACAAGGCAACGACTCATCCCCAAGAAAGGACACCCCCATGACCGAAAAACTAACCCAAACCCGCGAACAAATACAATCCGCCCTAGAAGCGGCTAAAGATTTACAATCCCTAGAAGCCCTGCGTGTAAGCGTTCTGGGCAAAAATGGTGAAATCACAACGTTACTAAAATCCTTAGGCGAACTCCCCCCAGAAGAACGCCGTGAAGCTGGGCAAGCCGCCAACGAACTACGTGACTGGGCAACTAATGCTATTACTACCGCCAAGGCAGATATAAACAAAAAGCAGCAAGCCAGCGCCCTAGCCACAGAATCCATAGACGTAACCCTGCCCGGCCGCAGGCGCAAAATTGGCCGTTTGCATCCAATCAACACCGTCTATACGCAAATGGAAGATTTATTCACAAGCCTAGGCTTCGATATATTGGAGGGCCCTCACGTAGAAACGGTATATCACAACTTCGATGCGCTCAATTCCCCACACAATCACCCGTCAAGGGATGAAGCAGATACATTCTATTTCAACGACAGCCTACTATTGCGTACACACACATCCCCCATGCAAGTACGTGCCATGGAGAGCCAACAGCCCCCAATAAGGGTAGTAATCCCCGGCATGACCTACCGCCGCGACGAAATTGACGCGACCCATACCCCGGCCTTCCACCAGATGGAGGGGCTGGTTATAGATAAAGGCATTACCTTCGGCGACCTAAAGGGTATGCTAGAGCTAATTGTTAAACATATTTTTGGACCCGATTCGCAAATACGCCTACGCCCCAGCCACTTCCCGTTTACAGAACCCAGCGCCGAAGTGGATATCACATGTTATGTCTGTGCAGGAAGCCCAACGGGTTGCCGCGTATGCAAATCCAGCGGCTGGGTAGAACTGTGGGGCTGTGGCATGGTACACCCAAATGTACTAAGAATGTCTGGCATAGACCCGGAAGTATACAGCGGCTATGCTTTCGGGCTGGGTGTAGACAGGATAACCTCGGCCCTATATGGCATAGCAACCCCACGGCTGTATTTCGAAAATGACATGCAGTTCTTGGGGCAGTTCTAGTAGGGTAAAGACAAGACCATGGGGCTCTGCCCCCAATCCCCCGCAAGCTTTTGAAAAAGCTTGACCAAAACTTTAATAAAACCGTGCTTTGCACGGTTTTGGGAAGGTGTAAAATACATGAATATCCCTATCTCTTGGCTAAAGGCCATTACCCCGATACAAGACACGGCAAAAGACTTCGCTGAAAAAATAACCAACGTAGGTCTGGCAGTAGAAGGTATAACCCAACCAGACGCGGAAATCACAGGTATTGTTATAGGCAAAATTGTTTCTCTTGAAAGACACCCCGACGCCGACCGCCTATGGGTAACAAAAACCGACATAGGCACAGAAGTCTTACAAATAGTAACGGGTGCAGACAATCTAAAAATAGGCGACTGCATCCCGGTAGCCATTAACGGCGCAACCTTAGCAAACGGCCTAAGAATTAAAAAATCTAAAATGCGTGGCCTAGAATCCAACGGAATGCTGGTTTCTGTTGAAGAGCTGGGCTACACCCGCGAAGATTACCCCGAAGCCCCTGAAGATGGTATATATGTTTTCGATACCCAGCACCCCCTAGGCGCGGATGCCAAGCCATATCTAGGCCTAGCCGATGAGGTATTGGAATTCGATATCCTATCCAACAGACCCGATACCAACTCCGTAATAGGCGTGGCGCGTGAAGCCGCGGCCCTTTACAATCAGCCATTTACTGCCCCTGCAATCGCAGTAAACGAAGAAGCCCCCAGTCAAGCTTCCGATTATGTAACCATAGATATCCAAAACACGGAATATTGCTCCCGGTATATAGCCCGTATAATAACCGATGTGAAAATAGGCCCATCCCCAAAATGGATGCGCCGCAGGCTAATCATGGCAGGCCTACGTCCCATCAATAATATAGTAGACATAACCAACTACGTAATGCTGGAATATGGCCAGCCCCTGCACGCCTTTGATATAAGCGCTGTGGCAAAAAAAGACGGCAAGCACGGCGTAGTAGTGCGCACAGCCACTGCTGGCGAAAAATTTACTACCCTTGACGGCGTAAAGCGTGAACTAACTGCCACAACCTTAATGATAGCCGACCACGAAAAATCCATAGGAATAGCTGGGATAATGGGCGGAGAAAATTCCCGCATTACCGATGACACAAAAATGATACTTTTTGAATCAGCCAATTTTGACTCCGCAAATATCCGCTTAAGCGCCCGTAAGCTGGGCATGCGCACAGATGCTTCTGGCCGCTACGAAAAAGGCCTAGACCCCAATCTCGCGGAAACATGTGCAAACAGGGCCATGCAACTGGTAGAAGAACTGGGCTGCGGCAAAGTAGTGCCGGGTATGGCAGACGCGTATCCACAAAAGCGCACTCCCCAAACATTTACTTTCGAGCCAAGCAAAATTAATAGCCTACTGGGTCTGACGGAAGAAGAACTCCCCGCTGCGGAAATAAACGCTTATCTAAACCGCATAGGTGTCCAAACCGATGGCAACACCGCCACAATCTCAACCCACCGCGCAGATATAACTGCCGAAGCCGACCTAGCCGAAGAAGTAGGACGCTTCTACGGGCTAAATCGTATACCATCCCGCTATGTGCAAACCGTTGATAGCGGCCAATCCGGTAAATCCAAAAGTTACGGCCCATCTCGTAGCGTGGTATCCTGTGTAAGACAAACCACCGCTGCACTGGGCTATTACGAAGCCAAAACCTACCCATTCGAAAGTACAAAAGTTTTCGACAAACTACTGCTACCCGCAGGCCATCCGAACCGTAACGCCATGGTAATAAAAAACCCGCTAGGCGAAGATATGGGCATAATGCGCACCATATCCCTAAACGGCCTGCTGGAAAGCCTATCCCGTAACTTCAACAATAGTAACGAATCCGCCCATCTTTTCGAAATAGCAAGGACATATCACGTCAATGAGTATGACCCTACAGGCCTGCCCCGTGAGCCGTTGTTCTTAACCATAGCCGCCTACGCCCCCGACATGGATTTCCTAACCCTAAAAGGCGACATAGAAGAACTGCTGGCCACCTTAAATATAAATAACATTGGCTTTGCCTGCCACAGCTACCCATATACTCATCCGGGCTATACGGCACTAATCCAAACTGTCCCCACTGCGAAAGAGCAAGCCCAAGGTCAAACCCCGGCCCTCATAGGCTACTTGGCCCAGTTGCACCCGCAAGTATGCGAAAATTATAATATAGGTACAAAAGCCTACGTAGCCGTACTATGCATGGAAGCCCTTGATCAGCTTGCCATCCCCCGCGCAAGTTTCACTCCGCCATCGGTCTTCCCGGCACTAACCCGCGACTTAGCACTGATAGTACCCGAAACCGTGACTTCCGCCGAAGTAGAAACCGCAATCCGCGAAAGAGGCGGTCAGCTGTTAGCGGAGATAAAGCTCTTCGATATCTATCAAGGCCCACAGATAGAATCCGGCTACAAATCCATGGCCTACACACTAAAATTCCGTGCAAAAGATCGTACATTAACTGACAAAGACGCGCAAAAATCCATTCGCGGAATTGTAGATAACCTTCAAAAGAAACTAAACGTTCAGGTGAGAGACAAATGAGATACCTATACCTTCTACCGGCCGCCTTCCTAGTTCCGGTCATACACGAATGGGTTAAAGCACTGGTAAGCACTGCCCAAGGCGACCCGGCCCCAAGAAAACACGGCTTCCTTACAGCTAACCCATTCAGATATTTCGAGCCGATTGGCTTCATGTTTATATTGCTGTTCGGTTTCGGATGGGGGCGGCCCGTTCCCACGACTGCCTTGCACTACCGCGACCGTAAGCGCGGCGTGATTCTTACCTATACGATACCTGTATTGGTTAATCTGCTTCTGGGGATTATTGCTGTTGTTGGGGTAAATATGTTAGCCGCCGGCATGGAGTGGCCTGCGGGCATGCACTGGCCTGGGCATTACAGTACGTTTTTCCTTTTCGCCGATAACTGGTTTTGGGTATCAGATGCCAATTATATCGTAGCTTTAATATTGGCTCATTTTGCGTTTATTAATATAAATATGGCGCTGTTTAGCCTCATCCCCGTATTCCCGCTGGCGGCTAACAAACTGCTAATCACCTTCAGCCGCCCTGACACTATAGCCCGCCTTAACCATTACGAAAAACCCATGCAAATCGTCCTGATTCTGATGTTGGCATTTGGGATTATCCCTAACATGTTTGCGCCAATTTCCCGTATGGTTATCCGCATGTCTTGGGGCCTGTTTTAAATGGAAGTAAAACTGGCCGCCTACGAAGGCCCGCTGGACTTGCTGCTGCGCCTAATCCAGCGGAATGAAATTGATATCTACGATATCCCGATAGCAGAACTTACAACCCAGTATATGGACGCTTTAGCCGAGTTGCAGGGTGACGAGCGATATAATATGGACCAAATGAGTGAGTTCGTTCTAATGGCTGCCACATTGCTGGAAATAAAATCGCGCATGCTTCTACCAAAGCCCAAACCCGAAAACGAAACCGCCGATGAAGAAGACCCCCGCGAAGCACTGGTACAAAAACTCCTAGCCTACCAAGAAGCCCAGCGCTTGGCAGAAGAACTTACCCGCCTGTCCCCCCCCGGCCTAAAAATATCTGGCAGCGGCGACCCGGAGCTATTAGAAGCCATCTCTACAGACATAGACAACCAAACCCCGGTAATGGAAGGGGTAGATTTATCACGTATATGGAATATCTTCGAGGACATAATGAACCGCCGTGCCGCCCGCCGCGATACAATCCGCGCAGGCTTTGGCGAAATGTCGCGGGAGCGGTTTACCGTGCCAGAAAAAGTAGCGTATATCCGCCGCCGGATATCAGAGGACGGGCATGTACATTTATTTGCGCTATTCGAATACTGCCGCAGCCGTAATGAAATGGTCGTGACATTTCTGGCGCTGCTGGAAATGGTACGCCGTGGGATGATAACGGCCCGGCAAGATGCTGCTTTTGATGATGTGTATTGCGAAAGCGCGTAAATAAACATATAAGGAGCCGATATGCCCACCCATTCCACAGATAAAGAAAAAATGCTGGAAGCTATGCTATTTGCAACCCCCGGAAGTGTACCCCTAGCCAGTTTAGCAGAGGCCTTGGGTTGCGATATTCCTCTAACCCGCAACCTGCTGAACCGCATGACTGAAGCCTACGCTATGGACCAATCAGGTATTCAGCTACAAGAAACAGACGATACATACCGCCTATGTACCAACCCTATCTACTACTCCGCAATAGAGCGCTTGCTAAAGCTAAAGCCCCGCCGCGCCCTATCACAAACACTGCTGGAAACATTGGCAATAATCGCTTATAAGCAACCCGTAACCAAGGCTATAATTGAAGATATCCGTGGCGTTAACGCCGACCACGCTGTAAATAAGCTGATGGAATACGGCCTGATAACAGAAAAAGGCCGCCTAGATGCCCCTGGACGGCCAATTCAGTTTGGAACAAGCGATGAATTTCTGTTGCACTACGGGCTTAAAAATGTGCAAGAACTGCTGGCAACCAGCGGTACCGGGCCACTGCAGCTTACGCTGGAAGACGAACCGGAGATGGACGAAGAGGGTGAGCCTGTGCCGGAAGATGAACCAGAGACGTATGAAGACGATATGTTAATGCCGGAAGGCAATGTGGAAGATAATGAAGACAGCTAATCTCACCACACTGATGTTTATTTGTTTTAAGTGCCACAAAAAGTTTTGTAACTGCAACTATCCGCCCCCGGCGGTTGCGAATACATATCAGATTCCTCATATGGCTGACGTAAAGCCGCAAGCAAATCATGCATAACCGAAAAATCCCCATGCCCCGCCGCCGCAAGAGCTTCTTCTACGCGGTGGTTTCTTGGGATGACAGCCGGGTTCGCATTCATAACCGGTGCATTATGCAACTCACCCCGGCGCGCAAGCCATTTTTTCTGCCATGCGGTAAAGTCTGGCATCTTGGGTAGTGGCATCTTTGTGGCAAGCCCAGATGATTCTGACGGCATACCCGCTTTTTCTCCGGCATGGGTTAGTGCGAGGAAGGTATTCGTGTAATCAAGTTTGTGCTCATGCATTAAGGCAAGCAATTCATCTGCAATGCCGGCATCTTCTGTGCTTTCTCCATCAATCCCAAGCTTCGCTCGCATCCCGTTAAGCCAAGTCTTCTGGTAAACATCGCGGTATCGCTCAATTTCATGTTTAGCCAATTCAATGGCCTCATCTTCATTCTCATGGAACAAGGGCAACAGTACCTCTGCAAACCGTGATAAATTCCATGCCCCAATCACGGGCTGGTTTTTATATGCATATCGCCCAGTAGCATCAATTGAACTGAAAACCGTATCCGGGTCATAGGTATCCATAAAGGCGCAAGGCCCATAGTCAATTGTTTCGCCGCAAATAGACATATTATCGGTATTCATTACACCATGGACAAACCCAATCAGCTGCCAACCAGCAATAAGCGCCGCCTGCCGGGCGGCAACTTCCCGGAAAAACAAGATATACCGTCCCGAAAGCTTGCTACTAGGCACAGCCGCTTCACGCCACTCGCCATGTTCCGCAATCCAAGGAAAATGCCGCCAAATGCTATAATCAGCCAAAGCACGAACATCCTCTGCCGTACCAAAGGCTGCCGCATAGTTAAATGTCCCAACCCGGATATGGCTGCCCGCTATCCGTGTCAACACTGCTCCTGACAATTTTTTCTCACGGATCACCGGCTTTCCGGTTAGCGTGACTGCTAAAGACCGCGTAGTAGGTATGCCTAGATGAAACATCGCCTCGCTAATAATATACTCCCGTAACATAGGCAAAAGCGCGGCATATCCGTCGCCACCGCGTGAAAAAGGAGTAGGCCCCGCGCCTTTTAGCTGTACGTCAAACCTATTGCCCGTAGGCGTGATCTGCTCTCCCAATAGCACAGCCCGCCCATCCCCAAGCATAGCAAAATGTCCAAATTGGTACCCCGCATATGCCTGACATATGGGCTTCGCCCCCGGAGGCAGTGCTGTCCCTGAAAATATCTTCTCACAAGGGTTATTTGGGTTTAGCCCCAAGTCTCGCGCAAGCTCGTGGTTGTAAATAACCATTTGTGGATTAAGGGCTGCTGCCGGGCTGTGATAGCGGTAAAATATTTGCGGTAGGCTTGTATAGGTATCCTCTAAATTCCAGCTATTACTTTGCATGATAGTCTCCATTCTAAGGCTTTAGCATAAAGTGAACTTGTCGCAATAAATAGTATAGATTCTTAATCTGAATCGGTATGATTATTATACCGGCAATCACGAAAAAGAATGCAGCCATCCTATGCAAAAGATTCGTGCAAAAATACTGTTGTGTAATCGGCATTTTTAATTTATACTGTGTGCCGCGAGGATATTTGATATTAACGCCCTTGCATATATGCGCTTGTAGCTCAGGGGATAGAGCAACCGCCTCCTAAGCGGTAGGTCGCAGGTTCGATTCCTGCCAAGCGCGGTAAATAGAAAACCCTCACAGGCCTTGTGAACAAGCGGCTGGTGAGGGTTTTTAGTTTTCAAAATAAAAGTAGAAGATTGACAAATTCATCAAGAGCGTATAGTTTACACATAAATTTTTCAAAAGGAGGCTATTACATGGAATTACACGTACTAGAAACCCCCAAAGAACTAGGCCGCAAAGCCGCAACCAAAGCCGCCGCCATGATAAATGAAGCAATAACCGAAAACGGCGGGGCAAGAATCCTTTTATCCACCGGCGCTTCACAATTCGACACCATCAGCCATCTACGCAAAATGGGTATAGACTGGTCTAAAGTAGAGATGTTTCACTTAGACGAGTATATCGGCGTAGAGTCTACACACCCGGCAAGCTTCATAAAGTACCTGCGCGAGCGCTTTATCGGGGACGATATCAAGCTAAAATGCGCCCATTTTATTAACGGCTTAATGGACCCAAAGCAGGCTATTGCCGATATAACAGCGCAAATAAAAAAAGCACCAATAGATGTAGCGCTAATAGGCATAGGTGAGAACAGCCACATAGCCTTCAATGACCCACCGGCGGATTTTGACACGCAGGAAGCGTTTATAACCGTAGAGTTAGACGAAGCCTGCAAACAGCAGCAAGTGCGGGAAAAATGGTTTGCTACAATTGATGATGTTCCCAAAACAGCCATAACCATCACAGCGCACCAAATCATGCAAAGCAAAGTAATTATATCAGCCGTACCGTACAGCCAAAAGGCGAATGCAGTAAAGGCTACCTTAACCAGTGAAATAACAAACCAAATCCCGGCGACAATACTAAAATCCCATCCCAATTGGACATTATACTTAGATAAGGATTCGGCAGCATTGGCATTTGCACTTTAAAAAGCCGTATTTTTACGCCTGATGTGGATATCATTGTTAAGTAATACATCGCTAAATTTACCAGCCCAGTCCGGGTCACTAAATTCGTACTTGCTTTCGGCAAAAACATCGGCGCAAATGATTAGCCACTCCGGGATGTCATTCTTATCTGTAGCGCCTGAATGTGCCGATATGCGCATATTTTTATTGCATATGCACAAGCCGGGTGTAACCCGTTCGTTCCGCTTAGCGGAAGGGGTACTGTTTAGTTCAAAATCTTCATCGCCGGCACATACAAAAATAGTCCCGATGCTTTCCAGTAGCCGGCTTGTTCTTTCTGCCTTTTTGCCGTAAATGTAAAACAAGAAGCCGGGGCCTTGGGGCAATGCAGCATTCCAAAAATAATCACCAATTTTGTAGCCGTCCTTAACCAAAGCGAATAACAAATGCTTTAAGACCCCATACGCGGGGTCTTTTTTGTTAAAACACCCATCTAGCGCTTCAATAATTACACTATCTGCCGGGACGCGGTTTGTTATCTGCTTCTTAATCTCATATGTAATGCGGGATTCGTTCTTGGCGCTGGTTGTATAAATCGGCAGCTTACCACCGGCACTGGCTTGCGAGAAAATACCAAGTGCGAGAAATGCTATAACCGCTATTGCGGCAATTACCCATAATATCCACATACTTATACTCCTTCCGGTTCGCAGGTGTTTTTTTAATGCGAATGTACTTATCCGAAGTGTATTGCTATTGCAGGCAATTGTCAACTTAGATATAATGTGCGCAAAAAAATCCAATTCATTAGTGTAAATTTTATAAAACAATATTTGCTTAACCGAGAGGAGATGACTATGAAGGGCTTAAAAATTGCGATTATCGGCTCTGGCAGCACATATACTCCAGAGTTGATAGAGGGAATCATTAACCGGAAAGAAATAATGCCGGTGCGAGAATTATCATTGATGGACATAGACAGCCGCAAGCTAAACATCGTTGGGTCATTGGCCCAGCGTATGATAAAACATGCCGGGCTGGACTGTAACGTAGTTTTGTCCGATTGCTACGACATTGTTTTAGACGGGGCAGACTTTGTGTTTGTGCAAATAAGAGTAGGGAAGCTGCCCGCAAGAGTGCTGGATGAAAAAATCCCGCTAAAGTACAATCTAATCGGTCAGGAAACAACGGGCATTGGGGGCTTTTTTAAGGGCTTGCGTACCGTGCCAGTGATGATGGATATAGCCGCACGCATGAAAAAACTCTGCCCAGACGCGTGGATGATTAATTTCACCAACCCATCCGGTATATGCGCCCAAGCCCTATTAGACCATACATCCATTAAAATGATGGGCCTATGCAATGCCCCTATCGTTATGATAGAAGACGCTCCAAAAAAGTTTACCGATAATACAGTCACAATTGACTATGTAGGGCTAAACCATCTTAGCTTCGTAACAGGCATCCGACACGAAGACCGCGATTATTTGCAAGAGGCGCTACGCGGCAATAATGAACTTCTGGAAAAACTGGACTGGATAAATGGCTTTAGCAAAGAAGAAATTCGTATCGCGGGCGGCCTGCCCAACTACTATGTGCATTACTTCATGCACCAGCGTGACCATGTAAAGAAAATGCAGGAGGCAGAACAAACCCGCGGTGAAGAATGCATGCTAATAGAAGAAGAACTCCTAGCCATGTACTCAGACGCGAGCCTGTATGTAAAGCCAGAGCAATTATCTAAGCGTGGAGGTGCTAAGTATTCGGAGGTGGCTTGCTCGCTGGCGGAATCAATTTATACTAATAACGGCGGTGTGCATGTTGTTAACACCTACAATAATGGCGCAATCCCGTACATGGAAGACGATGACGTAGTAGAAGTGAGTGCCAATGTAGGCATAGACGGCCCCACAACGATAGCGGTTAAGGAGCCGGGCGGGCTGTATATCCAAGGGCTTATGCGTGCAGTAAAGGCATATGAGCGTTTGACAGTAAAGGCCGCAATAGAAGGTTCGCGGGACGACGCAATACGTGCGCTTCTGGTTAACCCTCTAATAAGCGATTATGAAGCGGCGATAGGCTGCTTCGATGAAATGCTGGAAGCGCACAAAGAATTTTTGCCACAGTTTAAATAAGGAGAGCGAGATGCAAAAATACTTTCTAGGGGTAGACGGCGGTAACACGAAAACAGATTACCTGCTATGTACGGTTGAAGGCGAATTTGTTGATGTAATCCGCACTTCAACATGTAGCCACGAATGTTTTGAAGATGGCTACACCGGCATGGACCGGGCAATGCGCGGGCAGCTTAGTAATCTATTCGAACGCAACAACACAGATGTAAGCCATATTGCGGCAGCGGGCTTTGGCCTAGCCGGTGCGGATTTGCCAGCGCAGGTCGTGGAACTAAAAAAACGCGTGGAAGCGATGGGCTTCACGCGTTATGGCCTTGCTAATGATGGCATACTTGGCATAAAGGGTGCATCCGACAGTGGCGTTGGCCTTTGCGCTGTTAACGGAACAGGAACGGTTGTAATTGGCATAGATGAAAAAGGCGGCATTTTACAAGTCGGCGGGGTTGGCCCAATGTCCGGCGATGCTGCCGGGAGTAGCGTCATCCGCGAACAAATCATGACTAAACTGTATGAGTTCTACTGCCGGTGCGGCATGGATTCTTCAATGTTCCCAGATCTTATCACATTGCTTGCGGCAGACCCGAACGACATGTTAACAACGGCCAGTAATTATGACGCAATCTACCGTAACACTGTCGAGATTATCCAAATAGGCGCGAAAGCGGCCGCAAACGGCGACCCGGTTGCCATAAGTATCTTTGATGGGGTAGGGGAGTCTATTGGCCGCAGTGCCGCAGGCTGTATGTGCCGCTTGGCATTTGAAAAATATGGGACAGATGATAATCCCATTGACATTGTATTAGTAGGCAGCATATGGCACAAAGTCCCTTATAAAGGAATGAGCGCCGCGTTTTTAAACACGGCGCAAGACCTAAGCGGTAAGCGTTGCCGCCTTATAAAAATGGATGCCCCTGCGGCAGTAGGCGGCGTATTGTGGGCAAAGGAGATTTCTGCCGGATTCATAGACGCAACTTATCGCAAAAATTTACTCGAAGCCGTTTCAATAGAAAAATACGAGGGTCTGGTGTTTAAGGCCAGCTAGTGCCCTATTATGGCAATACATTCCCAGCCGCACAGTAAATGGCGTACCATTCCTGTCTGGTTAGTTCGAATGTATTTGCCTTACATATGCCTTTAATCCTTTCGATGTTGGTGCTGCCCGGTATCGCTTGCATTTTAGCCGGGTGGCGCAATATCCACGCGATAACGATAGCTTCCGGCGTTACCCCTTTCTGGGCGGCAAGGTTGTTTATTTCCTTGTTGAGTTCCGGATATTTGTCGTTGCCAAGAAATACTCCTTCAAAAAAGCCGTATTGGAATGGGGACCATGCCTGTATTGTGATATCTTCCAAACGGCAAAATTCCAAGATGCTGCCATCACGGTCAACAGAAGGAGCATTTTTCATATTTACGTTAAGGCCTGCATCTACCATGCCGGTATTTGTAGGCGAATACTGCAATTGGTTTACGACAATGGGTGTGCCACCTAAATATTTATTAAGCAGCCGGATTTGACCAGAATTGTGATTGCTTACCCCAAAATACCGCACCTTGCCAGATTTATGCAGGGCTGTGAATGCCTCGGCTACTTCTTCCGGCTCCATAAGCGTGTCGGGCCTGTGCAGCAAATAAATATCTACATAATCCATATCCAGCCGTTTTAAGCTGTTTTCCAGCGAAGTGACTATATGTTTCTTGGAGAAATCGAAAAAGCCTTGCCTGATGCCACATTTGGTTTGCACAATAATTTTGTCCCTAGCTATACCGGTTTCTTTAACCGCTTTACCAAAAACCCGCTCGGCTTCACCGCCGCCATAAATGTCCGCATGGTCGAAAAAATCAATGCCGCCATCCATCGCGGTTTGTATTAGTTTGTTAATCTCCGGCCCCGGCATGCCAGAAATACGCATGCAGCCAAGGGCAATGGCACTTGTTGTGAGTTTACCGCCAATTTTTACAGTTTTCATAGTTGTCCTCCAAATTTTTTATGTATTGTAACATAAACATGGTGTTGACGGTTGTAAATTACATGATATTATGGGCAAAAAAGGAGGGGAACAAAAATGGCACTAAACCGCTCAATACCGTTCGTGGGTTTTCACACGCGCATAGCGGACCGCGAAACCGTACCAAAGTTTATAAAGCTGATTGAAGAAGGGCTGGTTCCGCTGGGGGTAAACAATATTATTCTAGAGTTTAATCCCGGGTACCAATACGAATGCTTCCCACAGTATTCTACGGGAACCTTCGGCAAAGCAGAGGCCCTTATGCTGCGCGAAGTATGCGAACGCGCAGGGATACGTATAATTCCTATGTTCCAATGCTTATCGCATCAGTCGAATTTTAACCCGGAGCCTTGGCCGCTGTTTAAAGACCATCCTGAGTTTTTGGAAACGCCCAATATCCCGGCAGGCGCAAAATGGCCGCAATATTACAATCATAGCTGGTGTGCGTCCAATGATGGCGTATATGACTATGTATTCCCAATGATAGATGAGTTGATTGATGTATTTGGCTGTGATGTATTCCACATTGGCATGGATGAGGTTTTTGATATCGCAGACGCGGATTGCCCGCGCTGCGCGGGGAAAGACCCCGCCGAGTTATTTTTGCGTACGGTTAACATCCTCCATAAGCATATAACCTCCAAGGGTATAGAGGTTATGATGTGGGGCGACCGTTTAATAAAAGCCGAAGGCTCTGGCTACAGCGTATGGGATGCGGATGCTTTTGGTATGTACAAGTGCTTCGACCAAATCCCCAAAGACATAATTATCAACGACTGGCATTATTATGACAATCACATGGGGTACCCGTCACTAGAGCAGTTCCACAAAGGTGGCTTTGGCTATATCCCGGCCTCATACACCAACGCGGGCCAAGCCCAAGGCATGTGGTGGAAAGCCATGGATGCCATATACCACGGTGACAGAATGCGCTGGGGCGGGCAAATGCTGGGCTTCCTTTGCACCCAGTGGGACCCTATGACACCAGCCATAGCTGACGCGTTATTGGGTTTCTTAAAAGGCAAAGAAATAGAAAACCCTCCATGGCTTATTAAAGGCGTGAGCGAGGTAATAAAAGCCATGATGCCGCTGGCAGCCGAAACACCAAAGGGGCTGCTACAGAAGCGTTAGTTGTTTAAAAGTATCAAATCCCAAAAAGATTCGTCATTAGTAGCAAAACCCGGCAAGAGTACAATGCAAAATCAAAAAAAGAGGGCTGTTGCACGAATGAAAGGGGGAACCCCACTATCCATTCAAGCAGCAGTCTTTTTTATGGAGAGGGTCGCGTTCCACAACCATTCTTGTTCTTCTGCGGATAGATACCGTGATAGGGTATTGTAGGTGTGCTGGTGATATGTGTTAATCCATTCTACCTCTGCATCGGTTAGCAGAGTTAAATCTACGGCTTTCATATTTATCGGGCAAAGGGTTAACGTTTCAAACGCGTAAAACGTTCCGCATTCGGTTACTTTGTTTTCTACTACCTGTAAGATATTTTCTATGCGGATTCCATAGCAGCCTGCTTTATAAAAACCAGGTTCGTTTGATACCAGCATGCCCGGTGAGAGTGGAACGCCATGGTTTGCTGGGTGAATGCTATGGGGACCTTCATGGATGCTAAGACAGTAGCCTAACCCATGGCCTGT
>Ga0131853_10002030_pt1 | contig 36230 bp, 41 predicted proteins | sample TergutLab28metaG_FD_92764 | JGI IMG/M metagenome (GOLD analysis project Ga0131853, IMG submission 92764) | Labiotermes labralis P1 segment gut microbial communities from Petit-Saut dam, French Guiana - Lab288 P1 (version 2) (version 2) | ecosystem: Host-associated > Arthropoda: Insects >... | reverse complement strand
TTACACATATTGAGCTACCACTATATAAGGGTTGTCTTATATATGCTATATATACTGTTTATAAACAAAACCTTATCGAAAAATGGAGCTACATCATTGTAGCTCTACGTTCGGGAATTTAGGTCTAAACCCCTATAATTCGATGGTTTCAGAGAGCAAATAATGGAGTTTTACGATGAAAACTCTCCAGATCTACTCCAGATGTCTTCAAAATATCAGCAATAAACCCAACTGTCAAATTCTTCCGGAAACGAAATAACTGTCAAACTCAGGGTCAAACTCAGGGTTCAAATCCCGGCGGGTCCACTCAGCATCTGTCGGATAAAATTCAATAACGTTCCGCCGGTCGTGGCATATGCCGTCATCACCATTCTTCCAGCAGGAAATCTAGGTAATTCTGCTCACGTATCCCGTCCTCTCCGTCAGATACGTTCCTGTCCGCGGTTATGATCGTCTTAGGATGGTTGTCCTTGATGCGTTTCAGGCTTCCGTATTCGCGTTCAGATGTTCCTGCGAGTGTCCACGCCACCTGATAATATCTTACGTCGGAACCTTTCACAGCCACGAAATCGCCTTCCTTACCGTTTATTTCACCGGTGGTGACATCGTATCCTCTGCGAACAAGTTCCAGGAACACGACATTCTCAAGCACTCGGCCGACATTCTTTCTTTCATAACCGATCAGCGCAGTTCTCATTCCGGTATCCGTACAATAGTATTTCTCGTTGGTCTTCAGCAGCTTTTTTCCTGCGATATCATAACGAGGCACCGCACTCAGCAGATAAGCCCGTTCGAGAAGAGAAAGATAAGACGATACCAGTTTGTGGTTGCTCATACTCAGTTCACGTGCTATTGATGTCGGATTCGTAAGATTCCCGATATTGTCGAACATGAATTTCAGTATCCTGTTCATTGCGTTCATATCGCGTATCTCTGACCTCGGAGCTATGTCGTTCGTTATGATGCGGCTTATCAATCCTAACAGCGTTTCTCGGATTATCGTCTGATCGATATTTGTGTTTATCATGGGCATGGAACCCATCCTGACGTATTGATCGTATCTGTGTTCAAGATCCGAATAAGTACCATCAGACGGGTTCACTTCAAGGAACTCTTTGAACGAGAGCGGTAATACATAGATGTCGAATGTTCTTCCGCTCAGCAGCGTAGCAAGTTCCGATGAAAGAAGATAGGCGTTCGATCCCGTGATGTAAATATCACAATCATATCCAGCACGTATCGAATTGACGGCTTTTTCCCATTCGGGGATTATCTGAACTTCATCAAGGAAAAGATATTTGTGTTTTTTTCCCAACCTTTTTATTATTTCTTCATGTAATTCTCTGTAGCTCCGGAACTCATTCTCAAGGAGTTCGAAGTTCATGTAAACGATATCCTCATCCGGTACTCCTTCAGCACGCAGGAGGTCCATGAACTGCGTCATCAGCGTGGTTTTGCCGCATCTCCTGATCCCAGTTATCACTTTGACGGTATCATTGTCTTTCACTTTGCGAAGACGTTCAAGATATTTTGTTCTCAGGATCTGTTTTCCCATACCTTTCTCTCCGTTGTATTGGACATATAAGTCATAATTAACCGTACATTAAATAGTTTTGGAGTCATAAGTCAATTTGTCAAATAATCCGGCGATCGAAAAAAGAAAGGAAGAAGTTTTGACACCGCGGCGCACTCTCGGAAAGCGGATGTTTCAAACGCTCCGAAAAGATGCTCATCCTGAAGTGGAGATCCCAAAACAGTCCGGGTAAGACCTACCATGCCGGATGTTGTGTTTCCTGAAGTGGTGTGGAAGGAAGGAACCTGTCACAATTCGCGAGAGTTGCAGAAACAGCTTATAAGGTGATCGTTCACAATTCCGACCGCCTGCAAAAAAGCGTAGATGATCGTGGTTCCTACGAACTTGAAACCCCGTTTTTTAAGATCTTTACTTATGCTGTCGCTTAACGGACTGGAAGGCGGAATCTCGTCCATGGTCTTCCGGTTGTTTTTTATGACCTCTCCGTTTGTGAATCCCCACAGATAAGCGCTGAAGCTGCCGAACTCCTTTCGTATTTCCAAGACACGGCCGGCATTGTTTATGATCGCGCGGATCTTCATATTGTTGCGTACGATCCCGGCGTCCTGCATAAGCTCTTCGAATTTCGTCTCATCGTAACGCGCGACCGTCTCTATGTGAAAATCGTCAAAGGCCTTTTCGAAATTCTCTTGTTTGTAGAGTATCGTTCTCCACATGAGGCCCGCCTGCATCAGGTCCAGGCAAAACTTTGCGAAAAGTTTCTGATCGTCATGCACCGGTACGCCCCATACCTCGTCATGATATCTCGACATCTTTTCATCGTTCTCCGCCCACGGGCAGCGTATGCTGTTCATAAGATATGTAAAGCCTTTCACAATAAGAATACACCGGGCCATGAAAGTACAGTTTTTCGCGGGAGCAGAGTAAGTTTGATAAAACACGTTGCATTACTTTTTCCGGGAAGGGTCTTTGGCGAAATGTGAATATTGCAAAAAGAGTTGCTTCGGGACGTGTCCGATGGGCATAGAGAGCATTATCTCAAAGGAATGTAAATGGTGCAATGCAAAAAATACAATAAACTTTTGCAGCGATGAATGCAGAGAGAAATTCTACTCATTCGCCGCTTTCGCAAGAAAATACATCAAATTATTCATCATACTCATAATTGTGTGTCCGTTTGCTTTCATTCCGATCTCCGCCTTCATTGATCACGACTCATTGTTCTTTTTTGGCGCAATGTTTCTCTTTTTAGGTGTTACAATCACGGCCCTGTCATTTTGCACAACGCAAACGGTCGAATTGCTCGGACTGAGAAGATCAATAATCGCGGGCAGAATATGCGGAATCGTTATGATCGTAATCAGTTTACCTTTCATATTATAACCGTCCCTTTCCGATGGGCTGACATAAATGAACTGATATGATACGCCGTCGGCGCCGCAGTATCGTAAAGTAAAGACTGCCAGCCCGACCGGAAATTTATAAATGATTATAAATACAACCGCAGTAATTTGCGGGACAGTGAAGGATGCACGGTCGTGCATTCTCATATAAAAATACATGTCCTAAGAGGCCCGCGGCCTCTTTTCACAACATCATCCGCAGAAGCGGAAACAACAAAAACAAGGGAGATCATCAATGGAAATGAAATTCAGATTCCTGGGCGGAGCGGATGCCATAGGCCGCATGGGAATGACAATGGAAGGCGGCGGTAAAACATCGCTGTTCGAATATGGCATGGCTCCAACTAAACCTCCGGAGTATCCTCTGGAGTGTGATTCACGTATTGATCACGTGTTCCTGACGCACAGTCATCTGGACCACAGCGGAATGGTGCCGAGGGTGTGCGGGCGCGACAACTGTGAACTTTTCACCACGCCGCTTACCGCGGAGGTAAGCGAGATCATGATGAACGACAGTCTCAAGATCGCAAAGTCAGAGAACTATCCTTTGCCTTACACGCAGGGCGACATCAACAGAACAATGAAGAACGTCGTTCCTCTGACGTTCGGCGACACCATAGAGCTGAACAATCTTGACATCACATTGCACACTGCGGGACACATACCCGGTGCAGCCATGTTCGAGATCGCTGGTGACACAACAACGCTGTATTCCGGCGATATACACACCATAAGCACGAGACTCGTGGGGCCCGCTCATCCCGTGGATTGTGAGAATCTTTTCATCGAAGGAACCTACGGCGGCCGTTTCCATCCTCCGAGGAAGGATACGGAGAAGGCCTTTCTGAATAAAGTTGCGGAGGTCACCGGCAGAGGCGGGAAGGTTCTGATACCGTGTTTTGCCACCGGACGTACACAAGAGATAATGTTATTGCTGAAGGACGAAGGATACGACATGTGGGTCGACGGCATGGGAAGGTCCGTGTCGCGTATTTACACGAACTATCCGGAATACCTGCTGGACTTCAAGAAATTCAAAGGTGCTAAGAGAGCCTTCCAGGAGGTCAGGAGTCCGCAGATGAGATCGCAGTCCGGAAAGGGCGAGGTTATAATCACTACCGGCGGTATGCTTGACGGCGGCCCCGTATTAGGATATTTGAAAGATATGCGCAACAACCCGAGGAATGCCGTTCTCATGGTAGGCTATCAGGCAGAGGACACAAACGGCAGGATGCTCCTTGAGAGCGGATGCATAATGCTTGACGGCGAACCCGTGAAGATCGAGTGCGAAATTAAAAAATACGATTTCTCGGCGCATGCGGATCACGGACAGATCATCGAATTCATAAGAAAATGTGATCCCGATAAGGTCATTTTCATGCATTCGGAGACCCGTGAATTCTTCGAGAACGACCTTAAAGGCGATTACAAGATCATACTTCCGAAACTGGGCGAAACGTTCACTTTGGATGTGTGACCATGGACCTGCTGAAAAAATTTCTTGAAGAGGACGTAAGGAACGGGGACGTTACCACCGACCTTTTGGTCCCCGACAAGGACGGTACGGCAGATATTGTCTGCGAGAGCGACGCAATTGCGGCCGGGCTTGAGGAAGCGTCCATTCTGTTCACGGACGGCGGGATCAAATGCGAACTGCGCGTCAGCGACGGTGCACACGTTGATAAAGGAACGATGGTCATGACATTGTCCGGACCTTTGAAGAAGATAATAACCATCGAAAGGACCGCGCTGAATATTATGATGAGGATGAGCGGCATAGCGACCGCAACGAATGAAGTGCTCGGTATCTGCAGGAACGTGAACGAGAACATCAAAATATCCGGCACCAGGAAGACCGCTCCCGGGTTAAGATATTTTGACAAGAAAGCGATAATCCTCGGAGGAGGGGATCCGCACCGGTACGGACTGGACGATGCCGTTTTGGTAAAAGATAATCACATAAAGGCCGCCGGCGGCATGGAAAATGTTGTAAGATCGTTGAGATCGGCTCCGTTCACGAAAAAGATAGAGATAGAGGTCGAGAATATCGATGATGCCGTTCTGGCGGCTGAATGCGCCGACATAATACTGATAGACAACGCATCGCCGTCTAAAACAAAGGAGATCGCTGAAGCCGTCAGGAAAAAGAGAGACGTCATGATCGAGGTCTCCGGGAACATAACCAAAGAGAACGCTGCGGATTATGCGAAACTCGCCGGTCTTGTTGACATGATATCAATGGGGTCGCTTACGCACTCCGTCCGCGCGATACATTTCTCGCTGAACGTGAAATGATCATTTTGTGCGGTGATGGCGGTGCGCGTCCTCTTCCCATCCCATCCCCGACGCCACCAGTTCGGCTATGTGAAGGGTTGTCTGCCTTCCAACCATATCAAACTGAAGGAAGCAGAACGGGCATGAGGTCACCACCGCTATAGCGCCGGCGTCTTTGGCTGATGATATCGCCTCCTGCATGACTTTCTTTTCAAGTTCGGCATCAACACCCGCCAGTCCGCCGCCGCAGCAAAGATTCTTTTTGATGCTTATCGCGTTCCCTCCGAGTGCACGGACTATGTCCGATAACATACCGGTTGCGGAGAGCCCTTTCATTTTGCACGCGGCTTCGCAATGGCATCCGGGAAATACGGCAAGATCGAAATCCATCTTGGTTACCGTCTTCTTCTTTATTGTTTCGAGGTTGCTGTGCAGAAATTCCAGTAGACCGGTTACTTCAGCAACGTTCACCTCGCGGCCTATTTCCTTCATAACATCGCTTACCGATCGTCTTCCGTGCTCCGTTGACAGTTCCTTTCCCGCTTCCGAGAGAGACATGTTGCATCCGTCGCATAATGTCAATATCCTGTTTCCGAATGCGATCGAATGTATTCTGGCACAGACGCCTTTCCATGTCTCCGGGCCGAGCGATCTCAGTCCGACCGGTTCCATGCAGCATGTGAAACCTTCGATGTCGTCCGCTTTTACATTTAATTTATCAAGAATGAATCTCGCCGCCGCTTCCAGGAACGGTAATCTCGATTGTATCAGGCATCCCGGGTAAAGCACGATGTCATTCATTGCAGAACCCCGTCCTTGACATTATTGTGCGCAGTTCCTCCAGGGATCCGTTATCCTTCTTTATCTCTTTAAGTCCGACTTCCAGCCTTTTTTTGTTGACCGTATCGTTCACCGGGAATGTGCGGCCTTCCGCCGCAAGGGTGCTCCCGGACCGACTGAACCTCTGGGGCGGGCCTTCCTTTGTTGCGGCGGTATATCTGACGTAACGTATGGCGCCGACGATGTCTATCTCCCTCGGACAATTCATAGAACACCGGTGGCACATCAGGCACTTCCAGACCTCCTTATACAAGAAGGATATGTCAGACGGCGTTGCAGCGTTTATGATCGCAGACACCACAGCGTCCGGCCGGATGCCTCCGTTGCGGCCGCTGGGGCATACTTTGTCGCATTCCCCGCATTTTGTGCAGGATGAAAGTGAGAACATGGAAACGATACAGCCTGTGTCTGCCATGTCCTTGTTAACAACAGCTGATTTATCAATTCTTCGCATGAGAAAGAATTAATCAGTCCGTTCTGATACCGTGAGCATGAGGATCGAGGATCATAAATGTCAGTTTTGCGGGAAAGCCGCCGAAAATTTTGCTTTTGCGGCATTTGTCTGCGATTCCGTTGAATGTATTGAAAAGGCGAAATCGGAAAGAGGAGGGCCGGGAGGCCACATGAAAAGGAGGTCTCCGATACTTCCCGATAACACGGATCAGTGACGGAAGACCCTGCAGCCTGTGAAGACCATTGCCATTCCGTGCTCATCCGCGGCATCGATCGTCTCTTGGTCCCTTATGGAACCGCCCGGCTGGATTATTGCGGTCACTCCGGCCTTTGCCGCCTCGTCAACGCCGTCACGGAACGGGAAGAATGCATCGGACGCCATGACGCTTCCGTGTGTCTCCTCGCCGCCTTTGACCCTTGCGATCATCGCCGAGTCGACACGGCTCATCTGACCCGCGCCTATGCCTACCGCGCGCTCGCCCTTCACGTAGACAACCGCATTCGACGTCACGTGCTTGGCAAGCTTCCACGCAAATCCCAGCGCTTTGAGTTCATCTTCCGTCGGTGCGCGTTTGGTCACCACCGTTAGTTTCTTCGGATCTATGACCGTGTCCTCATCCGTCTGCACAAGAAGGCCGCCTTGGATGTTCTTTATTTTATTTTCTCTGAATCTTTCGGACGGCGCTATCGGCGAGTTGGTCCTCAGCAGACGGACGTTCTTCTTCTGCTTCAGAATGTCCAGAGCCTTTTCTTCAAAGTTCGGAGCTATTACCGCTTCAACAAAATGTTTTGATATCTCTTCCGCCGTGCGGAGATCGCAATCCCGGTTCAGACATATCACGCAACCGAACGCGGACAGCGGGTCAACCGCGTATGACGTCACGAACGCATCGTATATCGTGTCCGCGGATGCGAGACCGCACGGATTGGTGTGCTTCATTATGACTGCGGTCGGTCTTTCGAAGTCCATCGCTATGTCCAGTGACTTATCAAGATCCAGTATGTTGTTGTATGACAGTTCTTTACCATGAAGCTGTTCCGATTTCGCAACGGTCGTTCCGTGGGTGAACGGGTTGGCATAGAACGCAGCCTTTTGATTCGGGTTCTCGCCGTACCTCAGGTCCATGATCTTCTCCGACGGTATCGGGATCGAATTCGGGAAACCGTCACAGAACTCCGTGAACATCCTTTTCGAGATCATCGCATCATAGTTGGCCGTTGTTACGAACGCTTCCGCCATCAGTCTTGAAAGCAGTTTCTCATCCAGTGAACCGTCCGCTTTGAGTTTCTCCAAGACCTCGCCGTATTGCTCGGGGGATGTCAAGACCGCCACGAATCTGTAGTTTTTCGCTGCGGCGCGTATGATGCTCGGTCCGCCTATGTCTATGCTCTCTATGATATCGTCGAACGTTGAACCTTTTCTCAGAACCGTCTCTTTGAACGGATACAGATTGATGACCACCATATCAATGGTCTCGATGCCCATTTTTTTTATGACGTCCATATGCTCTTTGACATCCCGCCTTGCAAGGAGGCCCGCGTGGATGATAGGGTGCAGCGTCTTCACGCGGCCGTCCAGCATCTCCGGCGATCCCGTTATCTCGGAAACCTCCTTTACGGTCAATCCGTTCTCTTTCAGAAGTTTGTAGGTTCCGCCGGTTGATATTAATTCCACATTCAATGAAGACAGTTCTTTCGCAAATTCCACGATACCTCTCTTATCGGACACGCTGATGAGTGCTCTTTTGATAGCCGCCAGTTGACTTCCTCCCAGAAGTTCACATTAGGTTCTATGTGCACCCTGTATAGACGAACATACGTAATAAAGCTGATTGCATCGCATACTGTGGCTTGTACGAGAATCGAAAGGAAAACGGTGCGCGCCGCCGCATCCGTTTTCCTGAGAACCGGGGAAAAAGATGTAAATACGCGTGATGTTCTCACGCAAGACAGTGCCGAGGTAATCTAGTCCGGTAAGGTGGTGGTCTCGAAAACCACTGGCGACAACGCCTCGGGAGTTCAAATCTCTCCCTCGGCGCCATTCCCATAATATGTTGCACCGATATCGGTGCATAAACGGTTATATCCCAAAGTTGCGATTGACCGTTCGATATTCATATGCACCTGATCGATTTTGCGGACGCTTGCAACATGAGCTTGAAGACCGATGCCGAAGTTTTCGAGCTTATGTGCTATTATGATGTGAAAGAGAACGGTGCGAGATCTTTCTCCGTGAAAAAGATGCTCGTCATGTACGAGGACGCCGGCATAAAAGCACCGGACGTGTCCTCATTGAAAAAGGAGATAAACAGATACGTTTCGTTCAGGCCGCACGGCATCGAAGGAACCGTCAGGTTCAGAAAGGATGCGTTCAGATCATTGGAGAAGGCATACGGGCATCTGTGGGACGCACGTGCCGCAGACGCGACGGTGAACGGCAAGGGTTTGCGTCTGAAGGAATTTGTTGATCATAGTGGCCTGATGAAAAAAGCGGATGCCGAGAGATTTGAACTTCTCTCTTATTATCTTTTCAAAGAGAGAGGGATGTCATCCTTCCACGTCAGAAATGTGTTCGATCTGTTCGATGACGCCGAGATCGTTGTTGCAGATAGATCCGCGTTAAAGAAGCATGTGAAGGAGTGCGGAACCTTCCGGACCGTCAGCATGGACGGAGCGATAGCATTCATGCCTGACGCTCTGAGAACCTTTAACCGCGATTACGAACGACTGTGGGACTTCATTCCGGAGACGAATACCGCCGTTGAGATCATTCCGGAAGAGAGGTTCTGCGGTAAGCGTGAAACATTCGACCGGCTGATAGTTCAGATCAACGAAACATACGGGAACGGATCGTACGACGCGTGCGCTTCCGTCATGAGAAGATTATTGGAAGCTGCGTTGATCCTTTCATTCCGGTCGGTAGGGAAAGAAAACGATATCCTCCGTGACGGCAGATTCGTCCATTTTGACGAGTTGATGAAAAAAGCATACATATCATTTCCGTCACTGAACGCGGATGATCTTGAAGCGGCATCGAAGATAGGCGACTATTCTCATGCGGGACCCATGTACACATTCGGCGCCAATGACATAAATCTTGCCAGGAACGCTTACAGGAATGTTCTGGACACGCTGTTCCGCTTTTCTGATCCGCGTCCGCAAAATGAAATGAAAAAAGATTAAATATATATCTATGTAACAATTATGTACTTAACATGGTTGATACCAGAGAATACAGAGGCAGACCGGCGGCGCTTTTGCTCGCAGTCCTGATAGTGGCGGCGGTCGGTGTTTGGTGTTTGGTACAGGGAGCTCTTGTAATGGCTGCGGATTATGAGCTTCCCGTGATCGAAGGATTGGAGGACATGACCCAAGAGATGTTCGACCTAATTGTCAGTGCCGTTGGTGTGACCATGATGGTGATCGGGATCATAACGCTCATACTGGCACTCCTGTTGTTCAACGGATCCAGGATAGGCAGGACCCTGATAGTCATCGTACTTGTGCTCTCGATACTGTTCAGCATCCTTTCGTTTGTTGTCGGTGAGCCTGTAGGCATATTCATATTCGCATTGTCGGTGCTGTGTCTTTTGCTCCTGTACCGGCCGTCTGTGAAGGCGTACTTCAGAAGGTGATCCAAACCGGCACTCAGTGCCGTTCTTTCTTTTTCCTTTTAAACCTTATGCGAACATGTGACGTTCACTTCTTGAAGAAACTTTTCGATCTTTTTTGTGTGGTTTTACCATCAAGTTTTCTCAGACATTCCTTTTCCTCTTCCGTCACTTTCGTCGGAACCTCTATTTTGACGCGCAGGAAAAGATCTCCGCGTGAATCTGCCCTGAACTTAGGAAGTCCTTTCCCCGAAAGCCGGAGAACGGAACCGACCTGGGTTCCCGGAGGTATCGTTACTTTCGCGGTTTCCCCTTCGAGCGTTGTGACCTCTTCCTTGCCTCCGAGCACCAGACGCGGATATGTTGTAACGACGTCCGTCCACAGATTGATGCCGTCGCGATCGAACCGTGCGTCATCTTTCACGCGGACTATCACATAAAGATCTCCGGGCGGCCCTCCGCTGTATCCCGCATCCCCTTCGCCCTGGATGCGCAGCCTCGTACCGTTCTCGATGCCTTTCGGTATCGTGACGCTGACCGTACTGGTCTTTGATACGCGGCCGGAACCGCGGCATTTCGGACACCGGTCCTTGTACGTTCTTCCGGATCCGCTGCATTTCGGGCATTCGGCGACCGACGCTATGCGCCCGAACGGGCTGTTCCGGACCATCTGCATCTGACCTACGCCGCCGCATTGAGCGCATTTGTCAACTTTACCGTCCTTGCCGCCGGTGCCTCTGCAGTCCGTGCAGCCGGATGTCTTCGGAACCTGTATCTCCTCCGTCCTTCCGTCGAGGACTTCCTTCAGCGTCATGGCAACGTCATAACGCAGCGATTCACCCTGTGCGGGCGAGTTCTTTGTTCTTCTTGAACCGCCTCCGCCGAAGAATATGTCGAATATGCTTCCTCCGCCGCCGAATATGTCGCGTATGTCATCGAAGCGCGTGAAGTCGTCCCATGAGAACCCGCCGCCGCTGAACTGCTGGTTCACGCCGGAGTGCCCGTACTGGTCGTACGTTTTCCTTTTGTTCTCATCGGAAAGCACCTCATACGCTTCCGATATCTCCTTGAACTTCTCCTCCGCGACCTCTTTCGGATCCTTGGAGACATCCGGATGATTCTCTCTGGCAAGCCTTCGGTAAGCTTTCTTGATCTCGTCCTGTTCTGCGCCCTTGCCGACGCCCAATATTTCGTAGTAGTCTCTCGGCATCACTCTTCGTCCACTATCTTATAGTCTGCATCCACAAAGTCGCCATCGGCCTTTTTACTTTTGCGTTTGCCCTTTCTTTTTTCGTCGTCGCCGCATTCAGGTCCGCAATCGGTGCCGCAATCGGTGCCGCAGCCGGCATCCTGATATAATTTCCTGGTTATCGGCTCCATCGATTTGTAAAGGGCTTCCATCTTAGACTTTATCTGAGCACCGTCCTTTGTTCCCCTTGCCGCCTCAAGATCGGAGATCGCCGCTTCAACGCCCGCTCTCTCTTCATTGTTAACTTTCTCACCCAATTCGTTCAGCGAAGTGCGTATTGTGTATATCGCGGCCTCCGACTGATTCAGGAGTTCGATGTTCTCACGCTTCGCTTTGTCCGCGTCGGCGAAATGTGCGGCTTCATCAACCATCTTGTCGATGTCGTCTTTGCTCAGCTTGTTTGATGACATTATCGTTATCTTCTGTTCTTTACCTGTGCCTTTGTCCTTCGCCGAGACATTGATTATCCCGTTCGCATCTATGTCGAACGTCACTTCGATCTGCGGCAGACCGCGGGGCGCAGGCGGGATGCCGTCGAGGCTGAACTTTCCGAGCGATGTGTTGTCGCCCGCCATTTCCCTTTCTCCCTGGACCACGTGTATCTCCACCGACGGCTGATTATCCACCGCGGTTGAGAACACCTGCGATTTCTTTGTCGGTATTGTGGTGTTTCGTTCGATCAGTTTCGTTGCTATGCCGCCGAGCGTCTCTATGCTGAGCGAGAGCGGCGTCACGTCAAGCAGAAGGACGTCCTTCACTTCTCCGGAAAGCACTGCGCCCTGAACCGCTGCGCCCATCGATACGCACTCCATCGGATCGATGCCCCTCTGTATCTTCGAACCTATGAGATTCTCCACAAAATTCTGAACTATCGGCATCCTCGTCGGGCCGCCGACCATGATGATCTTGTTTATATCGTCCTTCGAAAGTTTCGCATCCTTCATTGCCGTTTCTATCGGCCCTTTGCATTTGTTCACTATCGGAGACACAAGTTCTTCCAGCTTTGCGCGAGTAAGCGTCTGCACCATGTGTTTGGGGCCTGACGCATCCGAGCTGATGAACGGCAGATTGATCTCGGTCTGCATTGTCGTGGACAATTCTATTTTCGCCTTCTCGCACGCTTCGCGCATTCTCCAGAAGGCCATGTTGTCCTTAGACAGGTCGATGCCTTCGCGCTTCTCGAACTCCTTGAGCACGTATGACGTGAGCACCTCATCCATATCCGATCCGCCCAGCTTCGTGTCGCCGGATGTCGATATTACTTCGAAGACGCCGTCGCTGAACTCCATTATCGTCACGTCCAGTGTTCCGCCTCCGAGATCGAACACCATGATCTTCTGCTCAACGCCGCTTTTCTCTAAACCATACGCCAATGCGGCCGCCGTCGGTTCGTTTATTATACGGACCACTTCAAGGCCCGCTATCGCGCCGGCGTCCTTGGTCGCCTGTCTCTGATTGTCATTGAAGTACGCCGGCACAGTGATGACCGCTTTTGATATCGTCTCACCGAGGTAAGATTCCGCGTCCCTCTTTACTTTCTGCAATATGAACGCCGATATCTGCTGCGGCGTGTATTCCTTGTCCAATATCTTTACCGTCTCTTCGGTGCCCATCTTCCTTTTGATGTTCTTGATCGTACCGTTCGGGTTTGTGACCGCCTGTCTCCTTGCCGGTTCTCCTACCAGCAGCTGATCGTCGGTCGTGAATGCTACGTACGATGGAAAGGCCTTTCCGCCCACGCTCGTCCCCTCTGCACTGGGGATCATTGTCGGTCTGCCTCCCTCCAGTATAGAGGCGGCCGAGTTGCTTGTTCCCAGATCAATTCCTATGATTCTTGACATTTCTGCTCACCTTCTTCTGTTTGTTTCTTTGTCACTTTAACTTTCGCGTATCTGATCACGCGGTCTCCTATCTTGTATCCTTTCATGAACACTTCCGTGATTATTCCGTCGGTGTCACCCGGTTCCGCGCAGAGCGCCTCGTGGATGCTCGGATCGAACTTTCCGTCCGTCGGTATCTCGGTCAATCCTCTTGATCCGAAGATCTTCATGAGGTTGTTCCGTATGCCGCTGACGCCTATTGCCAGATCGCTGTCCTTGTCCGCATGTGACAGTGCGCGTTCAAGGTCATCCGTGATCCCCAGCATTTCGGAGATGAGGGATTCCGTTGCGAACCTTCTGAATTCTTCGTTGTCCCTATGCGTCCTTTTCTTGTAATTGTCGAAGTCTGCCTGTATCCTTTTTGCGAGATCCATGTTCTCGGCGGCTTTCCCTTCTGCCTCCGCTATTTTCCTCTCTAGCGTCTCTTTGACCTTTTCGGCACCCGCTTTTGGAGACTTACCAGTCATGCAGTTACACTCCGTTAGTTGAATATAAATTAAAGAGGGGGTGTGACCCCTTTGTCCGTTCAGTCGTCCATGTCCATTCCGCCGGGCGGTCCCGGAGGTCCGGACGGCATGGGCGTTCCGCGCGCCGCGATGACATCGTCTATCCTGAGGATCATTACCGCCGCATCGGTGGCCGAGTTGATGGCCTGCTTACCTATTCTGTAAGGCTCGATGACGTCGAGTTTCATCATGTCCTCGACCTTGCCCGTGAACGGGTTGAGTCCTGCGTGTTTCTTGCCTGCCTTGTGCTGCTTCCTCATCTCGATGAGTATGTCTATCGGATCAAGGCCCGCATTCTCGGCGAGCGTTGTCGGGATTATCTCCATCGCGGATGCGAACGCGTCTATCGCGATCTGTTCCCTTCCGCCGACTGATGCCGCGTACTCTCTGAGGCCCATTGCCAGTTCAACGGCCGTTGAGCCGCCGCCTGTGACCATCATTCCGTCTTCGATGGCAACTTTCACTACACTCCATGCGTCAATGAGCGATCTCTCGATCTCGTCGATGACGTGTTTCGTACCGCCCCTTATGAGTATGGATACGGCCTTCGTGTCCTTGAGGTCGGTGACGAATGTCATCTCCTCATCCTGCATCTTCTTGACCTCTATGAGGCCGGCCTCGCCCAGATCTACCTTCTCAAGTTCATCGAACTTGTTCACGACGTTAGCGCCGGTGGATTTTGCGAGTTTCTCCATGTCGTCCTTCTTGACGCGCCTGGCAGCGTATATTCCCTCTTTGGCGAGGAAGTGCTGCGCGAGATCGTCTATGCCCTTCTGGCAGAACACTGCGTTCGCGCCTACCGATTTTATCTTCTCTACCATCCTCTTCAGCATGTTCTCCTCTTCTGCGAGGAATGCGCCGAGCTGGCTGGGATCGGTGATCTCTATCTTTGCATCGATCTCCGTCTTCTTCACTTCGAACGGGGCGTCCATCAATGCGACCTTGGCGCCCTTTATGAGCCTGGGCATGGACGGGTGTACCGGTTCCTTGTCGATGATCAATCCTTTTGTCAGGATCGTGTCATCCATTGAGCCTCCCGTTACTTTGACGACCTGTATGTTCCTGAGGTCTGCGGTCATCTTTCCGTCATCTTCTTTCTCGACGATCGTCTTCACCGCGTTGACTACAAGATCTCCGAAGAACTCTTTGGAGTTGTTGACCTGTTTGCTTATCATCGCCGTCTCTGCGATCTTCTTCAAGAGTTTGTCGTCTTTCAATGACACTTTTGCGGAAACGTCGACGAGTATCTCCTGCGCCTTTGCGTTAGCCATTCTGTAACCGCTTGCGATTATCGTCGGGTGAACGCTTGAGTCGACCATGTCGATCGCCTTCTTCAGGAGTTCGCCTGCGATTATGACTGACGTCGTTGTACCGTCGCCGACTTCCGCATCCTGTGTTTTAGCGACCTCTACGAGCATCTTCGCCGCCGGGTGCTGTACGTCTATCTCTTTCAAGATCGTGACACCGTCGTTGGTGATTATCACATCGCCCATCGAATCGACGAGCATCTTGTCCATTCCCCTCGGACCGAGGCTGCTTCTAACTGCGTCTGATATCGTCCTTGCGGCCGCGATGTTGTTAAACTGAGCGTCTTTTCCTTTATCCCTCTTGGTACCCTCTTTGAGTATCAAGATGGGTGCGTTACCCATACCCATAGTCTTCATACCTCCAAATATTTCGGAACTTTATTTGGCTAAAGTTAGTTCTTCTATATAAACGTTATCTTTTTGTACCGAGCATATTTTTATCAAGAAACCGTGTGAACACCGATCTCTGAGAACAAATCGGACTGTTTAATTCCTGAACTGTTCAAAAACAATCTCTCCTATGAGAATCAACTCCGTCCGGTCAAATACTCAGAGCCGGGGTCGCTTAAGCATCGGTCAGGAGAGTCAAAAAATTGAACGCAGAGAGATGTGGAATTTTTCAACAAAGAAGGATTATATATCCACTATATATTATGCTTTTCTGTGCGAAGAACGCACGGAAGGAGGAGTAAAACAATGAAGGAGAATCAGTATCCCGGTCGCTATATGCTGCAGGGGCTAAGTTTCGATCTTTTTTCTGAAGACGGATTTCAAGCCTTGCACCAAGCGACGATGGACGTGTTGGAGAACAACGGTATCATGGTGACTGACAAAGAGGCTCAGGAGATCTTCAAAAAAGGAGGTTGCCACGTCGATGTGAAAACAAACATGGTAAGGATCCCGGAGAAGATAGTGAAGAAGGCATTGTCAACCGTGCCTTCGAAATTCTACCTCTACGGGCGTGATGGAAAGGCCATTGCCATGGAGTGCGGAGGAAAGGTGCACTATACATGTTTCGGGACCGGGATCCAAATGTGCAATTATCTCGGGAATGGGAAATTCGAAACGATGGATTCAACTAAGAATGATCTCATCAACTGCGGTAAGATTGTGGATTGGGCGGAGAACATGGACTTCTTCTCGCTTCCCGTATCGGCAAGAGATGTTGCGGGGAAAGGAATGGTGGATGTGCATGAAATGTTCATTTCTATCAGATCAACATCAAAACACTTCCATCATGTTGATCCCGTGGGCATCCATGTTGATTACTATTGGGAACTTGTGAAAGCGTTCTACGGAGGGGACGAGCAGATGGCCTTCGATATGCCGCTGTGCTCGCTTTTGATCTGTCCCACCAGTCCGCTGGGGCTTTGCGACAATGCTTGTCAGGTCATCATAAAAGGAGCAAGATTCGGGATGCCTGTCAATGTCCTCAGTATGGCAATGTCCGGCGGAACATCGCCCGTGTTCATCGCGGGAACCCTCGTTACACATAACGCAGAAATTCTCTCCGGCATTGTTCTCAGCCAGCTCACGGTGCCCGGGGCGAAGAATTGGTGCGGATCATCAACGACTTGCTTCGATCTTCTGCACGGAACCGCTCCGGTCGGCGCTCCTGAACTTGCACTGATCAGTTCATCCGTAGCCAAATTGGGACAGCGTTACGGCTTACCGACCTTTGTGGCCGGCATATAGACCGATGCGAAGGTACCGGACGCTCAGGCGGCTCATGAAAAGACCATTACCGGTCTTTTACCGTCCTTGGCCGGTGCCAACGCGATATACGGAGCAGGCATGGTGGAACTCGGAATGACGTTCTCCATGGAGCAGCTTGTGATCGACAATGACATGATCTCGATGTTCAAGAAAGCCATGGAAGGTGTTGTCATCGATGACAAGACGCTTGCGATCGATTCGATCAAGGAAGTAGGCGCGGGTAATGATTTCATAGGACAACCGACCACGATGGAGTACATGGGCATACAGTCCAAGCCGCACTTGTTCAACCGCGAAATGCTGGGAGACTGGAGGAACGCGGGAAGCAAGGATGTCGTGGAAATTGCCCACGAGGTCGTCAAAGATGTGATAAAGAACCACAAGGTCCTCGAGATCCCCGCAGACAGGCTGAAAGCAATGGAAGATGTCGTGAAAAGAGCAGATGAGGATTATGCGAAGACACAACAGGAGGAGGATTGAAATGTCGCAGGAAGAATTGAACAAAAGAGCAAAGAACGCAGTCACGACCTACCAGAACAAAGAGGCGGCGGCCATTGCACAGCAGGCTATTTCGGAAAAAGCGGATCTTGTTGATCTGATCCAGAACGGATTCACGGCCGGAATGACGGAAGTGGGGGATCTTTTCGGACAGAAAAAGCTGTTCCTGCCGCACGTAATGGCGGCGGCTGCGGCGCTGGAAGCGGCCGTTAAGATCCTCACTCCCGAACTGGAAAAGTCGGGCAAATCGGTCGGAGAAGGATTGGGTAACGTTGTCATATGTTCGATAGAGGGAGATATCCATTCCATAGGGAAGGATATCGTTGCCATTATGCTGAAATCCGCAGGGTTCAATGTTTTCAATATAGGAAGGGACGTTGAGCTTGGAATAATTGTGCAGGCGTGCAAGGATCACAAAGCGATCGCAGTGGGAACTTCCGCCCTCATGACGTCAACAATGCTTGGACAGAAGACATTCGAAGGACTCCTGAAAAAAGAGGGAATAAGGGATAAGATCCTTACGAACGTCGGCGGCGGTCCCGTTACACAGAAGTGGGCAACGGACATAGGTGCGGACCTCTACACAGAGAACGCATCTGACGCCGTCGCAAAGTTCACAGCGGCCTTGAAGTAAACCATTGGGGCCGAAGGCCCCTCTCTTTTTATTATCAGGAATTGCAACGGATGCCAAACAGCAAGGAAAACGATGAAAGGAACGGTATGCGCAACGTCATACCGCTGAAGATGTTTGAAAGGACGGCTTACGCCGTCCGTTTGTGTCGCCGTTCATTTCTTGGTATTTTTCCTGAAGATCTCACAGCTGTTGATCTTGACGTCAAGAATACTTTCGATGTTCATCTTCGCCGCTATTCCTCTCGGCGCTCCGGGCACACCGGTTATCACACCGATCTTCAGCTCTTCCCTGAGTTCCCTCATGAGATACTCGTCGGCTATCTCAAGGGTTGAGACACCAAGCTTCTTCGCAACGTATTCCTTGGCCTTTCCGATCTTCATGTTCTTCGAGAACTGCATTCTGGCAACGAGGTCGCCGGCAGATCTTATACCGCCCATTCCGGCGGTCATGTAGTGGGGGATCGCCATTCCGGCGGTGTCCCCCACCCCAACCTATATGCCGTCTACCTTGGCGATCTCCACCATCGCTTTGCCGCATCTCGTGATCGCATCAAGCGGAACCGTTTCACACATCGGTATTCCGCCGACACCCATTCCCATGTTCACGTGGCAGGGTATCTTCGCAACCTTTATGCATTCCTTTATGAACGTCACCGAACGTGCCAGATTCCACGCCAAACTTTTGCTCGTATTTGTGTTGACGACCGGTCCGAATACGTTTGCTCCGGCTTTCTCGGCGAACTTGATCTGCTGGTGCGGATATTTTCCGGCAACCGCTTCTCCGGCGTATTCGATCGATCCGTGGATACCCATGATCGATTCTCCCGCCATGCCGATCATGATGTACGCGTCGGGGCACGCTTTCCTGAGTTTTTCGGCACCTCTCAGCGTACCCACGAAATCGGCATCACCGGCTGATGCGGTGGTGTCGAAATTGAACCCGTCCGCGCCGGCTGCGTTCATCCTCGTTGCAACGTATTCTATATCCCTTGCCAGATGATCCGCCGTGAGTTCCGCGGCGGTCATCGCCTCTTCTATTTTGAATTCCCTCATCAGGTCAGTCGGGTTCCCGTAAGGTCCGTCGGGTGCATAATACAGGCCGGCGTTCGGCATTGCGCCGTAGAAGAACGGAACAGTTATCTGATTCTGGATCTGTTCCATCGTCTGCATTTCATTCGATATGATCGGTTTCACCGGTTTTATGCTGTAGTCCGCGTGAGCAAGTTCGAACGTGTCCGCGGCAAGCGCTCTTTCATGGAGCATCGCCGATTCAAGTCTTCCGACATCGACGCCGTTGCCGCTGTTGCCGTTGTCGCCGGTGAAATCCAGCTGTCCTATGTCATATGTCAACACAACTTCGTTGCCGGGCTCAACACCGACGATCCTGTCCCGGGTCATCAGTATTCCCAGTAACACTTCAACCTCATTTGCATTCAGGACCGGTATCTCTCCCATGTCGGCCGCGTCTGCCATACCGTCCTGGATATCATCCATGAACTGCTTCTTCGTCATGGTGATCCTTTTTCCGTCGCCTCTCCGCGTATAGTATTCCGTCATTGTGATCACCTCTTGATCGCCTTTGCTTTGTTGGTGGTTTCGCTTGCCGTCTCTCCGTAGATGTCGGCACCGATCTTGTCAGCGTATGACTGAGTGACCGGTGCTCCTCCTACCATTACGACAACCTTGTCACGAAGCCCCTGGGCTTTCAGAATCTCTATTATATCTTTCTGCACGACCATCGTCGTCGTCATAAGAGAGGACATTCCGCACATTGTGCATCCTTCCTTGATCTTCTTTATGAATTCGTCATTGGGTACGTCCCTTCCCAGGTCATGCACGTCGAACCCGGCGCACTGAAGCATGGTCGAACATATGGATTTCCCGATGTCATGGACGTCTCCCTGCACCGTCCCCATGACCACGGATGCCCTTTTGGTGCTGTCCCCGCTTTTAGATAGTTCGGGTCCGAGCACAGCGATCGCGTCCTTCATTCCCGCCGCGGCGCTCATCACATGTGGCAGAAACAGTTTTCCTCTTTCGAAGAGGATACCTACCTGCGTCATCCCCTCGCCCATGGCATCGATTATCTCGGTGGCGGCGAGTTTATTCTTTCTAGCATTTTCGACTGCATTTTTTATGTCAGGTACCTTACAGGATATCATCGCGTCATACAACTCTTTTTTATCATCTGGCAATTTCCTCCCCCTCCGAAAGGATAATATAATTGCGGAACTTAATATTATTGCTTGTAAATTTCCGGAATATACGATTTCGGATGCGTGGAACTACTTCCGCGTGCGGTCATCAATGAGGCGTTTGCGCATGACAACGCTTCTTTCTTTGTATCCAAGACATTCATAGAACTTCTTTGCGGGGAAATTCGCGGAACCTGTGTTCAGTGTCAGCAGAAACGTATCATTTTTCCGGCACCAGTCCTCCGCGCATTCGATGAGTCCTTTGCCCAACCCCTTTCCGCGCAATTCTTCCTTCACAAAAAGACCAAGGAGATAACCGGTCTCCTCGCATGTGAACTGATCTTTGGACATACCCATCCACAACATCCCTTTCCTTTCCTTTGAATCATTTTCAAGGATGAACGTCTCGGAACGCATCTCTTTTCCGGCGGCCAACGCCGCGTTAAGTATGTCATCGATCCAAAGACCGGATTGTTCCGCTTCCTCATCAGGCACGGAAAGAAGGATGCTTTCCCTCATGCAGTCCGCTACGAACGATGCGTCATCGTTTTCGGCCTTTCTCAATTTATATCCGTCTCCGGGGAAGCGCAGGTCCGTCATCATTGTGCGATCGCGCTCATAATAGATTAACATCGTCCGTTTGTCATACGGCACGTGTGTGGTGAGAATGCTACAACGTCTTGAACACAGATAAATAGAACGATCCTCATTTCATAGGCGGCCGGAGCCGCAGACTGCAGGTCTACGATAAGTGTTATATAGTTGCCTTGTATCCCACGTTCTGGTATGACGGCCATAGCGGCGGGGTAACACCCGGTCCCATTCCGAACCCGGCAGTAAAGTCCGCCTGCGTCTCTGTCTGTACTGTATTGCGCGAGCGTACGGGAACATGGAAACGCTGTCAACCACTTTTTCATCTTATTTGTTAATACGTTAACGTGTATGTTGTGCACCTGCGTGCGATTAAGACAATTATTTGTATCGCAACGACAATGGGCGTGCGATGATACTTATCAAACTCGGCGGCAGTGTGATAACGGATAAATCTGAATACAAACGATTCAGGAAGGACGTTGTCTCAAGACTGTGCCGAGAAATAAAGGAATCCGGAAAGAGCGTGATGATCGTCCACGGCGCCGGTTCGTTCGGACATGTTCTCGCGAAACGTTCTGAACTTCATGAGGGACATCTGCGAAACGATCAGATCAACGCCTTGGCAATTGTCTCCAGAGATGTCAGGGAACTCAATAACATGGTCGTATCTGAACTTATAGAAGCCGGGATCCCGTCGGTCTCGGTGCCCACCGGGTCCTGCTTCGTCATGGATGACGGCAAACTGATTATTAACGATACAGAAGTTATCAGCAGATACGTGGAACTGGGCATCGTTCCGGTAATGTTCGGTGATGTTGTGCTTGACCGCAGGAAAGGATTCGGGATATGCTCCGGAGATTCCGTGATGATGTCTCTTGCGGATCTTTTCTCACCGGAAAAGGCGGTCTTCGTTTCGGACATAGACGGACTTTACGACAGAGACCCGAAAACGGCGAACGACGCAAAATTCATTTCGGATGTTAACGAAAACATACTCAGCGGTATACCCACGGAGACAACGGTTGCCGACGTGACCGGCGGAGTGCGCGCAAAAATGAGAGCGATGCTCGACATGTGTTCCGACGGCAGGGATTGTATACTCGTTAACGGTACGGAGGACGGACGGTTGCTGTCCTTGCTTAAAGGCAAGGATGTGAAATGCACAAGAGCGAGGAAATGAGATGACGATCATGAAAGAAAGGAAGGCGGAACACATCGAGATATGCGTAAACGAGGATGTGGCCCCGGGATACTCCTATTGGGATGACATACGCCTCATACACGAGGCGCTTCCCGAACTGAGCGCGGATGACATAGACCTAAGCGCAACGGTCCTCGGAAAAAAATTGGATTTTCCGTTCATTGTGACCGCGATAACCGGAGGGTTCGACGGCGCTGAGAGGATAAATGCGAACATTGCGGAAGCCTGCGCTGAGCTGAGGGTCGGTATGGGCATCGGCAGCCAGAGAGCGGCCGTCGAGAAGATCGATGAGAAAAGTTACTCCGTTGTGAAAGAATATGATGTTCCGCTTGTTATCGGCAACATAGGTGCGCCGCAGCTTGTCGCGCAAAGGAAGAAGAAAGCATTCACCGACGACATGATCGGTTCCGCGATGGACCTCATATCGGCGGATGTCATGGCGATCCATCTGAACTTCCTGCAGGAGATGATCCAGCCGGAAGGCGATACCAACGGGCGCGGCTGTTTCGATGCGATACGCGGTCTTGCCCGGAAATACCCGATCATGGTCAAGGAGACCGGCGCCGGCATATCTTCAAAAACAGCGAAGAGATTGAGCGGGATCGGGATAAAGGCGATAGACATAGCGGGAATGGGAGGAACGAGCTTCTCGGCGGTCGAGATGCACAGGGCCTTCCGTAAAGACGATCTTATGATGGCGGAAGTGGGCGAGGCGTTCTTCGACTGGGGGATACCAGCGCCCGTTTCGCTCATGTCCGCCGGAAACGGCATTCCGATCATTTCCAGCGGCGGCATATTGGACGGATTGCATGTTGCCAACTCGATCGCATTGGGCGCATGCTGCGCCGGCGCTGCCAACCTGCTGCTCCTGGATGCGCTGGAATCGTCCGACGCCGTTAAGAACAGACTGATCGCCATACGCGAGGGTCTCAGAACGGCGATGATGCTTACCGGTTCCGAGAACATTCGAGAGCTTTCGAAAGCAGACCGAATCATACTCGGAAGAACAAAAGAATGGATGGATCAGATATGATCGATGTTAAGAAGATACTTGCGAAATACTCCGAAGAACTGAACGGGCCGATGGATGCGTTCCTTCCTCCTGAGAAACCGGACAACCTGATGGCCGCCACCGTGCAATATCCGCGGGCCGGCGGGAAAAGAATGAGGCCGGCGATGGTGCTTGCGGCCGCCGGCGCCGTCAACGGAGATAAAAAGAAAGCGATGCCCTTGGCAGTCGCCATTGAATATATCCACAATTTCACGCTGATACACGACGACTACATGGACGGCGATGAGAAGAGAAGAGGTATGGACACGATCCACATGAAATACGGCGGACCGACCGCCATACTCGCCGGCGATGCGTTATTTGCGAAGGCGTTCGAAGTGATCGCCCATCTGGATGTTCCGGATAACGTGATGCGCGAGGTTCTCAAAGTAGTGACGAGAGCCGTATGGGACCTTGCGCGCGGTCAGCAGATGGACGTGAACAACGAGAACGGCGAAGAGGTCACCATGGATGAATACATTGAGACCATCAGGCTGAAGACGAGTGTCCTGTTCGCGGCGGGCGCCGCAGGCGGTGCCCTGGTGGGCGGTGCCAGTAAGGATACAGTAAATGCGGTGCACGAATATGCGATGCTGCTCGGTGTCGCGTTCCAGATGTTCGATGACGTGCTCGGACTCGTGGGCGATCCCGTCAAACTCGGAAAATCCGTCGGAAACGACATACGCAAAGGAAAGAGTACCGTGATGGTAACGCATGCGCTGAAAAATATCAATGATCCGGAGATCATGAAAGAATTCCGCTCAATACTCGGTAAATCGGGTGCATCCGAAGACGACATCGGAAAAGTAAGAAAGATCATGGAAGATACGGGAAGCATAGAATTCGCGATCAGTATGGCTGAAGGTTACACTAAGCGCGCGATCGAAAAACTAAGTTGTCTGGGGCCGGGAGAGGACAAGGATTTTATGATCGCTTTAGCCGAATATGCCATGAAAAGGGACGTTTAATCTTCTATCCCGGTCTGCACTATGCGGTAAAGCGCAGACCTTCCTTCGGGAAGGCTGCGGTGCTTCACTATAACGGCGGCGCGTTTTCCGCTGCCTCTTTTTTCAACTCTTATTATTGTTTTTGCGTTGTGGTTTATCACGTGCCCGCCGAGGAACTCGAACGCTCCGGTTCCGATGTTGGTGTATACTTGCGATGTTATCAGAACGGCGACGTTATTCTTTCTTGCAGCGTTCAGCAGTATCTCGGTCTGCCTCGTCAGTTCGTTGCGGACGGAACTGTCGTCCGATCTCAGGCGATAGAACATGGTCATCGAATCAACGATTATCAGGCCGACCGCGTCGGCGGATTCCGCCTGCCTTGCAGCTTGCGTTATCCCATAACTTTGTTCATCGAAATTATGCGCCGAAAATATCAGAATGTCCTTAGTGTATGATTCATCGGCGAATATCTGCCCTATCCTTTCCGCCGACAGGCCTTCGGTGTCAATGTACGCAACCTTTTTCCCGGATCTCGCAACATTGTACGCCAACTGTAAACATATGTTCGTCTTTCCCGTTCCCGCTTCACCGTAGAGCAGCGTAACGCTTCCGTTCTCGATGCCGCCGCCTAAAAGATTGTCGATGGACGGACACATGAGAGGTATGCGTTTCACGGTACCACATCATAAATAAAGGGAAAGATGTTGAAAAAGGTTTGTCATTCTTCTTCCTTTTCGCGGTCGGATGTATCCTTTACGGGTTTCACATCCTTCAGATTGTAAGAAACACCTTCCTGATATTGCTCACCTTTGCGGAAATAGAACGGGATCGCCAATATCGTCATGACCGCAAACAGTATGACGGCGATCGCAACTATTGCAACGATCACTATCATAGCGATCCACGCCAGGTCTCTCAGTATCTCCGGATTGAGGCTTATGTAGACTATTACCGCTACGATCGCCGCAACTCCGATGAAAAGGAGCGGCACTCCTTTTGTCATCACTGATTTTCTTTTAAGATTTGATTCTTCCATGGTATCAGCTCCTCGAAGGCATGAACGGTAAAAGCGATCCTGCCAGTTCTCTCAATGTCATTGATTGTATCACGATCTTCCCCGGACCTGTGAGAGTTGTAACGAACAATCCTTCTCCGCCGAACAGCGCCGTCTTTATGCTTCCCGCGGACGTTATATCGAATTTCACGGAATCCTGCCAGGCGACCGCGTTGGATGTGGAAACCTTGTACATCTCGCCGGGTTTGAGGTCAACGAGTATAAGATCTCCGCACGCCTCAAGGAATGCTATACCTTTACCGCTGAGCTTCTGCAGTATGAATCCTTCTCCGCCGAACAATGCCGAGCCCAGTTTTCTTTGGAACGCCACTTCAAGGTTCACGCCTCCTTCCGCGCCCAGATACGCCGTCTTCTGAGCGATCCATGTGCCTTCGCTTATGTTCAGATCGAGTATCTTCCCGGGCGCATCTCCTCCCAGGCCGACGATGCCCCTTCCTCCGTTGACCGTATATTTCACCAAAAAGAGCGATTCGCCCATGAACAGCCTTCCCAGACTTTTCTTTATGCCTCCTTTGGCGACGGCTTCCATGGTCATGTTCCCGGTCATGTATTTCATGGCGCCGGCCTGTGAATAGAATTCATCTTCCGGTCCCAATTCTATGTTGGCGAACTGCAGATTGGACCCCGTTATCGTGTATTTCATTTCCAATACCCCATATAATGGCAATATGCTTGTTAAATACAATATGGTTGCGGTAATAAATATTTAGTAATCTTGTTCCATGGTCGTATCATGTACAATGAAAATGAAATATTGGGATGCGGCGCCGAGGCGACCGTTCACAAGACCGAATACCTCGGGCGGAACGCCGTTGTGAAGATGCGGAGCCCGAAGAGATACAGGGATCCGGAATTGGACACGTATCTCAGATCGACGAGAACAAAGAACGAGGCGCGCATAATGGCCGAATCCCGAAAAGCGGGTGTCAGGACGCCGGTGATATATGACATTGACATCAATGAATGCAGCATAACCATGGAACACATAGACGGCCGGAAGATCAAGGACATGCTGGACAACGAACCGTCGGCGGCAAACGAACTTTGTAAGAAGATCGGCGTCGCAATATCCAGACTGCACAACGGAAGGATCTCGCACGGCGATCTTACAACATCCAACATGATACTCATGCCCGACGGCGAGATTTGTCTCATTGACCTTTCCATGGGGAGCACCTTGGCGGAGATAGAGGATCTTGGTGTTGATATACATCTGATGCAGAGGGCGTTCACATCTGCCCACTCGGACCTTGACGCAGGTATGGATGTGATAATTGACTCATATGTGAAGAATATGAATGATGCGGACGCCGTGCTCAAACGCGTTGACGAGATAAGGGGAAGAGGGCGCTACACATGAGGTTGAAAGTAATAACCTCCAACTCCGGAAAGGTTAACGAATACAGAGAAGCGCTGTCGTCGTTCTCGATTACCGCCGATCCGGTGAAGATACAATACGATGAGATACAATCTTCCGATCCTGAAGAAATCGTGAGGAAAGGGATGGATCATCTGAAAGCGTCCGGAATATCGGATTTCATAATAGACGATTCCGGAATGTTCGTTGATTCGCTGAACGGGTTTCCCGGCGTTTACTCGGCTTACGTCCAAGAAACGATAGGAAATGCAGGTATCCTAAAACTTATGGAAAATGTAAGTGATAGAAAAGCAGTTTTCCTGTGCTGCATAGGATGCAACATAAGCGGAAAGGATATCATGGTCACCGGTAAATGCGACGGCGTCATTTTAGAAAAGGAAGCGGGAGCGGAAGGTTTCGGATACGATCCGATATTCAGCCACGACGGGAAAAGGTCGCTCGCTGAGATGCCGCTGAGCGAGAAGAACAATATATCGCACCGAGGTAACGCCGTCAAACTCCTTGTGAAAGAAATTGAAAAAATGATCAGATGATGCGAAATTATAATAACGGAATCCGCATCCTCGGACAAAGGGTCTATGGGTTAGCCTGGCATACTTGTGGCTTTGGGAGCCACTGACTCCGGTTCAAATCCGGATAGACCCACCACTACTATACTGGCTGATGTGATTTTTAGACCGTTTGAAGCGTTAATACGGGGTTTGGGTCCAAAGTGATAGACCCATTGCTCGCGCACTGGCTGACCCGGCTTGCGGACAGCTTGATGCGTTTCGATAAAATTCCCTTCTCTTTTCATGTTTTTCAGCCCATTCCCAGGGCGAATTTGTTCATTGCACGGGTCATGTCGTCCATGTCAAGGCCGAGGTATTTCATGCACTGTTCGAGGGAGTCGTGACCCATTATCTTCGCTATCACCGGAAGGCAGAGATCGCCGCTCTCCTTAGACAATGAACGATACATCTCTCTGCCGAACGTCCTCCGCAGAGTGTGGTTCGAGATGTCCCGATAACCGATGTCCGGTCCGAGACTCTTCAGCTGAGCGTCTATGCTCACTCCCTTTTTCGAATACTCATAGAGACGATTTCCGCGGGACCACATCAGTAACGTTTCCGGAACCTTCGTTGACACCGGGAACTGTGATCTTGCGAGATTGATCAGGGCATCCCGATAGTTCACGTATCTGCGCAGTACGTTTTCCGTGTCGCGGTGATATGGAACGCGACGCGGCTTGCCGCCCTGCATCCCTTTACCAAGAACGTCAACGTATGTTCCGCTGAAGCTGTTCGGCTTTAACCGTAACACTTCAATGCGTCTCATGCCGAGACACAGTTCACAATGAACGATGAGTTCCTGCATAGGGCTCTTAGGTAACGTTATGAGCTTCTCCGCCTGGTGCGTCGTCAGCCAATCGGCATTCGGGCGCATGTCGGCGGGCCACCGGATCTTCATATCTTTGACGATATTGTTTCCATAATGGGTTGTCCACTTCCGTATAGCGGCCATGTATCCTCTTCGCGTACTGACCGTGAATCCCTTCTCCGTGAATTTATCGAGTAAGAACTTGATATCGGATGCGTCTATCTTCCAAGGCATGTCGTTACGGTTGTTCGCTGTCAGAAGATCTATCATGGTGCTGGTGCACTGACAGTAGCTCTGAACAGAACGCGCGGACAGTACGCTCTCTTTAGTGAGATCGGTACGCATCTTCTCCACTGTTGCCTTAGGGGACTGAGGGAATTTCGACATACTCACCTCCTCCTTCGTCCGTCAGAACATCATTTAACGCTCCTCCGGCCCCTGCTGTTGGGTTGTTGTTCATTCTCTTGCCTCTTTGTTTCTGGTATATTCTATTACCATTGTTACCATTGATGTCAACAAAGATATATATGCCTTTGGTAACAATACCATTGATGTGAAAACATGGTGCTGATTGGTAAAAGCAAATTTGATGGGAACAGACGTGTGAGCTTGATCAAGAAATTGGCGGACCTTATGGATCTGATCGATGGTGATGAAGTTCAATATTACATCGAGGACGGCGAAGTTATCGTCAGGAAGAAGACGAAGGAGTATCCCGGCGGATTCGACCTCGAAGGTGAGGAGATAAAGGAACGCTTGCGTGATTATGAGGAGTCGCTGTGCGGCGTGCCGCCGGAGGAGTTCGCGGATGAGGATGAGGCACGCAGGTACGCAGAGGAACAGTACGCGAAGGATAAGGTTACGAGACAATTGTTAAAGAAGGAAATGGAAAAGAAGTAAGCGGCGCAATAGTACCTGCGGCCCCTGGACCGATGACTTGAAGATGATCATCTCTCGTTCATGGACCGCATGAACGCCGCGGCGAATATGGGATAGTGCTCAACGCCCCTGTCATCAACGAAGGTGTTGTTGTTCTGCAGTTTGATTCCTCTTTTCACCTTGTATTTGTCCGACATCAGAGAGTTCAGGGACTTGGACTGTTTGTTATTTCCTGATTTGACCTCTATAGCCGTGGCAACGCCGTTCAGATTGAGGACGAAATCTATCTCAAGCGTCCCGTTCTTCTCGAAATAGAATATCTCATATCCTTCCTTTGTTAACATATCGGCTGCGATGTTCTCCATCACGGCTCCTTCGTTTATCTCCAGATCTTTACTCAAAATGGCCGCTGCCGTCCCTTCTTCCATCATAGCCGTCAGCAGTCCGGTATCCTGCATGTAAACCTTGAACGCATTGTTCCTCCTGTTGGAGACCAGCGGCAATGCCGGTTCGTGAAGGTTGTAGCACAATCTTATTATTCCGGCCTCATTCAACCATAGGAGGCCGTTGCCGTATGTGTCATATCTGCTTCCGTCCTTTCCTTCAACTTCGGCGAACATGAACCTTTTGCTGCTTCTTGCGAGGTGGCTCGGTATTGATCGGAACGTTGCTATGACTCTGTTCTTCTCACGCGCGGGAGCGTATTTCGCTATGTCATCGAGATAAAGTTTGACTATGTTCTTCTGTACGTTCAGCACATTCCCGAAATGATTCGTTTCTTTGAACATCTTTACCGCTTCGGGCATCCCGCCCACGATCATATGCCATCTGAAATATTCATTGAACATGTCCAGGAACAGTTTTTCTGTAGGTTTCTTTTCAGTGAGATTGTTCTTGACGATGTCTATTGTATCCTGCCGAACATCCATCGCCCACAGGAATTCCTCGAAATCGAGCGAGGACATCTCGAACGAATCCTCATATCCTACTGGGTACGATGATACTTCCTTGTACCTCACTCCCATGAGGGAACCCGAACCGATTATATCGTACCTTCCGTCTATGGTGAAGAATTTGAAGGATGTTCTTGCGTTGGGGCAATTCTGTATCTCATCAAGGAAGATCAGCGTGTCACCGGGGGTGAACTTGATGCGCGGGAAGCGTGCGGACATGTTCCTGATTATTGTGTCTACATCTCTGTCCCCTGCGAATATCTCCGCATAAGACGGATTTTCTTCAAAGTTGATGTATACATACGAAGAATAGTTCTTCTTTCCGAAATCATCTATCGAGTGCGTTTTCCCGACTTGTCTGGCGCCGCGTATGAGCAATGCCTTTTTCTTCGGATTGTTCTTCCATTCGATCAGCTGATCCGTGATCTTCCGCCTGAGCATAACATGCAAAATGTTGCTATACTATTTTAACATACACTATTCCATATGACTTTTAGATATAATGTTACACTATTCTACATGACTTTTTAACATAATGTGACATCATTCAATACGACCTTGGAATAACATAACCGCTTCTGAATCCGAGCAGCATAAGCAATAAAGGACGAACGAACAGCATGGCGAGGAGATAAAGGAACGCTTACGCGATTATGAGGAGTCGCTCTGCGGCGAGTCGCCGGAGCAGTTCGCCGACGAAGACGAAGCGCGCAGGTTCGCAGAGGAACAACGTGCGAAGGACAGGGCTTTGAGGCAGCTACATTCAGAGGAACATCGCCATATAGTGCGGCATTGTGACCTTCTTATCGTTGACGCCGATATTTCCGGATATTAGTTTCAACGCATACGGGGGGTTGAATCTTTTTACGAATTCATCCAATGATAACGTCTTCCCGTTCTTGGATTTCACTTCCAGAGGAATTATCTTTCCCTTTTCTGTCAGCAGGAATTCGATCTCCTGTCTGCTTTCGCCGGGTTTGTAGTAATTAAGCGTGATCCCTTTCTTTAGGAGTATGTCTGCCACCAGATTCTCATATATGCCGCCTTTCGCCGGGCCCTTCAATGAATTCTCGTATATCTCCGTTTTCATGTCAAAACCGTGCATCGCAACCAGAAGACCAATGTCCGCCATGTACACCTTGAAGTAACCTGTCTGATTGTACGATGGCAGCGGGAATGTGGGTGTTGAAACGTTATAGCAGAATTTGATCAGTCCTGCATCCCTGAGCCATTCCAGACTGCCTTCGAATGTCTTCGCGCCTGCTCCCTTCTCAACCACGGAATACTGGAATTTCTTGTTCTCTTTCGCAAGTTGCGCAGGTATTGAAAGGAAACAGCTCCTGACCTTCGGTTTTTCCGTCTGTGGAGCGTATTTTGCAATGTCCGCTAAATAACTTGAGATTATCCTCTGCTGTTCCTCGTGAACCGTGCTGAAATTGTTCGTTTCTACGAACACGTTCACGACTGAAGGCATCCCGCCGACAATGGCGTATTCCTTCAGTCTTTCGGTAAAAACGTCGTTTACGGCTGATGGGATTATCTTCTTATCATCGAAATATTCCCTCATGTATCCTATTCGGACGTCGTCATAACCGGCGGCCCACAGGAATTCTTCGAAGTCCAGAGAATACATCTCGATCTGCCTTTCATAGCCGACCGGTATGGATCTTGTGCTCTTGTATGCGATCCCGAGCATGGAACCTGATGCTATGCAATCGAATCTTCCGTCCTCCGCTATGAACTTCAATGCTGTTCTCGCATTGCCGCATTCTTGAATTTCGTCCAGGAACAATAGTGTCTTGCCTTCTTCGAACCTGGCCGTTCTGTCTCGGGCCGAGATCCTTTTTATTATCTCGTTCATTTCCAGGTCGCCTTCGAAGACATCTTTGAACTGCGGCCTCTGCATGAAATTGATCTCAACGATATTCTCATAATTCTGTTTCCCGAACTCGCGGATTATGAATGTCTTCCCTACCTGCCTTGCGCCGTTCACCAGGAGGCACTCCTTCTTCTTTTCCTTCTTCCATTTTACGAGGACCTCCATCATCTTTCTTTTCAGCATGAATTTTTCTCCTGATCTGTCCGAAAGCGTATTATGATATGGATAAGGCGGAACCCATATACAAATATTGCAGTATCTTTTTTTAAAAATATCCAATTTCTGCACTATTATTTTTTTAAAATATCCAATTTTTGCAGCATTACCTGTGTGATGAGGTTTAAGTTTATGATCTGCGGATATTCCATTGTGTGGGTTTAGGAGCATTTACTGCTTGATGCAATGGTGAAATTTGCATGGCCGTTGAAATAAAGCCCCGCAATGTATGACTGAATGGGAATAATAAGCAACAGACCGAAGATCAGAGGGATTAAAAGTTTGTTCGTCCGTTCTTTTGCGTATTCGCGTGTGCTTCTTTTCCTCAGTGCATAATATGAACTCATTCCGGCAACGGCGAATAGCAACGGCATCATCCACACGCTGCCTATAATATTGAATATACTAAGGGATCAACAATTCCTGCCCGCGGATGTAAAAACCCTCTCCCCAGTTATTGTAGATCATAAAGACATGGAAAGGGAAAAGCATCAGTATCGTGAATGATCTTAGATTATCCACAGAGTGTTTCCGGTCTGTCATTTGATCTCACCCCGATATGAAATTTGTAATCTCGTATCTCATACAATAAAAGACAAAGCATTTTAAAACTGCGTCTATAAATGCGCCACCTTTTCCGGCAGGAACATGATTATTTTTCATTCATGGATCGCATGAACGCCGCGGCGAATGTGGGATAGTGCTCAGCACCTCCCGTCATCGGCGAAGGTGTTGTTGTTCTGCAATTTGGCGCATACCTCGCATATGTTCACAATATGAGCAGTGACATCATACGGATCTGAGGTCTTCGAGCCTTGTGTATCTGCCTTCCAGTAGATCTGCGAGTCTCTTCGCGTGGTTTACTCTTTCCACGCAGTGTTTGGAATCGATGATCACCCACTCGGTGTTCTTTATCTTCATGAACGGAGCCATCTTCTTCAGTTCCCAGGATGGTTCCGCTCCCGTTACGGTGTCCGTTGTCTCGCCGTCCGTCATCATTATGACGAAGCATCTTTCCTCCGGGTTCTTCCTGATGTAATTGGTCAGATAATCCCTTATCAGCAGCAACGCCGATCCTAAAGGGGTTCCTCCGCCGGCCTCCGTGCTGTCCAGGACCTCGCAGATGCCTTCCGCGGAACGCGTGAACGGAACGGAAATCTTCACATCTCCCGTCCTGAAGGTCATGAGCGCGACTTTATCTCTCTGCACGTATCCGTCGATGAGCATCGCCTTCACACCGTTCTTTATGTCGTACATCATACCTGATTTCACAAGTGATCCGCTGACATCCACTGCGAACAGGAACGAACATGAATCTCTTTTCATCCTTACCTTTTCCCTTATGTCCTGTTTCTCTATGCTGATGCTCAGTCCCCGGTTCTCACGCGTTTTCTGATACGGCGCCGCCGCACGCACGGTGGCGTCGAACGCCGGATCGGTAACCGCGCAATCGGGCGTCCTGAACCTTCGATACCTTCCCATGCGTTTTTTCACGATGATGTTCTTTCTCCTTCCGGCGCCGGCTATCTGATGCAGGCGCACTGATTCGACGCGATCCATATCGTCCAGGCTTTCCGTGACGGAGGACGTTATATCAGAAACCGTGATCGCTGCACAAACTGATCCGCCGTCCGTTTGTTCCGGGATGTTTGTCATGTTCTCTATGAATTCCTGCGCCGTCCGTTTTTCCGTGAATTCCGGCTTTGCCGCTTCTTCTTCCGGAAGGCCTTCTTCCGGTTCAGAGGTGTGCGCTTCCTTAGGTGCGTCCCTTCTTCTGTGCAGAAGGCACAATATTGCCGCTTCCCTGATATCGCCGTCTTCGACTGTAAAGCGTCCATCCAGCGCCGCAAGTGTTTTCGAAACTCTTGCCGCGGATATGTCCGCACGATGCCCCTTTACATTCAGATCCATGCAAACCCGGGATATCTTCTCCAGATCGGATGATGTTATTATGACGTCGTTCAGGATCCTCTTTGCGTTCTCGATCCGCATAAGCGTTCTTTCATCGTCCGCTGAATGTTCTTCATCGAATGTTTCCGGGTCTGCGTCGAACATCAGGTTTGCGTATATCAGGTCGCCGCGTTCCTTTTCGCATTTTATTGGATATGATTGAACGCATATGTCAAATCGGTCGGCTATGCTGTCCGGCAATGACTGTTCGGCCGGATCCATCGTTGCGATGACCGTTGTCCTGAGATCGTATTCAAACGATACGCCTTCCCTTTCCACCCTCACCTTTCCCGATTCAACGTGTTCAAGCACCGCACCGACCGTTCTCTGATCGAATAGGTTTATGTTGTCCATGTACAGCACGTTGAGGTCTGCCCTCTGAAGCGTTCCGCCTTTCACCGTTGTCTTTCCGTATATCACGGCATCCTCTATATCCAGACCTCCGAAAAGTTGCTCATCGGTGACGTTCTGCGGAATGCTTATCATGTCCTTGCCGGGAAGCATGTTCACGAACGCTCTCGCCGTGACACTCTTTGCGGTGCCTGTCGGACCCTTTATCAGTACTCCGAGAATTTCGTTATCAACGGCTGCACACTGCAGCGCTTTTTTAACATGCTCCATCCCCTTTACCGCAGAGAAAGGAAGACAGCGTCTCAGAGATCCTGAAGACATGATCTCAATTCCTCTGAGTCAAACGCCGATTTCTCGAACGGTCTTCTCTTTATCCTGTGCGAAAGCACCATGGGCGCAACGGCGGCGATGTCCGATTTGTTTGCTTTATCTTTGCCGTTCATTGCGGCGTTTGCCATTGCCGCCCTTACCATGGTTATGTCCGCCCTGTGGCCTTCCATGCTGAAGTGCCAGGAGACCTTGGACGCAATTGCTATAAGTTCCCTGTCGGCCGATACTCCCGATAAGATCTCGCGGGCTTTGACTATCCTGTCCTTGATTTCCCGCGTCTCCTTTTCGTAAGTTTTTGTGAACTTTTCCGGATATGCGTCGAATGCCAATCTTCTTGCCACTATTTCCGTTCTCGTCGACAGATCGTTTTCGCCTTTTATCTCAACGCACAGACCGAACCGGTCGAGAAGCTGCGGCCTTATGTCGCCTTCCTCGGGATTCATTGAGCCCACGAGTATGAACCTCGACGGATGTTCAAATGAAATTCCTTCCCTTTCAACGTAGTTCACGCCCATTGCCGCGGTGTCTAAAAGCAGGTCGACCATGTGATCTTCCAAAAGGTTCACTTCATCCACGTAGAGCAGATTGCCATTGGCTTGTGCCAGTACTCCAGGTTCAAACTTCTTCTTCCCCGTTTTCAGAACGTGTTCGATGTCCAGCGTCCCCGCTATCCTGTCTTCGGTCGCGCTCAGCGGAAGTTCAACTACCCGCATGGGGGAACGTTCCGATTCGTATACTGCGGATCCGGCGCAGTTCGGACACTTTCCTTTCCCCGGCCGGGGATCGCAGCGGTATGCGCATCCCTTTATGTGTTCCGATTCCGGAAGGACCTGCGCCAATGATCTTACCGCCGTCGACTTCGCCGTTCCCTTCTCTCCTTTGATGAGGACTCCGCCTATCCCCGGATCTATTACGTTCAGTATTAACGCGGTCTTCATCTCACTCTGTCCTGCTATCGCGGAAAACGGGAACACCGGCTGTTTGGACATGTGCGAAAGATGCCGTATGCGTAATAAATCTTGTCGGTCCGTGCGCGGGAGATTCGCAGTTTGCATCGTTCGCTGTTGTGTTTTGATACAACAGTTACATATCCGTTAATGATATGTTTCGCGGAGCTTAAACGAACTTCCTCAAATATCACTTTTCCAAACAAATTTCTCTATGTAGGATACGATCGCCACTTCCGTCTTCATTTTAACTTTTTTGAATATGCCTTTCATCTCATAAGGTGAAATGATCTCTATCGCCGTTCCGTCAAAATGCTCGGCGGATACCCGGATAGCGTCGTCTTTTTTATCGATCTTCACATCATCCACGATCGCCGCCACCTTGAACCCGCCGCGCGACTCCGGCAGAGCGGCCTTCAGGTCTGAGATTATATCTTCCGACAAAGGCCGTTCTTCTCCTCGGTCTATTGCCACGATCGTGATCTCATTATCTTTCGATAAAGCGAGCGCAAAAGGATAGAATTCTTTGTATTTATTCAGCGTCCAGATCGCCATGTTCATACATTCGCTGAACAGGAGTTCCATATCGTCCTGCGTTTGTTTTGAAGCATTATCTCTCCAATTGCACGGTCCTTCCATGTTTGAACATAACTTCCGAAGTTTATAAAGACGCGCGAAGGTGCGGAAACAGATGGACGGATCGATCTCAGACCCGAAAATATGCGGCCGAGCGGTAAACGACCGTATTCCTCAAAGCGTGGAAAATTTTAACGCCGCATATGATGTTATTGTATCGGTGATGAACGGGTATGTTCGGCATTTTCAAAAAGAAAGCGGGTACTGAAAGTGAATTCGAAACCGCTGCGCCTTCTCATCGGCCTTTAAGTATTACATGAACCCTGACTTTGACAGCGGCTCCGCTGTAGTTTTGCGAAATTTAGGATTTGACAGTTGATATGACCCGGTTTCGCGGGTCACGGACAGAGGCCCGTGGCCTCCATCCGAGACGCATTCAAGGGCA
>Ga0131853_10002029_pt1 | contig 36244 bp, 41 predicted proteins | sample TergutLab28metaG_FD_92764 | JGI IMG/M metagenome (GOLD analysis project Ga0131853, IMG submission 92764) | Labiotermes labralis P1 segment gut microbial communities from Petit-Saut dam, French Guiana - Lab288 P1 (version 2) (version 2) | ecosystem: Host-associated > Arthropoda: Insects >... | reverse complement strand
GGTGACTTTGTGCGATTTGCGGGAAGAGCCTGCCGTGGACGCTGACCTGTTGATACATGAGCGTGTCGGCACCCACTTTGGTAAGAACCCAGACGATATTTTAAGCGAACACCAGTTGATGGTATTAAGTCCAGGTATCCCCACCGATTTACCTTTTGTGGAACAGGCTAGACAGCTTGGTATTCCTGTTTGGGGCGAGGTGGAGCTGGCAAGTCGCCACTGTAAAGCCCCCATAATGGCAGTTACTGGCACAAATGGAAAAACAACCGTCTGCTCCCTAGCTGGACAAATTATGGCTAAAGCCTACCCTGGCTCCGTCATGGCTGGTAATATTGGTGTGTCCTTTTGCGGTCTGGTGGAGGGCGTTCCAGAAAACGCTTGGGTTGTAGCAGAAATTTCTAGCTTTCAACTGGAAACCATACATAAATTTCGACCAAAAATTTCAGCGGTGCTTAATATGACCCCCGACCATCTTAACAGACACAAAACTATGGAAGCCTACGTTGCCGCTAAAGAGCGTATTTACGAAAACCAGACCATAGATGACATTTGTGTACTTAATTTTGATAATCAGCACTCCCATGATATGATTGCTAAAACCCCAGCGAAACCTTTAATTTTCAGTAGTGATGAGCTTGATGAAGGTGTATTTATCAAAGGTGATTGTATTTGGATAAGGTGGCAGGGCTTTGATAAAGAGGTTATAAAGTTGTCAGACATCCCCATACCTGGTAGCCACAATGTAGAAAATGTCATGGCGGCAATTGCCATGTGTGTTGCCGCTGGTGTAACCTTGGAAATTATTTCCAAGGAAATAATGAACTTTAAGGCAGTCGAACACCGTCTAGAATTTGTCAAGGAAATTGATGGGGTGGGGTATTACAATGACTCAAAGGCAACTAATGTAGATTCTGCCATTAAAGCAATTACAGGGCTTTCCCAGCCCATCGTTCTCATTGGTGGCGGTTACGATAAAGGTTCTGACTTCGGGGACATGGTAAAGGAGTTTGCGGGTAGGGTCAAGGTTTTTATTGCCATAGGCGAAACAGCGGAAGCTCTAATAAACACCTGTAAGGCTCATAATTTCCATGACTATGAACGGTCAAACACCCTAAAGGATGCGGTAAACTTAGCTGCTGCCCGTGCAGAAGCAGGGGATGCTGTTTTATTATCCCCAGCCTGTGCTGCCTTTGATATGTTTGACAATTACGAACAGCGTGGCAGGGTGTTCAAGCAATTTGTGCGGGAGTTGGGATAGGGTATGACTGACATTGATATTATTTTATCCAATAGACACATCAACGGAGGGGATTTTTGGGCAACCGATGATGGCAAAATGGCAAAAGGCTCTCCATTCTCCACGTATTTCAGTGCCATAATGTTATTGGAGTTAGAAATGCCACCAAGTGACCCAATTTTGCAGAAAGTTACGGAGATGTTTTTTGGCATTTGGAGGGAAGACGGACGCTTCAAGCTGCAATCCAGCGGGGGGATTTACCCTTGCCACACAGCCTATTGTGTCAGCCTTTTGTGTCGCTTAGGTTATGCTGGAGATGAACGCATACAGCGAACTTTTCAATACCTTTTGGAGAATACCTATACTGACGGTGGATGGCGTTGTAACAAATTTTCCTTCGGTCGTGGAGCGGACACGGAATTTTCAAATCCATTACCGACCCTAAATGTGTTAGACGCATTCAGATTTAGTCAATATCTTAACAACGAGCCAGCCCTTGACAAGGCTGTGGAATTTCTTCTAGCTCATTGGGAAATTAAACGCCCAATAGGTCCGTGTCAATACGGCATTGGTACACTATTTATGCAAGTGGAATATCCTATGGGCGGCTACAATATCTTTTATTATGTATATGTTTTGTCCTTTTACAGCAAAGCCAAAGAAGACCAACGCTTTTTGGAAGCTTTAGCAGCTTTGGAAAGCAAACTGGTTGATGGTCAAATTTTTGTTGAGAGAGCTTCCCTAAAACTTGTAAAATCTGGGTTGGTATTCTGTGCAAAGGGCAAACCAAGTGTGCAAGCAACAAAAAGGTATTATGAAATTTTAGCAAATCTTGGGAGGTGATTTTAATGTCAGTGCATGGTGGTCGTGGGGGAAGGGGTGATGTTGTTCAGTTCCCTAGGCACAGGGAAAGAGAAGTGAGGCGACAAAACAGCAAACCCGAAAATCGCATAACCATAAGAGAATATGACCATATAATCTTTATCTGCACAGTGGTTTTGGTGGGTATCGGATTGGTTATGGTTTTGTCTGCCAGTTATTACTCTGCACTACATTCTGGCAACGTATACCATTTCTTTACAACCCAAGCTCTCGGTGCTGGTCTTGGACTTTTTGGACTTTTTTTTGCCGCAACTGTCAACTATAAATTGCTATCAAAGTTTGCGACTGGGTTTTACATATTCGCCAATGGCTTATTGGTGTATACCGCACTGTTTGGTATAGAATTCCAAGGTGCAAGACGTTGGGTGGCGTTTGGACCTGTTAATTTTCAGCCATCCGAACTGGCAAAGATTGCCGTTATACTTATGTTGGCTCTCTACATAAACCGTGACCGCAATCGTGTAAACACAGTTAGGGGCGTGCTTACTTACATCTTTTTAACGGCAATTCCTGTGGGGTTGGTATTGTGGGGACGCAACCTGTCAACCGCAATCATTATTCTTGCTGTTGCATTTGTAATGCTGTTTCTGGCAAGCCCTTATTTTTGGCGCTTCATCGCTGCCGCTGGTGCTGCCGCTGGAGCCGTTGTGGGCTTTTTGTTAATCGACTATCATTTTATGGGTGGTGTTCGTGGTTCACGCTTCATGGTGTGGCAGGACCCTTTCTCTGACCCAAGTCGCTTTGGTTTTCAAACTATCCAATCTCTTTTTGCCATTGCCAGTGGAGGTTTGTTTGGGCGGGGATTAGGTAACTCCATGCAAAAAAGATATTATTTGCCAGAAGCACAAAACGATTTTATTTTCGCAATAATAATTGAAGAATTGGGTTTGTTTGGTGGTGGAATTGTGCTTTTGTTATTCGCTGTGATTGTATGGCGGGGTGCAAAGGCGGCCATGGAAAGCCGTGACACATTGGGTATGCTAATTGCAACAGGTATAACAACTATGATAGCGGTGCAAGTTATCATAAATGTGGGTGTCGTAACCAATTTTATCCCAAACACTGGTATACCATTGCCTTTTATTAGTTATGGCGGTACAAGTATCGCTGTGATGATGACGGCTGTGGGTCTTTTGATGAACGTGTCACGATACCAGAAAACAGGGTAAATATAGAATACAAAAGAGTGGAGTGAGATAAATGCTTCTCAAAGAAAAAATACTTGTCAATGACATTGCGACTGGAACACCAATAACCGTTACATCAAGGGACGGAACGGAATTGCAAGCCGTTTTTGCAGAGGCGAAAAATTATATTCAATTTTATTTGGAAAGTGACGATATTTACCAATTGGCGGATAAACTTCGTTCTTCAAAATTAAACTTGAGATTTTTTCATGACGGTTCTGACCAAGAATGTGTTGCCCAAATTATTGGTCTCTCTAGAGAGCATGGTCAGAAAAATTTGGTGGAACTTAGAGTGACATCTCCTATCAAGGAGGTTTCCATACGGAGTAGCGTTAGGATTTCTCACACAACAAATGTTGTTGTCAAACAAAATGGCGAAGATGTGTTTGAAGGGGTTTCCAACGACATTAGTCAAGGTGGCATAGGGGTTTGGACCGATAGTAAATTGGAAGCGAAGGTTGGAGATATATTCGTTATAGAATTTATGTTGACGACAACTTTCGCCCTAAATGCTAAACTTGTGCGAAAACAAGAGAACGACGTTACCCGTGCATACGACTACGAATATGGTTTTGTTTTTGTTTCTAACGATTTAAGTGAACAAGAAAAGTTGGTTGGCGAGATTTTGACAGTTAAATTAAAGATGATGGACGCTAAAAAGTAGTCAATTGAGGAGAATATGCACAAAATACGACAGATGCAAACGCAGGATTATAATTTACTGGAAAAATTTTTATATAATGCCATCTACATACCTGTAGGGGAGGAGATGCCACCCTTTGAAATTATCCATGAACCAGAAATTTTTGTTTATATCAAAGATTTTGGTGGTATGTATGATTTTGGCGTGGTTGCAGAGTTAGACAACGATTTGGTTGGCGCTGCTTGGACAAGAATTATACCAGCATACGGAAATATCGACAAACACACACCAGAGTTGGCGATTTCTGTAGACCCAAAGTGGCGAGGGCAGGGGATTGGAACGGATTTAATGAACCATCTTTTCGACTCGTTGCGTAGTAAGGGCTACAAGCGAACTAGCCTATCTGTGCAGCGAAACAACCCCCGCCGTCCGTTTTTACCAGCGTCTGGGTTATGAAATTACCAAAGAAAAGCAAGACCATGCAGGACATGATGACTATATAATGGTGAAATACTTATAAAAAACGACCTTTTGTTCGGGGCAAAAGGTCGTTTTTGTTTAATTGGAGCGATTTACAACTTCCATAACGGCTGTCTCAAAGGCTGTTTCGTGTTTTTCGCTTAACCTTATAAATGTATGGATTTCATCCTCTGTAAATTCGTCCCAAACAGCAAAATCTGCATCTTGTATTGGAGTTATAACTTTTTTACAATAAGCTCGCCCTGCCGCCGTTAGCACAATGACCTTGTTGCGTCTGTCACGGGCTTCTGTCAACTCTATTAAGCCCTGCTCCCAAAAACCTTTGATTGTAGTGTTTACCAATTGTTTGGGTAACAGCAATTTGTCGCACAACCCTTTTTGCGTGTATGTGGCATCGGGTTCTGATAAACATTCTAAAACAGCGGAAGCAACAATGGAAATACCCACACTTTTAGAGTAAAGAGCGTGTATTGCGTTGTATTTACGCCAAATCTCCCGCAACCGCTCTGTTGCCATCTTTTGTAACTTTCTGTCCATGCCAGCACCTCCGCTAAGAACTAGGCATAATTATAACGCTTTTTCATTGCCTTGAAAAACACTATCGTCAAAACAACACCAAGTATCTCCGCTGCTGGCATTGCCGCCCACACTCCATTAACCCCCCATATAAGTGGTAGTACAGCGAAAGCTAGGGCAGGGAAAATTAATGTGCGGAATAAAGACAACAAAGACGACACAACACCGTTGTTAAGTGCTGTAAAAAACATGGTGGCAAAGGAATTGTATGCCATAAGCACAAAGGAGCTGGCGATAAACAAGAAACCTGTGCGTGCCATGCCGTGTATAGGGTTGTCAAAATACATACCATACATATAAATTGTTGGGTGTATGTCGTAAACAGCAATAAGAGGGTTTACCAGCAAAAATGCCAGACCTGTGGCAACCACGGATAATGCACCCACTATTAACAGATTATTTTTGAAGCTTAACTTCAAATTATCTGTGTCGCCTTTACCAAAATTATAACTGGTGATAGGGGCAACGCCTGAGGAATATCCAATAAACAAACCAGAGAAGATACCCATACCCGCAAACATGACAGAAGCTGACGCAACAGCCATAAGTCCACCATCCTCAAGGTTCATAAGGATATTGTTCATAATCACAACCACGATGCTGGTGGATAGCATTGTAACCATTTCGGACGCACCGTTAATGCTAGCTCTACCCAGTGCCTTAATATCAAACTTTGGCATAACAAAATACAAATTTCCTTTGCGGTTGATGGCAAAAAACACCAAACCAACCATTGCAGATAGACTGTAACCGATGCTTGTCGCTAATGCAGCACCTTGCAAGCCCATTTCCAGCACGTAGATAAAAACAAAGTTAAGTCCAGCACTTATCAAACCGCCAAACAATGCTGTAATGGCACTGTAATGTGCTTTGCCAGCTGTAATAAGAAATTGTTGAAACATCATACCCGCAACGATAACGGGCAAGAAGTACACCAATGGCATCATATAATCCAACGCCATTTCACGAGCCTCTGGACTAACACCCAAAATACCCATTACAAAATCTGGTGCAAAAATTCCAATTAAAGCTATGGAAACAGAAACGATGAAACCTGTTAGAATTAGCAGGCTGAAATTTTGTCGACCCTCTAATTCTTTTCCTTCGCCGATTTTTTTGGCTATCATGGCGTTTCCGCCCACACCAAGCATAAAGCCGATTGCCATGATGAAACCTAGGAAAGGAAATACCAGAGATACCGCCGCTAAGGCACTTTGGTCAATCCAACGGGAAACAAAAATGCCGTCAACTATACCAAAGGTACTCATTATCAACATGGATAAAATTGTTGGTAGAGCAAATTTCAACAAATGGGTTTTTGTTGGTGTTTTTGTGATGTTTTCTTCGGCTTTCGGGCGTGCTTTTGCCGCCTCTTTGAAGATTTTGGCGTACTTTGTGTTCTTTTTGTGATTTCTTGGCATATTGCCCTCCTAAAAATAAATAGTCTTAATTAGGAACAGTCCTAATTAAGACTATTATAAATCAAGACTAATTTTTTGTCAAGTGTTTTTTTCTATAGCTTTTATAAAAGTTTTGTGTTATAATCTCATTGCAAGAAAAAAGGCGGTCGCTTACCGCCTTCTCGGGTCAATGTTTTGGGCATATTGTTGCACTGCGTATTCTTCACGAAAACCAAGCACCCTTGGCACATATCTTTGGGTTTCTGCAAATGGCGGTATGCCACCGTGTTGTTGCACTCTTGGCCATCCAGCATTGTAGGCGGCAAGAGCAAGTTCTACGTCACCGCTAAACCTATCCAAAAGACTTGCTAGGTATTCCGTGCCAGCGTTGACGTTTTGCACGATGTCAAAGGGGTCTGTGACACCTAAATTACGGGCAGTGATTGGCATTAGTTGCATTAATCCCATTGCACCTGCGTGGGAAACCGCCAAAGGGTTTCCGCTGGATTCAGCACGAATAACCGCACGTATTAGGTTGGCATCAACACCATGCTGGATGGATGCAGCGGTTACAGCGGCATCAATTGCGGGATTGATGTTGGTGTTGGGAATGCCAAGGCTAACAAAGTTGTTTAGAACCTGTTGAAATTCGGTTTGTTCTACGCCCTCTGTGTAGGTAGTTGTATCAGATGGGGTGGGGGCGATGTGGCGGATTTGGTTTGCCCCAGCCATTCGTTGCTGAATGGCAAAATCTATTCTTGCCTTTGCCATGTCCACAATGGCAGCGGAGTTAAAATTCATAAAGTCACCTCTAACAAAGGATTATAACATATATATGACAAAATTGCAAGGAGAAGTTGAAAAATGATGGATAGTAGGTCTTTGAAAGTTTTGGAATTTGATAAAATTGTAGAGCGGCTTGCAGGGCGTGCCATTTCCCCAAGCGGTAAAGCTCTTTGCGGGGAACTTGCTCCCTTGAAGGAACTTACAGACATTGGACAGGCACTGACAGAGACCCAGCAAGCCATGGATTTTTCTATGAAGGCAGGCGGTCTGCCCCTTGGTGGCATAAAGGACATTGCCCCAAGCCTTAAACGTGCGGGTTTTGGTGGTATGCTTAATACTGAGGAGCTTTTTCACATTGGTGAATTTATTTACGTGTGCCGTAAGGTGGTAAATTACGCTAAGTCCGTAGAGCGTCGGGATTATTTGGACTTGCTCGACCCTCGTTTTGAACAAATTGAAATACCTGATAAGTTAGAAAAAGACATAACCCGTTCAATTGCCAATGAAAAAGAGGTGGCAGATGATGCTTCTGCCACACTTTCTGGCATACGCCGAAGCATTAAGTTGTCCCATGGGCGGATTAATGAGGCTTTACAGTCGGTAATTCATTCAAACGCATACAAAAATATGTTACAAGATGCGGTGGTGACAATCCGTGGCGGTCGTTTTTGTGTTCCTGTTAAACAGGAGTACAAGGGCAGTTTCCCAGGTATGATACATGATATGTCTGGCAGTGGGGCAACGGTTTTTATGGAACCCATGAGCGTTGTGAACCTTAACAACAAAATTAAGGAGTTGCAAGCAGAGGAAAAGGAGGAAATTGAGCGTATTTTAACGGTGTTGACGGCACAGGTGGCAGAAAATGCACCTATGCTAGAAGCCAACTTGGAAACCCTAACATACCTTGATTTTGTTTTTGCCAAGTCCTCTTTGGCTTTGGATATGCAAGCCACAAAACCTGAATTTAACGACTTTGGCGTGGTTAATATTAGCAAAGGTCGTCACCCTCTGCTAAATGTTGAAAAGGTTGTGCCGATGGACATTCGCATTGGCGAAGACTTTACAGCCCTGCTAATTACGGGTCCAAACACGGGCGGCAAGACGGTGGCACTAAAAACTTTAGGGTTGTTTTCATTGATGGGTATGGCAGGATTGTTTATACCTGCGGACTTCGGTAGTCGTTTGGCGGTTTTCGACAATGTTTTTGCTGATATTGGTGACGAGCAAAGCATAGAGCAAAGTCTCTCCACATTTTCTGCCCATATGACAAATATTGTGCGTATTTTGGGACTTTGCACTTTTGAAAGTTTAGTATTATTTGACGAGCTTGGTAGCGGAACAGACCCCACGGAAGGCTCTGCACTCGCAATCTCTATCATCCGTAATTTGATGAGCCGTGGCATAAAATGTGCCATCACCACCCATTACAGCGAGCTAAAGATTTTTGCCCTATCCACTGATGGGGTAGAGTAGGGTGCTGTGGAATTTGATGTGGCGACCCTTGCCCCCACATACCGCTTGCTGATTGGCGTACCAGGAAAATCTAATGCCTTTGCCATTGCCAGTAGATTGGGGCTTTCCGACGATATAATTAGCCAAGCAAAGGAGCTGCTGACAAATGAAGATATTCGTTTCGAAGATGTGATAACCGACCTAGAAATCACGAAAAAGGCAGTAGAGGTAGAGGAAGAGAGGGCAGCGGTACTTCGCAGAGAAGCCCAGAAGCTGACAGACGAGTTGGAAGAACAAAAACGCAAAATGATACAAAGTCGTGAGAAGATTTTGAACGAAGCGAGGTTAGAAGCGAGGGCTTTGCTTGCCTCTGCCAAAGAAGATGCGGACGGCATAATCAAGGAAATGCGTAAAATTCAGACTTCTAGTGGCAGTTTTACCAAAGCAGAAGATACCCGCAAGAAGTTGAAGGACAAAATGGACGATATGGTTGTAGAATTTGACGGCACGGCACAGGCACAGGGCAAACTTCGCCCAGTCGACCGTCCTCTTGTGGCGGGAGATGCGGTGTTCATCAACAGTCTTGGGCAACGAGGTCAAATTGTGAGTGTGGAGAAAAATCAAGCAAAAGTGCTGTTTGGATCGATGGAAATGAAGGTTAAGCTATCAGATTTGTCGCTGGAAGAAGGTGGGTCAACACCCAAACCAGAGCCATCCGCCCGCAAAGGTGGATTTCATCCATCCGCACCTAAATCTATGCACATTTCTGCTACCTCTGACCTTCGAGGGATGCTTGTAGAGGAAGCCTTGGAGGAGTTGTCCAAATATCTGGATGATGCTTTTTTAGCAAATGTAGGTAAAGTAGAAATTATCCACGGAAAAGGCACGGGTGCTTTGCGAAGTGCTGTCCAAAAATATCTAAAAGGACACCCGCACGTTAAGAGCTACCGACTTGGGGAATTTGGGGAAGGGGACAGTGGCATCACCATAGCCGAACTGAAATAACCCCAGAAATAGCCACTGGGCAAACTTGTGCATATACTGGGCAAGGGGGTGGCTATATGATATATTTGGACAACGCATCCACAACCCCACCTTTGAAGGTGGTTGTTGATGAAGTGGTGCGACAACTTTCCCACTATGGTTCTATTGGGCGAGGGAGTGGTCGCAATTCAGAGCTTTCTACAGGGATTTATGAACATGGGCGAAACGTCATAAAGAAATTTTTCGGGGCAGATAGCGAAAAATATACAGCGTTTTATACAAATAGCACAACTGACGGTATGAACAAATTGGCATCCGCCCTCACCAACATAGACAAGCCGGTTTTGGTGGTTTCTACTAGGATGGAGCATCATTCCAACGATTTACCTTGGAAAGAGCGGGCTTATGTGGAATATGTGGAGGTAGACCAAGAAGGTCATTTGATTTTGGGGGATTTTGCAGAAATTCTTGGGCGAGACAGATATAGAGACATGGAGAAGTATGTTACAGTTACGGCAGCTTCCAATGTGACGGGTTATGTGAACCCTGTCCACGCAATTGCTCGCATTGCTCATAGCTACGGTGCTAAAATTATTGTGGATGGAGCGCAGATTGCTGCTCATCGTCCGTTTTCCATGACAGGCAAAAGCGTGGAGGAGGATATTGACTTCTTCGTTTTTTCTGCACACAAAATGTATTCGCCTTTTGGTGGTGGGGCAGTTATTGGGCTTACTCATGTGCTAAACAATCACATTCCAGAGTTTTATGGTGGCGGTGCGGTGATTACCGTGGATGATGACCACGCAACTTATACCCAAGCACCAGAGCTTTATGAAGCTGGCTCACCTAACTTTCCAGCGGTTGTAGGTATGTTAAAGTCTATAGAGGCTCTTAACGGCATTGGTTTTGGGCGTATACAGCGTCACCAAGATGAGTTGTTTCATCAAGCCCTAAAGGGTTTGTCTGCAATTCCTGAAGTTACCTTGTATGGGACGAATTATGTTGACAGGGTAGGCATTATACCGTTTACCATTGATGGTATTACTCCACAAGTCGCTGCGGAGCGGTTGTCAACAGAGTACGGAATATCCTTGCGATACGCTGCTTTTTGCGCCCACCCTTACGTAAGACGCTTAACGAGTACCCTGCATGAAACGGATATGGTCCCAGAAGGAATGTTGCGTGCAAGCATAGGTATCCATAACACACCCAGGGACATAGTTGCCCTGATAAAGGGGTGTAAAGGGCTAACGAACCGTTGATATTACAAAAACAGGAGTTGATGTAATTTGCGAATAGTTACAACCAAAACGTATAATCCCTTAAATTTAACAGAAGGACAAACCAAACAACTTCCGTCGACACAGCGAATACAAGACGCCTTAAAGGGCAAAGATTGTCTTGGTTTTTATTTGGAAGATAAGGGCGAGCGGATTGGATTCGCCCTGATACGGCAGTGGGAAGAAGGGGCGTTTTTTCTATGGGCTTTTTTGGTTGACCAATTCTCATCAAGGGCAAGGTAAGGGTAAGGCTTTTCTTAGCATGTTAATTGATGCTTTGAAGCTTGGCTATGCCGCCAAAATTATCACCACTACTTATACTCACGGAAACGAAGTGGCAAAAGGGTTGTATCAATCCCTTGGTTTTGTTCAAACGGATGTTATCTGTGAAGATGGTGTATATGAAGTGAATATGGCGCTTTCATTGGGGTAGGGAGATATATTATCTATTCGCAAAATGTAACTTTTGCGAATAGATGTAGATATTTTACCTTATACCGTATTACGAACACTTATTTTGGTAATCATCTTTTAGGTGCTATGATACAAACTCTTAGGACAAGATTGCAAGGTGTATACTTACTCTAAACTATTAGGGGTGGGTTATTGCTCGTTCTACATTTATCAGCACTCCTCTTTGTAATTTGACGGTATCGTTTGGATAAATAGGACATACAATGCAGACTTCTAATGGGCTATCGCACAACAGCCACATTCTCAATTATTTCCCAAGCAATTATTCGCAAAACACAAACAAAATCCACACAGGAATTAGTTATTCACACCAACTATTCGTAAAAACCAAAAATGTCTTGTGGATAAATCGTGTATATTCAACTATTCGTAAAAACCAAATAAAAATGAGGAAAAGTATTTGCCTTTCCCACAAAAAAGTGTTATAGTAATTGTGGTAGTATTTCATAGGGGGTTTAATATGCAAAAGAAAATTTACATAGCTGATGACGAGTATACAATTCGCATGGCAATTAAGCAGTTTTTAGAAAAAGCTGGCTTTGATGTGGAAGATTTTGAGACTGGTGACGATTTGCTTATGGCATTTGCGGACAATCCATCAGATTTGGTGGTTCTTGATGTTATGATGCCTGGTTCTAATGGCTTTGTTGTTTGTAGGGAATTGCGGTCAAAAAGCACTGTGCCTATAATAATGCTAACAGCCCGTGACAGCGACCTAGACTACGCCACGGGTCTGGATTTAGGCAGTGATGACTATCTAATCAAACCATTTAGCCCCATGGCGTTGGTAAAACGTGTTGAAGCCATTTTCCGCCGCATAGAATTTGAGCGTGAGAAAAATGAGTAAAGTGCGGACCAAGATGCACAAGCGGATTTTTCTGGCGTTTTCTGCTGTGTTTTTTGTATCTTACGTTTTGGTAACCGTTGTTTTCGACTCTTTTATAAGGTTTGATGAACCAAATTTAATGGAACGCCGACAGATGGCTCAATACTACTTAGGGGATTATGCACCAGAACACGACAGGTCAGTGGTGGCCATCCGCTTGCTGGGTATCCCTCTCTTTGCCTTTGTGGGCGTGCTGTTTGTTGTGTCGCTGGTTGTCACTTATTTTCTATCCAATTCTATAACTCGCCCAATTGAAAGGTTGGGGAGGTTTGCTTCAGGTATCGGTCCTAATAATTTTGAAACAAATGACTATGAATTTAACGACCAAGAGTTGGCAGATCTGAACGATGCCCTAAATCAGACAGTTGCCCAGCTTGCGGTGTATGACAGCGAGCAAAGAACTTTCTTTCAAAACGCATCCCATGAGTTGCGGACACCCTTAATGTCCATCCAATCCTATGCGGAGGGAATTGTGTATGATGTGATGCAACCGAAAGAAGCGGCAGAAACAATTTTGCAAGAAACCAACAAAATGACGGAGTTGGTTAAGGACTTGTTGTATATAGCTCAACTTGATAACATAACCACCGCATATAAAAAAGAAGAAGTCGATTTGATGGAAATATTAAAAGAATGTGTTGTAAGTCAACAAACCTTAGCAGACAAGAACAAAATCGCCTTCACCTTTGATTTTGATAAAACTCCCCCACCCTATCGCTGTATTCCTGAGTTAATTTCTCGTGCAGTGGATAACCTAATTTCTAATGCGATTCGTTATGCCACTACAACAATAACCATATCATGTTATCAAACCGAAAATCAAATAGAAATCACCGTGGCAGACGATGGCAATGGCATAAAACAAGAGATTTTACCCCATGTCTTTGAACGGTTTTTTAAGGGAGAGGGCGGCAACACGGGAATTGGGCTGTCGATAGTTAAATCTATTGCAGAGCAACACGGTGGCACCGTTAAGGCACAAAACTCTATCAACGGCGGTGCAGTTTTTACTATATCTTTACCCCTACCCCTACTCCACCCATTAAACGGAGGGCAAGAAAATGCAAACACCAGTACGCTTTAATGAAGAAGAATTTGCTAGACTTAAAAAAATAACCCCAATTTATCAATGGGGTCTTGAAACTTTGCTCACCAAACTACGGATTGTACATGAAGATTTGCGAAACTTTCAAAGCAAAGATGTAATTGACTATATAGCCAGCCGTATCAAGACCCCAGAAAGCATTGCCCAGAAACTTCATGGCTTAGGGGTGGAGGTGACGGCAGAGAGTGCCAGAGAACACCTGCGGGACATTGCGGGCATTCGTATACTCTGTCCTTTTTCTGTTGACATTTATTTTCTAGCAGACCTTATCCGCTCTATACCAGATTTAAGAATTGAAAGCGAAAAGGACTATGTAGGCAAACCCAAGCCCAGTGGATACCGTAGCTATCACATAATAGCCCACGTGCCTGTTTTTTATTCTGGTAAAATGGATGAGGTGGCAGTTGAAATCCAAATACGCACAGAGGCCATGAATTTTTGGGCGACTTTAGAGCATAAAGTGCGTTACAAATACAAAGGTGACATCCCAAAACATCTAAGTGATGAGTTGGCAAGTATAGCCGACCAAATATCGGAAATGGATAACCGAATGTATAAAATCTACGACATAATATCACTGATAAATGATAAGTAGATTTAGAATGGGGTTGCATCGTGTTTAGACGAAAACGTGTTAAGAGAATTAGGTCGGTGGCTGAAAGATATTTGAGGTTTAAGATTGTGTCATTGGCGAGCATCGTTGTGTTATTAAGTGGCATGTTCGCTTTGGTTTTCATAAATTACGATTATATGCAGTTCCGGTTGCTGATTGCAGGTAACTACATTCACACAGATGTGCTGAATGAGATGTTCCAAACCCATTTAGGTTTTGTACCCGACAATTATAACCGATATTTTGACAATTTAGTGGTTGCAGTGGTGACACAAGAGATTCGGCAGGTGGGGGGCGACCGCTTTACCTATCAATATACGCCAACAATGCGTCAGGCACAACGCAACAGGGTTCAACAGCAGGCAGCACAAGCGGAGTTTCGAGAAATTGCTGATGGTGTTGCTTATTTGTGGTTGCCCAACATTTCTCCGCAAGTAGAAAATTTTGTAATGGACAACAAAGTAGAACTTGCAGGATTTGATAACTTGGTACTTGACTTGCGTGGCAATGGTGGTGGGAATTTGGCGGTTTCCCAAGCTATTTCTGGGCTGTTTTTAGAGCGACGCGCTGTCGTGGGTATTGACTATGCTCGGCATAATATTTTCACTCGTGAGCGACGTGCCAGTGGTAATATCTATTTGGAGTTTGACCAAATCATAATTCTACAGGACTATCGTACTGCATCCGCCGCCGAAAGTCTAATTGCCGCATTGCAAGCCAATTTGGATAATGTGACAACCATCGGTCAAACCAGTGTTGGAAAGGCGGTTGGGCAAGTTACTTTGCCCATGCGTCGTGGTTTTGCTGTCCGTGCAACTGTGATTTATATACAGACACCAGATGGCGGGTCAATCCACAATGTGGGGCTTGCACCTGATATTTACTTGTATGGCGAGGACTTTATTGAATTTGCATTAGAATTGTTGGGGGCTAATAATGAATAATCATGATTACATTCCCCAAAGCGATAGACGTTTCCCTCAGCGTTTGCGGGACATACCAAATCAGCCTGTTGGCATTTATGTTAGGGGTCAACTTCCCAACGAAGGCACTCCTGCTGTTGCGATTGTCGGCACACGTGATAATACCATTTACGGCAGAAAAGCAGCACACCATTTAGCGAAAGAATTGGCGACTGTGGGTGTTGTCATCGTCAGTGGAATGGCAAGGGGGTTGGATGCTCACGCCCACAAGGGTGCATTAGAAGCAGGTGGCACGACCATTGCAGTTTTGCCCAGTGGTATTGATATTTGTTATCCTTATGAGAACCAACAACTGTATAACCAAATCCCTCACCATGGGGCTTTGGTTACAGAATTACCACTAGGCAGTCGACCGCAAATCGGCACATTTCACGCAAGAAACCGTATAATTGCGGGTTTGGCAGATGCTGTTATTGTGGTGGAAGCGGATGAGCGTAGTGGGACGTCTATCACCGTGGGTCACGCACTTGACCAAGGCAAAGAGGTGCTGGCTGTCCCTGGTGATATTTTTAGTCGCAAAAGTAAAGGCACAAACCAGTTAATTAAAGATGGAGCTATCCCCATAACCAACTATCTTGACGCAATCATATCTCTAAAATCCCATCGACATTTGGAAAAGTTTTTTGAAGCCACAAAACCCGAAAAACAGGCACTTTCAGAGAACTTGGCAACCAACCCATCAAAAATCACACTTGCAACAGATGCGACTTTGGTGTATTCTTGTATAAATTACGAACCAATGTCCATAGAATATATTGTCCAAGCAACGGGACTTGGGGTGTCAAATGTAAATATGATTCTGTTGGAGCTTGAAATTTCTTCATTGGTGAAAAAGCTTGCTGGCAACAAATACATAAGAATTTAAGGAGAATTAATGGAAATGAAAAAGTTGCATATATTATGGTCAAACGACAATTTACACACGTCCCAGTTTTTAGTTATGTTTTATTCTACCCAAAGTAAAATTAACCACCATTGGGATGATGTGACAGTAATTTTGTGGGGTTCGCCTGTTAAATTCGTAACCGAAAACAAAATAATCCAAGAGGAGTTAGTCATAGCTATGCAGGCAGGGGTGAAATTTTCTGCTTGTGTAAGCTGTGCCAGAAAATTTGGTGTGGTAAGCAAATTAGAAGAATTAGGCATTGAAGTTGAACCGTGGACGGAACCTTTCACGGATTTGGTCAAAAACAACGCACCAATTGTGTATGCGTAAATCAATAAATTTTAGATAGAGGTGTAAAGTTTGTCAAAGACAACAACGACAACGAAAAAAACTACCGCCCCAAGGGCGAAAAATTTGGTTATTGTAGAATCCCCTGCAAAGGCTAAAACTTTGAAAAAGTTTTTGGGGTCTGGATATAAAATAGAGGCTTCTATGGGTCACGTTCGGGACTTGCCCAAGAGTGAGCTTGGTATTTTTGTAGAGCAGGATTTTGAGCCAAAATATATCACCATACGTGGTAAGGGTGATTTGCTTGCCAAACTTCGTAAAGAGGCAAAAACAGCAAAAACAGTATATCTTGCCACCGACCCTGATAGAGAAGGCGAAGCCATTTCTTGGCATCTTATCCACGCTTTGAAGGTTGACCCAGAAAAGACCGCTCGTATAACCTTTAACGAAATTACCGAAACGGCGGTTAAAGACAGCATCAAAAACGCCCGCCCGCTGGATATGAAACTGGTTGATGCCCAGCAAGCCCGCAGAACCCTTGACAGGGTTGTGGGCTATAAAATCAGCCCTCTGTTATGGAAGAAAGTCAAAAAAGGTTTGTCTGCTGGACGTGTTCAATCGGTTGCACTTAAAATTATTTGCGACCGTGAGGAAGAAATCGAAAACTTTATTCCCGAGGAATACTGGACAATTGAAGCACAAGTTAGCGGAGCAGCAAAGAAAAAGTTTGAAGCCCGCTATCATGGTAAGAATGACAAGAAAACCAAATTGACCTGCAAGGAAGACACTGACGCCGTGCTTGCTGATGTAAGTAAGTCAGAATTGGTAGTTAAGGATGTTAAAAAATCCCAGCGTCAACGACGACCGCAGTCACCATTTACCACGTCCACGCTTCAGCAAGACGCTGCAAGGGAACTTGGCTTTGCCACCCGCAAAACCATGATGATAGCCCAACAGTTGTATGAGGGCGTGGAAGTTGCTGGGCATGGTACAATCGGTCTTGTCAGTTATATCCGTACCGACAGCGTGCGTATTTCTGACGAAGCCTTTGAAGCTGGAAAAGCCCATATTTTGGAGAATTTTGGTGCGGATTTTGCCGTTAAGACAAAGCCCGCCGTTAAATCTGCACGTCGCACCCAGGATGCCCATGAAGCCATTCGCCCGACTTACGTACACATAACACCAGAGGAAGCAATGGCAAGCTTGTCAAAAGACCAACACAAACTTTACAGGCTAATTTGGCGACGTTTCATAGCGAGCCTTATGACCCCTGCTGTTTTTGATACGGTGGCTGTTAAAATCGCTGCTGGCGACCAATTTTTTAACGCCAGTGGTTCAATCCTTAAATTTGAGGGTTATAAAAAGGTTTACATGAACCAAGAGGATAAAGAGGAGGAGACCAATAGTCTACCAGAAATTGCCGTTGGCGAGGTGTTAAAATTACTTAAAATAACACCAAGCCAGCACTTTACCCAGCCCCCGCCACGATATTCTGAAGCTACGTTAGTTAAAACACTGGAAGAAAATGGCGTTGGTCGCCCTTCCACATACGCTCCTACAATTGCAACGATTACTGCCCGTGGTTATGTAAGCAAAGAGCAAAAAAACCTGCACCCCACTGAGCTTGGTGGCGTGGTAAACAACATAATGGCAGAGCATTTTGATAAAATAGTTGATATTGACTTCACCGCAAAAATGGAGGAAACTTTAGATGCTGTGGAGGAAGGCGAGGTGGCATGGAAAGACATTCTCCGCAACTTCTACTATCCCTTCCAAGAAACCGTAAGTCGTGCCGAGGAAAGCATTGGTGAAGTGGAAATCAGGGATGAGGAAACCGACATCCCCTGTGAACATTGTGGGCGTTTAATGGTAATAAAATTCGGTAGATATGGACGCTTCTTGGCTTGCCCAGGTTTCCCTGATTGTCGCAATGCTAAGCCATTGTTAGAAGAAGCTGGGGTTGACTGCCCCGCATGCCAAGCTAAAGTAATGATAAAAAAGACGAAAAAAGGTCGTGTTTACTTTGGTTGTGAAAAAAATCCCGAATGCGAGTTTATGTCATGGAACAAGCCCACTGGCGACAAATGTCCCAAATGTGGCGAGTATTTGATTGAAAAAGGAACAAAAACCAAGAAAATCGTTTGCAGTAATGAGAAGGAATGTGGCTATCGTGCCACCACCTAATACCGAGAGCAGGTAAAAATGCGAATTATTTTGATTATACCAAGAATATTATGGACAATCGGCGTTGCGTGGCTGACCTTTGTGGATTGGCTGGGCTTGCTTGATATTTCTCCATTCCCGCCGATTTTCTATTTAGTTGGCTCGCTTGGTGTTTTTGTATTTTTAGATGTGGGTTTTTGGATATACATTATACAAACCGCAGGCAATTGGGTTGTCAGAATTAAATATAGGAAAAAGATGCCGTCAAAGAGCGATTATGGTTGTAAGGTGGATTACATTTTGCCTTTTAATGGAGAATGGACAGTTTTTAATGGCGGTGCGGACGCAGGAATGTCACATTCTTGGAACATTGTCTCGCAAAGGTATGCTTATGATTTTATAATTATGGACAACGAAGGCAAGTCGTTTGACGGAGATGTCAAAAGTTTACAAAGTTATTATTGTTATGATAAGGACATTATCGCCCCTGCTGACGGGGTGGTTGTGAAGGTTAGCAACAAGCACAGGAACAGTAGGGTAAACGGTACAAAGGTGTTTTGCGACACTTGGGATATTCGGGGTAATTTTGTGATTATAAAACACGCAGATGGAGAATTTAGCGTTTCTGCCCATCTGTTGCCACGAAGCATTACCGTCCGTAAAGGTGACGAGGTTAAGCAAGGGCAAATTATCGGTAAATGTGGCAATTCTGGTAACACGTCCGAGCCACATTTGCATTTTCAACTGCAATCTAGTAAGTCATTCTTCCTATCAGCTGGTTTGCCGATTTCCTTTGTCAACATCAATGCCAAAGAAAAGGTGAATTATGGCTTAGCAGACACTCGTGGTATGTTAAAAGAAGTTTTGGACGCTGGAAATGGACGAGTTCACATAGGTCGTGGTTTGGAAGTTTCCAACTATACAACGGGGGTCGAGCATGAATAAAGAACGTAGGTATAAACTAATTGCACAAAACAAAAAGGCAAGGTATAATTATTTTATTGAAGAAACCTTTCAAGCAGGGATGGAATTGTTTGGGCAGGAGGTTAAAAGCCTGCGGGCTGGACGTTGTAATTTGGGGGACAGCCATGTGGAAATTAGGGATGGGCAGGCGTATTTGGTAAACATGCACATTTCCGTTTACGATTTTACCACGGTGGCTGGCGACAAAAAAGAACCATTGAGAAAGCGACGCCTATTACTGCATCGCCGTGAAATTAACAAGTTGATGGGGGCTGTTACCAAAGATGGGTACACCATTGTCCCTGTTAAGCTTTATTTTTCAGGACCTTATGTTAAAATTGACATTGCCTTGGCAAAAGGTAAAAAATTATACGATAAGCGGGCAATCCTTGCCGCAAAAGATGTCCGTCGTGAAACGCAACGGGATTTCAAAATCAAAAATCTTTAATTAAGAAAAATTTGAACTTTCATGGAACTTTTTATCAACTTATTACGTCTGGTATGTTATAATAAGAAGGGAGATGTATGTTATGAAGGAGAGATTAAAGGGCATCTTAATAGGTGGTTTGGCTGTTGGTGTAGTGGCGATTGCCGTACCCGTAGTTGCAAGGGTTGCCCAAGAAAACATCACGGTAAATTTTAACAATATCCGTATTGCGGTGGATGGTGTTGTGGTGGAAACTGAGTATGAACCCTTTATTTTTGAGGGAAGAACATACCTTCCCACACGTGATGTAGCAAATGCCTTAGGTTTTGATGTTGCTTGGGAGGATTCCACAAATACCGTTCACTTAACAAGTCGTGAAATGGTTAATGAAGTAGTGGGTATTGCGCCAAACTACCCCGCTTTTCAACCGCTTCCACAAGAAATACCAAGTATTGTGGCAGATTCTAACTTAAACCCACAAAATAATACGCCAACAACTCCAACCTCAAACTCACAAAATAATAGACCAACAAATCCAGCGATTTCCCTAGAACAAGCTATCGAAATTGCGTATAGCGACTTGGCAAGAAGGGGTATTGTGGCTAATTTCCACTCTCATTCTGGCACGGAATGGGAACGTGGACAATGGGTTTGGGAATTGGAATTTAGGGTACCAAATGCCCAGCGTGGTCGTCATGTAATTGAATTTTACATTAATGTACATACAGGTGACATTGTTAAGTTTGAACAAGGGGATTAAAGTCAATGATTTATAGGGGGTAGCTTTATGTTTAATGAAGAACCGACCGAAATGTCACATGAAATTAAGGATAGGACTTGGCTAAAGCGTTTTGTGGTGGCACTTGGGGTGATTTTGGTTTTTGGCTTCGCCTTTATGTTTTGGCCCGCTAGCACATCTAGTGACGAGGCGACACAAATTGCTATTTCTTATGTGGGTGGCGGCGTAGCAAACACCCCCGAACGTGACCTTGCAGGACTGACCAGAGTGTGGAGTGTGGAAGTTTTTCACAATAATCTTATACATGAGGTTTATGTGTCCATGCGTACTGGTGAAATTGTTCGTGTAGAAGTTGATAGATAAATTAGCGAAAATCAAACTCGAAATTTTTTTCGAGTTTTTTAATTTTATGCTTGACAAATAATCGAACCCATGGTATTATAAATAAACTAACATAATGAAAGGGGCTTATGATGAGTAAAAAAGAGCGATTATCCCAGTTCAATCGCAACAATATAGTCACAGCCGCCAAAGAATTGTTTGCGGAAAAAGGTGTGGAGCAAACCACCGTAGACCATATCGCAAAAAAAGCTGATTGTAGCAAATCCACAATTTATGTCTACTTCAAAAGCAAAGAGGAAATATTTGACTGCATTGTGCTAGAACACTATGTCATGTTGCGTGATGGGTTGGAGAATGCAACCAAAGATGCAGAAAATTTTTCCGATGGCTTTTACGCAATTTGCAACACCGTTGCCGATTTTTACGCCAAGCACCCGATGTACTTCGACAGTGTCCTTGGCGAAATTAAAATCGTTACAGACCAGTCAGACCCTGTGCTATTTCAAGTTTATCAAGTGGGTGAGGAAATAAACGCAATAATGGCAGAGTTTTTTGTGCGATGGATGAATGAAGGACAAATACGAAACGACCTACCCGCCCTACCCCAAACAATTTTTGCCTTGTGGGGCAGTGTATGTGGCATAATTTCTCTGGCACACAAAAAACGGTTGTACATCAACTATCGAATGGAAACGACCTCGGAAGAATTTATGAAGAGTGGGTTTGACCTACTACTAAAGTCGGTTTTACCAGGGGTGGGGGGTGCAGAAAATAATTAAGATAAGGAAGTTGTTTACTAAACCCAGATTTGCAGTTAAAATCAACGAGGGAAAATTGTAATGATTAGAGACATCATGTGTGGCGAATGTACAGATATATTTGTCCTAAAAAATTAAGTATTAATAAAGAAGGATGGTAAAATTATGACTAAGAAAACCAAGAAAATTATTATTGCCGCAGTGGCAGTTGTTGTTGTGGCAGGGCTTGCAGTGGGCGGATGGTATCTCCATGCCTTGCATCAGTACAGAAGCACGATTCAAAGTATTGTATTAGAAACACCAGACCTGTCCCGTGTGCCAGATGGAACTTTTAGCGGCTCTTTTGATGCAGGTTTTGTTTCTGCGGATGTGGATGTTACCGTGGAAAACCATGTGATAACCCAAGTGGTTATTATCAATCATCACCATGGTAGCTGGGATGACGCAGTTTTTGCGGAAGTGGTTGCCGACAGGGTTGTTGCACAACAAACCTTACACGTGGACACGGTTTCGGGTGCAACCAATAGCAGCTTAGTGATTTTATCTGCCATACAAAATGCCTTAGAAAGCGGTGTAAATTAGTGATTGCATACATAAAAGGCGAGGTCGCCCATGTTGGTGAAGGGGCGTTGATTTTGGAAGCAGGAGCAATGGGCTATCATGTGCAAGCGTCAACATCTACCTTGTCACGTCTGGCGTTGGGGCAAGAAATCCAGCTACATACCGCCCTGCAAATAAAGGAAAATGATATTTCATTAATCGGATTTTTAACGGCAGAGGATGTACAAATGTTTCATTTGCTGACCAGCGTTAGTGGTGTAGGGGCGAAGGTTGCACTTGCAATCCAATCCACACTTGATGCAAGCCGAATTGCTCTTGCCATACTAACCGAAGAAGCTGACGAACTGGTAAGAGCGCCTGGTGTGGGCAAAAAGCTTGCCAACCGCATAATATTAGAGCTGAAGGACAAAATGAAGTCCGCAGAAATATCTGGGGAGGTTGCCCCGCAACAAATCATTTCAGCTGGCAATGCAGGAGCCAAACAGGAAGCTACCGACGCTCTATTATCACTGGGGTATTCCCGAAGCGAAGCCTTACGTGCTGTTATGGAAATCGCCCTAACCGATATGTCGGCAGAACAAATTATTAGGCAGGCGTTGAAACGCCTAAATAAATAAAGTCACATGGGCCCATTCGGGAGGTGTTTTATGATACTTTTAGGTCCTCCTTTATTTACCTTTGAGGAGGCAATATATATTATAGTTTTAATGTATGTAATAATCCCAGGAGGCATAATCGGTCTTATCTTTTTGTTGCGGTTTTTCTTGAAGCTTAAAGCACCTGAAATTTCTAAGGCTCACTTGATAGTTCTATCTCTTATGATTGCGATTGGGATAGTGGTGTTAGTGCTGAATTATTTATCGTCAACCGCCTTCTTTAATAGAGATGATTGGCGTGGAGGATGGCTAGATTTTCGGGGTTATGCAGTGTTTGTTTTAGCTTCTGCCACAGTGTGGCTCATACTAGCCACAAAAATCAAAATCATCCGCAGATTCGGCTTGTACTCGTCATTTATAGTTTCAATCACAACACTTTCCGTTTTACTCGCAAGCAACATAGGCACTCATGGATGGATTGTGGATGACATTAGCATTAGTGAACGTACTCGTGTTACTTCGGATCTCCAATATGTATACAGAACAGTCGTAATAAACAATCGACAATTAAACACAAGTATCATACTGGAAACGAGAAACCTAACGACAGGCGAAGTGATTCCCGTATTTCTAGAGCGAGATTTTTTTGGAGAAACAGATTCTATATTAATGGCACGCAATACTTTATTCGGAAACTTCATATTATTAGAAGTCAGCGATTCGCCTGGGGTATACACGGCCAAACTAATGTATCACTTTTTTCCTATAAGTAACCTACGACATTCTGGGGGAATACAAGAAATGGGTACATTTGTTTTTGAAGTAGATTTAATAGAGGGTATAGCAAGAAATCTTGTTAGATACTTTGAGTTAGATATTTTCGAGAACTAGAGTTGACATTAAAGTGAACCATACCCCAATACCCAATACGGTCAAGTGATTACTCGCTTGACCGTATTGGGTATATAACGGAGCATTAGCTAATCATCCCCTCGCAGGCGGTAGGCTTTAGCAGCACGCCGTCCCGCTTCTTGTTTGGTGTCAGCATAACTTTTGCGGGTAGTGTTTACATCTTTATGACCCAAAAGGTCAGCAACCAAGTAAATATCCCCCGTTTGACGGTACATATTTGTGCCAAAAGACGAGCGAAGCTTATGTGGGGTAATTTTTTTGAAACTAACCGCCAGCTCTGAATACTTTTTTACGAGATTTTGCACCGCTCTGGCAGTGATGCGGCGGTTTTGCATGGACAGAAACAGGGCGTTTTCATGCCCTGTTTGTGGCTTTTTGATAGAGCGAATATCTAGGTATTCCCGCAAGGCAAGCTCGATTTCTTCGTTAAAAAACAAAATGGCTTCATCACCACCTTTGCGAACCACACGAAAACTCCCTCTGTCCACATCAACATCATTTAGGTTAAGACCCACGGCTTCTGATACACGGATGCCTGTGCCAGACAAAAGACTTAGCAAAGTCACATCCCGACTGCGGGTGTGAGCATGATAATCCTTTTGCTTTTTGGTTAGAGACGAACCTTCATCCGCCATGTCAAGTAAATCAGCAATTTCGTCCACATCAAGATAAACCTTCACCTTCTCCCTTACAGGGGGCATATCTACCAATTCTGCTGGGTTTGCTGACACCTTGCCCTTTTTGTAAAAATATGCAAATACTGCCCGCAAAGTAGACAACTTGCGTGCCTTACCCGTGGATTGGTTTTCTGCGTTAAACTCTGTTCCTTCCTTGTATCTGTTTGTTATGTAAAAGCCGAGATAATCCAAAAATTCTTCTATATGGTCATCATTGATTTTGCTGAAATGGTCCAAGGTGAAAGTGTCTACAGTTAAATCTCCGAAATCCAAGGTTTCGCTAGTTAGGAAATTGAAAAATAGCCGCAAGTCATAGGCATATGCCAAGCGGGTTCGGCTGGATGTGTGGTCGGCTCGGTTACGAAAAAACTCTGACAAAAAGGGTGGTAGTTGTTTTCGCAATTGGTCTAGTCGTATTTTATTTTTCGTTTCTTGTTCATCATAATATCTTGACATAAGCTATTCCCCTACCCTTTTTCTGTATTGTTGGGCGATTTCGCCAATGCGACGCAGACGGTGGTTGACACCCGACTTAGATAATGGCGGTGAAAGTTCCGCACCAATGACTTCTAGGGGTGCAAATGGATTTTCGAGACGGGCTTGTGCAACCTTAACCAGTTCTAATGGCAAACTGGATAACCCCTCAATTCTTTGAATGTCCTGTATATCCCGAACGTGACGAGCGGATGCAGATATAACCTTGTCTGCATTAGCAGCTTGGGCGTTGGCGGTACGGTTTATGACATTGTTCATATCCTTGTCAACACGACAATTTTCAAATTCAAACAAAGCTTTTGGAGTGTCCATAATAGCAAGTATGGTGGCGATTTGCTCACTTTCCTTAAAATACAAAATATCCACCCCCTTGCGGTGATGTTCTTTAGGGGACAGGTTGAAGTGTATGAAAGCATCTGTCAAACGCTGTTTGTATAGGGGGTCTGTGGCAAATTCCATATGATAGCCTTTTTCGGGATGCACCATGGTTCCTGCTAATTGATAGGCTTGGCGTATATACGCCCTTTGTTCGCATTTATCCTTCGGTTTCGTATTCACGATTTCCTGCTTAACCTTGGAAGAAAATGACAAATCAGACATTTTATTACCCCTTACCGATACTTTTGATTATTTTATATAAATTTTGCCATTATTGTTTGGTTCAATTTCACCGCTGTCGGTGTACCCCATTGACTGCCAAAAATCAAAGGCTTCGTCGGTGGTTAGATAAAGTCTGGTTGCCCCTTCTTCTTTCATTATAGCTTCTGCGTGTACAACCAAGGCTTTTGCAAAACCTTTTTTACGCTGGTTTGGTACAATATATGCTTCACGGATAAGCCCCCACCCTTGACGCTTGGACCAGCTTTTATGGGGTTGGTCTATTTGGGTGAAGATGAAGCCTACAATCTGCCCATTATCACGACCAACAAAAATCCAAGAATCTTGATGCCTCATATCATCAAGGTAGTTAGTGAAAATTTCGTCTACCCTATCCTTTATTCGGTTGTACTCTGTTTCATCGTTCTCAAACAAGCCTAAAAAATATTCTCTGAATACTGGGTAAAGTTGCTCCTGACAATGCAGGCAGTCTATATCAAGTTTGGTTATTATCATTCTTATCCCCCACTATTTTAACTTCGGTTTCTAGTAAAATACCAAACTTTTCTTGAACCACATTTTGCACGTGGCTAATCAAGTCCAGAATGTCTTTAGCGGTTGCACCACCTTTGTTGACGATGAACCCGCAATGCTTTTCGCTGACCTGTGCGCCACCGATGGCGTAACCACGCAAACCAGCGTCCATTATTAGCTTACCAGCAAAATGCCCTTCTGGGCGTTTGAAAGTTGAGCCTGCTGACGGCATTTCTAGGGGTTGTTTTTCTTCTCTACGTGTTTGTAGGTCAATCATTTTGGTGGTAATTTGGCCTTTGTCCCCTACCTTGCCTCTGAATAAAGAGGTCGCAATTATAAGCCCTTGGCTTTGTGCTGACGACTTTCGGTAAGCAAGGTTCATTTGGTCTGCGTTTACATCCACAAAATCACCAGTTGGGTTAATACAACGTGCGGACAGGAAAATATCCTTCATTTCGCCTTCGTATGCACCAGCATTCATATAAACACCACCGCCAACCGACCCTGGAATGCCGTGAGCAAATTCAAAACCAGTAATGCCGTGAGATTGGGCGAATTCTGCTAAATCTTTCATAGAAGCCCCTGCTTCTGCATGGATTGTGTCGTCTGACACCAGCTTAATTTTGTTAAGTCCTAGTAAGGATATGACAACACCACGAAAACCACCGTCACCCACCAACAAATTGCTACCATTACCTAAAACTAAAAAATCGTAGCCGTTGGTTTGGCAGTCTGCCAGCACTGTTGCTAACTGGTTTTCGTTTTGTGGTGTTACAAAAACATCCGCTAATCCGCCCACCTTAAAAGTAGTGTGCTTAGACAATGGCTCGTTTAATTGATAATCATTAATTGATAATTGATAATTGATGTTAAACCCCTCCCAACAGACTAGCCCCAATAATTCCAGCATCATTGCCAAGTTTCGCCAGTACAAACTTAGTCAAGCCTCGCTCATCAAAAATTTTGTCCTTAATATGATGCTTAATTCCAATTAGCAGAGGTTGACCCATTTGGCTAACACCACCGCCTATAACCACGATTTCTGGCTGTAAAATGTTGACTAAGTTGGCAATACCCACAGTTAAGTAGTTCAAAAAGTCTTTGGTGAGAGTGCCACCCGTGCCTTGCAAGGCTGTGCCAGATGCGTATGCTTCCCAACAACCTAACTGCCCACAGGTGCAAGCTTCACCGCCCACAACAATCACCTGATGCCCAACTTCTCCAGCCACAAAAAATGGACCTGTGTAAATTTTATTGTCTAAAATAATGCCCCCGCCAATGCCAGTGCCTAAGGTTATGGTGATGGAGTTTTTGTAGCCTACCGCCGCACCATGTAAATGTTCCCCTAAAGCGGCACAGTTCGCATCATTGCCTAGGTGTACTGGTAACTTTAGCAGTTCTGACACCTCTTGGCTAATACTTACATCTCTAAAGCTTAAATTTTCAGCTTTTATGACTATTCCATTTATGGGGTCAACAACACCTGGGCAACCAACACCTACATAATCAACCTGTGGAAATTCTTCGAGTAATTGTTTGCAAATATTTACCACATCAGCAATAATAGCCCCCTGACCTCTATCTGGGTAGGTGGGTAAAGTTATTTTTTTCAAAATGTTACCACCACAAACAACACCAGCAGCAATTTTTGTGCCACCAATGTCTACACCAATGTTAAGCATTTACCAAATCAACCCGCCTACCCTCTGCACCTTTCACGTGCAGAGTTACGGCACATTCATTTACCAAATCCAGACGCATGGTTTTTAGGCGAGTGTTTTGTATGTCATATACAATTTGGGTTAAGGTGACATCGTCAATTTCCTCTACGGAATGAATGTCTAAGCGGATGCGGGGTTTTTCGTAGTCTGCTACGGTAAGTGCCACGTGCAGGGTTTTGAAGTCCCCGTCCTCCCCCATATGCACAAAGTCAAATTCATGGGAATCGTGTCTTTGCATAAGATTATCTCCTTTCAAACAGCTATTCTCTGTCGCCTTTATATTGTATACTATTCCGCCACATTTTTCAATACAAAAATAAAACTTGTATTTTTTTGCGATTAGGTATATAATGTTATTAATTAAGTTGTACATGGAGGCAAATTATGAAGCGTTCAAAAAACCAAAAAGCTGAGATAGTTACAATTCCACAGGCGGCTGGCTCTGTTTTGGCGGAGGGGCTAACCTTTAAGGGCGGCACGCTGTCTGGTGTTGGAAAAATTGCCATAAATTGCTATTTTGTCGGTGACATTTCTACCAACGACCTTGTTGTGGTTGATGAGGCTGGTAATGTGCTTGGTAATATCGAAGCCCAGTCTGTTGTCGTACGTGGCAATGTTAAGGGTAATTTGATTGCCGTTGAAGATGTACATGTTAGTAGTGGTGGTGTTGTCAACGGTAATATAACCTGTGCCACCTTAGAAGTTTCTGCGGGTGCTGCCTTTTCTGGCGAATGTAATATGACTGCTTCTCGCAAAGAAACGAATATTTTGGGGAATATAACTGATAAAGCTAATTCAGTTGAATAATCTACCGCTTACAGGTCAATGCTACAAACAGGATGACCTGTAAGGAGGGATGTAATGAAGACGTTGGATATTTCCGCCAGTAACCAATTTTATGGTACGGTGGCAGAAATAAAAGAAGGTAATTTTCACGGACGTGTGCTGGTCAATGTGGGTGATGGCAAAATAGTGAGTGCTACTGTAACCATGGATGCCATTCAACGGTTGGGGCTTAAAGAGGATTCTGTGGTTTACGCCATTGTAAACCCTGCCGACGTAATGATTTTTGCAGAGTTTCCACAGTAAAAAGCAAAGACAAAAGCAAAATATCGAACCGCTTTGCCTCTCCCCCGAGCAAAGCGGTTTATTTGTTTAAGAGCCTATTTTAGCTAGTGTGCAATTCCGATTAGGTCGTTAATATCCGTAATGCCGTGGTTTTGCATATAGGTGGTAATGCCGTTTATCACATCTATTGTGGCATGGGGGTTTGTAAAGTTTGCCGTACCCACAGCCACAGCAGTTGCCCCTGCAATTATAAATTCTATTGCGTCATCGCCTGTCATAATACCACCCATGCCAATGATTGGGATTTTTACGGCTTTATAGGCTTGGTAGACACAGCGAATTGCCACAGGCTTAATGGCGGGACCTGACAGTCCACCCATGGTGTTACCTAATACAGGCTTACGGGTGCGTATATCAATTTTCATGCCCAGCAGGGTGTTGATTAGAGACAATGCGTCCGACCCTGCTTCTTCCGCTGCCTTAGCGATTTCTGCGATATTCGTCACATTAGGACTTAATTTGGTTATGATTGGCAAGTTCGTAGATTTTTTGACTTTGCTTACGATTTCTCGGGTGGCTTTGGGGTCTTGTGCAAAGGCGACACCACCCTCTTTTACGTTTGGGCAAGACACATTTACCTCTAGCATATCTACCCCGCCCGCTTCTGTCAGTTCTTGTGCGACCTGCACAAAATCTTCTGCTGTGCGTCCGCAAATATTGACGATGACAACCGTGTCGAGGTTTTGCAAAAAAGGCACATCATTTTGGATGAATGCCGAAACACCAGCATTTTGCAGCCCTATTGCATTCAACATTCCCCCATAGGTTTCTACCACTCTCGGGGTGGGATTGCCTAGCCATTCTGTGGGTGCGACACCTTTTGTTGTAATTGCTCCAAGTTGCCCGAAGTCTATGTATTCGCTATATTCTTTACCGCTGTTTACTGTGCCAGATGCGGTGGTCACGGGGTTTTTCCATGTAACACCGCCAATGTTTATACTCAAGTTCATTACCAAATAACCTCCTTTGCATCAAATACAGGCCCTGCCGTGCAAACTTTACTAAGTCCATTGGTGGTCTTTGCTACACAAGCCAAGCAAGCCCCGATTGAACATGCCATGCGTTCCTCTAGTGAGATGTGACATGGCAAACCTTTGTTTTCGGCATATTTCGCCAAGTGCTTTAGCATCACGTGTGGACCACAGCCAAAAATCGCATCAAAGTCTGGGTTATCAGGCAAATTCTGGATTGCGTTGCCTTGCAACCCAAAACTGCCATCATCTGTAGTTACAGTAACTTGGTCTGCATAGGTTGCAAAGTCATCGGCTAAAATTATTTGGGACTTATTACCAAAACCAAGATAAACCGAGATATGGGCATATGACTGATTTTTACGGATTTGGCGTGCAAGCTCAAGCATTGGGGGTGTACCCATGCCCCCACCTACAATGGCGAATTTATTGTGGGCAGGATTGACTTGGTAAAAACTACCGAGGGGAGCAAGTCCTGTTACTTCGTCTCCCGCTACAAGTTTTGCCAATTTCTCCGTACCTTGCCCAACGACTTTGTATACAATACGCAAGGTTCCGCTATCGGGGTCAATTTGACAAATTGACAAAGGGCGGGGCAACAGCATGGTTGCATCCCCTGTGTAAATACTTATAAACTGCCCTGCCCTAGCCCGTTCCACGGCTTCTGGAACATTAATGTACATATCCCACACATCAGGCACTATTTCTTTGTTTTCTAGCACCTTGCCACAAAATCTACTTTTCATATGTGTTTACCTCCAAAATACGCAAAATTCCATAATCCCAATTAGGGTTGTGTATGCGTAAGCGGTTGTTGTAACTTCCACCTCGCCACATCCACCTACCCCATGTGCTGTCCAAAGAAATTTGGTGATGAACCCCGTCGTTGATAAGTGTTGAAAAGTCGTTGAAGCTTTGTACATAATCAGGCAAAGTGATTGCCACCGTACCCTGACGAATGGTTCGACCAAACCAAGAACGTCGCAAAAGGCGGGATAATTCCGCTACTTGATAAGGGGTGAGGTCATGTTCTATTATTTGGGTTTGTTCAAATCCTGTGGTGGTTGTGCCTTGTATGGGTACTCTAGTGAAAACCCTCTCTATTATCCGCACTTGGCTGTCTGGATTTATGTAGTTTATGCCACCAAACACCCAACCAGGGGCGAAGAAAAAGAAGAAAACAGCAAGTAAGCCAACCACGCCAATAACTATAGCAATTATCTTTTTTCTTAACTTTTTCACGACAGCACACTCCGTAAATCATTCCTCATGGTTAGGGTGGCGTCTCTTATGGCTTCCTCAAAACCAAGTCCTTCATACTCGGGGTTTTGGTGGGCGGTGATTATACCACGAGAACTATTTATAATTGCTCCCCCACCCTTTTTGTCAAAGGCGTAGCGAATATCTGCTGATGTGCCACCTTGCACACCATAGCCAGGCACCAAAAAGAAGGTGTGAGGCAGTTTTGCCCGCAAGTCTGCCAATTGCTGGGGGTGGGTCGCACCAACAACCGCAGCCACAGTGGAATATCCATGGTTGCCAACCATGTCTGCACCCCACTCTGCCGTACGCTGGGCAACCACTTCGTATAGTGGTTTGTCTCCTACAATTAAATCTTGAAAGTCACCACTGCCAGCATTGGATGTTTTCACCAGCACAAAGACCCCTTTGCCATAGATTTTGCAATTATCAAGCCATGATTTAACTGTGTCGCTACCCATATAAGGGTTAATTGTGGCAAAATCCGCACAAAAGTCCCCTCTCTCACCGATATGGGCGTTTGCGTATGCCTGTGCAGTTGATGCAATGTCACCCCGCTTAATGTCTGCAATTACAACCATGCCCTTTTCCTTAGCGTAGGCAATTGTCTGCTTGTATACTTCCAAACCGACCAAACCAAGGGCTTCATAAAAAGCAATTTGTAGCTTAATGGCAGGCACAATATCATATATTGCGTCTATGACTTTCGTGTTAAATTCCAAAACAGACATCCCCTTGGGGACAAATTCCATTTGCGGGTCAAGACCCACAACGGTGGGATTGTTCATCTGGTTTATTTTGTCTATCAGTCTATCAATAATCATAACTTAAGCTCCTTTACTGTTTTCTTTGTGACTTGGACATTTTTCTACAAACGAATTATAGCACAAATCCTCCAGAAATGCTATAGTTGATTTTACCCTTGCACACTTTTTGTCAAAAAACATCTTGAAAAATCTTAATGTATAGTGTATAATGGTTGTTCGGGGATTTATGTGGGGGTGAAGCGGATGATTTATTCTCAAGATGTTTTGGAGGATTTACGCCAAGGAAATGACATTGTAGAGGTTATCTCTGGTTACATAGCCCTGCGTCAACAAGGGGCAAACCACATGGGACTTTGCCCATTTCATAGAGAGAAAAGTCCATCTTTCTCAGTTTCTGCACCCCGACAACTTTACCACTGTTTTGGTTGTGGTGAGGGTGGCAATGTTATAACTTTTATAATGAAAATGGAAAATTTTAGCTTCATAGATACGGTGAAGTTCTTGGCAGAGCGGATAAATTACAACCTTCCCCAAACCAACCAAGCCCCATCGGTTTCCACGGAGGAAAAAGGGCGTATGCAACAAGCCTATACCCTTGCGGCTCGGTTTTATTATGATAATTTGCAGTCCCCACCTGGTCGTCCTGCCATATCTTATTTGGAACACCGTAGGTTGTCCCCTGCTATCCAGCGTAAATTTGGACTTGGATGGTCTGGTCAAGGTAGTGGTTTAAGGGACTTTCTTGCGGGTGAGGGTTTTACGGATAGCTTTTTGGTAAAGGCGGGACTTGCCATGGAAGGTAGCCGTGGGCATTATGACCGTTTTCGTGGACGTTTGATGTTCCCTATTTTTGATGTGGCTGGCAAAATTATCGGTTTCGGAGGTCGCATCATTGGCGAGGGAGAGCCTAAATATCTAAATTCGCCAGAAACCCCAATTTTTGATAAGTCTCGTACCTTATACAATCTAAATTATGCAAGACAAACAAAAAAACAAACCTTGATTTTAGTCGAAGGATATATGGATGTTATAGCCCTGTATCAAGCTGGCATAAAAAACGTAGTAGCAGCATTGGGTACAGCGTTTACTGCCAACCATGCCAGAATTTTGAAGCGATATTGCAATGACGCTGTATTGCTTTTCGACAGCGATGTGGCAGGCACAAAGGCGGCTTTGCGGGCAATCCCCCATCTTTATTCTGCGGGGTTGGGCATTAAGGTATGCCAGTTAGAAGATGCCAAAGACCCAGACGACTACATACAAGAATTTGGTGTACAAGCCCTTGCGGGTCAGTTATCAGGCGCACAAGACTTTGTGGATTTTCAAGTACAGACAGCGGGCAAAGGTATGGATATGAGCCAAACAGCTGAACGCATAGGTTTTACAAAGGCAACTGCGGGCATAATATCCAATCTCAAATCCCCTGTAGAACGGGAAGCGTATGCCCGTGACATGGCAGATAAATACCGCATGGATGAAGGTGCTTTGAAAGAGGAAATTGCCATAATTTTAGGCAGTGGCGGTACGGATGATTATTTACCCATACCCACTACAAGCCCTGTGGTGATTTATGATAACAAACAAGGTGGTAAAGCTTTCAGTGAAGCCGTTTCACACATCTTGTCCACCATGGCGACCGACAGGGATTTTTGTAAGCAAGTAACCCATTATTTGATGGGAGAGGAGTTTGCTGACAGCATCTTGTCAGAAGCCTTTTCAAAAATTTTGCTGGCAAGGGAGCGTGACAAAGAATTTGCCCCAGCCGACATCGTAACAGCCTTTGAATATGCTGAAGACCAACAAAAGATAAGCAAAGTTTTTGTAGCACCACCCGAATATGAAGACAACAAAGACAAATATACAGCTTTGTCACACCAAGTCACATTAATAAAAACCGCACATTTAACAAGACTTATGGCGGATGCCACACAAAATAATGACTTGGAAGCCATGTCAAAGCTATCTATAGAACGAAAAAACCTAGAAACCTACAAAATAAGCTTTTCGTCTGTATAGTGGTGTATTTGTTGGATAATAATAGATTTGCGTACATAAGAAAGGGCTGATTGCTTGAAACCAATAGAACAAAATGATAAGGTTGAACATTTGGTATCAATTGCCAGAAAAAAAGAAAACCTTCTATCCAGAAGCGAATTGTCAGAGCTTATGAAAACTGTCAAAGTTGACGCTTCTAAGATTGATGTTATAGCCAAGCAATTGGCAACCTATGGCATTGATGTTTATGATGATTCGCCAGCACCTGTGCCTGACGAATCTGGTGAAGCTAACGTCGATGATGAAATAGATGTAACTATAGACAAAGAGTTGGCGGCAGAACTGGAGGCAGAACTGGAAGATTTGGACTTGGAAGGTCTGGCAGAGGAATTGGTAGAACAGGTGCGGATGGACCCAGAAAAAGAACTGGAGCTTGCCGCGGCTGAAGCCAACATCAATGTGGACGACCACGTGCGAATGTACCTCAAAGAAATTGGTAAAGTTCCACTTTTAAGCCAAGATGAAGAAAACGAGTTAGCATTGCTAATGGAAGCAGGAGATAAGGCGGCAAAAAAACGCCTTGTAAGCTCCAACCTTCGTCTTGTGGTTAGTATTGCCAAGCGTTACGTCGGGCGTGGAATGCACTTTTTGGACCTTATCCAAGAGGGTAATTTGGGGCTTATTAAAGCTGTGGAAAAATTTGACTATCGTAAGGGCTTCAAGTTTTCAACCTATGCAACTTGGTGGATACGCCAAGCAATTACAAGGGCAATTGCAGACCAAGCTAGAACCATTCGTATTCCTGTGCATATGGTGGAAACCATCAACAAACTTTTACGCATTTCCAAACAATTATTGCAAGAACTTGGGCGGGAACCTAATGCAGAAGAAATTGCTAAAGAGATGCAGATAACTGTGGAAAAAGTGCGGGAGATTATGAAGTTGTCTCAAGACCCTGTCAGTCTTGAAACTCCGATAGGCGAAGAAGAAGACAGCCATATCGGTGATTTTATTGCCGACAGCGACCTACCACCACCAGACGCACAAGCCGCATCAACCCTATTGAAAGAACAGTTGATGAGCGTATTAGAAACCTTGACCGAGAGGGAAAAAAAGGTGCTTATACTGCGTTTTGGGCTAGAGGATGGCAAAGCTCGCACTCTGGAAGAAGTCGGCAGAGAATTTCAAGTCACCAGAGAGCGGATTCGTCAAATCGAAGCCAAAGCCCTAAGAAAACTGCGTCACCCTGGGCGTAGCAAGAAATTAAAAGATTATTTAGAGTAGAACGACAATAACACTTTTGTGGGCTTGACCCGCAATCCCCTGCACAGCACTAGCTCAGTAAAATTTGGGCTTGTAGCTGTTGATGGGATTTGCGGTCAAGCCCGTAATAGTATAGAGATATTGACGCATACATCCTACAATGGAGAAATGAAGTGCTTTAGCTTTTTTCTTTTGGTTAGGGTTGACTTTTTTTGCAATTTGCTGTATTCTCTATTATGAGCGTAAAATCAAAATTAAGGGGTGACAATATGGATTTGCGAAAGATTTTTTATGGGTCGGCAGATGGGGCAAGTAGTATCCACGCTTGCATTTGGATGCCAAGTAAAGACATGCAAGTTAAGGGCATTATCCAGATTGTCCACGGGATGAGCGAGCATATTTTGCGTTATGGCGAATTTGCAGAGGCAATGACAGAGCAGGGTTTTATTGTTTGCGGTAACGACCATTTGGGGCATGGCAAGTCTGCCAATGGTAATTTTGGTTATATCGGTGTGGACGGACACCGCCTGCTTGCAAAAGATATTTATAAACTTACAAATATTGTTAAAAAAGAATATGAAATGCCTGTGGTTCTGATGGGTCTTGGCATCGGTTCGCTTATTGCCCGTTACGTTTGTGCCGTTTGGAACATGGAATATGCTGGGGCAATTTTCTCTGGCACATCTGGCGGTGGTACTGGGCTTAACTTTTTGCATCGCATCTTGTCTAAAATGAAATATGGTAGCAGCAAAAAGAGTGGTGATAAGGAAGCTTTGTGGATAAACAAGCAAATCCACGGGCGTTATAACCGTGGTTTTCGACATTCCGACCACGGTCCCAGTTGGCTAAGCCGTGATGTTTATCAGGTTTCGGCTTTTGAAGCAGACCCGCTGTGTGGTTTCCCCTTAACTTACGGGGCTTGTATGGATTTTTTGAGGCTTAATCGCATGGTGAACTCCCAAGGGTGGTCTATGCGGATTGACCCGCAAATGCCGATTTTCATTTTCAGTGGACTAAATGACCCCATGGGTGATTTTGGTAAGGGAGTTATAAAAGTTTATGGGGATTTAATTAACGCTGGTTGCGATAATGTACACATCACTTTGTACCAAGAGGCACGACACGAAATGCTTTTTGAGCTAAATAGACAAGAAGTATTTGCGGACGTTGCCAAATGGGCGACAGAGGTTTGCTGTATAAAGGAGAATTTGGTATGAAAACCTTGATAAAAGG